>SXGT01855017.1_pt1 | contig 11542 bp, 12 predicted proteins | sample 3176221 | NCBI WGS metagenome assembly SXGT01 (sample SAMN11356862, study PRJNA531348) | freshwater metagenome | isolation source: freshwater sample F1-120 | place: China: Fuxian Lake, Yuxi | collected 2017-12-25
CCCGCGGAGGCGAGCGCGGCGCGGCGCACGGCCCAAACGTCCACGGCCGTCCACGGCCCCGGCGCGTCGAGACGCCGGGGCTGCGGAGGGCCGTCGGGGTTCCCGCGGCCGCGGTCTGCGCCCCCGCGGGCGCTCGCCTCCTTGTGGCACGGCTCGGCGGCGCCTGGACACCACGGCGGTGGCGCGGGGTGGAGGGGGGCTCTCGGGGGCACCTGGTCGCCGGGGTGAGCCACCCTCGGCGCGGCGTCCTGCGGGTCACGTGGCGTCCTGCAGGGGCGCAGGGCTGTGGGCTACTGCCTCGGCGGTGGGTGGTCGCACACCCCCTGGCGTGGCTCAACCAGTCGCGCCGCTTGCGCAAAGACTCTGCACGGTTGCCCCAGAGCAGTGAGGCCAGGATGTCCCTCTCGATGACGCGTCGGATGTGGCGTCGGCTCACGGCAGCCTGCACTTTTCAAACAGCCTCTGAGGGCCAGAGAACCCGCTGATCTTTTCGGCGGGGCCGTTTGCCGGCACGACCTTCTCCAATGCCAATCGCACCAGTGTGGGCTGCAAAAGCCCGCTGACTGGTGGCATTAAGGAAGCGAACAGCGGCGGTACATTTGCCTATGGTCTGGGCCGACTGGAAATTGCCGGGCTGACGCTGCATGGCCAGTCCGAGAACTGGGTGGTCCTGCACTTCCATAAGGACGGCAGCCTGACCTTTGACGATGCTAGCCCCTACCTGGGCAAGGGCAATGTCGAAGTCACCGACCTGCTGCGCGAGCGCTACGGCAAAAACATTGCCGTGGGGTTATGCGGCCCGGTCGGCGAATATCAGGGGTTACTCGCCGGCATCACGTTCACTGATAGCGATGGTCGTCCGTCGCGTTTGGCGGCCCGTGGTGGGGTCGGGGCGGTCATGGGCAGCAAAAAGGTCAAAGCCATCGTCATCGAGCTGCACCGCATGCCGCGTCTGCACGATCGCCAGAAGACCTTAGGGGCGGTGCGGGAGTATGCCACGAAGTTGCAAGATGACCCAGTCATTACCGGCTTCTTTCAGCCCACCGGCACCATGGGCATGGCGGACTATCCCAACTACGTAGGCGGCATCCCGGTGAACAATTTCACCAAAGGCACGCAGGTGGCAGGGTCTGATGCGCCGTTCACCATGGGCGGGAGCTACATTACGGCCCTCAACAACTCGCGTGGCGGCAATCATACGCATGCCTGCATGCCGGGGTGTATCATCCAGTGCAGCAATGTCTACGTCGATGCCAACGGCAAGGAACTCACCTCACCCGTGGAGTACGAAACGTTGGCCTTGCTCGGCACCAACTGTGGTTTAACCAATCCCGACGACCTGGCGGTGATGAATCAGCACTGTAATGATCTGGGCATTGACACGATTGAGACCGGCGCCATGATTGCCGTGCTCATGGACGCGGGGTTGGCCAACTTTGGCGATGTCGCCTTTATGGAGCGCGTGTTTGCCGCCTTGCAGGCGGGCACTGACGAAGGCCGGCTGTGGGCCCAGGGCACGACGCGGGTCGGGGAACATTACGGCATCCAGCGCGTGCCGGTGATCAAGAAGCAGGCGATCAGTGCCTATGATCCGCGCGTCATCGAAGTGACGGGCATTTCGATGATGACCACGGCCCAGGGCGCCGACCACACGACCGGGAATGTGGCCCGTATGGCCTCCTTCGACAAGGAGTTGCCGGAGCTGCTGGCCGCGAGTCTGGCCTCACAAATCGCCTCCGCCGCGGTGGATTTCCTCGGGCTGTGTATTTTTGGCCGCTCGGTGACCAACCCGAATGTGGATTTCCTGGCCAATGCGGTCAATGATGCCATTGGCACGACGCTGGAACCGAACTTTTTCCAGCAGCTCGGGCACGAGACATTGCAACTCGAGCGGCAATTGAATCTGGCCGCCGGGTTCACCGAGGCAGACGATGAGTTGCCGGCCTTTTTCTATAACGAGCCCCTAGAGCCGACGCAGCGCACGGCGCGTTTCCATGGCGCCGAGGTGTTTGAGATCTACGAGCATCTCGATGAAGTGGGGACGGAAGGCGTGCCGGATAAGTATGGCCGGGTACACTAATGTGTGCTGCGTGTGACACACCGCAGCGGTAGCCGGAAGGAACACCACATATGGCACATCCGGCTGTGGTTATCATGGCCAAAGTCCCCTATCCGGGCCAAGTCAAAACGCGCCTGTGCCCGCCGCTCTCGTCGTGGCAAGCAGCGTCTCTGGCGCGGGCGTTTGTGTTCGACAAAATTGCCCAGGTGCGCACCCTCACCGGCGCCCGAGCCGCCCTGGCCTATAGTCCCGCCTCGGGGGACGATTTCTTTGGCGATGTGGCGCCGGATTTTACCCTCATCGCCCAGCAGGGACCGGATCTCAGCGCCCGCTTGATCCACGTTGTCGACTATTTTCTCAGCCTAGGGGACGCGGGGGTGCTGGCGATTGATAGTGACACGCCGACCCTGCCCACGGCGTATTTGCAGCAGGCCATTATGCTCATGGCTGATCCGGCGGTGGATGTGGTGCTGGGACCGAGTGAAGACGGTGGCTATTACCTGATTGGCATGCGCACCTTGCAGCGCACCCTGTTCGAAGACATGCCCTGGAGCACCGCCGAGGTCACGCCAGAAACGCTGCGGCGGGCCAGCGTGCTGGGACTCAACGTCGCGCAGGTACCGCCGTGGTTTGATGTCGATACGCCAGCCGATCTGGCGCGTCTCAAGACGGCGCTGTCGGTGTGTGACAGCGCCGCGCCGCAGCATACCCGGCAGGTGTTATTGGGCCTTGAGACAAGCTTCGAGTAATTCGAGCCCGGCTCGGGCAAACATCCACATATTGGCTTCACGGTCTGCCACGCGGGTTTCCACGGTCAACGAGCGCTCCACCGGGCCGACCACGGCAATGCAGGCATGCCCGGCATCATCGCCATAGCGATTGCCGGTCGGGCCACTGGCCCCGGTCTCGCCCAGGCCCCAGATGGCCCCCAGGTTGTCACGAAACGTCCGGGCGTGGAGCAGCGCATACGGTTCCGTACTGGCGCGCATGCCGGCATACGCCTCATCCGACAGCCGCAGGATGCCCCGGCGGCAGGCTTGGGTATACAGGACGCTGCCGCCCAGGTAATAGGCCGAGGCGCCTGGCACGGCGACGAGCGCCGCCGACATCAAGCCACCGGCGGCCGATTCGGCCACAGCAATGGTCTGGCCGCGGGCTTTGAGCAGGGCGCCCACTGTGGCGGCGAGTGCGCTAAGATCAGGCATACAGGGTTCCTTCTCGGGCGTGTCCGCCCACATAAGGTGACGATGGCGTTCAGCGCTGTCATGGGTTACCATGGGCGCCCATGGTACCTTACCGCGTCTTGAAGGGGTTTGCCATGCCAGACAGCACAGACATTTACATGCTGCTAGCGGCCCGGGCCCTGGGGCTGGGCTCGACTCTGACGACGCGGCATCTGCAATACGAAGCGGAAGTCGAAGCCGCCCTGGGCTTGCCGCTTGGGGTACACTCCTACGCCATTTTGCCGATTGGCTATCCTATGGGGAAATTCGGTCCGGTGGGGCGTGGCAAGCTCTCCGACTTTGTCTACGAGGAACGCTGGGGCAATACGTAAGATGGTGCCGTATCTGCAGGCCAGCCGTGCGCTCCAACGCGCCCAAGACTTTGTGGCGCTCATTCGTGCGGCGGTGATACCCCATGCCCGCTAAAGACTACGATGCCCTCACAGCACGGCTCCAGGGTGCCGTGGATGAACTCCAGCACCTGATTCGCCAGCTTGATCCCCTGGCAACCTTTCAGGTCGTTCCCGGAGAAGATCCAACGGGAACCTATCTCCTGGCCACGGTGGATGTCGAAGACACGGAGCTGGTCATGGATGTGTATATGGAACGGCTCCTTACATTCCAAATAGACGAGGGCTTGCCGCTCTACGTACTGCCTTTACGCTCACGCCGGCAGGCGATGATGTCGTGACCTCTGGCTGAGGCCTAGAGCGCCGTTGCCGGAAGTCTGCTCAAGGTACTGAGGCTGTTGTCCAGCTTTCGCAATGCATGGTCTTCTGCTTGGCATGCAACTCTAGAAAGCGTAAGAAGCCAAAAGCCACGGGCTTTGAGCAGGGCGCCCACCGTGGTGGCGAGTGCGCTAAGATTGGCCTACAGGATTCCTTTCCGAGCAGGTGCAGACACACAGGTTACGATGGCGTCACGCGCCGTCATGGTTTACCATGGGCACGGATTGCACCTTACCGCGTCTTGAAAGGGTTTGCCATGCCAGACAGCACAGACATTTTCGACATTCTGCACACTACCCGCGCCATGCGTCGGTTAAAACCCGATCCGGTGCCGGACGAGCTGATCCGCAAGATCCTCGAAGCCGGCATCTCAGCGGCCAATGGCGGCAATCGCCAGACCTGGCGCTTTCTCGTCCTCAAGGACCGCGCCGTCAAAGAGCGCGTGCAGCATTTTTACAAACGCGCTTTTGACGAAGTCGTCGGACCGCGCTATCTCACTAGCGCCCCGCCTCCCGGCGCCGATGCCGGCAAATACTTGCGCCAGCATGGCGCCGTCGAGTACCTCACCGACCATTTTCACGAAGCGCCGGTGTGGATCGTCGCCTGCCTCGATGAGGGCACCAACACGCCGTCGCGCTCCTCCGGGGCTTCGATCTACCCGGCGGTGCAAAACATGCTGCTGGCGGCCCGCGCCCTCGGTCTCGGCTCTACCCTGACTACCAGGCATCTGCAATACGAAGCCGAAGTCGAAGCCGCCCTGGGCTTGCCGCCTGGGGTACATTCCTACGCCATTCTGCCAATTGGCTATCCCATGGGGAAATTCGGTCCGGTGGGGCGTGGCAAGCTCTCCGACTTTGTCTACGAGGAACGCTGGGGCAATACGTACTCCCAGGCGGAATAGCCGGTCTGGGCATGCCGCATCGACCGCACGACTACGAACAGACGCGGTCCTGGACGCGGCGCATGTCTGGCGCGGCCGGCAGCGCCGCGACTGGCTAAACGCTGGCATGTGCTTAGGCGGGCGCTGGCCCCCCCACGTCACGGGACGGGGTCGTCCTGTCCCTGACGACGGAGGGCACTGCGGGTGTGGTGCTCGTCCAGCCCAACGCCAACTATCTCGACTTTGTCATACACGTCGCGGAGGAGCAGGGCACAGGCAATCGCGGTGATCTCTACCACATCGTCGAGACTCGTATGGGCAGCAAATAACCATCGGTTATCAGCTTGGCGTGCGAAATGCTCAACCTTGTGTTGGTCCTGCGCAATGAGGAGATAGTCCGAGACGGAGGGCAAGGCACGATAGTGGTCAAACTTCTTGCCACGATCATACGTTTCCGTTGACCCAGAGAGCACTTCCATCAGTACCATCGGGTTGAGGAGGGTATCGTGCTGCTCGTCCGCAAAGCGGGGGGTGCCACAGACCACCAGGATATCAGGGTAGGTATAAAGGCCGGTTGGCGTTACTTTGAGGCGGAGATCGTTGGCGTATGCTTTACATGGGCGACCTTTGAGTTGCCCCACAAGCAGATACATGAGATTGGCCACAAGACTGACCTGCCTTTCACTGGCACCAGCCATCGCAAACATCTCGCCCTCAAAGTATTCACTTTTATACTCGGCTGTCCGTTCGAGGGCGAGATACTCTTCCGAGGTCATAGAGGATTGACGTTGTAGAGACATCCTGCACTCCGTTCGAGGTATGGTATACAGCAAGCCTACCACTAGTTGGGCTCTCACCTCCCGCCAGCTCGGGGCCCGGACCGCTCCGGCGTGACGGAGGGAGGAATCCCGTTGTGCCGCTGCTCCTGGTAGCATACTATACCGCAGCCCGTGCGCCTACGTGCGTCAACCGGGCACCCATGACGTCACGTGAGCGTGACGCCGGGGAGGACGCCCACGGGGGAGCTTCTAGTACGGGCCGTGTGGACCACGGTGCCGCGCGCCATCAACCAGGCCCACGCCACATGACCGAACCACACACCAGCGCCGCCGCGAGCGCCGCCTGGCACACACCGGAGCACGCATGACCGACGCCCTCCTGTTGCACATTGACGGAGCCATTGCCACCCTCACCTTCAACCGCCCGGAGCGGCGCAACGCCATCACCTTTGACATGTGGCACCAGCTGCAGCGCGCCTTCGTCGATCTGCAGGCCAACCCGCAGGTGCGGGCCATTGTCCTGCGCGGCGCCGGGCAGGAGGCCTTTGCTGCTGGGGCGGACATCAGCGAATTTGCCACGCACCGCAACAACGCTGCCAAAGCCGCCCTGTACAATGCCGCCTTTGACGCCGCCATGGACCAGGCCGAGGCGGTGGGCAAGCCGACCCTGTGCTTGATTATGGGGGCCTGCGTCGGCGGCGGCTGCGAACTCAGTACCGCCTGCGACATCCGCATTGCTGCGGACAACGCCCGCTTCGGCGTACCGATTGCCCGCCTCGGGCTGCCCGTGGGCTACCACGAGATGCGCCGCTTGGTGCGCCTCATTGGGCATGCCAAGACCATGGAGCTGCTGCTCACGGCGGACATCATCTCAGCCCAGGAGGCGCTCACCATCGGCCTGGTCAACCACGTTGTGCCGCTGGCCGAGGTCGAGGCCTTCACCTACGCCATGGCGCGCAAAATTACCGACCTGGCGCCGGTGGTGCACCGGGTGCATAAGGCGATTGTGCAGACCGTGCAGGACAATCCGGGGCTCGTGGGCCTGACCCCAGCACAACAGGCCCTGGCGCTATCGCCGTTTGACACCGACGACTTTCAAGAAGGCTGGCGGGCCTTTCTCGATAAACGCCCGCCACAGTTCCAGGGCCGCTAACTGCCAAGGAGACCAGCATGGAGTACGGTATCTGTGTGCCGCATTACGGCAAGCCCGTGGACATCGAGCGCTCACTCGGCGTGGCGCGGAGTGCCGAAGAGCTCGGCTTTGACTCGGTGTGGGTCACGGACCATCTGTTCGTGCCGCGCACTCTCGACATTATCTACCGCGATAACATGCTCGAACCCCTCGCCTTCCTGAGCCACTTGGCCGCGGTGGTGCCACGGGTGCGTCTGGGCACCAGCGTGATTATTTTGCCGTACCGCAACCCGATTATTGTTGCCAAAATGCTTGCGACCATTGACCAGCTGTCGCATGGGCGGCTGATTTTTGGCGCTGCGGTGGGCTGGATGGAAGAAGAGTTCCGCGCCCTCAAAGTGCCGTTTGCCGAGCGCGGCGCGCTCAGTGACGAAAGTCTGCGTATTATCCGCGACATCTGGACCAAGGGCTTGGTGAGCCATCACGGGCAGTTTTATGACTACGACGATATGCAAGCCTCCCCGCGCCCGGTGCAACCGGCGGGACCGCCGATCTGGATTGGCGGCAACAGTGCTCGGGCCCGGCGGCGGGTGGCCGAACTGGGCGATGGCTGGCATACCAGTGGCCTGGATGCGGCCAGTATGGCGCCGGGGTGTGCGCATGTGCGCGAGCTGTGGGCCAAAAACGCTCGGGCCGGGGAGCCAGTGTTTTCGGCGCGTATTGACCTGGCACTGGAGGGCGTGTCGGAAATAGTGTTATCCTATCCGCAACGGGCTGGACGTCCGGCGCGCATTCCCATGCATGGCAGCGTCAGCGCCGTGGTCGATGCCCTGGGGGCCATGCGCAACATCGGTGTGGCGCATGCGGTGTTTGAGACCTCGACGCAATCGTATGCCGGGAGTCTGGCAACGATGGAAACGTTTATGCAAAAAGTTGCCCCACAGCTCGCATGAGCGGCGGGGGCGACCGCTCATGCGAGCTGTGTCCGTGGTATACTCTCGCGCTTCAGGGGCGCTGGGGCACACGTCGCAGCGCGTAGTGGGGACGCGAGGGCACGTCTCGTGTGTCGGCGGTGGTATGGAGAATAAGAGTATGGACAGACGTGTGGTGATCACGGGTCTCGGGGCCATCACCCCCCTGGGTTGCACCATCAAGACGATCTGGGACAACCTCTGCGAGGGGGTGTCCGGCATTCGCCGGATTGCGCGTTTCGACGCCACCGGCTATCCGGCCCAGATCGCCGGGGAAGCGTGGGATTTTGTGCCAGAGCGCTACCTCGACCGACGCGACTTGCGCCGCACCGACCGCTTTGTGCATCTGGCGCTGGCCGCCAGCCAGGAAGCGATGGACGACGCCGGCCTGAGCATCACCGCTGAGATGGCCGAGCGCGTGGGCGTGTACGTCGGCACGGCGTTTGGCGGCATGGAATCGCTGGAGACGGTGCACACCACGTTGATCGACAAAGGGCCGAACCGTGTCTCGCCCCTCTTCCCGGCCATGCTGCTCGGGAATCTGGCCTCTGGCCATATCTCTATGCGCTTTGGCGCCACGGGACCGAATAATAGCAGCGTTACGGCCTGTGCCGCCGGGGCGCATTCCCTCGGGGAAGCCTTGCATATCATCAAGCGCGGGGCAGCGGATGTGATGATTGCCGGGGGCACAGAAGCGGTGATTACGCCGCTGACGATCAGCAGTTTTGGCAACATGCGGGCCTTATCCCCCAACACCGCCGCGCCTCAGGAAGCCAGCCGGCCCTTTGATCGTGAGCGCAATGGCTTTGTCATGTCCGAAGGGGCGGGCATTCTTATCCTGGAGGAACTGCAGCATGCCCGGCGGCGTGGGGCGCGCATCTATGGCGAACTCCTGGGCTACGGCAGTGCTGGGGACGCCTATCACCTGACAGCGCCGTGCCCCGATGGCGCTGGGGCGGCGCGTTGTATGACCAGTGCCTTACGGGATGCGGGGATTACGGCGGACAGTGTGGACTATATTAATGCGCATGCCACCTCGACCCCGGCGGGGGATGCGGCGGAAACCATGGCCATTAAGACCGTTTTCAAGGACCGGGCCGCGACGCTGCCGATCAGCGCGACGAAATCGATGACTGGCCATACGCTGGGTGCTGCGGGGGCCATTGAAGCGATCTTTACGTTGCTGGCCTTATACCACGGCGTCCTGCCGCCCACGATCAATTATCAGCATCCCGACCCGGAGTGTGACCTGGACTATGTGCCGAATACGGCCCGTCAAGTCCGCATCCGTACCGCCATGTGCAACTCGTTTGGTTTTGGCGGCACCAATGCCGTGCTACTCTGGCGGGTGTTTCACGCCTAGACGCATGGCGTTCTCCCATGCAGGAGGGTGCTGGCAGACGTATGCGCCAGCGTCTCTGTCAACCTGGTGTATGATGCCTTTTCCAGCGCTACCTTGCTGGGCAGATCTTGCTCGCCCCTTTCCAGTCACGCCTCCTGCGGCCTCGGCCGACGTCACGGGTCGAATCTCGCCTAGCGCGGCCCGATGCGAGGCTGTGCCGCTGACGGGATCACGGCTGGCGCTGCCAATGAGCCGATGAAAATTGGCGCCTTCTGGGCTGAACGGGTCGTAGGCCAGCGCGCCGAGGGCAGTGCAGCCCTGCCACCAGCTATGCGCGCCGATGACCACGCGTGAATCGAGGTCCGCGTTGAAATGGACGCGGGCGCGCACGCTGCCCTCCGGTGTTTCGATTGCCACCCAGTCGCCCTGAGTACTATGATCGCCCGGTAGAGATCGTGGGCGATGATGTCGTTCCAGTGGCTGGTCCGAGGGGGCGTGCCGCCACTCCAAGCGCTGGGGCCATGTGCTGCGCTGCCGGCAGCTCTTCGCCGGTGCTCGACGCCGAAGGCACAGACGGCAGCAGGACATGGCCACCGGGGGCGTCGAAGCACCCGGTCAAGGCATAGAGCAGCGCGATGGCGCGGGCGGTCTGCGTCACGTTGGCGTGCTGTTCGTACCCGCTCCAGGCATAGTAGGCGACCGGTCGCGCTGGCCAGAGTAGCCGCGCGGTTTCCTCCAGTTACACACGCAGAATCCAGCCTGTCGCCTCGACCACCTCCGGCGGATACTGCCGGTTGCGTAGGGACAGGGCGCACGATCGGGCTTGAGTTCCCATCCCCCGCGTGGCGAACCGGACTGGCCACGCTCATGGCATCCGGCTCAGCACCTTGCGTGCGATCGCCGTCTTGACTCTGTGACAAGCGGTGCCGAGACTCTGGACAGTGTCCCGGACATCGGCATCCGCCGCGACCTGGCACCGTGCCCGCCTGGTGCTCTGGGCGGCTTGCCGGGCAGAGGGAGGCGCCCTCCCACCACACGGCGCGCCTCGCGGGCCGTCCCGGCGCCATGCTGCCTCGCGCAGATCCCTCGGCCCTTTGCTGGGATCAGCCCCGGACCCGCAACGTTCCTCCGGGGGGCTCAAGGCCCGGCTGCGTGTTGCATGGCCGGTGTCCGGGTTGTTCCCGCGTGGGACCAGCGGACGTATGGTGGTGTCCGGTGAGGGGCGCATCAGGCAGGTCTTCGCGGTTCCCAGGGGCGGCACGCCTGCCGGGTCAGCCCGCTGGCATGGCCGCATGCCCGTTGGCCTCGCCACCGTGTCCTTGTGCCCGCTCCAGCGTGCCATACACCAGCCCAGTGCGTGGTGCAGTACCCCGCACACTGGGTGGGGCCCACGCACGACGCTTTCCTACGGGCACCATCCGCTGGGGAGTCTGTTGTGGGCCAACCGTGTGGCGGCAACCGACTCGTGTCTCCCTCCACCGACGATGGAACTGCACGGGCTGCGTGTGGCGTTCCGTGACCCAGCCGCACCACAGCGTCTGCGGAGCGGACCTCGAGGGAGGTACCTATGCCATGCCGCCTGCGCGTCTGCCCGATCCGCCCAGACGCTCACCGTCCCGCCGTGTGGGAGCGCCCGGTGCCGCCGCCAGGCCCGCGGGGACCACGCGGGCAGGAGAACCCACGCCACGGGCATCGCCCACTCGCGCTATCCGACGCACACCGCCAGGACGACCAAGCGGTGCCCCACGGTCGTGGCATCCAGGGCCAGGGCCAGTGGTGTCCCCTGCCACCAGCTCACCACCCATCCGCGCAGCGGGGCACAGCAGATCTCCACGGGCAGCGCTTGGCGCTTGGCCCCGCGTTGGCGCGGGGTATCCTCGTACCATGCCCGCCGTGGCTGGCGGACGGGTTGCTCGTGACGCTTCAGGCCGTTGGCGCGTATAGGACTGCCTGCGGTCAGGGCACACGAGCACGCCCGCACCCTGCCGCACCTCCACCGTGCCAACACCGGGGCCTGGGGCGTGCTCAGCGGCGTCAGGTGTGGCCTACTCGTCGTCAGCCAGTGGTCGAACCCGGCCTGGCAACACAGGGTTGATCTCCTGCGGTGTTGTGGGTCATGACACGTCCCACAGGATGCCAAAGGAGAGAAGCCAGGTCACTTTTGCAAAAAACCTCCCCCTGAAAGATCCACCCCCTCTGGCAGGGCGCTCCACGGCGGCACGCGTTCCGCGCTGCCATCCATACTGCTCGGACCGTCAAGGCTGTCGAGAGCAATGTCTAATGCTGAGCGCTAGAGCATTTTCATAATTTACATACTGTTTTATGGCCGGGTATGGTATAAAGGGGGCACGCTGTAGGAGGGCGTTGTGGATGGTAGCATCGATATCATTGGATTTACGTCAGCGGATAATGAAGGCGTGTGATGAAG
>SXGT01776258.1_pt1 | contig 11541 bp, 9 predicted proteins | sample 3176221 | NCBI WGS metagenome assembly SXGT01 (sample SAMN11356862, study PRJNA531348) | freshwater metagenome | isolation source: freshwater sample F1-120 | place: China: Fuxian Lake, Yuxi | collected 2017-12-25
ACGCCGAGCGTGCGGTCGCGGAGTTCGCTCCCCATGAACTGGCTGCGATCTTCCCAACGGGCTTCGCGCACGAACCGGTCCTTCACCCGCACGCGGTGGCTCAGGCCCAACATCCAACCGAGCGTGGCCTCCGCGACCGGCCGGTCCACCGCGCCCGCGGTGATGAACAGCAGCACGTCGGCCGCGGTACAGGCCGCGACGTCCACGCTGTCGTATCCGACGCCGAACCGCCCGACCGCGAGCAGGTCGTTCGCGCTCGCCAGGCTCGCGGCGGTCACGCGCGGCGTCAGCACGATGACGCCGTTAACGCCCGTGAGCTGGTCCGCGCCGATCTCCGGGCGGTGGTCGCGGAAGTAGTCGAACGGCACCCGCGCGTTACGAAGCAGGTCGAGGCCGATGTCGTCGTACCGCGGCTTGCCGTCGGTGGAGAAGTCGCCGGTGAGCGCGACGCGAAACGGCTTCCGCTTCCCTGGGACCGCGGGCGTCCCGCCCGCTGCTGTACTCGCGATTGAGTTCTGCGGGTTCTCGGTTCGCAACACTGCACACTCAGCAGCGGTCGGGACGCCCGCGGTCCCAGGTGCAGGCAAAGACAGGTCCGCACTCATCACCCGATCGCGGCCGACGCCCGCGAGCGCCGCGCGCAGCGACCGCAGGAGCAACCCCGCGTCGAAGCCCAGGCCGATCGCGCGGAAGCCCTGCGCCAATCGCTCCTGCACGTTGGCGTCGCTCGTCGCGACCACGCCGCAGTGCTTCCCCGCGGCGCGGAGCACGTCCTTCGCGCGCAGGATCGCGTCGCCCACGCCCGGCCCTTCCCACTGTCCGCGGAAGCCGGCCGACGCGGAGTAGTCAGCCGGGCCGAACCAGAACAGATCGACGCCCGGCACCGCGGCCAGCGCGGCCACGTTCGCGCCGCCGGTCACGGTCTCGATGATGGGCACGACGAAGACGTTGTCGTTCGCGACAGCCGCGTGTTCGGCCAGCGCCTGCCCCCAACCGGTCGCGCGCTCCGCGCCGATCCCCCGCGCGCCATCCGTTGGGTAGCACGCGAATCGTACCGCCTGTGCCAGTTGCTCGGCGGTCTCGACCCATGGGATGACAACGCCGTCCGCGCCGAGGTCGAGGGCGCGCTTGATCGCGCCGCCGTTCAGTTCCGCGAGCCGCACGAGGGCGACCGTTTCGCTCCGCACCGTCGCACGGACGTGTTCGGCGATTTCCTTCCAGTCGAGGTGCCCGTGCTCCGCGTCGATCACGACCCAATCGAGGCCGAGTGCGACGGCCATTTCGGTGATCGCCGGGCTTTCGAGCGACACCCACAGCCCGAACGTGGTCCGGTCGCTTGCGAGCGCGCGCCGGAGTGCCTGACAAGCCGCGGGTTTCATGGTGTCGGTCTGGGTGTAGAGCGGAGCCGGGAGAGTGTGATAGCCGCAACCGGTGTGCCAAGCAAGCGGCTTGTGGTCGACCCAGTCGGTATCCGCGCGGAACGCCGGCCGCGAGGGTGTCCACTTTCCGCATCCGTTGCTATCATTTCTGTCTGACCCGCGCACACCACCCCACGAGGGCGAACACATGGCGAAATCCAAAGAAGCTCGCAGCACCATCAAGCTGAAGAGCGAAGCCAGCGATCACTGCTACTTCACCCAGAAGAACCGCAACAACACCAAGGAGCGCATCTCGCTCCGCAAGTTCGACCCGGTCGTGCGCCGGCACGTCATGTACAAGGAAGCCAGCAAGGTGTAATCCGCGTCGCGCGTGAGCCGAACGCTAACAGGAACCCAGGCCGCAAGGCTTGGGTTTCTTGCTTTTCCTGCCGGTACGCGCTCACGCGCGAAAGCGTTTCGCTGTAACCTGTTGTGTGTTCCCTTTCGGATTTCGACTTTCTGATTTCGTGCTTTCCCCGAAGGGGGCGTTATGTCGTCGGACCGGGTTCTCGTTGTGATCGGCCGGACGCGCCACAAGATGGTGGTGGCCGAACTCGCGGAGGCGATCAAGCGCGGCGCGAAGTTCGTCGAGTTGCGGCTCGACTTCCTCGCCAAAGCCGTCGACTTCAAGCGGCTCTCGCCCCTGAAGCAGTGTCCGTGGGTTGCGACCCTGCGCCGCCCGGCCGACGGCGGCCGGTACAACGGCACCGAGCAAGAGCGGATGATGATCCTGCGCCAGGCCATCGTGTCCGGCGCGTTCGAGTGGGTCGATCTGGAAACAGACATCGCCGGTTCGGTCCCGCGGTTCGGTCCCGTCAAGCGCATCGTCAGCTACCACAACACCGCCGAGACGCCACAGAACCTCGACGACATCTACGCGAACATGCTCAAGCAGGACGCGGACGTGTACAAGATCGCGGTCGCGGCGCAGTCGGCCGACGACGTGGCCCGCGTGCTTCACCTGCAGCGCACAGCGCCCAAGCCGACGGTCGCGTTCTGCATGGGCGACATCGGCCAGCCGACCCGGTTCCTGGCGCTGAAGTTCGGCGCGCCGTGGGTCTACGCCGCGTTCAACAAGGAGCGCGGGATCGCCCCGGGCCTGCCCAGTTTCGACGAGCTACGCACCACTTACAACGTGCGGAGCATCACCGCGAACACGAAGGTGTACGGGGTGCTGGGCGACCCGGTCGGGCACAGCCTCAGCCCGCTCGTTCACAACCACATGTACAAGAAGCTGGGCGTGGACGCGCTGTACCTGCCGTTCCGCGTCCCGCGCGGGCAACTGCCGCAGGCGCTGGAGGCGTACGAGCAACTCCCGGTGAGCGGGTACAGTGTGACCATCCCGCACAAAGAGGCCGCGGCCGGCCTCGCGCGGGAGAGCGAGCCGAACGTGCAGGTGACCGGATCCGCGAACACTCTCGTGCGCCGCGACGACGGCAAGTTCAGCGCCGCGAACACCGACTTTGCGGCGACGACGGACTCGCTCAGGGCGCACCTCGCGGAGCGCGCGAAGGACGGCCCCGCCGTTCAGCTCAGTCAGCTCTCCGTCTTGATCCTCGGGGCCGGGGGCGTCGCCCGTTCGTTCGCCTACGCGCTGCACCGCGAGGGCGCACAGATCACCATCACCAGCCGCACCTACGAGCGCGCGCAGAAGCTCGCGGAGGACGTGAAGTGCAAGGCCGTGGACTGGCACGCCCGGCACAACGTCTCCTTCGACGTGCTGGTGAACTGCACGCCAGTCGGGATGCACCCCAACGTGGACGAGGCCCCCTGTCACTTCAGCATCCTGAAGCCGGGTACGACGGTGTTCGACACCATCTACACCCCCGAGACGACGCTCCTGATCCGCGAAGCACGATCGCGCGGCGCGGACACTATCACCGGCGTGGACATGTTCGTACGCCAGGCCGCGCGCCAGATCGAGCTGTTCACCGGCCTGACGCCGGACATCGAGGCCATGCGCCAGATCGTCCGCAAGGCACTCTCCCCGCTGACCAAGGCGTTCGAGGAGGATCGCGGAACCGCGGAGCCGACCCCGACCGAACAGCCGTGACGCGGGCCGCGGTCGCGCGCTCAGGGGGCAGATGCGCCGGGAGAGTACGGGAGGGCATATGGGTTTGTTCGATTCGCTCTGTCGCCGGTATCAGTCGCTGTTCGCGCACGCTCACCCCGAAGAGGCCAAACTGGTCGAGCTTCATTCGATCGGACAGGCCGAGTCGTTCCTGGCCGCGTACTTCGCCCACGAGTACCGAAAGGGCGCGGACGCCGTCGCGCGGTTCGCGTCCCTCTCCTCTGAGTGGCAGGGCGGTCGGGCGCTCGATTTCGGGTGTGGCGCGGGCGGGCTGACGTACCGCATCGCGGAGCACTGTCGCGAAGTGGTCGGGATCGACATCGAGCAGTACAAACTGGACTTCACGGCGGCCCAGGGCGAGCGGCTGAACGTGTCGAACGCCCGCTTCGTGTGCTCCGCGAGCGAGACACTGCCGTTCGCGGATGCGTCCTTCGACTGCATCTTTTGCATCGACGTGATCGAGCACCTGTCCACGCCGGAGCGATTCGTCGCGGAGTTCCTGCGGGTGCTCCGTCCGGGCGGGCAACTGCTGTTGAGCTTCGGCCCCCCGTGGGGACACGCTCACGGAAAGCACATGTGGGCGAAGCTGCCCGGCTGGTGGACGCACCTGCTGTTTCCGCGGCCGGCTGTCATGCGCGCCGCCGGGTTCCCGCCGCAGACGACCTGGGAAGAGTTGGGCATCCACCGGTTGACCGTCGGGCACTTCGAGCGCGTGATGCGCCGGAGCAGGTTTCAGCCCGTGTACCGACGACTGCTCATCAACAAACTGGTCGCGCCCCTCCGGTTCGTCCCGCTGGTCCGGGAACTGTTCATCGCCGAGGTGATCGGCGTGTACCGGAAGCCGACAAAGGGGATCGCGTGAGCGGCACCACATCGCGGGCCGGTGTCGTCACCCTCATCGGCTACCGCTGCACCGGGAAGACCACGGTGGGCCGGCTGCTCGCCGCGCGCCTCGGCTGGGACTTCGCCGACGTGGACGACCGCGTCGAGGCCGGCGCGGGCAAGACCGTGGCCGACATCTTCGCCACCGAGGGCGAAGCCGGGTTCCGCGACCGCGAGTCTGCCGCGCTCGCGGAATTGTGTGCGCGAGAGCGGTGCGTGATCGCGACCGGCGGCGGCGCGGTGATGCGCGACGCGAACCGGCGGCACATCAAGGCCCGCGCGTTCGTGGTGTGGCTCACGGCCACACCCGATACGCTCTGGGCGCGCATCCAAGCCGATCCCACCACCGCGGCGCGCCGCCCGAACCTCACCGCCAGCGGCGGCGAGGCCGAAGTGCGGGCGCTGGTCGCGGCGCGCGAACCGGTGTACCGCGCGCTCGCCGATTTCACCGTCGCCGGCGATGCTCTGTCGCCGGAAGCGGTCGCGGACGCTATTCTGGCGGCATGGACTGGGTAACCCAAAACCTGCCGCTCATCGTCTGGTGCGTGTTCATCCTCGCCCTCGGGCTGATGGTCGGCTCGTTCATCAACGTCTTGGTCGCGCGCCTCCCGTACGAGAAGAGCATCGTCTGGCCCTCGTCGCGGTGCTTCAACTGCTACCGCCCGGTCCGCATGTTGGACAACGTCCCGGTCCTCGGGTTCCTGCGCCTGGGCGGGAAGTGCCGCAACTGCGCGGCCCCTTTCTCCGCGCGCTACATGTGGGTCGAACTGGGCACCGGCCTCGCGTTCCTCGCGCTGTTCTTGGCCGAGGTGGTGTTCGACCGGTTCGCGCTCCCCGGCGTGAAGTTCAACTTCCGCGGCTATCAGGGCGCGACGCCCTCCGTCGCCGCGCTGGGGCTGTTCGTCTACCACGCGGTCTTCCTGTCCGCGCTCATCGCCGCCGCGGTGGTCGATCTTGAGCACCGCGTCATCCCGACGCAGATCACTTACCCGGCGCTCGTCGTCGGCATCATCGGCGGCGTGTTGATGCCGTGGCCGTGGCCGCACCCGGCGGGCGCGGCCGGCGCGATCCCACAGGGCATCCCCTGGTTCCTCCCGCAGGCCGCGGGCACGATCCCGCAGGGCGCGCAGCCGTGGCCGTTTTGGGGGCCGACGTTCGAGTTCGCCCCGGCCGGCAGTTGGAAGATGGGGCTAATGAACTCGCTGTTGGGCGCACTGGTCGGGTCGCTGGTCGTGCGCGCGACCAAGTGGCTGTTCGAGACCGGGTTCGGCCGCGAGGCGCTCGGCCTGGGCGACGCCGACCTCTTGATGATGTCCGGGGCGTTCCTCGGCTGGCAGATTCCGGTGATGGCGCTGTTCGTCGGCTCGTTCGTGTCGCTGCTCCTGAAGGTGCTGGAACTGGCTTTCGGCGCGAAGGACGCACCAGCCCCGACCGGGCCGCTGGGCACACCGGTCGGCGGACCACCCGAAGCGCGCGAACTCCCCTTCGGCCCCGGTCTCGCCATCGGCGTCGTCATCACTTGGTTCTCGTGGCCGTGGCTCGGACCGCGGTTGCAGTTCCCGTTCTACGACGAGACCGCGCTGGGCATCTTCGTCACGCTTATGGGCGTCGGTCTACTGGCCGCGGCCCTGCTGCTGCGCCGCCCGGCCGAAAGCGAACCCGTCGCGGCGAAGTAGCCGGCGACCCCCGCCCGCAAGGGCGGGGTTTGGGTTGTGGGCTGCGCCACTCCCGCCCTTGCGGGCGGGGTTCGCCAAAGGAGCAATCCGTGTCGGAAACGGTGATCGTGGATTACGGGATGGCGAACCTGCGGAGCGTCCAGAAGGCGTTCGAGCGGGTCGGGCATTCCGCCGTGCTTACCTCGGACCCGAAGCGCGTGGCCGCGGCCGGGAAGGTTGTGCTGCCGGGGGTTGGCGCGTTCCGCGATGCCATCGTGCGGCTGCGCGAAACCGGTCTCGACGACATCGTGCGCAAGCACATCGACAGCGGCCGGCCGTTTCTCGGCATCTGCCTCGGAATGCAAATGCTGTTCGACCGCGACCACGAGGACGGCGTTCACGACGGGCTGGGCGTGTTCGGCGGCGACGTGATCCGCTTCCCCGACGTAGTGGGGCTGAAGGTGCCGCACATGGGCTGGAACACGCTGCGCCTCGCGCACCCCGCGTGCCCTTTGTTCGCCGGCCTACCGGACGAACCCGCGGTCTACTTCGTCCACTCGTACTTCCCGCAACCGACCGTCCGCGCCATCGTCGCGGCGGAGGCCGACTACCCCACCCCGTTTTGCGCCGCGATCTGGAAGGACAACGTCTTCGCGACGCAGTTCCACCCCGAAAAGAGTCAACGCGTCGGCCTCCAAATGCTCCGCAACTTCGCCGCGTTCTGAGTCGAACGTCGTAAGGTCGAAGGTCGTAAAGTCGAAGACAATCCGGGTGGATGTCTTCGACTTTACGACCTTCGACCTTCGACTACTTGCCGCGGTTGAAGCCGGCGGGGTCGAACTCGTCGCCGCTCGGCCCGGTGACGGGCGGCTTGGGCGGGGCCGTCGTGCCGAACTGCGAGGCCGGAACGACCGGCGCGACGGGCTTCGCGCTGGCGTCCGCGGGCGGGATGAACGGCGGCACGGTCGGGATCGGCTTGGGCACGGGCGGCGCGGCCGGCGGCACCACGCGCGGCAGCGGCGGCAGCACCTCGACCGGCGGCGGGAGCACGGGTGACACCGACACCGTCGGCGGCTTCGGGAGCGCTGGCCCGCTCGGCGCGGCGGGCGGGATTCGCGGCAACAGCGGATCGTCCACCGGTGGACGCGGCAACGTCGGCGCGGCGGGCGGGATCGACGGCACCATAGGTACAAACGGCGCGGCCGGGACCGGCAGCGGTAGCGGAACCGGGTCGATGTAGGCCGGCGGTTCGGGAATCATCGGCACCGGCGGCTTCACCGGCAATTCGGGCGGAACAACGGGCGACACCGGGCGCGTCGGGGGCAGCACGTCCACCGGCGGCGGAAGCACCGGAGCCACCGGCGCGGTCATGGGCGGGGTCGGCGGCGCTACTGGTGGCGCGGCCAATGGCGTGCCCACCGCGAGCGCGGCCCACCCTTCCAGCGCCAGGTACACCGTAGCTTGCCGGCTCGCGACCGCGGGCTGTTTCATCCCGCCGTGCGCGACGAGCGATTTCACCAGCAGCGGGCTGGCACCGGGGTCGTCCTTCTTCAACTGGCCGGCGACCGCGCGCAGGTTGGTTCGGGTCGCCAGCGGCCCGGCCTCGGCCGGGTTCACGCGCACCAGCTTGAACGTGCCGTTGTACCCGTCCTTCGCGTGGCAGCTCGCGCACTGGTTCGCGAGGAACGGCTGCACCCGCGAGCCGAACACCAGTGCCGCTTCGGGCGACACGTCCGGTTCGGGATCGACCGTGGGCGGTGTGGGCGGAACCGGTTGCGGCATCGGCGGCGTGGTCGGCCGCAGTTCGACTGTGATCGTCGGCACGGTGGGCGGGGCCATCCGCGGCCCGCCGCTTTCCGGCGGGAACTGCGACAGCGACGCCTCCAGCGAGCGGATCATGTCGGACGCGGCCTTGTTCACCGGCTGGAGCTTCTGCACCTCGTAGGCTTCGGTCAGCGCCTGTTCGCGCAGGCCGCTGAACATGCACCACTTGGCGACCTTCAGCCGCTCGGTCGGGTCTTTCGCCGACACTTTCGCGAGCATGAACTTGTACACCTCGTCCTTGCTCGCCGCGACGAACTGCACCTGGCTCTTGGCGAACGGCCGGTCGAGCGCGCCCTGGCGCACGATCACTGTGTCGCCGTTCAGGGTCACCGGCCCTTCGATGAGTTTGTCGTTGTTCAGCACGAGGAACTTCCCCTCGACCGCGAGCGGACCGGCGGGCGGCACGACCGGTTGCGGCACCGGCAGCGGTTGCGGCTTCACGGGCGGTTCGAGTACCGGCGGCACCGCGGGCACCGGCGGCTTGGGCGCGGGCGTTTCCGGCAGCGCGGGAACGAACGGCGCGGGCGGAACTACCGGCTCGAAGGTCACGGGCGGCTTCACGGGCGGCACGAACGGCGGCGCGGGCACCGTCGGCACAGCCGGCACCGCGGGGAGAATAGGCAATGTGGGGATCGTCGGGGTCGGCAGCGGCGGGACGAGCGGCGAGGTTCCGCCGACGGTCGCGATGGGCGGCACCGGCAGCTCGTCCGGCTTCATCGGCGCGCTCGGCTTGAGCGCCGTCAGCACGGGCAGCGGCAGCGGGTCCGCACCGGTGTCCGGCACGCGCGGCAGCGCGAGCGGCTCATCCGGCGGCAGCACGACCGGCGGCAGCGCCAGCCGCGGCACGTCGGGCTGCACCTGTGGCGTGGGCGTCAGTGACGCCTTCGGCAGCGGCGGGGTCCGGTCCGGCAGCCGTGCATAGACGGTGACGCCGGCCGCGGCGACAGCCGCCGCGGTGACGAGCCAATAGGTTGTTTTCATAATGCCGCCCGCCATAGCGTCGGTCTTTCGGCGGAGCAAGAGGAATTGCACACAGCAGAACCTACCCCCCCCAACCCCCTTCCCGCCCAGGGGAGGGGGAGTAAGAGCGCGGTCTTCTTCTTTCTCCCCCTTCCCTCCCAGGGAAGGGGGTTGGGGGATTAGGTTCTTCTGCCTTTCGAGGCCACATCATGAAGGTCGAACTCGTCTCCATCGGCACCGAGCTGACCAGCGGGCAGAACCTCGACACCAACTGCCAGTGGCTCAGCCGGCGGCTCGCGGAGATCGGCGTGCCGGTCGCGTTCCACACCACGGTCGCCGACGACCTCGCGGACAACGTCGCCGTGTTCGCGCTCGCGTGCCAGCGGGCCGACCTCGTCATCAGCACCGGCGGCCTCGGCCCCACGCAAGACGACCTGACGCGCGAAGTCATCGCGGCCGTGTGCGGCTTCCCCTTGAAGGAGCACGCTGAGTCGCTGGCGCACATCAAGGAGATGTTCGCACGGCGCGGGCGCACGATGCCGGAGCGCAACCACGTTCAGGCACTGATCCCGGCTAACGCGGAGGCGATCTACAACGTGTGCGGCACCGCGCCGGGCGTCTGGGCGAAGGCCGGGCGCGCGACCGTCATCGCCATGCCCGGCGTGCCGAGCGAGATGTACCGCATGTTTACCGAACAGGTGCAGCCGCGACTCCTGACGATGGGTGTGGGCGGCGGCGTGTTCGTACAGCGCAAGATCAACACGTTCGGCGCGGGCGAGTCGATGATCGAGGACAAGCTGCTCGACCTGACGAAGCGCGGGCACGTCCCCGAAGTCGGCATCACGGTTAGCGATGCCGTCGTGTCGCTCCGCATCCTGGCGCAGGGCAACTCGCTCGCGGACGTGCAATCGCAAATCGCCCCGGTCGAAGCCACCATCCGCGAACGTCTCGGTGAACTGGTCTTCGGCGCGGAAGACGACGAGTTGCAAGACGTGGTCGTTCGGTTGCTTCACGAGAAGCGGCAAACGCTGGCGAGTGCGGAGAGCATCACGGGCGGGCTGGTGGCGCATCGCGTGTGCCTCGTGCCGGGCGCGAGCGACTTCTTTCGCGGCGGCGTGGTGAGCTACACCGACGACGTAAAGGCCCGCGAACTCGGCGTCCCCCCGGCCCTACTTCAACAGCACGGCGCGGTGAGCGAAGAGGTCGCCCGCGCGATGGCCGAGGGCGTGCGCAAGAAGTTCGGCACTGACCTGGGCGTCTCGACGACGGGCTTCGCGGGTCCGGGTGGCGGCACCGATGCGAACCCCGTGGGCACGGCCTACGTCGGCCTGGCCCACGCCAGCGGCTGCGACGTGATCCGCTGGGGCTGGATCGGCACCCGCTACGAGATCATGTCCCGCACCGCGAAGCTGGCCCTCAACGCCGTGCGGCTGAAGTTGCAGGGCGAACGGCCGGTGTAAGCCGGCCGGTGTGAGCGATTGGCAAACGGCCGGCGTCAGCCGGCCGATGAGGGCGATTCCCAATGATCCGCTTGTTAACACTGGTCCTCTTGCTCGCGACGACGTATCTCGTCGGCGCGCAGCTCGATGCCCGCGTGCGGAACGCGATGTCGGTCAAACTTCACCTCGAGACAATCGGCACGTTGCTCGCCTGGCGGAGAGGCCCAGACCCGAACAGTTACTACTCCACATATTGGTACGGGTCTCCTTTCCCCCACGAGTTGTGGGGGCACGGTTGGAACCACAGCCGCGACCACAAGGAGCGGAAGGCGGTCAATTCGCAACTCGTTGCGTCCGCGTTCATTGTCGCGTGGGACGTTGTGCCGGCCGCTGCGGTCCTCGCGATGGGGCTGGTCGGTTGGATCGGCGGCGTGGGGCTAACGCGGACCGAACGGCGCACGGCCGCACTCGTCCTCGGCGTGTGCGGGTGTGGGGTCGGCGGCCTTGTCGGGGCCGGCCTCGCGACATGGAGTATGGGTTGGGCGAACCGGACCTGGGCACCCTGGCCGGGCGGTGCGGGCGAGGAGCTGTACCTGTTCGTTCGACGGATGATCGTCGCGAGCGATTGGGGCAAACCGAACTGGACCTTCTACCGGCAGATGACGACCGGCGGGATGATCTGCGGGGCGGTTCTCGGCGCGCTCGCCCCGTGGCTCGGTCGCGAGGTCCGCCGGCTCACAGCAGGTCGACCCGAGCGCTGGCTGTTGCTCGCGTGCCTCGCGCATTCGGCCGTCGTGGTCCGTGTACTCCTCGAACGTCTTCGTAACTACTCCCCGCTTGAGTTCAGCCTGACCGTCTTGATCGGGCCGGCTGCCATCCTCGCGGGAATCGCAACCGCCCGATTGAGGGGTGTGCGGTTGAATCGATGGGCCGTTTACGCCACCGTCTTGTGCGTGTGCGCTGTCGCCTACTTCCAGTGGCGCGTGTTCCTCGTGCCGTTGGTACGATTCTAGATCGCCTCGCGCCGGCCGTTCGCCCGCGCTCGCGCCTTGAGCCGATAGCGCGCGGGCTGCTATACTGCCGGCGCTGCCCACTCCCGGCGGCCCCCCGGAGCGAATTGCGATGTCGAAGGTTCTGCGCCAGCAGTTGAAGCTGTTGGAGACCGACTACCCCAACCAGCCGCTGGTCGCGCAGCGGGCCGATGTGCTCGAAATCAACCGCCTGCGCGCGCAGCTCGCGATGCCGCTCGTGGACGACAAACTGAACGAGATCGGCGTTGTTAAGAAAGAGCC
>SXGT01810440.1_pt1 | contig 11541 bp, 7 predicted proteins | sample 3176221 | NCBI WGS metagenome assembly SXGT01 (sample SAMN11356862, study PRJNA531348) | freshwater metagenome | isolation source: freshwater sample F1-120 | place: China: Fuxian Lake, Yuxi | collected 2017-12-25
CCGCTGGTCGCCGCTCGCCAGCGCGAGCGCGTCCTGGGCTACAGCGGCATCGGCCGCGACGAGGGGGCGCCAGTCGTGGTCGGTGGCGGCCGGCCGAGCCAACTCCCGCGCGGCTGGTTCGTCGAGCCGACGCTCTTTGCCGGGGTGGACAACGCCATGCGAATTGCGCGCGAGGAGATCTTCGGCCCGGTGCTGCTCGTCATCCCCTACGACGACGAGCGCGACGCGCTCCGCATCGCCAACGACTCCGACTACGGGCTCTCCGGCTCGGTGTGGACCCGCGATCGCGAACGCGGACTCGGCGTCGCACGTCGTGTTCGCACCGGCACGCTGGGCGTCAATGCGCTGGGCACGATGGACATGGGGCAACCCTTTGGGGGCTTCAAGGACTCGGGCATCGGCCGCGAGTGCGGGCCCGAGGGCGTCGCAGCCTTCCTCGAGGTGCAGACGATCGTCGGATGAATCGGAGCCGGCGGCTCAGAGCAGGCGCACGAGGGCGGAGACCGCACCGATGGACGCCACCATCATGCCGCCGAGCCGGACCGTCAGCCGCCGCTCCATGTCAGCGAGCCGACCGTCGTAACGAAAGGCCTGCTCGGAGAAGCGGAGTTCGATCCGCTTCTCCATCTCGCCGAGCCTGATCTCGAGTCGGCGATCCTGTTCCAGGAAGCGTGCGTCCATCAACTCGCGCAGACCGTGGATTTCGGCCTCGATTGCCCGGAAACGTGCGTCCATCTGCGCGAAGCGGATGTCGATCTGCGCGAAGCGCGCGTCCGACTGGGCGAATCGGGCCTCGAATCGGCCCCCTAGTCGGGACTCGAGTTCTACCAGGTCCTGCTTGGTTGCCAGCGAATCGCTCATGGCGGAAGCGAGTGCCTGAGCCTGTCCTTCGGCCTGCTCCTCGCTGAAACCAACCTCGCGCAACCTCCGCGCGTACGCAAGCGTGTCCATTGAGATCGCCATCGACCACCTCCGGGCACACCAGTTCCATACCGTAGAGCCGCTCTCCATGAGCGCCCGAGCAAGGATTGGGACCGATTCGTGCGCCCCGGGAGATCGTCGCCAGCTCACCAACAGCCACGGGCGGCGCCCTCTCGGGCACGCCGGCGAGAAATCGTCCAGTGCCGGGGAACAATCAACTCGCTGAGCCGACGCCGTCACTCGCCGCCGGGCGCAGGCGCAGGCGGACGAAACCCCGCACACCCAGGTCGATGTCCAGCGCAAAACTTCCCACAACGCTGCCCGGACGCACCCCGAGGCGCCGCTCCCCCTCGGGCGTCCAGACGCTGGCCCACGGCAGCCCGCCTTCGGGGGCCTGCCCCTCGATCACCACCCGCTCCCCGAGCGCGCCCACGACGAGGATCTCGAGCCCGCCCTCGCGCAACTCGACGGCGCCAATCCGCCGATCGCCAACGCAGGCGTCGCAGTCGAGATCGCCGAACACGACCCAGCCGCCGGCCAGCACCGGACAAAGCAGCAGATGGGCCGCCTCGGCAGGGCCAAGCTCGACCTCTAGGGCCCCGTCTGGCGATCGCGCGACGAGACGCCGGGCGCGCACGTCGAGCGCGCACCATTCTTCCTCTTGCCGAGGCTCGGCCGAGGCCCCCCGGTTGCCACGCCATTCATCGCCTCGCTGCGTCAGGACGTACCCGTCCTCTGCCATGCCGGTCCGGGTTCCGGGCCTCGGGGTCGCAGACGGCGCGTCGTCACCCATCTCGTCGACCCGCACCCGCGCCCGCAAGCGCTCGGCGCTCTGGCTGACATGAAGCGCCACGAGATGCCCCCAGCGACCCGCTGCGTGTGTCACGTGTGTCGAGGCGAGCATCAACCGATCGCCGAAGACGACGTCGGGATGGAACGAGCGGTCGAGAGCGGCCAGCGGGACATCTGGCTTGACCAGCACGCCGTCGGATCGGCAGACCCGTGCCACGATCGCCGGATCGGTGTGACCGATGCGGTCGCCAATCCCGACGGGGCCGGCCGATAGCGCCGCCAGGAGCGCTTCGGTGGCCGCTCCGGCATCGCCGTCAAGTCCCTTCCCCGTTGGGTCGGAGAGAAAGACGTCCTTGTAGGGCAGCAAGCCGAGACCGCGCGCGAACGCGTTGCCGATCAGAAACCACCACCACAGAAAACGCGCGCCGGCGATGTAGCGATAGTCCCCGCTGGTACGGATGGCCGCGATCTGCCCGAGTTCGACGGTCTGCAGGGCGTCGGCCGGAGTCGCCATGCACCAGAGCAGCGAGAGGCCATGGCGCTCGGCCGCAGCGTCGAAGTCGCGCTGCCAGCGCCGTGCCGTGCCGGCCGTGTCGCGCAGTCCGCGCACGCCGAGGAAGATCTCGACCAGCCAGTCCTGCTCGATCTGGATCGCGCCCCATGCCGCGGCCTGGGCGCACATCGCGTCGAAGAAAGCGGCGTCGCGCGGGTGCGCGCGCTCGTGATCGACAAAACTCTCGAAAGCCGCGACATAGGGCGAGCGACTCGAGTGGTGGCGGGCGTGCAGGATGAGAGGCGCGCCGCCGAGGCGCTGACGCAGCGCCTCGATGCCGCCCGGCAGAAGGTCGGCGCGTGGCTCCCACACGATGCAGCCAGTGGGCGGCACGTCCTCGGGTGCTTCCACGCCGATCGCGGTGGCGGCCCGGGTCGTCGCGTGCGGGTAGAACCAGGAATCGAGTTCGACGGCACGGATCGGTACCGCAAGGGCGCGCAGTTCGTCGACCTTGGCAACGAGCGTCTCCTCGACCGTGAGCTCGGGTTCGCGCCGGTACCAGTAGGCCGCACCGTTGTCGGTCCAGTACGAGAGCCGACCGACCGCGTCGTCGGCATGACGTGAGCGTCGGCGTGGCCCGTGCAGCGCCCGCAGGTATTGGCCGAGCAGAGCTTCGGCCGCACGCACGCCGGGTGCGGCGATCATCGCCAGCTCTGTGGCGAAACCCGCTGGCACCTGATCGAGATCGCCGTGCCAACCGGCGCGCAGCCCGAGCGCGTGCTCGTCTGCCGTGCGTGGCACCGCCAGCACGAGCTCGTGGAAACCGGCAAGCGGGGCCAGCAGAAGACAGCGCCCCTCGCCGTCGAGCATCGCCAACGGCTCGACCACGGAGGGACGCAGGTGGGGCGGCGGCGGAATACGCCACGCTTCGAGCCGCGCATCGAGAAAGGTCGGGAGACCGAACTCCATGTAGAGGTGGCCGAAGGCAAAGGCCGTTTCCGGCAGCCCTCCGGGCGAGCGCCGCGCCGGATGCGCGACCGGCCACGCCATGGCCGGGTGCTCGAACGAGCCCGTGGCAATTCCCTCCAGATCACGGCCGGCTTCGAGCCGGAACACGAGGAGGGGATGCTCGTGGTAGGCGCGAACGCTCGGGCGCAGATCAATCGGAAAGTCATTGCCCGCGCCCGCCGCGAAACGAAGGCCCGCCCAGGACCCGAGCACATCCCGGCCGGCGAAGCGTTCCACCGGCGCAGCGCCGCACTCGCCCCTGTCCCCGAGCTGCAACCCGAGGGGTCCGAGCCAGTCCGGATGGTGCCAGGCGATCCGGCCGGCGCTGCCACCCCAGAGCAGCGCAAGGCCCTCCCCCGCCCGCAGCGCGATCTCCTCGCTCATGCCCCGCTCCTAGCAGCACCGGCAAGACCCCCGCAGCCCGGGTCAGGCGGCCGGGGCAACTCGTGCCGGAACTCAGCCCACGGACCCGTTGGGGCCGACGGCCGGCGCCGCCGCGCTGGCCAGGTCGAGAGGCAGCGTCACGACGAAGCAGGACCCGTTCCCCGGGCGACCCGTGACCGCGATCCTGCCGCCCATGAGTTCGACCAGCTTCCGCGTGATGGAGAGCCCGAGCCCGACGCCCTGGCGGCTCTGGCCGCCCGGATCGCGCTGCTGCCAGAAAGCCTCGAAGATCTGCTCCCGCTGGTCCTCGGGAACGCCGATCCCGGTGTCCTCCACCTCGACGCGAACGACGTCGTGGCCCGAGGCATCGGCCCGCAGCCCCGCGCGCAGCACGATCGAACCCTCCTCGGTGAACTTGACGGCGTTCGTGGACAGGTTGAGGAGGATCTGGCGCAAACGGGCCGTGTCGCCGATCAGGTCCACGTCAATCGACGTATCAACCTCCAGATCGAAGCGGAGACCTCGGCGAGCGACCTCCAGGTCGAGGATCGCGCGCACGTCCTCGAGGATCGCGCGCAGTCGGACGTTCTCCCGGGCAAGGGCGAGCTGCCCCTGCTCGACCAGTGCCAGGTCGAGCGTGTTGCCGATCAGAGCCTTGAGCGCGACGCTGGCCCGCTGGACGCTCCTGGCGACACCGACCTCCTGGGCATCGAGTGGGCTCTCCAGCAGCAGGTCGACTCCCATGGACAAGACGTTGAGCGGTGTCCTGATCTCATGGCTGATGGTCGCGAGGAATTCGCTCTTGGCCGCACTCGCTTGCTCTGCCGCAAGCACTGCCCGCTCAAGTGAGCGCTCGGTCTCGCGCTGTCGACAGGCGAGGCTCAGGATTCCGAAGGACGCGAAGGTGAGGGAGAGTGCCGTCAACACACCCGCGAGCGGCCTGCTCCCCGCGGCCACACCCCCAAAGGGGCCGAGGCCCTGCGCCGTCGGACCGTAGACCAAGCCGACCAGCAGAACATTAGCTATGGCGAGCCAGCGCCAGCCGAAGCGGAAGGCGATCGCCACGAGCATCACGAACGCGAAGATCACCAGCGAATGGAGAGGGGCCCACGGCGAGCCCGGGGGAATACGACTCGCTACCGCCACCATGAGGGCGGCAGCCAAAACCAGCGCACTCCCCTCGGCGCGCCGGCCTATCGAGAGCGGCGCCAGGGCCTCCCGCTCGGGCACGCATGCAAGCACAAAAGGTACGCCAAGCACGATCTGCAAAAGAGCCCCCGGAAAGTCGAGGACGAGCCTCTGCGCTGGCGAAACCAACGACTCGCGCCCCAAGGCCCCCAGTGCCGGGATGCGGATCGCCAGCACGACAGCGGCCGCGGCCGGCGCGACCAGACCGATGAAGCGCTGGATACTGCGCCACTCCCCGAAGAGCTGCGTCGGCGCGGTCGTGTTCCGCAGCAATCCAGCGCACGTCGCCCCGCCGGCCACACTCGAGAGCGCGATGGCCGCACTCACGGCGACACTCTCGCCGAAGAGCAAGGGCTTCAGTACAGCTCCGAGCACAGCCCCCGGCAGCGCCGGCCACCCGAACTGCAACAAGAAGCCCGCCGTCATCCCGGGCGTGCCGCTGGGAGCCCATTCGGGGTAGGCACCGCCGCGGGTCCCGGTCGTGAACAGACCGGTGACGACCACGACGGCAACCACAGCGAGGTTCAGCCAGATCCCGGCCACGGGCTCCACCGCGCCGGCAACTGAACCTTGTTCGATCAGAGCTGGCGATGGCTGGTTGGCGTTGCCGCCGGGAGGTCCGCCCGCCCGCGTCAACTTGAAGGAAGGGGCCTTTGTGTCGCGCAGCTCCGGGGTCTCCGCGTCGATCTGCCCACCCTCCCGGCTCGAATTGAAGCACGGCGCGCTTGCCAGGCGTGCCTCCAAGGTCTCCAGGTCGATCCGTCCGTCCGCCTGATTCAGATTGGAGGAGAGCACGCGCCCATGGAAGGGCGGCCGTCCCCCCCGGCACGCCCGTCGCGCACGCCGACAACCCCATGGCGCCGGACCGGACTTGCGGAGGAGCGGCGGCACCATCAGAGTCTCCGGGCTGAGGGCGAGCTTCCGCCCGTGCCGACCGCGCTCCCGGCGAGCCTTCGCTACGGGCTCGGCTGCACGCGGGGATGACCCCGCCCTTCCGGGCAGCACGCAAGCAACGAAAAAAGAGGAGAGCCCGATCGATGCCCCCCATCACACCGTACCTCATGCAGATCATGCCCCCGCAACGAAGCGCCACGCGGGTGATCGTCCGGGCGCTTCTCGCGCCCCTGGCCCTCTGCGCCGCGGCCTGCGGCAACGTCGGCGGCCCCGACGCGGCGGCGATCCAGTCCGGAACGCTGCTTCACCTCGATGTGGGTGATGTGCAGGGCGTGGCCACGAACGGCGCCCGCCACTTCTTCGGCATTCCCTTCGCACAACCGCCGGTGGGCGAGCGACGCTGGCAGCCGCCCGAGCCGGCCGATCGCTGGTCCGGCGTGCGCGACGCCAGCACCATGGGCCCCGCCTGCCCGCAGAACGCCGGAATCACCTCCCCGTACAGCGAAAACGAGGATTGCCTCCACCTCAACGTCTGGACGCCTGAGCCCGCCCCCTCCCACCCCCTGCCCGTCATGGTGTGGATCCACGGTGGCGGCAACACCGGCGGCTCCACCGCCGACCTGGTCCCGCTCGGGATCGGCGGCCTCTTCTACGACGGCCAGACACTCGCCGCGCAGCGCGGTGTCGTGGTCGTCAGCGCCAACTATAGACTCGGGGCATTCGGCTTCCTCGGTCATGCGGCGTTGGCGGGCGAGGATTCGAGTCGCCCCTTCTCGGGCAACCAGGCCCTGCTGGATCAGCGACTGGCGCTCGAATGGGTGCGCGACAACATCGCGCCTTTTGGGGGCGATCCGGACAACGTCACGATCTTCGGCGAGAGCGCCGGTGCCTTTGACGTCTGTTTCCACGTCGCCTCGCCGGGGAGTCGCGGACTCTTCCACCGGGCAATCAGCCAGAGCGGCGGCTGCACCTTCCGCGCGACCACCCGAGCCGAGGGCGAGGCGCGGGCCGCCAATCTGGAGACCGCACTGGGCTGCGCCGGGGCCGCTGACCCGCTCGGCTGCATGCGCGCAGCACCGGTGGCCGAGGTGCTGGCGCGGGGAGGCGGGCTCGGGCCGACCGTCGACGGTGACGTCCTCCCCGATCAGCCGCGTTCCCTCTACGACCGGGGCGAGTTCGCCAAGGTTCCCTATCTGCTCGGTTCCAATGCCGACGAAGGAACTCTATTTGCCTTGACGGGCAGCCTGCCACCCCTCGAGACCGAGTCGGACTATCTCGCCGCGCTCACGGCCCGCTGGGGGGATTGGGCGGATGAGATCGCGGCCCTCTACCCCATCGCCGCGTTCGAATCGCCGCGTGACGCGTTCGTCCGCGCCTCGGGCGATTCGGGACTTGTCTGTGGCACCTCCGATACCGCGCGGCGGGCATCGCTGGGCGGTGCGCCGGTCTACGCCTACAACTTCGCGCGCCCGATACCGATCCCCTCGATCTCCTTCCTGAAGGCCACCCACGGTGCCGAGATCGCCTACGTCTTCGGCTCGGTGACACCACCGACGCCCGAGGATGCGGCTCTCGGTACGGCCATCCAGGGCTACTGGACGCGCTTCGCTGCGAGCGGTGAGCCCGGCGGTGAGGGCGCACTCCTCTGGCCTCGCTGGCTGGACGCGACCGATCTGCGGCTCGAGTTCGACGCCGAGATCCGGCCGGTCGAGCGCTTCCGCCGCGCCGAATGCGAACTCTGGTGGCAGATCGCCGCAGCGGACTTCGAGTGAAGTGATCGCCGCGGCGTGGGCCCTCACGCCGCGGCGACGTCAGCGACCGACCCCAGACGCACCGGGACGCTGTTCAGAATCGACTGGCCGACGATGCCCTCGACATGCTGGTCGTCGCTGACCCGTACCGGGACGATCGCCGTGCCGGTACGGCTCTCGAGTCGGGCCGGCTGGCTGTCGCGCAGCCCGGCGCGTGCCGCGTCGGCCGGATGGACCAGCAGCACACAACGCTCCAAGCCCGCGACCAAAGCCGGCACGTTGTGCATCCATGAATTGTTCGAACGCAGCTCGCGGCGGCCGATCAGCAGGAGTTCGCCCGCGTCGTGCGAGCGCGTGATCTCGTCCGCGAGCTCGGCCATCGCAGGCAGAAAGGGGCCAGCCGTCAGATGGGCCTTGCCGTCGCGATGCTGCAAGCGGTGGCGGAAGCCGGTGCGAGCCGGTCCAAGGTCCACGCCGTAAGGCCCGGCCTTGACTTTTTTCAGATTGATACCCTTCGACCAGGGCAGGAAGCGGTCGCCGTGCGGGCCGAACCGCAGCAACAGGTCGAGCGCACGCTCGGGGTCGTAGCGGAAGCCGATCCGCCGCAGCAGAGTATCGACCCAGCGGACGCCCACCGGCCCTCCACCGAGTTCCTCGGCGAGCCGGAGCATGATCTGCCAGTCGGCGAGTTCGTCCGGCGCACGCGCCACCACCGGCGGATCCCAGCGCGCATGGCCATTCAAGCCGGCGAAGCGGGTGAACTGCACCCCGTCGAGTGCAGGTTCTGGAAACATCCATCCGCCTTCGGCACCGAGCCGGCCAGTAGCGATGTTGAGCAGATCGGTCGCCCACGTCCCGAGCGTGCCAAAAGCGTTGTTGCACGTGCCGATGCGAGTGTAGGCAACGGCGCGGCGAGCGTCGGCGAACTCGAGCGCAATCCTGCGCGTGACCGCGGGAGCGATGCCGGTGAAGAACGCCGTGGCCTCGGGCGAGAACGCCGCGAGATGCGGCTCGATCTCAGCAAAACCGCTCGCGACCGCCGCGATACGCGCCCGGTCGACATGACCGGTCTCGACCAGCACGTGCACCAAGGCGAGCAGAAAGGCCGCGTCGCTGCCCGGCCGGATGAAAGCGACGGAGCACGGTCGTCGGCATGGTGAGCCCTCCCCCGAACCGGAGGCATCATCAGAGCTTGCCGTGCCCGCCGCAAGCGCTCGCGGCGCACCCAATAGTTGGGACGACCTCGGGATCCCTGGTCCCAAGGCTCGCCGACTCCCCGACGCCCCCGGCCAGGTGGCGCACTCCCGGTCGCGCCCCCAGGCGTTTGCCAGGTGGCGTCTGCCCTCAGCCCAACCGCGGTTTCATGCGCCAGCGGATCAGCAGGAGAAGTCCGCCAAAGATCGCCAGCAGGACCGCCATCGGTCCCCAGACCTCGTCGAGTCCGCCACCGCGCAGGATGATCCGCCGGGCGATGATCTGGAACCAGCGCAGCGGGAAGAGGCCGCCGAACTCGCGTACCCCGTGCGGCATGAGCTGGTAGGGCAACATCGAGCCCGAGAGCACGAAGGACGGCATGATGAAGAAGACGGCAATGAAAACCGACTGAGCCGAGTTCGTTGCGAGTGCCGAGACGAGGACGCCGATCCCGAGCGTCGCGAGCACGAAGGGCAGCGTCGCCACCGCGAGCGCGACGAGACTGCCGCGCGGCCAGAAGCCGTAGAGGAGGCCCGCGCCGAGGACGCAGACGATCAGTCCGACGTAGGAGAGCAACACGTTGGGCAGGAGCTTGCCGAGCAGGAGTTCGATCGGGCGGACCGGCTGCGCCAGCAAATGCTCCCAGGTGCCGTTCTCCCTCTCGGCGACGAGCCCGAGGCTTGCCGCCGACAGGCATAGATTCGTCAGGAGAAAGCCCGCCAGCGCGGGCAGATAGAAATAACGGTCGGAGAGGGTGTGGTTCCAGCGGAACTCCTGGCGCAGATCGACCGGTGGAGGCGGCACCTCCACCGAAGGGTGGGACAGAAGCTGGCTGATCCAGCCTCCGACGCGGGCCGCACGCAGCGGATCCGAACCGTCAAGGAGAACCTGCACCTCGGGGTCGCCCGCTTCCAGTGCACGCCGGTAGTCGGCCGGGACGACGACCAGAGCGGTGATCACGCCGCGCTGGAGGAGATCGCGCCCCTCGGCGTAACCACTCACCCGTCGCGGCGGCAGGAAGGCGTCCTCGGTGCCGACCCGTTCGATCGCCTGACGCGAGGCCGGCGTCTGACTGCGATCCAGCACGCCCCACGAGACGAGCCGAGGCTCGAAGGACATGGCGAAGCCGAAGACCAGCAGCATCACCAGCGGCTGCGCGCCGATCGCCGCCAGCACCGTCCGGTCGTGCCGCAGCAGCGCAAGTTCCTTGGTCGTGACCGCGCGCACGCGGCGCAGGAAGCCGAGCACATGCCCGCTCGACGGCGTCGCGGGTCCAGTCACGTCCGTCTCCCGACCGCGCGCAGCGCCAGCACGACGAGTCCGGCTCCCATCAGGACGATCACCGCGAGCTCGCCTGCCACATCGAGTGGCCCCTCGCCGCGCAGATAGATCGCGCGACTCACGCGGATGTAGTGCGTGGCCGGGATGACCTCGGCAACCCACCGAAATGGCCAGGCCATGTTCTCGATCGGGAGCGCGAAGCCCGAGAGCTGGATCAAGGGCGTCGACAGCAACACGGTTTTGGCCACCGCCTCCTGTGCCGTGGCCGAGGTCGCCGAAATGATCAGCCCCAGCGAGAGCGAGACGACCTGATAGAACGTGGACACCAGGAGGAAGAAGATCGCACTGCCCGCCGGCCAGACTCCCCAGAGGAAGCCGGCCGCCAGCATCATCAGGATCACGTCGAGCGAAAATACCGCACCGAGCGGCAACACCTTGCCGAGGACGATCTCGAGATTCGTCGCCGGGGTGACCTGGAGCTGCTCGAAGGTCCCGGCGGCGCGCTCGTTGACCACCGACACGGCGATGATGAGCGTGGTGGCAAAGCTCAGGACGAAACCGAAGGTTCCGGCGACCATGTAGGGCTTGCCGTCGAGTGTTGGATTGAAGAGCGCCCGCGTGACCACCCGCAACCGAGCGGCACTGCCGGGACCTGCCCCGGAAGCTCGCACGCTGGCTGGCACCCCGGCGTCGCCCAGCGCCGTCGCGGCGATCGTCGCACCGAGGTAGGCCTCGGCATTGCCGGCGAGCACGGTCTCGGCACCATCGTAGATCACCTGCACTTGCGGCCGGGACCGGCCGGAGCCGGGCGGCCCGAGATCGGGACGCAGCCCGCGGTCGAGACCATCGGGCAGGACCAGCGCGAGCGAGAGTCCGCCGTCGCGGAGCATCGCATCGAGCTGCTCGCGGTTCTCGAGTGCGATCGGCTGGAAACTCCCGGTCGCGGCCAGCTCGGCAACGAGCCGCCGGCTGGTGGGCGAGCGGTCGAGGTCGAGCACACCCATCGGCAGATTCTCCACCGAGGTCGAGAGGATCGAGGAGAAGAGCAGCAGCGCCACCAGCGGCACCGCGATGAGGATGCTGACGGTGAACGGATCGCGCAGCGTGGCCAGCGCTTCGCGCCGCATCAAGACGAATAGTCGTACAAACTTCACGGCGCCGCCTCGCCGGCCTCGCGTGCCAGGACGCGGAAGACGTCGCCCATGTCGGGCGGCTCGATGCCGAGGAGATGCCCGCCCCTCGCCTGGGCCGCGCTGCGCAGGGCGACGATCCGCTCGGGGGACAGGCTCCCCATCCGCAAACGAACCTCCTCGCCCTCGACCGCCACCCTTGCCGCATGATCCGGAAGCACTGCCTCCAGCGCCGAGGCCAGAGCAGAGAGGCCGGCAAGGGGGCCCGTCACACGAACGACGTAGTCGGTCCCCGTCCGCTCGCGCAGTTCGGCCGGGGTCGCATCGGCGACGATCCTGCCGGCGTCGATGAACGACACCCGATCGCAGTAGTCGGCCTCCTCGAGGAAATGCGTGGTGACGAATACAGTCCGCCCCTGTGCTGCCTGCTCCTGGATCAGTTCCCAGAAGAGCGCCCGCCCGACGAGATCGACGCCAGCGGTCGGCTCGTCGAGGAAGAGCACGC
>SXGT01929403.1_pt1 | contig 11541 bp, 21 predicted proteins | sample 3176221 | NCBI WGS metagenome assembly SXGT01 (sample SAMN11356862, study PRJNA531348) | freshwater metagenome | isolation source: freshwater sample F1-120 | place: China: Fuxian Lake, Yuxi | collected 2017-12-25
CCTATGTCGATGTCAGCACATGCCGCGCTGTGACTCATTACAGGCATCCTGCAAAGCAAGTCATTGCGTCGCTCGCGTACTTCAGCGTCGTCGTGGTCGGCGGTGAGATACGCAAGCCGCTCCGCATCCCTGCTGCTCTCCGCGAGCTTGGCCTCCAGTTCGCTGACTCGGCGCTCGGCGGATTCGGCGCGTCCTTCCCAATGCCGCATGTACTCGGCCACGGAAGGGTTGCGGATTGCAACTTCGATCACTCCCCAAGTGCGCCAGTTGTGCTCGGCCTCCGCCTTCTGCGCGGCCATCTGCGCGAGTTCGCGTTCGAGGCGCTCAATGGTTTGCCAAGCGTGCGGAATCAGCAGATCGTTGTTTTTCGTCTGCCATTCCTTCAGGCTGGCGATAACGTCAGCAACTTCTGTCCTCAGCGTCTCCATCGCGGCAGACTCGGCGATGGAGCGCAGGGCGCACCAGCCTTCGCCGCAGTTGATGCACATCACGCCAGTTTTTGGGCAGATCATTGTTTCTTCTCCTTCTCGGCGAGGATCGCGGCGGCGAGCATGGCGCGGCGAATCCCACTGCACCAGTCCGCCAGAGCAGGGGCCATCGGGTCGTCGTCGCTGATGCGCGGCAACAGGTCGAGCAAGAGTTCCATGCTCTCCCTCGGCACGCTCACCGAGTCCGGTCCCGGCAGGGCAGGCCGCATCGGCTCGCCAGTGCCTTCGTCAGCGTCCTTGTGGCTAGACGCCTGCCCTGCGGGATCGGGGTGGGGAGCGGACTGCGCAGCCGCTTCCATTTGATCTTCCTGCTCGGCAAGTTCTGCGAGCAGTTTTTGGACTGCGCTCATGTACGACTTCGGGCTGTCAGTCAGGTCGAAAGCGCATCCATAGTTCAGCCGCTTGATGCGTTCCGCGAAGCCGCGATAGTCCGGCGCTGCGGGCTGCTGCTCGGCCCGCGCGAGGATGGCGTCCGTCAGCCGCTGCCATTCGACATCCACGTAGTACGGCAAATTCATGCCGGCTATCTCTGCGCGGCGCAGGGAATCTGACAAGCCCTTCGCCGCCGCCAGCAGTTCTTCGCGGTAGGCGCTCATTCCGAGCCTCCGATTTCTGCCAAAAGTGCCTTGATTTCTTTGTCCGCACCAGCGCCAAGATTTTCCTTCAGCATGGACTTGAAAAAAGCACTGAATACGTAATCCGTAAGGATGTTGTCCTTGGTAACTCCGTGATAGCCAAACTCTTTCAGATTACGAACTCCGGCGGCAAGCAATTTGTCTCTGGTGGCCATCACGCCCCTCCCTTTTTCCACGGCGCTTCTCCCCACTCCGTCGGCGCATCGTTCAGCGCCTCCTCCGCCATCGCCAGCGCGGACTCAAGGCGGCGGAACGCATCGGCGCATTCCTGCGTAGCGTTCATGCCGAGGAACCGCCCATCGGCAGACTCGTTGATATACCTGTCGGCAATCGGCGTCTTACTTCCCACGGCGCACCCCCTTCCTCAAACTTCAATGAACTCGCCATCGGTGTTCAGCGAGTACCACACATCAGGCTTCAAGCCGCCTTCACCAACCTTCGCGCAGCGGATGTGTCGGATTGATCCATCATTGGCGCGGTTTACCAGGACAATCGCGCACCCGACAGAACCGCGAGCGCGTCCATCCTCGCCGGTCGCCATTGCAACGCAATGCTTCCCCCCCGTGGCCGACGCTGCGCCCCTATCGCCCGTGGCCGACGCTGCGCCGCTCTCGCCCGTGGCCGACGCTGCGCCGTTATCCTCGTCGTTAGTACCTTTCTTCGTGGACTTGGCGCGGTCGAAAACGTACTTCACAGCCGCCGCGATCATGTCCGGCATGGTCAGTTCAGCCTTGATCGTGATGCGCCCTGATGCGATCTTGGTATCGCCGTTCTTTTCTCGGCTGATTTCGCCGGAGGCCTCCACGATTGCGAAACGGCTCTCGGAGGGCGGGTAGTAGCCGAACACGTCTAGCGGGTGTTCGCACGAGTGAAAACCGTTCGCGCAGCTTTCCACCTTCCCGTCGTGTTGGTAGGTTTCGCCCACCGCGAACTGAAACTCGCGGCACTTCATGTCGAGCGTGAAACCTTTGTAGGCGATTACTTTTTCGTTGGGCATTTCTTCCCCTTTGTCTTGGCTTCCTCGCGCTGGAGGCGGGTCACGGATTCCCACAGAGCATCGAGCGCCGGGTACCACGCAGTGCTGAGATACCGCTTCGACCGCAGCCGCTTCGCCGCCCGCACCACCGCATCCCGGGCCTTCTTCTCGGCGGGGGTCATAGCGGATGCTCCTCGGTCTGCTTGCTTTCCTTGACGGCAGTGGTCGCCGGTTTCGCACCGCCAGAGGCCCATTGCGCCAGCTTCGTCCCTGTCTCCTCGTTCAACTGCTTGCCGTCGAACGCGCCGCGCAAGTCCTTCGGTAGCTTCGGCACGCCGAGCGCGAACGATTCCTCGGACCAATCCGGCAACCCGCGAGCGCCCGCAGGCAACAGACAGCGAACGGTCATTTCAAAGGCGAATTCCTCACCGGCAATGGCCTGCCAGCCGAGCGGCGTCGGTTCCTTGCCACGCTCGATCCTGAGTTTTTCCTTGGCGCGGAAGCAGAACACGAACGCGCAGTTGATTTGCAGGATCGTGTTGATAAGGCGGCGGCGAGCGGCGGCGGGCTTGGCCCATGCGAGGAAGTTCACCGCGTTGCGCTTTTTGTAGTCGTCGCCAGCAAGCCGGTCAAGCTCCGCTTCGTGCGTCTCAAGGTATCCCCCTGGCCCTTCGTGTTCGTGGCTCATCGAGTCCACTATCACGCACCCGCCTGCGGATTCCCTAGCTGCGGCTTCCATCGCCTCGCAGTACCGCAAGCTGCCGAACGGGGGCGAGAACGCAAGGTGCTGGAATTTGAAGTGGTCGGCGTAGTGCAGCGAGCGGCGGGCCTCGGTGTCGATGCAGACGATCTTACCGCCGCGCACAACCTGAATCCCTTTGGCGAGCCTGAGCGCCGAAAGCGTCTTACCGGACCCTGACGGCCCGATAAGCCCGATCAGAAGCGGCGTTGCTTCCCGCACGGCATTGGTAAAAGTGAATGTCATTCTTCCCCCAGCATTTCGGTTTCGTGCTTCATCATGGCCCACGACGGCGGCAGGGCTGTCGTGATGTTGGTTGAGTACGCGGGCCAGTCATTGCGGGCCACGCATTCGCGCCAGAGGTTCACCGCACGCGTGTATTTCGCGTAGGCGATTTCCATGTAGGACGAGTGCAGTTCCACAAGCGAGCAGGCGTAGGGCGGTTCGATCTCCTGCGCGAGAAACACAAAGTGCGGTTCCTCGCAACCGTTGGCGATCAGGCCGGACGAGTAGAACGCGGCTTGCAGGTCGTAGCCCATGCCGGCGATTTGCCGTCCGAAAACGTCAGGGTTGGCGCTCGCCGTCGTCTTGTAGTCGAGGATCAGCGCGCGGTCATTGGTCAGCCAGTCGAGGCGCGAGCGGCAAGAAACGCCTTCGTCCTGCCAGATCACGGTTTGCTCGGGCTTGCCGGACTGCCACACGCCACGCAATGGGCTGGCAGCGATGAAGTCCTGCGCTGCGCCGACCATCTTGCGAATGGCGGCGGCGTGGCGGGCCAGCACGGGCATCTTGCCAGCTTCGCGGGCCGCATCGCGGGCTTCCTTCGCCGCCTTCGTGCGCCAGTCGGCGGCGTCGATCACGACAAGGTTAGCGTCCGACTGCTCCAGCAGGAGAGCGTGCGCCGCGCTGCCGAGGTCGAAGCGCGAATCCTCGTCCGGCTGGTAGTGCGGATTCAGCTTCGGATGCGCCATCCATGCGTGTTTCGGGGATTGGTCGAGCAGAATCTTGGCGATGCTGTAGGACAGCGACGGCGCATCCGTGGGGTCGGAGTGATACCGTTCCGCGTCCATTGCGTAGATTCCGGTTTTCACTAGCGCCACTCCTTCACTCGCGGCAGATCAACGCGAACGTCCACCACGTCGAGCTTGATCGTATCGGTGTAGCGGACTTCCATCCGGTGCAGGTCCGTGCCCCGCTCGCGGTAGATGCGCTCGATGATCCCAGGCCTGCCGGTCGGCATGAGAATGCGGTCGTCTTGGTGCCACATCTTCTTCACGAGAAGGCTCCGAGGATGGCCGCGAGCGCGATAGCGGCGCAGGTCCACCAGACGGCTTGGTCGGCTGTCAGGATGCGGAAATCGTCGTCTTCGCTCACCGCTGATCCTCCGCCGCGTCCCGCGCCATTTCCTCTGCCCGCTCGCGGACCTTCTCGGCGGGGAAGTGCGCCGCAACCAGCTTGTGCTGCCACTCAAGCGCGTTCAGCCAGAACGCAGGGGCGCTGCCGCCCTCCGCGAAAACGTTAAGCTGTTGCGCCAGTTCGCTGAGCGGCTTCAAGGCGTCATTCAGCCAGCAGTCGAGGACATCTTCCATGCGCCACCCGTCCACGGTCTTTCCGCAGATCAGGCGGTCGGCAATGTCGTTCAGCGCGTCGGCCAGGGTTTCGGCGCTAGGCTCGATGTGGTTGCGCTCGGCGCGATCCTCTGCCTGCTCGCGGGCGCGGTCGGCTGCTTCGGTAGGAATCACGATTACCCCCTATTTCGCAAGTTGTTTGAGGATCACTTCCGGCGACTCGCGCATGTCGATTTCGCGCCGGATGGTGCGAAGGATGGCGATGCGGCGGTAGTATTCGGCTTTGCAGCGGATCAACTCTGCGGCTTGGTTCGCCATGTCCGCCTCTGCGTTGGCGACTGAGGCCTCAACGTACATTTCCTTCGCCCTGAGCTTCCAGAGGCGCAGCCTGTTGCGGATCGCGGCGAGAAGTGAGTTCATGGCCGCATCATGCTCCCCATGATTCCGGCGTGTCAAGAATTATTTTTGGTGCGCTGCGAAACGCCGGTTTACAAGTTGCACTTGCCCCCCATGCCGGAACCGTGATACAACGCGGCTTCATGAAACTAGACGACGCAGCGCGAGCCTTCTTCCGCAAGACCGGCAAGAGAGGCGCGAAAACAACCCACTCCCGCTATACGCCTGCTCAACGCTCGGCGCAGATCAAGCGGGGACTCAAACGCAAACAAGAGGGGAAGGGATGACCGACGCTCAGAAACGCGCCCATGAACGCATGATGGCAACGCTTCCAGTGCGCGACCATATCCAGATGACCGCCGACCCGCAGCGCGGCGGCGCGAGGCACCTCTCCATTAACCACCTGGGCAAAAACGGCGAGGCGCAGAAAGCGGAGCGGCGCGGCGGAAAGCGCCATAATCGCGCTGGGCGTGCGCTGACTGTTGTGCGGGCGGCGCGGTGACCCGCAAAATAGGCTTCCGCAAGAGCCTGCGCGATACGCTGACCGAGAACAACCGCGCCGATGCGTTCTACGCGGCCATGGCGGGCAAGCCTCCGCAGAACCAGGCGGTCATCGCGCCGAAGCGCGAGCGCAAGGACGCGCACGATATCGACGCGGTGCATAAGCAGCAGAAGCCTCTAGAGGCCGATGTAATATCCGCCGTCAGCGATCTACTGAAATCGCATCCTCGCGTTCTGTGGGCTGTCCGCATGAATTCAGGCGCGGCGAGCTATGAGGCATCCAGCGGACGATATGCGCCGGTATGGTTCCATAAGTGGGTAAAGGGAACCGGCTATCGCATGGGCGACTTCCTGGGGGCGACCACGGACTCAAAAATCCTAACAGTAGAATGCAAGCGCCCCGGATGGACTAAGCCTACCGATCAGCGCGAGCGTGAGCAAGCTGCGTTTTTGGACATCGTGCGGAAGAACGGCGGCATCGCGCTATTCTGCACTGACGCTGAACAGGTAAGAGAAGCACTGAACAACTAACAGCCTGCGCGCCCCCGGCCCGCGATGCGAACCCGTTTCCCCTTCGGGTCCCCTCCGCATCGCTCCGTGGGGCGCGCACCGATGGGGGATGCATGACTCGCAGCACAACTGACGCCATCGCATGACCCGCCTGGACCCCGAGCAGGTCAAGGCCAGTGTCAGCCTTGCGGATTTGGCATCGCGCTTCCTGACGCTCACGAAGGCGGGGAAGGAATACCGTGCGCTATGCCCGTGGCATGAGGACAACAAGCCTAGCCTGACTATCTACGAGAAGCGCGGGCAGTGGCAGTTCAAGTGCTTCGCGTGCGGGGAGGGCGGCGACGTTTTCAGCTTCTACGCGCTGATGAATGGCCTAGACCTGAAGGCCGACTTTCGCAAGATTGTGGATGAGGTAGGCAACGGCGCGGGGCATGGGACCGGCACGATTGTTGTGCCGCCGCTCAAGAAAGCCCCTCCGCGTGAAATCGTGCCGTGTCCTGCTGGCGTTCCGGCTCCCGAAATGGGCGCGGGGGGCGAGCTTGGCGGGAGTGTGCATCCCTACCTTGATGCCGATGGGAACCTAATCGCCTTTGCCGTCTACCGCGAGGGCGAACGCGAGCCGCAATACTGGACGTATGGGCGCTACAGCCCCGTTGATCCGCCGCGATGGGAGCGGCGCGGGTGGCGGGAGAATGCGCCCTTGTACGGCCTTGAGCAGCTTGCCCGCAAGCCGGACGCTCAGGTGCTTATCTGCGGCTCCGAGCGGGCGGCGGACGCGGCGGGGGTGCTCCTGCCGACAATGGCGGCGATTGCCTATCCTGGAGGTCTCGGCGGGTACAAGCTGACGGACTGGCGGCAGTTGGAGGGGCGCAAGATAGTGCTTTGGCCGGATGCTGACGAAGCTGGGAGACAGGCCATGCAACGGGTAGCGGCGCTCTTGAAGGGGCTTGCCGCCGAGGTGAAGGGAATCGACCCCGACACGCAGCCCGACGGCAGTCCGACCCCCGAGGCATGGGACGCAGCCGATGCGCTGGCGGCGGGATGGGACAGGGAGCGGACGCTGGCATGGGCGAAGCCGAGGATCACGGTTTACGTTGCGGCGCAGCAAACAGAGGCCGATGCGCCGGAACCCGAAACCGCTCAAAACGCGCCAGAATCGCGCCAGCAGGACGCGGAAGCAACGGGGAGCCGGATTTTGCCCGACACCCCCCTAGAAACGCATCCTGACGCGCCGCAGGGCCAATCTGACCCCGTATTGCCCATGCCGGAACCCGAATTCCCTCCCGAGGCCACCGTTACCCGCCCCAAGCGCCCCCGCAAGCCCGCCCTGGCCTCCGTTGACGGCAACACGGTCAGGGTGCTGGAAATCGAACCCGAGGCCGAAATCCCGCCTCAGTTCTCCGAATTCGCCCTAGCGGTAGCGTTCGCGGACGGCCCCGGTCAGGACTGGCGCTACACCCATGACTCCTGCCAGTGGCACAAGTGGATTCCGATGGGCGATGGCGGTATCTGGGAATTGCAGAAAACGAAGTCCCACACTATCGCCATCCAGAACTTCGCCACTTCGGAGCAATTCCGCTCGCGTTCCCTGACAGATGCGCAGCGGTCCCGGATATGCTCCATGAAAACCGTGAATGCCGTGGTCCCGTTGGTACAGCCGCGCCCCCCCATCGCCGCCCTAGTCGATCAATGGGACGCAGACCCGTGGATTCTCGGCCTGCCCGATGGGACCGTCGTTGACCTGAAAACCGGCGTAATCCGCCCCGCGCAGCGCGAGGATATGATTTCCCGCCGCGCCCTTGTCGCGCCCGAACGCGGCCCGCATCCACATTGGAACATGGTGCTAGGGCGCGCGTCCAACGGCGACGACGCGATGCTTGAATACCTGCGCCTGTGGGCCGGGTGCTGCGCTACCGGCGACACGTCGCCCGAGGCTTTCACGTACCTTTACGGCAAGGGCGGCGCGGGCAAGTCCAAGTACATCCTGCCCCTGCAAGATATCTTGCACGACTACGCCCGCCAGATTCCAATCGAGCTATTCCTCGCAGCGCAGCGTGAAAACAAGTCCGAGCAGCTGGCGCAGCTTCCTGGCGTGCGCTTAGCAATCGCCAGCGAACCCGATGAAGGAACGCGATGGGCCGAGGGTCAACTGAAGCAGGCAACGGGGCGCAATCGCATTAGCTGCCGCGACGTTTACGCGCACCGGATCGAGTACGTCCCGCAGTTCAAACTCATGTTTGAGGGCAACCATAAGCCGCACCTGCGCGGCGTAGGCGAGGAAATCCGCCGCCGCTTTAAGCTGGTCGAATTCAAGGGCGGCAGCATCCCAGAGGAAGATCGCATCCTTGACATGCCCGCTCGCCTCAAGCACGAGTATCCGGCAATCCTGCAATGGATCATTGACGGCGCAGTAGATTTTGCCCGCGAGGGCTTGAACATGCCCGAGCAGATGGAAACCGACGTGTCAGACTACCTCCGCAGCGAGGACCAAATCGCGGCATGGATGGACGACTGCTGCGACATCGACAACGCGCAGCGCGTGCGCGTAGCCGATGCGTATGAAAACTACAAGGCGTGGTGTACGAAAGACGGAGAATTCGTCGTAACGAAGAAAACCTTTTGCAGCCGTCTAAATGACCGGGGATACCAAACGCAGAAATCGGGCGACCGATTCCTGCGAGGCTTCGCCCTGCGGCTCGGCGCGAACCTCTAGCCCGCGTCCGCAGGCGGCTCGGCATCCTTGCGCTTGCGCCCCGCCTTGCGGCGCTCAGGCACCCATTCCTTCGGGATCATCGGGTGCGTCCCGAATCGCTGCATCCCCGGAATGCGGTTCGCCTGCGCGTACCAGCGGATCGTCTCGTAGGTGAGGCCGAGGCGGATAGCCGCCTGGCCTAGCGTTTCGTAGTCGTCGAGGTTCACTAAACGCCCCATCCGCGAAGTTTGCCGATGGCCTCGGCGTAGTCCAACGCGGCCATCACTTCGCGGCGGTTCGGCTTGTCCGACCAGTACGCGCGGCCCTCGGCAATCGTCTTGTTCTGGCACCCGACCTGCACGCGCTGCTCGTTCAGTTTCGTGTCGAAGTACGTCCACGCATTCCATCCGTTCGGGTACCCGAGGTGCGCCGCGAGGTTGGCATCCGCGAGGTAGGCATCCGCGAGGTTGGCACCCGCGAGGTTGGCACCCGCGAGGTTGGCACCCGCGAGGTAGGCACCCGCGAGGTTGGCACCCGCGAGGTTGGCACCCGCGAGGTTGGCACCCGCGAGGTTGGCACCCGCGAGGTAGGCATCCGCGAGGTTGGCACCCGCGAGGTAGGCCTCCGCGAGGTAGGCACCCGCGAGGTTGGCATACGCGAGGTTGGCACCCGCGAGGTAGGCACCCGCGAGGTTGGCACGTTCTTTAACAGCCGCCTCTATACAAAGCTTGAAGCTGTCGCATTCCAGCGAGAACAGGACGGCTCCGGTGAATCTTTGCTTAATCTCGAATTTCATGGCTTCCCCTTGTGATTGATTGCCTCGATTGCTTTTACTGCGCTTGCAGTGCCTTCATGCGCGCCAGCGGTGAGCGGTCCACCCACCGCGATTCGTGCTTCACGGTCAGCAGGGTCCACCCTGGTATCGCCGCGATGGTTTCGGCCATGCGTGTAGCTGCGGCAGCGTCAGGCGCGACAAGCGGGAGGGTGTGCGGGCGCGTTGCCGTGCGGGTCATGTAGACCATCCTGTAACGCAGGCCGGCGGCGGCGGTCATTTCCCGCCCTCCGCAAGCTCCGCGATGATCGCCTCGACAAGCTCGCGCAATTCCGCTTTCTTGCCGGTGCGCCAGTTGGCTTCAGTGATGCGTTCTCGGATGCCTTCCACAATGTCGCGCAGTTGTTCGGTTTCAGCTTGCGCTTCCTCGGCATCAAGTGCCATGGCGAACGCGGCAGCTTGCGCCATGTCGCCGCGTTGCCATGCCTCGCGCTCGGCAGTGGCGTAATCCGTTTCGTGGTAGCGGCTCACGGGCGCACCTTCGACAGCGCGGCGCGGGCGGCAGCTATGATCCGCTCGTCCGCAGGTTGGCCCATGATCGCAGCGAGTACGGCGAGTTTCAGCGCGCCGCTCAATGCGTCATGCAGCGCGTCCCGCTCCGCCCGCAGGCGCTCGACCTCGGCGCGCAGGGCTTCGCGTGTCTCGTTTGCTTCTGGCGTGGTCATTGCGACACCTTGAAAGAAAGGACGACTTCGCCAAACACGCCGATTTTCGCCGTGTGCCGCGATTTGAAAATGCGCCGCACGTTGCCGATGCACCTTTTGGCGTAATCCTCTTCGGCTTTCATGTCGGCGTTTGACATCTCGCCTTCGGCCAGCCGCCGAAGGCTGAAACGGTAGTCTGCGATCTGGTCTGCAACTTGAGCGCGCAGCAGGCTTACAGTGGTCGGCTTCATTGCGCCTCCCCGATCGAGCGCAGCAGGGCATCGCCGCCTTCGATGGCTTTGCCCCAATCGCCGCCACGCGCAGCGGCGTGATACTCGCGCAGCGCCGCGATAAGCTGCGGGTAGGCGGCGGCGCGGCGGTCGCGTTCTTCCCGTGCGGAATCTTCCAAGAATTGCGCGTCGTCGGCAGCGGCGGCATAGCCTACAAGCCGATCCAACTCATCGACGCGCTCGTTATCAAGCGGCGTCGAGGGCTTCATTGAGGTCTTGTCCATGTGTTTCCCCTTGTCTCGTTGATGGTCAGGCGGATTGCTTGTCGTTCAGGCAGAAGGTGTGGCGGGAGATTGCCGCGTTCAGGTGCCGCTCGACATCGCACCCGCCGGATTGCTTGATCTGGTACGCCGCGCCGACCTTGTAGGCGGCGGCAATTTCCTCGACGGACTCCGCGATGCCGCCGAGCTTAGCCTTGATGCGGCGCGACGCGCTCAGGATAGCGGCATCGGAATTGTGGCGGGATTCCGTGATGTATTTCGCCTCTCCGAAAACCTCCGTCCAAGGCGAACGGCGGTAGTTGTAGCAGTCCGTCATCCCGTCGAAGCTGCCGCCGCTGTACTTTCCGGTTATCTTCTCGACCTGTTGCGATGTCGGGCCGTCGGTCCAGGAAATGCGCACGGCGTTCCCGCCCGCATAGGACTCGCTGCGGACGCTGAATTTCACGCGGGGGAATGCCAGTTTCAATTCGGTGCGGATGTTCTTCGCGGCGATCACGCATCCGCTGCCTTGCGTCAGGTGAGGGTGAGCAGATTTCAGGTTTTCCACTGCCTCGCGGAAGGCTTGAGCGTCCGCGCTGGCTTTGGCGGTATCGGTTGCGACCTTAGCGGCCACAACGGCGCGCAAGGCTTGAAGCTGCTCCGCGTTCAGAAACTCGCCGGTGATTTCGTAGCGGTGCGTGCTGTCGAGGTAGGTGCCGCGAATCTCGCGCCCATCGGTCAGCGCAACGTCATACATCGGATAGCGGCCATTGGCACGCACGGCCACAACTGCGCCGATGCCGGAAGCGTTAGCCATGTCGCCATGGTAGCGAATGCACTGCCCGACTTGCACGCAAGGCACCTCAATTTCGCGCATGGTCGAGAGGCTGATTAGCTTGCCGGTCATCTTACGTTCCCCTTTCTGGTTGCGCTACTGGTATGACCACACTATACCACCATCGTTTCCATATGCACCACAATTATTTCTATCGCAGTCAGGCAGGGCGATAGCCTGCGCCTAAAGCCCGACACCCGAGGAAATCGGCGCAATTCGGCAGTTATCCTCTACC
>SXGT01326156.1_pt1 | contig 11540 bp, 8 predicted proteins | sample 3176221 | NCBI WGS metagenome assembly SXGT01 (sample SAMN11356862, study PRJNA531348) | freshwater metagenome | isolation source: freshwater sample F1-120 | place: China: Fuxian Lake, Yuxi | collected 2017-12-25
AAAATCCATTTCCTTCTAACTTAAAAACGTAAAGATCGGCTTCAGAACAGTGAAGCTCAAATCGCTCGATTCTTCGAACTGTTGTTTTCACTTCAGCTTTCGCCCCTTGAAAGGCTTTGAAATCGTGTTCTCCTATTAAATAGGGAATAGCCTCTTTGATCTTATCCCAATCTAATTCCCCAGGATAAAAACAGACACCTCGGTCTAAGGCACTCGCTATTTTACGATTTAAAATACGATATTCATAAGTTTTCGAAATAACATCTCTCTGAGCGTGGAATTCATTGGGCATCTCCCTTGAATCTAAAATTCGAATCGTAGGGGGTAATTTAAAATTAAGCATACGGGCCCAGCGTTCGGGCTCATACTTAGAACTTCCTCGAAACATCGCATATTGAGATCTCGCGTGAACCCCACTATCGGTCCTGCCAGAGGCATAAAGCACTGTACGTCTCTGCAAAATATCTTGAATTAGATCTTCAATAGTTGATTGAATGGAGGGGCCATCGGGCTGACGCTGCCATCCCACAAAGTCGGTTCCATCATATTCTATTTTAAGAAGAATATTCGGCGAGTACGATGAACTCACTTCTTGCTCACTCACAAGTTTCATGAGCTTTTTAGCTCATCCTCCGATATTTATAGAGGAGCTCTAATGTTTGCAGGGCATTGAGTGCAGCCCCTTTTCGCAAGTTATCTGTAATTACCCAGAAATTAAGTCCTGATTTAATCGAAGAATCTCGTCGAGCCCGTCCTATAAAAGTGAGATCACTTCCAGAGCATTCCACATGAGTCGGATAAATATGATGTTCTGGATTGTCGATCACTTTTAACCCAGGAAAAGAATCCCAAAGCTCACGTACCTCTTCAATTGATTGAAAATCATTGTTCAATTCAACATTTACACTAAGTCCGTGGCCAGAAAAGGTCGGGACTCTAACCGCTGTTGAAGAGATATTTAGGTCAGGAAGATCTAAGATTTTTCGAGTCTCTTTAATAACCTTTTCTTCCTCTGAAGTATTTCCATTCTCCGTGACCTGGCCAATTTCTGGAATGCAATTAAAAGCGATTCGATGAGGAAATGCCGAGATTTCAGGCTCTTTGCCGTTTAAAAGGGCTGCGGTTTGAGACGAAAGCTCTTCAAAAGCTTTTCTCCCCGCACCTGAAACAGATTGGTAGCTGCTAACCACGACCCGTTCAATCCCATATTTATCTTCCAAAGGTTTTAGGGCAAGAACCAAAGGAGTGGTCGTGCAATTTGGAACTGAAATAATCTTTTCGGTGTAATCTTTTAAGAGAGCTCCGTTAATCTCAGGGACAATCAAAGCTACATCAGCTTTTTGACGGTAAACACTTGAATCATCGATAACAAGGCTACCACTTGCTACCGCTATAGGGACATATTTTTGAGTCACCTCATTAGGAACTGAAAAAAAGGCAACTTCAACACCGTCAAAGCTATTAACTGTAAGCTCTTCAACTTCATACTCTTCTCCAGCAAAATCTATTTTTTCACCTACAGAGTTCGCGCTAGCTAGAAGCTTCACCTTAGGAAACTTAATTTTGTGTTCACACAAAAGATCCAACATCTCCTGTCCCACAAGCCCAGTGGCACCTACGATGGCAAAAGACTCAATACCTTCTAAGTGACTCAACTTCATAAGTTACCTCTTTGGGGGTTCTTGGGGTTGATCCGTTGTGATGAATTGAGGAGCAATATATTTTTTCTGTCTATCATTAGGGTTTTTAATAAAAAGATAAATCTCTCTTAGAGCCCCACCTAAAACATAATACGCAAATACCAAACCCAGCCCCACTTCCGGTTGAACGGCTATCAATGCAACACCAATGACAATTAAAACCAGCCAAACAAAGCTTCTTTTGGTTTTGAAATCCAAATCTTTAAAACTTCGATATCTAATACTACTCACCATCAAAAGCCCCAACATAGGGGATAGGATCAATACAACATTTGAGAAATAATCGAAGTCTAATTGAGCAAAAGCAATATAAGAGGCAGCTATTGAATAGGCTGCTGCAGGAATAGGAAGCCCCAAAAAGTAAGCTTTCGGAAGCTCCTCAGAGATCGTATTAAATCGAGCTAATCGCAAAGCTCCACAGGCCGCAAAAAAGAATGCACTCGCCCACCCCAAACGACCAAAGGGCTGTAAAGCCCATACATAGGAAAGAACTGCCGGGGCCACACCAAATGAAACGACATCAGCAATCGAATCATATTCAACTCCGAACTTGCTGGTGCTTTTTGTAAATCTAGCAACTCGCCCATCCAGCACATCAAAAATCCCCGCTAAGAAAATGGCATAGGACGCATTTTCAAATTGGCCCGCAAAGGAATGAATGATGGAGTAAAAACCGCAAAAAAGATTCCCGGTAGTAAAAAGGCTCGGAATTACTAGAATATAGGCTCTACGATTACTAGGTCGCATCCGTTATTCCTTTAAATCAGCAAGTAAAGTTTCTCCGCCTAAAACCTTGTCTCCCACCTTAACTAGGAGCTGTGCGCTTTTAGGAAAGTACATATCGCAACGAGAGCCAAAACGGATAAGGCCCATGCGCTGACCTTTTAAAAGAAAGGATCCTATAGCAGGATAACAAACAATTCTTCTAGCCACTAAACCTGCAACCTGTACCAATACCAGCTTAGTTTTATTTCCTGTTTCCAGTAAAATACAATTACGTTCATTTTCCTCAGAGGCTCTATCTTCAGAAGCCACCATGAATCTTCCGCGGTGATGCTTCATATCCTTTACAGTTCCATCAATAGGCACTCGATTCACATGAACATTAAAGATCGACATAAAGATGCTAACTTTTTGCATCTCTTCTTTGAGGAATTCGTTCTCTTTCGTATGAGTAACAGAAATTACCGTCCCATCGGCTGGAGAGCAGACCAAATTAGCTCCTACGGGAGCCATTCTTTCAGGATTTCTAAAAAAACAGGCTATAAAAATAGCTGCACCCAAGAACAAAAAGCTAATAGGCCACACCCCCCCGAACCAGAATGCTATCGAGGCAATTAATGCGATAAAAAGAAAGGGTAACCCTTCCTTAACTATGGGAACTCCGTCGTTTTTCAAGTTCCCTCTTCAACTGGCTGCACTTGAACTGCTGGAGTCTCAACTTCACTCTCATCAGTTAATTCTTCACTAGCATCATCCTCTAAAGCTTCAACATCTTCTACTGTGAGATCAACCCAAACTGCATTATTAGTTTCATCGGGCAGAGACTTTAAGTGAGCTTGAATATCAGAGTCCTTAAAGATCCCTTTTTCCACATAACGAGAACATGTACGAATATCCATTTTTTGTTTTATTTCGGCCATTTACCTTTTCCTTCTTTAAAAAAACCGGCTACATCTTACCCATAAGAATAGAGTTTATCAATGGGGGAGTTCCGTGGAGTTTGTTTTCTCACTTAGATTCGAATTATTAATCCCTTCGCCATCAGCAATAACTTCTTCCTTTTCAACCTCAACCTTTTTTACCGGTTCCTTATCACTGTGAAAGCCGGTTTGCTCAGCCACGTTTACCACCCCGGGGTTTTCAAAAGTTTGAATTAACTCAGTTAATTCCTTCCCTTCAATAACCTCTTTTTCGGTCAATAGGGCAGATATGTGGATCAGAAGATCTTTTTTACTTTCAATGAGAGTGGTAACTCTGCTGTAAGCTTCGGTAAGTATCTTACTAACTTCCTGGTCAATTTTTTCAGCTGTAGCCTCACTAAATTCCTTCTGAAAGCTCATGGGCCCCATTGCAGATTGAACAAAGGAAGATCGCTCCGCGCTAAAAGTACGTGGGCCACAGCTCTTACTCATTCCGTACTCCATCACCATTCGTTTAGCGATGTCGGTAGCTTTTTGAAGATCATCTTGAGCCCCTGTCGAAACCTCTGCAAAAACGACCTCTTCTGCAACCCTTCCTCCTAGAAGAATATCGATACGGGCTATTAACTCTTCACGGGTCATTAGGTATCTATCTTCTTTAGGTAGAGCCATGGTGTAACCTAAGGCTCCAAACCCTCTTGGAATAACCGATACTTTATGAACCGGATCGGAACCATGAGTGAAGTAGGTTACCAACGCATGGCCCATCTCATGGTGAGAAACAATTTTCTTCTCTTTCTTATTGATTAAACGGGTTTTCTTTTGAAGACCCGCAATCACTCGGTCAATCGCTTCATCAAAATCGGAAATATCGACCTCTTGTTTGTTTTTTCTAACAGCCAATAAAGCCGCTTCGTTTACCACATTAGCCAAATCGGCACCTACGAATCCAGGTGTTCTAGCGGCAACCACATGAAGGTCTAATCCCTCTTTCAGTTTCACATTTCTAGAATGAATTTTAAGAACAGCTTCTCGCCCTTTAATATCGGGTCGATCCACTAGAACTTGACGATCAAAACGACCCGCTCTTAATAATGCCGGATCGAGGATCTCGGGACGGTTGGTAGCCGCCATAATAATCACACCTGTTCGAGTGTCAAAACCATCCATTTCGACCAATAACTGATTTAAAGTTTGTTCTCGCTCATCATGGCCTCCCATAGGAGAAACTGAACTTCGAACCTTTCCAATAGCATCTAACTCATCGATAAAAATAATACAGGGGGCTTTTTCTACAGCCTGAGCAAAGAGATCTCTGACTCTAGCCGCTCCTACTCCCACAAACATCTCAACAAATTCCGAACCACTTAGAGAAAAGAAAGGAACTCCCGCTTCACCCGCTACAGCTTTAGCCAATAAAGTTTTACCTGTTCCTGGAGGCCCTACCAACAAAATACCCTTAGGAATTTTCCCCCCAATAGCTCTAAACTTCTGTGGGGTTTTTAAAAAATCGATAATCTCATTAAGTTCTTCTTTAGCCTCGTCAACTCCTGCGACATCCTGAAAAGTCACATTTTTAGAATCATCCATGACAAGCTTAGCTCGATTTTTCCCAAAGCTCATGATGCCTGCTCCGGGCCCCATTTTAAAAGCTTTTGAAAAAAGAATTCTCCAAATAAGCATGAGCCCCATAAAGGGAAGAATCCAATGCCAGAAGAAATTTTTAACCATTACATTTTCTTGTTCATAGGCCACCCCTTTTTCATCCATTAACTCTACCAATTTGGGGTCTACAACTGGAATGGTCACATAAAAAGCAACTCCAGCCGAACGAACTGTAGTTTTATCGGCGCTTGGAGCAAGAGCTTTACTAGCCTCTTCGGTGAATCCTTTAAAAATGTTTTCAGATAGAACAACTTTTTTGATTTCACCCGATTTAATCTTGGCGCGAAATTCACTGTAGGCGATCTCTTTCGAGGCAAAATCAGGTTTGGAATAGACCGATACGAGGAGAATCACCCCGATACCGAATAAAATCCAAGTCCACAAACTGTTGCGGCTGGACCAGTTTGGTAGTTTTCCCTTGCCATAAGGCAAACGCCCTAAGCGTTTTTTTGAATTTTCAGCGTCCGGTTTTTCAGGTCGATTCATTAGATTTTCTGACATAAGAGTGAAGCTTTAACACAAAGCCTTTTTAAACGCAACGAAAGCGGTCCCGACCTAAGTAATATCAATAGGTTATTGATATTTTTAGGAGATCAACTTTAGCTAGGCTACTTTTTTTGAATTGGAATAAAGAGAAGAGTCTTTTTGAAGGGCTTTTAAGTTACTATTAACCCAGTTCTCTGAGTTATTTTGTAATGCCCGTTCTTCTGAATGAGAGAGATGGCTGTGAGAGCTTATTTTTAAATGCTTAAGGGCTCGATTGGCCATAACTATGAATTGAATCCACTGCCTGCCATTACTGGTAAACCCCCAATGACTACTGACTTTGAGTTTTTGCACCATTTTATTCACAATTTTTCTTCGCAAAAACCCTTCCCATTTTGCCACGTGTTCCAAATGGGTCCAATAGATTGCTTGCTGATATCTGAGATTGGTATCTAGAGCTTTAGAGCTCCCCAAACTGTAGGCTGGAGAAAAGAAACTCGCTAAGTGATCCCAAATAAACTTCTTTTGATAAACACCCCGTTCATCGCAAAAAGCGGCATGATAAGTTGAAACAGAAAGCCCCTCTTCAATAATAGGGCTCTCTGGATAATTAGGATCCAAATCAAGTTTAAGCGTTTGACTGTTCCAGCGAGCCACATTGTGATTATGCCCTTTAAACACTTTAACTTTATCAAATAAAATTGGAACCAAATTTAGATAGGCCTGATCGCCAATGAGACCTCGTTTGTAATCAAAAGCGCACTCTCGAAAACAGACTTCACTCCACCAATCTAAAAATCTCTCAGCTCCTGGAGCCACAGCTAACATTCCGGCGTTGTAAAGTCCGTCGAGTTGTGCCTCAGGATATTTATCATTGAAATGAGGAAACAGTACAATAGAATCCGTTTCAATCACCTTCTGCAACTGAGTCACTGGCTCAAAAAAGAAGACATCAGAATCGCAATAAAAAACGGGTCCCCGAGTTTTTTTAAGCGCTCTTTCAATCAATCTTGGCTTGGTTGAAAAGGCTCGGCTTCCAACATTTCTCTTTTGAACGACCTGCCACTCACTCGGGCTCCATAGATCTTGGATGTAAAGAACCTCAATTTTCGACTCAAGTCTCATTTTTTTAACACACTTTAAAACCTGAGAATCAAGGGCCAAAACAAAACACTTAAAATTACCTTGAGAGGCATTGTTTACATTTTCGATAAAGCCTAAAAAAAAGGGGAAATAGCCAGAGTCGGTGATAGTGCAAACATTGAATAACTCGCTTGAATTTGCAGGCTCAGTTTTGTCACTTAAACTTTCGGGTAATGAAAATTTAAGCTTAATTAAATGGCAAAATTCGTCGATTTTCTTCCAAGCATAATGGGTAAAATACATCTCGATTTCAGCTGCCATTTTGGGAGGCTCCTGCCCTATTACGACGGGAATTCCTATTTTTTTTGCAAGTTGAGACTCTTCAGTTTCTCGGCTACTTAAAAAAATAGCTGGGACTCGATTGGCTATAGCCACCAATAAAGGTTCTAAATGGAAACTAACCACGCATTTGCTACTTGCGATTGCCTTGAGATGTAAGGAGTTAAAAAGCGGACTGTAAAGTGTAGCCTCCCCTGGCAAGGCCCCTCGATTTAAAGCTGTTGAGGTTTGTGCCATAAAAAGCGTAGGCATGATAGTTTGAATTCTTTGAGTTAGTTCTAAATAGGTGTCTGTTTTTTTAAAGTTCGGAACAATGTGAGAGTCTCCCACCAAAATGGCCCGAGGTGTAGTATCTAAAAAGGGCTTTTCCTTTAAAAGTAAACAGGACCACAATTCGAGCTCTTTTAAGTTTTCCTCTTGTAAATTGCCCGCGTTTTTTTTAAATCGAGCTAATCCCTGAGTACGAAAACTTTGATTCAGATCTAAAGCAATATTTTCTTTCTGAGAGCGTATTGTCACTGAATAAGACTCCTTCAAACCGCAACTTTAGGCATAAAACGATGCTTTGCTATCAATACCAGACTTCGTATGATCGTCTGAGCGACTTTCATTTTACTCACCCCCTCTTTTAAATCATAGCGAAGAACGAGTGGAACCTCTCGAAAGATAGCTTCCAATTTACGGAGTTTGATTAAAATATCCACCATACACTCAAATCCATTTTGGTTAATAAATTCATCCCCATATTTTCTAAAGGCAGTTTGAATAAGCCCCACTCGATAGGCGCGATATCCACAGGTGTAATCCTTAACTCCCTTAACCGGGAAACAAACTCTAAACAGGAAACTGGCACCCAGACTTAAGACTTGTCTAAAGCCGGGAACCCCCTTGATGTGAGATCCCAGTTGATATCGAGAGGCTATCACGACATCATTCCCCTCAGCGATACAGTTTAGCATCTGTCCCATGAGTCCAGGGTTGTGTGTGTTATCGGCATCCATCGCCACTACGATATCTGTATTTGAGGCCTTCTGAGCTACATACTGAAATCCATCTCTCATTGTGGCCCCCAAGCCTTGATTTCGCTCGTGTCTTAGAATTATAAGAGGTAACTGGTATTGAAAACTCTGAGCTACCTCGACAGTTCGGTCCTGACTGCCATCATCTACCACTACAATTTGATAAGGGCCACCTTGCTGGGCCATGTGCTCTGCGATATTTTCTATAAGTTTTCCTAAATTTTCTGCTTCATTAAAAGCTGGCAGTACAATCCACAACTTTCTTTCCTTGTGAACTGTAGGGGATATCAAATAAGGGGTGACTTCAGAATTTGTTTTCAAAATAGTATAGGATTGAGGCATCGCTTATCTCCGAAAATTGGGCTGATTAAAGGCTTGGGTTGGATTACCTATTAAGTGTATCTTTAAAGCCCAAGATTAACCAGAGTGCTGTACTGCGCCATTGCTAAAAATGGGGGATTTCTCATCTACATAGCTATACTTTGACGCACAAAAACATTAATCATGAAAGAATATAATTAAGCCCATTTGAAATATGAAAACTACACTCCCCATAGACTCTCTTTTGCCCGAATGTGAGAGAGTTCTTAAAGATCATTCGACTTTAATTCTTCAAGCAAGTCCAGGATCAGGAAAAACAACTCGACTCCCCCCCTTTCTTCTTAAATCCAATGCTCTAAAAAATGATTCTCAAATCTGGGTGCTGGAGCCGAGACGATTAGCTGCTAAATTTGCAGCCTTTAGAGTAGCCGAAGAAGAGAGGGAACAACTCGGCATTAGAATCGGCTACCATTTTAGATTCGAAAAAAACTTCTCTTCAAAAACCCGCCTGCTTTATTTAACTGAAGGCATGTTAATGAGACGCCTTGTAAGCAATCCAACTCTCCAAGGGGTATCGGCTGTTATTTTAGATGAGTTTCACGAGCGCCATCTACACACCGACTTGAGTTTAAGTTTTCTTCGTCACTTACAGAAAACAGCCCGCCCCGATCTGAAAATCATTGTGATGTCGGCCACACTAGAAATTGATTCTCTAAAAACATTTCTTCCTGAAGCTCCTGTTTTAAAATTAGAATCCCCTCTTTTTCCGGTTGAAATGGTTTACTGCTCCGAAGAACAGCTTAGGAAACCTTTAAGTCGAATTATTAGAGAGACTCTTCAAAAAGCGTTTTCTAGTTCTCTAATGGGGGATTGCCTAGTTTTTCTTCCAGGATTGAGAGAAATTAGAAATTGCGAAGCCGAATTGGAAAGTTTATCTCGTTCACTTAACTTTAGTATTTTTTGTTTGCACGGAGACTTTGCTAAAGAAGAACAGGAAAGAGCTCTCAAACCTCATCACAAACGAAAAGTGGTGCTATCTACAAATCTTGCCGAAACCTCTCTTACTATTCCAGGAGTTAACTGTATCATCGATAGTGGGCTTCAAAGAACAGCCAGCTACTCTTGGTGGACGGGAATTCCTCTCCTCTCCACTCGCGCCACTTCAAAAGCCTCAGCGATTCAACGCGCAGGACGCGCGGGACGCACGAGTCCAGGAATCTGTTACCGACTTTTTACAAAACATGATTTCGACACTCGTACTCCTTTTGAAACCCCTGAAATTCGAAGAGCCGATCTCGCTCAAACACTTCTTGAGCTTAAGGCTCTGGGAATTTCAAATATTTCAAAGTTCCTATGGTTTGAGTCTCCTTCTCAAACATCTTTAGAAGCGGCCCATCGCCTTCTTTTTCAATTGGGAGCCTTAGACTCAACTCAAGATTTCAGTCAATTGACACCTGTTGGCATGGAAATGAAGGATTTAAGTCTTCATCCGCGTATTTCTCGTTTCCTTATCGCATGCCGAGAAAACGGTTGCTTAGAAAGTGGCTTTCATTTAGCCACTCTAATTTCCGAGGGAAAATTAGAATCGCTTGATGCTATCGAACAATTAAATCGACCCCTTGATACCTTAAGCCAAAAACTAAAAAAGCAACTAGAAAGCACTTTTGGAACTTTTCCAAGTTCTAAAAAGAGTTCATCTCAAGAAGAGGCTTACGCATTATCTTTTTCTTTACTTACAGCATTTCCAGATCGTGTAGCCCAAGCTCGCTACTCAACTAAAAATAGTTTTGGACAGAAAACTCCATGGGTTGAGTTTACTTTAAGTTCTGGGGGAACGGCATCACTTAAGTCAGGAGCTCATTATCAATGGGAAAAAGAGGAGCCTTACTGTATCGCTCTAGATCTTCAAGAATTTAAAAAAGATCAATCCTCTTCGATCATCTTAAATTCATGGGTCACCATAAAACAGAATTGGCTCTATGAACTTTCCCCTACCCCACTTCAGGAGGTCGATAAGATCGATTGGGATAAGGTTCGAAATAGAGTTACCTCTAGTTCCCAAATTCTAATAGGCCAACTACTTTTAGAACAAACAGAAAGGCCTATTTCTGATGAAAATTTAGTTTTCAATCTTTTAGTTAGAGAGATTCTAAAAACAGATCCCAATAATTTAGAATTTCTTTCGCTCCCCCATTGGGTAGTTCTCTTTAAAAATCTTTTTCCAAACAACGAAATGGAAAGCCAGATTGTTAGAATGCAGTTATTAAAAACCCACCTAGGTTTGGGAATCGAGGTTACAGCTAAACAGCTAACCGTTTTCTTGAAAAACTGGTTTTCACAAAAAAGAACTCGAAAAGAGATTGAATCTCCTGATTGTCTTACTTTTTTTACAAGCTACTTTTGTGAAGGCAATGAATATCTATTTGAGAAGTACTGCCCTAACCAGTTAACTTTTCCAAACCAAAAAAAAGTAACTATTCAATATGCTCTTGATAAAATGCCTTGGGTTGAATCTAAACTGCAAGATCTCTTCGGTCTAACTCAGGCTCCACAAATCTGCGATGGCAGAGTTTTTTTAACCGTTCATCTTTTAGCCCCAAATTACCGTGCGGTTCAGGTGACAAGCGACTTAAAAAGTTTCTGGAAAGATCACTATCCGACGATTCGAAAAGAGCTCAGCCGCAACTACCCAAGACATCCCTGGCCCGAAAATCCTTATCTACCGTTACCTCCACGACCCCCAAAGAAAAATTGAATCGCAGTTGGGGTTGTTTTTAATCTGAGTTTTAAGTAAAAACTTCCCATGCAATGCCGAATCGGATGCGGGGCCTGTTGTATCGCCCCTTCTATCTCAAGCCCTTTACCTGGAATGCCCCAGGGCAAACCGGCTGGAGTTAGATGTGTGAATTTGAATATTCAAAACCAATGCACCATTTGGGGACAGCCCAACTTTCCAGAAGTTTGCCAAAACTTCATGCCTTCATCCTGGGTTTGTGGGGAGACACAGAGTGAAGCTTTAAGCCGACTCATCCAACTAGAAATACTCACAACACCTAGTCTTCATTAGAGAATAGCTTTTTGATGATCCACTTGAATTGCCCCTTCCCATTTCATCTGACTTCCCCTATATTGCCCTCTTCTTTGGGTCTGTAGCTCAGTTGGTTAGAGCGCTACCTTGACATGGTAGAGGTCTCCGGTTCGAGCCCGGACAGACCCACCAGGTCAACTTTCTGATATTACAATGAAAATCAAAAATGGTTACTTGCATACTCGAGCAACCTCTT
>SXGT01819623.1_pt1 | contig 11540 bp, 13 predicted proteins | sample 3176221 | NCBI WGS metagenome assembly SXGT01 (sample SAMN11356862, study PRJNA531348) | freshwater metagenome | isolation source: freshwater sample F1-120 | place: China: Fuxian Lake, Yuxi | collected 2017-12-25
CATCGGCGGTGCGACCGGCGGCGGTGCGACCGGCGGCGGGGGCGGGACCTCGGCCCACGGCTCGACCGGCGGTGCCACCGGCGCGGTCAGGTCGACGACCGGCGGGACCGGCGGCGGCGCGTAGGGCGGCGGGGGTGGCGGGGTGGGCGCGTTCACGGTCACCTTCCGGTTCGCTTGCGGGCACCGCGCTCACCGATGACGCGGGCGGTGATGACCAGGACGAGCACGAGGAGCAGCAGCACCACGGCGGCCGACCAGGCCCGGGCGATCTGGGCCTCGTTGGGTTCACGCAGCAGACCCCAGATGAACAGGGGCAGGTCGGACTGCGGCGCCGAGAACGGGTTGTAGTTCGTCACGGCGCTGCCGAACGCGGTGAGCAGCACGGGCGCGGTCTCGCCGATGGCCCGGGCCACGCCCAGGATCGACGCCGTGATCAGGCCGGCCCGGGCGGTCGGCAGCACGACCTGGACGACGCTCCGCCACTGCGGCGCACCGAGCGCGAGTGCGGACTCGCGCAGGCCGTTGTCGATGGTCCGCAGGATCTCCTCGGCGGTCCGGGTGACGATCGGGATCATGATGATGGCGAGCGCCACGCCGGCGGACGCACCGGAGAAGCCGCGGCCGGTGTTGACCCAGACGGTGAACACGATCAGACCGGCGACGATCGACGGCAGGCCGCTCATGGCGTCGACGATGAAGCGCACCGGCACGGCGAGGCGTCCCTTGATCTCGTGCAGGTAGATGGCGGTCAGGATCGCGATCGGCACCGAGATCACCGTGGCGATCGTGATCTGCTCGAGCGTGCCGATGAGCGCGTGGTAGATGCCGCCACCCTCGTCGAGCGGCCCGACCTCGGCGATGTCGCTGGTGAAGAACTCGGTGTTGATCACCGGCAGGATCACCAACATGGCCCCGACGGCGCACGCCGCGCCGACCACCCGGGGCAGCAGTCGGGTGAGCGTCGTGCCGGTGCCGGCGGCCTCCCGCCGGCCGAGCCGCCAGCGGACCACGACGGCGACCGCGACCATGAGCGCCACCGCACCCAGTCGAGCCACCCACTCGCCGGTCGGCAGGTCGTCGACCAGCCCGCCGATGCCCTCGATGAGCACGAAGACGATCATCCAGCCGAGCACGCCGACGGCGAACGCCCCGCTCAACCAGATGAGCGTCGTCACCAGACGGTCCATGGCGACGACCTTGGACGTGCGCGCCCGGGCGGTGACGTAGGTGCCGGTGACGAACCAGATGATCGCCCAGATGGCGAACGTCAGCGGGGCCGACCAGTCCATGACCAGGCAGAGCGCCCAGGCGAACGCCAGCGCCGAGACGGCCGACAGGACGAACTCCAGCCGGTCCGACGGACCCAGGGCCGACGGCCGGAACGGGACGTCCGGGTCGGACGCCGGCGGATCCGGGTCGTCGATCACCGGCGGCTCGACGACCGGCTCGACGACCTCGTCCACCTCGGGCACGACGGCGGACTCGTCCAGCCAGATCGTGTCGGTGCGCTCCAGTTCGACCGTCACCGCTCAGCCCGCCAGCTTCGACCGGTTGACGATCGCCCGGGCGATCAGGTTGACGATCAACGTCATGATGAACAGCGCCAGGCCGGCCGCGATGAGGCCGTTGATCTCCAGCCCCTGGGCCTCGCCGAACTTGGTCGCGATCAACGCCGAGATGGAGCCGCTCCCCTGCTCCAGGATGTTCAGGTTCGGCTGGAACACCAGGTCGATCACCAGCACCACGGCGATCGTCTCGCCGAGCGCCCGGCCGAAGCCCAACAGGATCGACCCGACGATGCCGCTCTTGCCGAACGGCAGGACGACGTCGCGGATCATCCCCCAGCGGCTGCCTCCCAGGCCGAGCGCCCCCTCGCACTGGACGCGTGGCACCTGCGCCATGACGTCACGACTCACCGAGGTGATGACCGGCGTGATCATGATCGCCACCACGAACCCGGCGATGAACGTCGAACGCGTGAGCGCCACATCCGGTTCGGTGAGCCGGAAGATCGGGATCGCATTCAGGTGCGATGCCAGCCACTCGGCCACGCCGCTGAGCGGCTCCGACAGGGCGAACAGGCCCCACATCCCGAAGATCAGGCTGGGGATCGCGGCCAGCAGGTCGACGCCGCCGGTGAGGAACGGCCGCATCTTCGCCGGCGAGTACTCGTTGATGAACAACGCCAGACCCAGTGCCACCGGCACGCCGACGACCAGCGCCGTCAGGGCGATCATGATCGTGTTGACCAGCAGGCCGCCGACGCCGAACGCCTCATCGTCGGGCTGCCAGGTGTCACCGGTCAGGAAGTCGATCGGGCCGGTGGCGCTGATCGCCGGGAACGCCTTCCAGGTCAGGAACACGCCCGTGGTGAACATGATGAGCAGGCAGGTCGCCGCCGCGCCGGCGGAGATGCCCCGGAACACCCGGTCACCGAAGGTCCGCGACTGGACGATCGGGCGCGGGACGTCCTCGAGGACCGCTCCGTCGGGGGCCGGGGCGTCCGGCATGGTCACCGCCACGTCGCAGAGTGTGGTGGTCGGACCTTGCCCCGGTCCGACCCCTCGGCCAACCCTGCGGCGCGTTCAGGTGAACGTCAGGTGAAGCGGGTGGGTCCTCTGGGTGGTTCGACCCAGTGCACACGGTGATCCGACGGACTCGCGACGGCCGTCGGACGACCCCCGTCGCAGCCGGTTGCCCAGTGCTCGCGTCAGCCGGTGAACGCGATCGGCACGCCGTCGAGCGTCGTGGGCCCGCTGGGGGTCGGCGCTGCGGGGGCCGCGGGGGCGACGGGCGCCGCAGCGACCGGAGCGCCCAGCACCCCCCGGTCGACCGGGTTGCCCGCACCGGTCACGGCGATGGCGGCCTCGACGGCGTCATCGTTGTTCAGCACGAGGTCGTTGGTGACCCGCAGGTAGCAGGTCGTCGCGCCCAGCACGCCCGACGGCACGGCGTCGCCCGGGGCGAAGCACCCCCACGGCAGGTCGGTCGTCGGCTCCTGTCCGCGGAACACCGGCACCAGCGCCGAGCCGCTGCCGTCGGCGGTGCCGTTGACCTCAACCTGGGCGAGCGGCGAGCAGTGGACGCCGACCTGGAAGTCGGGGTCCTTCGTCGACTTCACGCAGACGCTCGCGAAGATCAACGTGCCGGCTGGCTGTCCCGACCAGCGCACCTGCACCTCGGTGTAGGAGTCGGTCGCCACCGGGACCGGGTTCGGCGTGACGGTGATCGACCCCTGCGCAACGGCCGGTGCGCCGAGTGCGAGCATCGCTGCGACGAGCAGCGCCGCGACCGCTGCGATCCCGCCGACCCGTTGCGGCCCGCCCGGCCGCACTCGACCGATCACCTTCACGCCGGCGAGCCTGCGGTGTGGCGACGTCGCCACCACACGGCGCCCCCGGCAGCGAGGGCGCCGAGCCCGAGCGCCAGTGCCGGAGCCGGGAACTCGGGGATCACCGGATCCGGTCCGCAGCCGCGCCACTGCAACGAGGTCGACAGGTCGAAAGGGAACAGCAACGGGCCGTGCCAGATCCCGGTCGGTGAGATGACCGGCGGGGTGATCGAGGCCGAGGTGCCAGCGAGCAGATCGAACTGCTGCGGGTTGCACCCCTTGGTGAAGCTGACGACGTAGGTCCCGGGTTCCTGCAGGGTGATCGACGTGCGCTCGACGAGCGTCTGCGGCCAGGCGGCGGAGTAGCTCGGCATGGCGTAGACGACGGCGGTGGCGCCGACCGGGGTGCACAGTCGGCGAGTGAGGGTAATGCGGATCCGGAACTCCTGGGCGGTGCTCCCGGCGGAATGGGTGACCTCGAACGGGAACGCCGTGCAGCCCGGGGACGACGGACCGGGCGTGAACGAGACGGCGATGGCCGACGGTGCGGTCGGCGTGGGCGGTTCGGGGGCCTGCGCCCGGGCCGTGCCGGTGGTGATCGCTCCGGTGGCCGCAACGGTGGCGACGAGCGCGACGACGATCGCCGCCCGTCTGGTCGCTGCCTGCCTGATCGCCGCCGTGCCTCGACTGGTGCGCATGTGCGCCGTCTCCCGTGCAACGGGCCGCCGTCGGGCGGTCCCGCCGGCACGGTACGGAACCCGCCTGAACGCCGTCGGTCCCCCGGGTGAACCCCCGGTAACCATTCCCCGACCCCACCCCGATATAGGGGTCGCGCGCGGGGTACGTCTCGCGCTCCACAGCCGCAGAACCCAGGGGTCCACTCTGCGGCGGATCATGCGGTGGGTTCCCGACCGGCCTACGGTCCCGGGTCATCGGACGGTGCCACAGCACCGGGCGCCGAATCGGAGGTGGACGATGGACGACGCAACGAGCACCGGACCTGCGGCCGGAGACGACCCCGACCTCGATCTGGTGCTCGAGCGGATCGTGTCGGCATCACCCGAGGACCTCTGGCGGGGTTGGACCGAACCGGCGCTCCTGACCCGCTGGTTCACCCCGACCCCGTGGGTCACCGTCCGGGCCGAGGTGGACCCGCGGCCCGGTGGCGTGTTCCGCACCGTCGTGCGCTCCCCGGAGGGCGAGGAGTCCGACGGCTCCGGCTGCGTGCTCGCCGCCGAGCCGGGTCGACGGTTCGTCTGGACCAACACGCTCGGCCCCGGGTTCCGCCCCGTTGAGCTCGACGACGGCGACTTCCCCTTCACCGTCGAGTTGACCTTCACCCCGGTCGAGGGCGGCACCCGCTACCGGGCGGTCGCCCGCCACGCCAGTGCCGGCACCGCCGCCATGCACGCCGAGATGGGCTTCCACGACGGGTGGGGTGCGGCGCTCGACCAGCTGCTCGGCGTCCTCACCGCCGATTGAGTCGCCCAACCGGCCACACCGTCGGCGCCCGGGCATCGGTCACACCTGATGGTCCCGCCGCGCCGACGGGTGCACGCCGGGTGGCAAGGTGGTCCCCACCGGCCGGCCCGCCGTCCAGCAGAGAGGACCCACTGTGCGCTTCCAGCTCTCCACCGACCCCCGGGGCGTCATCTTCATCGACCCCGACGCCTACACGGACCCGGCCGAGTGGCACCGGGTCGCCGCCGAGCTGCGGACGGAGTCCCCGGTGGTCCGGGTCGAGGCTGAGGGCTGGGAGCCGTTCCTTGCGCTGACCCGGCATGCCGACGTCTTCGAGGTGTCCCGCCGACACGACCTGTGGCACAACACGCAGAAGTCCATGTTGATGGACGAGTTCACCTGGCAGTTCATCCTGTCGCTCGGGATCGACCCGAAGACCCTGATCCACATGGACGGCGACGAGCACCGCGATCACCGGGCGGTCACCAACGACTGGTTCAAGCCGGCGGCGGTCCGTCACCGCCAGGACGACATCGACGCGATCGCCGAGGAGTACGTCGAGCGGCTCGTCGACCTTGGCGGCGAGTGCGACTTCGCCCAGGACGTGGCGGTGCCGTACACGCTGCGGGTGATCATGAGCATCTTCGGGATCCCGCCCGAGGACGAGCCGGTCATGTTGCGCCTCACCCAGGGCATCTTCGGCGCCGCCGACCCCGAGTACCTGGGCGACCTGACCGACCCGGCCGAGCTGGGCACGTCGGCCATCGCCGAGTTCGGCGAGTACTTCGGTGCGCTCGCCGCCGACCGGCGGGCGCACCCGACCGACGACCTGGCCACGGTGATCGCCAACGGTCAGGTGCAGGGCTGCCCGCTCGAGCAGCACGCCGAGCTCTGGTACTTCATCATCGTGGCGACCGCCGGCCACGACACGACGTCGTACGCGCTGTCGGGTGGCCTCGAGGCACTGCTGCGCCACCCGGACCAGCTCGCGGCCCTGGCCGACGACCCGGGGCTGGTCACCAACGCCACCGAGGAGATCATCCGCTGGACCTCGCCAGTGCGCCACTTCATGCGGTACGCCCAGGAGGACACGCAGGTCCACGGTGTCGATGTCGCCGCCGGCGAGCGGGTGCTGTTGTCGTACTGGTCGGCGAACCGGGACGAGGACGTGTTCGCCGACCCGATGCGCTTCGACATCACCCGGCCCGATGCCGGCGAGCTGATCTCGTTCGGTGTCGGTGCGCACTACTGCCTGGGTTCGCAGTTCGCCCGCCGGGAGCTCCGGTCGTTCCTGCCGAAGCTGCTGGCCCGGGTCGACAGCCTGGAGCTCGCCGGAGAACCCGAGTGGACGGCAGCGAACTTCGTCGGCGGGGTCAAGCACCTGCCGGTCCGCTACCGCGTCCGCTGAGCGAACCGACGTAACCTGCGCCCGTGGACGAGACGGCTGACCGCAGCAGCGAGCGGTCAGGGAAGCGACCCCGGGCCGAGGGCGCACCGATCACCCCGGAGTCCATCCTCTGGCGGACCGCGGCGGACCCCCGCAGCATGATCACCGGCATGGCGGCCGGCATCATGCAGCTGATGCTCCCGGGCCTGGGCGCCGGGGTGACCGACCACTCGAACTTCTTCGACGACCCGTTCGACCGCATCGACCGGTCCATCCCCTACATCTGGGGGAGCATCTTCACCTCGGACGACGACGAGGGCGACCGCCGGGGCCGACAGATCCGGGACTTCCACCCCGACATCAAGGGCACCGACGACCAGGGCCGCCGCTACCACGCGCTCGATCCGGACGTCTTCTGGTGGGCGCACGCCACGTTCACCTGGGAGTTCCTGCGGGCGCGCGAGCTGTTCTCCATCCGCCCGTTGTCGCGGGCCCAGCGCGAGCAGCTCTACGCGGAGACCGTCACCTGGTACCGCCGCTACGGCGTGAGCGAACGGCCGGTGCCGCCGACGCTGCGTGACTTCCGGATCCGCTTCGATGAGATCTGTCGCACCGAGCTGGAGCTGACCCCGGCGGTGCAGTGGGTCATCAGTCCGCAGGAGAACCCGAGCGCCAAGGGGGCGCCGATCCGGCTGCCGGGTCCGCTGTCGGTGCTGAACGGCCTGGCGTCACACTTCTCGAGCGAACTGCTGCGGGTGATCGTCTACGGCTCCATGCCCGACGTGGTGAGGCGACGGTTCGACTTCCCGTGGTCGAACGCGGACCGGGCGTCGTTCGTGTGGGTCTGCGGCGTGCTTCGGTCGCTGGAACCGGCGGTCGCCCGGGGTGCGCTGTCGGAGTTGTGGCCGGAGGGGACGCCGCACCCGGCGCCGGGCGACATGGACCGGATCATCATCTCGGGTCCGAACCTGCGGCAGCGCAACCTCCAGCGCGCCGCGGCCACGAGCTGACCCTCGACGACCTGCCGGCGCACCGACCGGAGCACTCCTTGCGCTGGATCCGCGTCGCTTGCATACTGCAAGCATGCCGAACATCCTCGTCCGTGACGTTCCCGATGATGTCCACGGCGCCCTGCAACGGCGCGCCGAACAGCGTGGCCAGTCGCTCCAGCAGTACCTCGCATCCGAACTCAGCCGACTCGTGGAGCGGCCGACGGCGGACGAGGTCCTGGCCCGTGCCGCCCGACGCACCGGCGGAACGGTTGGGCTCGATCAGGCAGTCGCCGACCTTGCGACCGAGCGACCCGGCTCGTGATCGTCGTCGACGCCTCCGTCGTCGCCAACGCTCTCGCCGACGACGGTGCCGACGGCTCGATCGCCCGTCGTCGCCTGACTGGGGCCGGCGACCTCGCCGCACCGGATCTCGTCGATGTCGAGACGACGGCGGTCCTCCGGAAACGATGGATCGCCGGGGACCTCAGCGATCAGCGGTTCTCCGACGCCATCGGCGACCTGGAGGACCTCGATCTCACCCGGTACCCCACACTTCCGCTCGTCCGGCGGGCGTTCGAGTTGCGCTCCAACGTGACGGCGTACGACGCCGCCTACGTTGCGCTGGCGGAGTTGCTCGACTGCGTGCTCCTGACCGCGGACCGGCGACTGGCCTCGACCCCGACGATCGGCTGCGCCGTGGAGGTCGTGCGCCCCTGACCCGGTGCGGCGTCCCGCCAGATCTGGATATCGGCCCACAACCGCAACGGGCTCGCTCGAATGAGGCCCTTCCCGGGAACCGTCGAGCGGGAATGTCCAGCCGGATCATCAGCCCGAACGACGAGGCGAGATCGTCATCCCGGACAATCAGGTGGGCTCGACGAGCGCTGCGTACCGTTGCTGAGCCGCTTGGGCCGAGGTCCCGAGCATGCCGCCGATCCGCAGCCACGACATCCCTGCGTTCCGGGCCGCGGTGATCGCGTCGATGATCTGCCGCTCGCTCCGGGCCCGGTCGATCACCGCACGCTCCAGCAGGTACTCCTCCACCGGCCGTTCGTGAGCCCCGTCGGGCGTGTCGTGCTCAAACCGAGCTGCGAGTTCGTCCGCATGGTCGAGGATCTCCTCGATCGATCGGGGCATGGCGCTCACCTCAGGAACTGCTCTCTCGCCCGCATGGCGTGGACGATGAACGGCACACGCTCGCCGACGGCGGTCCCGACCTCCACAAGCCGTCCAGCCTCGTCCGCTCCGACGAGCATCGTGAGACCTCCGAGTTCGAAGACCCGGTCGGGGTACCGGTAGGCGTGGAGCATGTCGGGGTCGTCGACGCCGTGCTTGCGGGCGCTGTCGAGCACGACTGGATCTACATCATCAAGCTAACTTGATACCACGAATGAAGTCGGGCGTCAGGCCGAGCACCGAGGCCCGGTCCAACCGGCCCGCTGTAGCCTCCGCTCGTGCGGATCCGCCGGGACGACGTGGTCGGTTGGGGCCTCCATGCGTTGGTCGTGGCCGGCGCCACCGCGGCCGTGGCGGTCGACCGCCGGCTCAGCCGCAGCCGGTTCCGCAGGGTGCAGGTCGGCGCACCCGCGGCCAGCATCGCGTTCTACGGACTCATCTGGGCGGTCGAGTCCCAGCAACCTGCCCGCGCCGACTGGCGACCCGACGCCGCCGAGGCCCGCACCGACGGGATCTTCCTGGGCTCCGTCGTGGCCACGCAGGTCGTCGCGCAGGCACTCGTCGCCCCGGTGCGGCGGCGCATGAGGCGAACCCTCGGCGTGCACCGACTGCCGACGCCGGTGGGGGTGGCCGTCGCCGTGCTCGCCTACGACCTGGTGCACTCGCGCCTGCACCACCTGGGCCACCGGTGGGGCCCGGCGTGGCGGATCCACTCGGTGCACCACAGCCCCGAACGCCTCTACTGGTTCAACGCCACCCGCTTCCACACCGTCGAGATGTTCGTCGACATGACCCTCGAGACGCTGCTCGTGTCCGCGCTCGGCCTGAGCCGCGACCAGCACGTCGGCTACGACGCGGTCCGCGGCCTGTACGGCCAGCTGCAGCACTCCAACATCCGGTTGCGCAGCGGTGCCCTGGACCACGTGTTCTCCACGCCGGACCTGCACCGCTGGCACCACTCGACCGTCTACGCCGAGGGCGACACCAACTACGGCGCCATCACCTCGGTCTGGGACCGTTTGTTCGGCACGTTCTTCCGTCCGACGGACCGGGTCGGGCCCGACCAGGTCGGCATCGGGCGCATGCCGGACTTCCCCCAGGAGTTCGTGGAACTGGAACGGGCGCCGTTCGAGTGGGCGTCGATCCGGGAGCGCAACGCCGCCACCTGGTTCGACGACGACGCCCGCACCGCCTGATCCCGCTGCTGCTGCCGACGCCGCTCAGTCGACCATCCGGCCGGTCAGCCGGCCGACCAGCCCCGACCGCCCGGGCAGCAGCCGGGTGAGCGCGCTGACCACGTGCGCGTCGGGCCCCACCACCACCCGGGCCCGGTTCCGTTCGACACCCTTCACGATCGCCCGGGCGACGGCCGACGGTGGCCGCATGACGACCGGCGCCAACCGGGAACGCCCCATCTCGGCCAGGCGTCCGGCCTGGTTGCCGCGGGCGGACTCGGTGATGTTCGTGTGGATCGCACCGGGGAACACGACGGTGACGCCGACGTCGGTCGTGACCAGCTCGGCCCGCAACGCCTCGCTGAACGACCGGACCGCGCCCTTGGTGAGCGAGTAGCTGACGTTGTGGGGCAGGCCGAGCAGGCCGACCATGCTGGACAGCGTGACGACGTGACCTTCGTCGGCGGTGAGCAGCGCCGGCAGGAACGCGCGCACGGTGTGGACCACACCCCACACGTTGATGTCCACGATCCAGTGCAGGTCCTCGAGCGACTCGGCGGCGAACTCGCCGGCCGAGGTGACCCCGGCGTTGGCGACCACCACGTGGCACGCACCGTGGGCGCTCACGACCTCGGCGGCGGCCGACTCGACGGCGTCACCGTCGCGCACGTCGACCACGTGGACCGACGACCGACGTCCGGCGGACCGCACCAGCCGGGCGGTCTCCTCGGCAGGGTCGGCGGACACGTCGAGCACGGCCACGTCACAGCCCCGTTCGGCGAACGCGAGTGCGGTCGCCCGTCCGATCCCGCCGCCGGCACCCGTGACGGCCACCACCCGGCCGGTCAGGTTCCTCATGCCCGCAGCGTGGCACAGGGCCGGGTGGTTCCACCCAGTTCGGCGGCACCTGCGCCGCCCTGCCGGTACGGTGGACCGCACAGGGCAAAGGGGGCCGTCGTGCCGACCAGCAGTGAACTCCAGACCATCGAACTGCACGGCACGCAGGTGGCGTACCGCACCGCCGGCGACGACGGCCCGGTGCTGCTCCTCATCCACGGGATGGCGGGTTCGAGCGACACCTGGCTGCGCTGCATCGACGACCTGGCCCGCACCCACCGGGTGGTCGCACCCGACCTGGTCGGCCACGGCGCGTCCGACAAGCCACGCGGCGACTACTCCCTCGGCGCGCAGGCGTCCATGCTCCGCGACCTGCTGGTCGCACTCGGCCACGACCGCGCCACGGTCGTCGGCCAGTCGCTCGGCGGCGGCATCGCCATGCAGTTCGCCTACCAGTACCCGGAGCGGGTCGAGCGGCTCGTGCTCGTGTCGGCCGGCGGGCTGGGCGACGACGTGGCGTTCGTCCTGCGGGCGCTGACCGCACCGGGCGTCGACCTGGTCCTGCCGCTCGGGTTCCAGTCGTTCATGCGCACCGGCGTGGAGACGGTCACCGGCTGGTTCGGCCACCTGGGCCTGAAGCCGTCGGCGGCGACGGTCGAGATCTGGCGGTCGTACACCTCGTTGATCGACGCCGACACCCGGCGGGCGTTCCTGCACACGCTCCGGTCGGTGGTCGACGTGCGCGGCCAGCGCGTCAGCGCGGCGGACCGCCTGTACCTGGCGGCGCACGTGCCGACGCTGGTCGTCTGGGGCGACGCCGACCCGATCATCCCCGTGTCACACGCGCACGCCGCCCAGGAGCTCATGCCCGGCAGCGAGCTGGTGATCATGGAGGGCGTGGGGCACTTCCCTCACTGCGAACGGCCCCGAGAGTTCGCCGACCTGGTGAGCGACTTCGTCGGGCGCACCGACCCGGCCGAGCTGGACCCGGGCCACCTGCGCACCCTGATCGCCGCCCGGTAGCGCGCCGCCCGCACGGGCCCGATCGCAGGTCTTGATCGACCGGCATGAGCGCAGGGTCTACGCTGGCAGCAGGAGCAGGGTGAGGCGGAGAGGAAGCTCAGATGTCTGATGCCCCAGCTGGCGGCCAGTGGGTTGAGCGCGCAGGCGCCGACTGGAAC
>SXGT01519578.1_pt1 | contig 11539 bp, 10 predicted proteins | sample 3176221 | NCBI WGS metagenome assembly SXGT01 (sample SAMN11356862, study PRJNA531348) | freshwater metagenome | isolation source: freshwater sample F1-120 | place: China: Fuxian Lake, Yuxi | collected 2017-12-25
CGGGCGGGGTCGCCTATGTCCTCGACGAAGCCGGAGATTTTGCCAGTCGGTGTAATCTGGAAACCGTCGCGCTCGCACCCGTAGAGGATGCGCACGAGATTGCCGAGATGCGAGACTTGATCCAGCGCCATGCCAAATATACGGATAGCCAGCTCGGGTGGCGTGTCCTGGCCCGGTGGGACGAGCTGACGCCGAAATTCATCAAAGTCATGCCCAAAGATTACCAGCGCATGCTCGAAGCCGTCAAACGCGCCGAAGAGGCTGGACTGAGCGGGGATGACGCGGTCATGATGGCCTTCGAGGATAATAAAAACGATCCTACCCGTGTCAGCGGGAATTAGATACAGACGACACACAGGGTGTGGTCATTTTTCTAGGAAAAGACATGGGTAAACCGACTGGATTTTTAGAATATCAACGCGAGCTGCCGGCGGATCGCGCTCCCCTCCAACGTGTGCAGGATTGGGGAGAGTTCCACGAGCACTTCCCCGTGCTCAAACTCCAGGATCAGGCAGCGCGTTGCATGGATTGCGGTGTGCCGTTTTGCCACACGGGCACCCTCATCAATGGCATGGCGTCGGGGTGCCCGGTCAACAACTTGATCCCCGAGTGGAACGATCTCATTTACCGTGGTCTGTGGCATGAGGCGCTTGAACGGCTCCACAAGACCAACAATTTCCCAGAATTTACGGGGCGGGTGTGTCCCGCGCCGTGTGAGGGTTCCTGCGTTCTCGGCATGCATGATCCCTCGGTAACGATCAAGAATATCGAATGCGCCATTATCGACACGGGTTTTGAGCAGGGCTGGGTCGTGCCCGAGCCACCAGCCAAACGCACTGGGAAGACCGTGGCGGTGGTGGGCTCGGGGCCTTCAGGACTGGCCTGCGCGGCGCAGCTGAATCGGGCCGGGCATCTGGTCACGGTGTACGAACGCGCCGACCGTATCGGCGGCTTACTGATGTATGGCATTCCCAATATGAAGCTCGACAAGCGCGTGGTGCAACGGCGTGTGGATGTGCTGGCCCAAGAGGGCGTGCGTTTTGTCACGAATACCACCGTGGGCCTTGACATCCCTGCCACGACCCTCTGCGCGGACTTTGACGCGGTGGTGCTGTGCTGTGGAGCCACCAAGCCCCGTGACTTGCCGATCGAGGGCCGCAACCTCAAGGGCATTCACTTTGCCATGGAGTTCTTGCACAACAACACCAAGAGTTTCCTAGACTCTGGACATGCGGACAGCGCCTACCTATCGGCGGCCAATAAGCATGTCGTGGTCATCGGCGGCGGTGATACCGGCACGGACTGTGTGGGCACCTCCATGCGGCATCAGTGCCAGAGTTTGGTGCAATTTGAGATTCTGCCACGCCCTCCAGACACCCGCCAAGCTGACAATCCCTGGCCCGAATGGCCACGCATCTTCCGGACAGACTATGGCCAAGAAGAAGCCACGGCCCGCTTTGGCACTGATCCCCGGACATTTCTGATTCAGACGGAGAAATTCGTGGGGGATGCACAGGGGCGTGTGAAAGAACTTCACACGGTCAATATCGCCTGGGAGCGTGATGCCCGTGGACGCTTCACCCCGCAACGCATCCCAGGCACAGAACGCGTCTGGCCCGCCGATTTGGTGTTGCTGGCTTTGGGTTTCCTGGGGCCCGAGGATGCGCTGCTGGAACACATGCAGGTGGAACGCGACGAACGCTCGAACGCCAAAGCGGCGTACGGCCACTATGCGACCAACCTGCCTGGGGTGTTTACCGCGGGGGACATGCGCCGCGGTCAGAGTCTCGTGGTGTGGGCCATTCACGAGGGACGTGGGGCAGCGCGGGCCTGTGATCGGTATCTCATGGGCACCACGCATCTACCCTAACGACACGCCCTCCCCTCCAACAATAGAGGATGGATACGCGATGCGGAAAGCGAAAATCCTCACCACAGGGATGTATGTGCCCGACTGTGTGGTGACGAATGACCTTTTAGCTCAGGCTATGGATACCAGTGATGAATGGATCACACAGCGCACGGGAATCAAAGAGCGCCGGATGGTGCCTGATACCTATCACATGCTCCAACAGCTCGCGCATGCGCCGGATAAGGAGGCCTATCTCAAGGCGTTGTATGAAACAGGCATGCAGGGGAAAATCGACGCCGAGATGAGCACCGCCGACTTGGCATTGCGCGCCACCCAGGTGGCGCTCACACAGGCCAATATGACGGCGCAGGATCTCGACCTGATTATCCAGACGAGTGTGGTCCCCGATTACGTGTTTCCTGGGGTGGCTTGTGTCCTCGCCGACAAACTGGGCCTGACGTCCACCCCAACCTTCAGCCTCAATCAAGGATGTGCCGGTTTTATCTATGCGTTGTCCCTCGCAGACCAATATATCAAAACCGGCACGTACGAGACCATTTTAGTGGTCGGGGCCGAACTGCTGTCGTCAATTTTTTTGTACAGCAATCGCGGGCGCGATATGTCGGTGCTGTTTGCCGACGGTGCGGGCGCCGCTATTGTGGTACCCGCCAGCCCGGAGGAGCCCAGCGGGATGATGTCCCACCATTTGCACACGGATGGGACACTCCTGGGCAAGCTCTATGCCGAGTTGTTTGGCACCACCACGTTCCCGCCGATGGTCAAAAAGAAAATTGATGACGACCGCTCCCGCCCTCGTATGGAAGGGCGCGCCGTGTTCGCCCAGGCGGTACGACGCTTCCGCGAGGTGGTGCGTGAATGTCTCGAGGCCAACAAGGTCAGCATAGATGAAGTGGACCACTTTCTGTTCCATCAGGCCAACGTGCGTATTTTAGAATCGGTGTCGGAGAGCCTCAACATCCCTGCCGCCAAAGTCCCGGTGAACATCCACAAATACGGCAATACCTCTGCCGCCTCGGTCCCCATTCTCCTGCATGAAACCTTGCAGGAAGGCCGTATCAAACGTGGTGACTTGTGCTTGCTCGCTGCATTTGGCACGGGTTTTAATTGGGGCGCGTCTTTGTTGAGATGGTAGGGCGCCGTGACCAGGTGTGCTCCTTGAGCGCCGCTGCCGCCCCTGGGAGCGTCCTGTGGCGCTTGCTCCAGTCACCGCCGAGCGCGCTACCGCTCCCACGCCCGCAAGGCACCTTAGCACAGGCCATATGCGTGCGCGACGGCTCGGAAACCCTCGAAAGCCCGCTCGATGGTGGAGTCTTCCACACAATAGGCAATGCGAAAATACCCCGGTGTGCCAAAACCGCTCCCGGGCACCGTCAGGATCCGGCGTTCGAGTAAGGCTTTGACAAAGGCAACATCATCCGGGATGGGCGAGCGCGGAAAGAGATAAAACCCTCCTTGGGGTTTGACGAACTGATAGCCCATCGCCGCCAGATGGCTACAGAGCAGATCGCGTTTGCGCGCATACTGCGCCATATCAATCGTCACCCCTTGCAGCTGCGTTATCACATGCTGCATCAGGGCTGGGGCGTTGACAAAGCCCAGCGTGCGGTTTGCAAAGCTCAAGCCCTCCTGGAGGACTGGCACATCCGCGCAGGCCGGATTGGTAGCTATGTAGCCGATGCGTTCGCCAGGCAAGGCCAGATCTTTGGCGTGGGAGGTGACGACGAGGCTATTGGGATAGTGTGGATAGACTTCCGGATAAACGAGGCCGTCGTACAAAAGTTTTTTATACGGTTCATCGCTGACGAGATAAATCTCCGTGCCAAACTCGGCTTGCTTCTGCTGCAACAACGCCCCGAGGGCCTGGATGGTGGCGGCAGGATACACCACCCCGGACGGGTTGTTTGGCGAGTTGATCAGCAGTATCTTGGTGCGCGGGGTGAGCGCCTGCGCGATGGCGTCCAGATCAAGGTTAAACTGCGCGTCAGTGGGGACCACCGTGGAGAGGCCTTGATGGTTCTCGACATAGAAGTGATATTCCACAAAATAGGGCGAGAACATCATCACCTCATCGCCGGGATCAAGGAGCGTTTTGAGGATCACGTTGAGACCCCCAGCCGCGCCGACTACCATCACGATGTGCTGCGCGGTGAAGGGCAGGCCAGTCTCGCATGCGAGTTGCGTCGCAATCGCGGCGCGTGTCTCCGGATAGCCCGCATTAGGCATATAGCGATGCTGACCTGGCTGACGATGCGTGACGAGCTGATGCAGGACTTCGTAAAATTGCGCCGGCGGTTCCAGCACCGGATTGCCGAGGGAAAAGTCGCAGACATTGTCCGCCCCGTACTGCCGCTTGAGGTGGATCCCTTCCTCGAACATGGCGCGTATCCAGGATGCGGCTTGCATGTGGTGGCGTACACGATGTGCTATGGCCATAAAGAGTGCTTCCTAAAATGTCCGCTGTGGAGACCCCTCGCTTCAGCGGCGGGAGGACACCGCGGTGCCTGCGACCGCAGGCAGGGTGTACGTATAGCCATCGGCAGCCCACAGCCGCGTGCAATGCTTCTGATGCACACTGGCCTTCTTGCCATGGATGACCAGGTCAAACCAGCCACCAGCCCTGACGACGACGCGACTCGTCCACGTGCCGGCATACTTCCCGGTGGGCACCACCGCTTGGACGATATCCCCGGTCTGCATGCCGCCATAGTGTTTCTGCCGGGCACGGTGGGTCTTCGGGAACCCGTGGGCATCGACGCGACACATCTTCCTGGTCCCGTGGCCCATGGCGCGAATGCCCAGCGGCCGTATCCCTGCCACACGGAGTGTGTTCGGCGTGCTGGCGCCAACGCTTGCCGCATCCGCCCAGTGGGATGTCGCGAGGCCGAGGCGTGTACGATTGTATGTCGTGCGCCCACCCGTACCCGTCTCCACCGGCAGTCCCGTGGTGTGCAACGCCTGAGAGAGCCCCCAGCGGGTAGCATTGACGGCGGCCGCGTCGTGCAGCGGCCTCCTGGCCTGCGCTTGGACCTGCGGAAAGCCAAACTCGGCGGCGGTCAGGGCGCCTTTCTTCTGGTTGCACGGCACGCAGGCGAGGGTCAGATTGCTGACGCGGTGGAGCCGCCGCGGACCTTCGGCATGATATGCTCGACTTCAAGGGGGACATCGTTGGCGCCACAATAGGCACAGGTGCGGTGCCACTTCTCCAAAAGATACTCCCGCACTTCATAGCCCGCCAGTTCGCCGTGCTGGTATTCGACGCCGCGAATTGCCGCGTTCTGCATCCACTGCATATCGAAGCGCACCAGTTCTTGGCTCAGCGCCGTGATCGGACACAGGCGCGACAGTCTCTCGACCCACGTCATGATGTTGGCTACCCGGCTGCCGAGCGCGGGAGGCAGCCAGCCGACAGGCCGCTTGCGGTTGAGGAACCGTGGCTGCCGGTAGCGCGTCCACCGTTGCCGCCGACCACGCCGGATGGCGTGCCGACTGCGCAAGGCCGCTTTGATCCGCTGGCCGCGGTGGGTCAGCTCGGCAGCCCACCGGACACGGGCGCCAGCGACCAGCGCCAGACCGGTCGTTTGACTGCTAGGGTCAATTTTCACACGGTGCTCGTGCACAACGGACTCCCCTCGCCTCCGGTCGTGCACGATGATAGTGAAGGGGAAGCGCCGCCACACCGCCGCCCGGCCGTCCCGCAACAGCTCCCGCGCCCGTGCCGGATGGCAGGGGTCGAGGGGTTGACGGTGACGATCCAGAACAAAGACAGAGGTCATGAAGTTACCTTTCCGCTCCGCTTGCGCGGGTAACGTTTGCCTCGACAATGTTCTAACGGCTTGTCGTGTCTGCCGCACAGCGTGCTACTCGGCACGGCCCTTTAACGACAGACGATAGCGCCCAGGACTGGCACGCATCCGGGGGTATCATGACCGAAAGAACGTAGTGCCTTGCGGCACTGAGTCTGCTCGACACCGACTCCTAAGAGTCCTCCGACTTGAGTCGGGGGAGTACGTCGATTTCCCGAGAAGAATGACTGGACGGCCTCCGTGTGTCGTACGGATACGGCGGTCGCTCCTGATATGGCACGCTCGTGAGTGGACCTGTGCTCTGGTACGCGCCTGCCACTGGCGCCAAGCATGCACGGAAAGCCTGGCCCGCGCAAGGCAGGAAATTTCCAAGGACACAAAATTCTTCTTGACAAGCCTAGGTTCTAACTTTAACGTTGCCCCTGACTTACAGCCTTTATCCAGCTTCCAGCAGCGCAAGATAGCATCTACAACATTAGCTTGACCGTCATTGAGGAAGGGATAGAGCACGATGAGGCGTTGGCAGATCGCTCGGCATAGACTCAAGAGCCTTTTCCTGGTGTCGTGGATGGTGATCAGTTGTTCTGCCCCTTCGGGCGATAACGCAGGGGGAGGATGTGGCGGCAGTGCGGCATCGGTGTCCTGCCTGGCAATCACGAGTGTTGCCCCTACAAGTGCGGAAGGGGGGAATACGTCCAATGTCGATGCCTTCCAGGAAGTGTGCGTCAACTCAACCACAGGAGCAATCACGGATGTTGAGCTCTTTACCGATCATAACGCCGACGTCGTTTTCGCTAACAGACGGTTTCCCACCGCCACGGTTGGCGCCGGTTTTGATATAAGCATTGTGGGCTACTCGGTCTCCTATCGGCTCAATCAGTGTCCCACTGCAGCGCAGGGTTGTCCACCGCTCACGGGCTTTACCGTGTCTGGCGTGAGCATTTTCGTGCCGCGTGAGAGCGAGACATCCATTACAGTCCCTTTTGTTCCCTTGCGGGTGAAGAACCAATTTTGCAGTGCTCGGGGAGAACTTGGGACGGCAGTGCCTTCCTATACGGCGACGTATACCTTCACTGGTCGAACAGTCGGCTTGAATGATACGGTCACGGTCACTGGTAGTGCTGAGTTTACCATAAGTAACTTTGTGGATTCTGGTTTCAGCTGTACAGGGGGGACGCGTTTCCTGGCTGGCTGCTGACCTGAGCCGTCCGTGCGGCAGGTTCGCAGAGGAGACGTACAGGTCAGTCCCCCGCGTTGTCAGGAGATCACGATGCTCACTGTGACCGCTACACTCACTGTCAAGGCTGGTCAAGAACACGTCTTTGAGCGTATCATGCGTATGGCGGTCCCAAAAGTGCGGGAGGAACCTGGCAACCATGTGTATAGCGTCCAGCGCTCTACCCAGGATCCGCGTCTCTTTATGTTCCATGAAGTGTACGAGGATCAAGCCGCACTGGAGGCCCATTACGCTCACCTAAGCACGATGGGTCTTGATCTTCACGCGCTGCTGGATGAGTCACCACACTGGATCTTTCATGATACGGTCATCTCAAGCGAGGGAGACAACTTATGGGCCGATTGACCGACAAATACTGTGTAGTGGGTGTAGGCGAGACGGCCTATACCAAGGATTCGGGACGGACGACGCGCGCGATGGCCGTGGAGGCCGTCCGCAATGCCATGCGTGATGCTGGGCTCGCCGCTTCACAGGTCAACGGCATGCTGAGTTATCACGGCGGGGACTCCTGTGTCAGCCCAGAAGTCGCCTCGGATCTGGGCATCCGCCTCGATTTTTACATGGACTGCTCTGGCGGCGGATCGAGTACGGAGGCCCTGGTGGGCCTGGCGATTGGCGCTATCGAAGTGGGGATGTGTGAGACGGTAGCGATCTTCCGCTCCATGAATGGCTACAGTGAAGTGCGCATTGGTGGCACCGGGCGCCGTGCCGCGGCCCCCGTGACTGGCAGTCAGCTTCTCGGCCGCCCCTATGGGATGGTGAGCGCTGGGCAAAATTTTGCCCCGGTCTTTATGCGCCACATGATGGAATACGGCACAACGAGCGCGCAGGTGGCGGCGGTCAAAGTGGCGCATAGTAAGCACGCCAGCAATAACCCCAAGGCGTACTATAAGAAACGCTATACGGTTGAGGATGTCCTCAATTCGCGCTGGATCTGCAAACCGCTGCATTTGCTCGATTGCTGTGTAGAGACAGACAATGCCACCGCCATCATCGTGACCTCGGTGGAGCGCGCCCGTGACTTGCGGCAGCGCCCAGTGTACATCATGGGAGTGGTCGGACGTGTCACCAAGGCCCGCGGGGATACCTTCTATAACGATGCGCCGATTACGTCGGTGGCAGGGAAATATGCCGGACCCCGCGTCTTCGGCATGGCCGGAGTGACCCCGGAAGATATACACGTGACCGGCTCCTACGATGCCTTTACCTTCACGACGATGTTACAACTGGAAGACTATGGGTTTTGTCAGAAGGGCGAGGGCGGCCAGTACGTGTCGAGTGGCATTATCGAATTGGGTGGCAAGCGTCCGAATAATGTGAACGGTGGGCATCTGTGCGAAGGTTACACGCACGGCATGAATATGGTCATCGAAAACACCCGGCAGTTACGGGGTCTGGCCGATGATTACTGCCCACAGGCGCATGAGGGTGTCCATACCTACGACTATGCTGAGGGTCGCTGTCGCCAGGTGCGGGATGCCGAGATTTCGATGAATATGGGCTGGGCCAACCCGGTGACGGGGAGTGCCTTAATTATGCGGAGGTAGAAGCGATGCCCGTTGTCCAATACCGTGGAATGAACCTGGTAGTGCCTGAGAACGAAAGCGAGTTCCTCGGGTATTTTGAGGCTGCGCGGCAGCACAAGTTGGTGATGAAAAAATGTACGGCCTGTGACCTCATACGCTATCCTCCAGGCGCTGGCTGCCCGTGGTGTCAGTCGCTTGAGTGGACGTGGCAGGAAGTCAGTGGCAAAGGCACGATCTATACCTACGAAATTATTGTCCACTCCATTCAGCCGGGTTTCCGTGATATTACGCCACTGCCGGTGATTGTGGTCGAGTTGGACGAACAACGCGGTGTGCCCACACCCCAGGAAGGGGTCCGCCTGATTGCGAATCTAGTGGATGCCCAGTTCCAGCCAGAACAAGAGGCCAATGTGGCCATTGGCAAACGGGTGCAGGTGGTGTTCCAGGATCTGTCCGAGGATTTCACTTTGCCGCAGTTTCAGCTGTCGAATGAATCTCCTCAGGGTGCTGTGTGGCAATTTCCCTCCTGAAGTCTCCGTGGCGAGACCTGCCGGGATTATCCCCCGTGCCTTGCATGAGTGTGGAGAGGTAACGTCTCATGGCTGTGGATCGAGCGCCATGCGTGCTTGAACTGGTGAGAGAGAAAGGGCAATACATGCCTGCAGATATGCAGAGAAGCCGATTGGTATTTCTCGTCCTTTGTTTTGGTATGCTTGCCTTGTACACTGGCTGCAGCAATTCAGGGTCGGGAAATGCGCAGGCACCGGCCACCAGTGGGAATACGCCTCGTTTGGCGCTGTCCACGACCTCAGGTTTTACGTCGGTGGTAGCGGACGGTCGCAGTACCATCCCGCTTCGTCTCCAGGTGACGAATAGCAACGGTGCCGGCACGGCGAACGTGTCAGTGACTTTTGCTACCACTGCCGGCACCCTCTCCACCTCGCCCGTTGTGCGTGCCAGTCGCGAGGTTTCCAATGTCCCCGACGCGGCGATACCCCGGGCCGATGGTCAGGGGAGTACGACGGTAACGACCGATGGCAGTGGCATTGCCCAGGTGCTCTTGACGGCCGGTACCACGGCTGAGACGGCGGTGGTGACAGCGGACGCGCTGGGGTTTCGCACCAACATCGTCATTGATTTTGTCCCTGGCCCTGTCGCACGTGTGCAGTTTAGGGCCTCCACCAGCACCGTGAATGCCGGGCTGCCTTTAACCTTTAGCGCCGTCGTGACCGATGCCAATGGGAATCCTGTGGCTGACGAGCCCATGACGTTTACCCTGTCCACCAACACCAGTGGCGCAACACTGAGTGCCGCCAGTCTGGTCACCAATAGCAACGGGCAGGCGACCGTGACGTACACCGCTGGCTTCACACCAGGGATCGACACCGTGCAGGCGCTGGCTACGAACCGTGGGGTCTCAGGCTCGACTTCTGTGACCGTGGTCGCAGAAGGCACGTCACAAGTGGCAACAGTTCTCGCCGTCGCTGGGGCGACGACCCTGGTGGCCGATGGGGTCAGCACGGTGGCTATTCGTGCGACAGTCAGCGTGACTTCGGGAGTACCAGCCGGTATTGAGGTGACCTTCACCACGACGGCTGGGAGCCTCGCGCCAACGACTGCGAGGACGGATACCAATGGGGTGGCCACCGTCAATCTGATCGCAGGGACAGGTCTGGGTGACGTGACCGTCACCGCTGCGGCCGGAGGCTTTAACGCCACCACCACCGTGACCTTTACGGCGGGCGCGCCCGCCGTCATCCAGCTCAGCGCCAACCCTGCGACGGTGAATGCCGGGGCGGCCTCCAATCTGACCGCCACGGTGGCCGATGCCACGGGCAATCCCGTGAACGGCCAAAGTCTCACCTTCACCGCTCCGACGCAGGGGACGCTCAGTGCGTTGAGCGGCAGCACCAACACGAACGGGCAACTGACGGTGACCTATACTGCCGGAGCGACTCCGACCACCGAGACAGTGCAGGTCAGAGCGACGAACGGGATCACGGGCCAGGTCACTCTAACGACGACCAGTGCGCCTGCAGGCGGGGTGGCGACTATTACGGTCGCTCCTGGCGGCTCCGCAAACGTCGTTGCCGATGGGGTCAGCACTGTCGCTATGCAGGCACGGGTGACCGTCACATCTGGTGCGCTGGCTGGCATTCCCGTGACCTTCGCGACCACCGCGGGGCAGGTGTCACCCTCCTCCGCAACGACGGATGCGAATGGGTTTGCCACCGTGATCCTGACGTCTCCCACCCGTCTGGGCACGGCGACCGTCACCGCCTCGGCCGGGGGTTTTAACGCCACCACGACGGTAACATTTGTGGCGGGCGCACCAGCGGTCGTTCAGCTCAGCGCCAGCTCCGCGACCGTGAATGCGCGGGGGGGCCGTCACCATTAACGCCACTGTGACTGATGCTACGGGCAATCCTGTGAATGGCGAGAGCCTCACGTTCACCGCCCCGACGCAGGGGACGCTCAGTGCCCTGAGCGCCGTCACCAACACGAATGGGCAACTCACGGTGACCTATACCGCTGGCGCCACGCCTATCACCGAGACGGTGCAAGCCAGCGCGACGAACGGGATCACGGGCCAGGTCGCGATCACGACGATCAGTGCGCCCGGAGGGAACGTGTCTGCCCTCACCCTGAGTGCGAGCGCTTCCAGCGTGCCGGCCGATGGCACCAGTACGGTGACCATTCAGGCCCGGGTCAGCGTCACGTCAGGCGCGCTGGCCGGCATCCCCGTGACCTTCACGACCACCGCGGGCAGTCTCTCGCCAACCACCCAAAATACGGACTCCAATGGCGGGGCTGCCGTGACACTGACCGCTGCCTCCAGTTTAGGGACAGCAACGGTGACCGCCTCGGCCGGGGGCTTTAACGCCACTACGACGATTACGTTCGTGGCTGGTACGCCGGCGGCCGTGCAGCTCAGTGCCAACCCCACAATCATAACTATCGGGGGGACATCGACTATCCTCGCTATGCTGACGGATGCCAGGGGCAATCCGGTCAGTGGGCAGGCCCTGACGTTCGCCGCTCCAACCCTGGGCGCGCTCAGTGCCTTGACTGGCAACACGAACACCAACGGACAAATCAC
>SXGT01705708.1_pt1 | contig 11536 bp, 11 predicted proteins | sample 3176221 | NCBI WGS metagenome assembly SXGT01 (sample SAMN11356862, study PRJNA531348) | freshwater metagenome | isolation source: freshwater sample F1-120 | place: China: Fuxian Lake, Yuxi | collected 2017-12-25
CGCCTCAGGCACGGTGACGATCCTCAATGATGATTCTGCGACGCCGTAATCGGGGCGGACGGATGCGGCTGCGGGCCCTCGGGCTCGTAGCCGCATCCGCGCTGTTCGCGAGTGGATGCACCATCTTTATCGACGGCCATGTCGATGTTGTCGCGGTTCGCAAGGTTGGCAACGATCTTGAAGTCGGGTTCATCGGGGGTCGAATTCGACGTTATAGCGTGACTTGTACCAGTTGGTGATCGCCTTGCGCAGCCGCGGAATGCCCTTCGAGACCGAGTAGCCGTGCGTGTCGGGGCGGCGCGATGCCTCGACGAGCTTATCAACAATGTGCTGCGGGGTGGCACCATCCGGGTTGCCCATCGAGAGGTCGATGATGTCCTCGCCCCGGCGGCGGGCCGCCATCTTGAGTTCGGCGGTGATGTTGAAAACGTAAGGCGGCAGGCGCTTGATGCGCGAAAACTCTCTTGGGGCCATGATGGCGATTTCCTGATGGTTTCAGGCATCTCGCAAGGTTGCGGGACGACCTGAAGGCTTCGGCCACCCAAGTGCCCTACCGAGAACAAGCGCGGGACTGGAGCGACGCAAAAGGTATAATTTTACTCTCAAGCGGCACTTCGCTGCAACGCAATATCGCGGGCCTTCCGCGCTCGCCGCCTCTCTCTCGCCTCGCCTTGAAACTCCATCTCGAACTGCCTCTCAGTACGAACTTCATCACCGCTTGCGAAGCGGCTGCCGTACAGGTCAACGAAGTAGCCTACGTCGCCCCGCTTATCGTGCTGGCGGATCGGGTGATCTCGCCCTGGAAGCCGCAAATCTTCACCGATCTTATGGAATCCGACTTTGCCGAATTGGCCGCTTTGGGGGTAGAGATCATTCTGCTGGGCACAGGAGCCGTGCAGAAATTCCCTCATCCGCGGCTGACGCGCGCACTGATCGAGAAGCGCATCGGTCTGGAAGTAATGAACACCGGCGCGGCCTGCCGCACCTACAACATTTTGGTCGCCGAGGGCCGCAGCGTCGCCGCCGCCCTGCTGCCATGACGATGCCGCGATGATGACGGAACCCGGGCACCACCTCACCCGCCGCACGGTGTGGCTGTTGGTCGCCTTTTTGGCGGTCGTCTGGTTTGCCAACCTTGAGGTCCGCAAGTTGATCCGGCCCGACGAAGGCCGCTACGCGGAAGTGCCACGCGAAATGGTGGCCACCGGAGACTGGGTAACGCCGCGCCAAAACGGCTACAAGTACTTTGAAAAGCCGGTCCTGCAGTATTGGGCTACGGCTGCGGCCTACGAACTATTCGGCATAGCCCACTGGACAGCACGCCTCTGGCCGGCGTTGACAGGGTTTCTCGGCATTCTGCTGGTAGGCTGGGTCGGTGCCCGTTTCTGGGGTCTTCACGCCGGCACGCTTGCTGCGGCGGTCACCGCCAGCAGCCTTTTGTACGCATTGATCGCGCATATCAACACCCTTGACATGGGCGTGACGTTCTTTCTGAATCTGGGCATGCTGGCACTGATGCTGGCTCAGCAACCCGACCCTGACCGCACCTCGACTAGCCGCAACCGCTGGCTGATGTGGCTGGCATGGGCCGCACTGGGGCTGGCTGTCCTGTCGAAGGGGCTGATCGGTGCTGCCCTGCCCGCTGCGGCGCTGGTGGTCTATACCCTTTGGTCCCGCGACTGGGCATTGTGGAAGCGGATGCACTTCTTCTCCGGTCTGGCGGTGTTTTTTGCCGTCGCAGCGCCCTGGTTCGTGCTGGTCAGCATCCGCAACCCGGAGTTTTTCCATTTTTTCTTCATCCACGAGCACTTCGAGCGCTTCCTGACCAAAACGCACAGCCGCGTCGGCCCGCCCTGGTACTTCATCCCGATCCTGATCGCCGGCATGCTGCCCTGGACGCTGCTCATGTTCGACGCTGTGGCCCGCGCCGCCGTTAGCCGGGAAGCGGCGAGGGAACCGGGCCGTCAAGCCGGCTTCCAGCCGAAGCGATTTCTGCTCACCTGGATCTTGTTTGTTTTTGTGTTCTTTTCGGCTTCGGGTTCCAAGCTTCCTTCCTACATCCTGCCGATTTTCCCCGCCCTGGCCTTGCTGATCGGCGAGTATTTGACACGCATCCGCCCCAAGGTTCTTGCCGCCCACATCTTGCCGATTCTGTTGGCGGGCATCGCCTGTCTGGTGCTGGCGCCACAGGTGACGCGTCTGGCGGATGATGTCGAAGTACCCGTTGTGTTGTACCAAGCCTATGTCCCGTGGCTGGTCGCTGCCGGGGCGGTCGCAGCCATTGGGGCCGGTATTGCGCTGGCGCTGGCATGGCGCGGCGTCATCACCGGCGCCGTGCTGGTCTTGGGCTTTAGCGGTCTGGGCGCCAGCCAATTGGTGCTGACCGGGCATGACAGCCTGTCACCCGCTGCTTCCACCTTTCACCTGGTGGAGAAGATTCGCCCCTACCTTAAAGCGGCGGGCACCAACGCGCCGATCCCGATCTATAGCATCAGCATCTATGACCAGACCTTTCCGTTTTACCTGGGGCGCAACGTCACGCTGGTCGAGTACACGGGTGAACTGTCGTTTGGTGTCGATCAGGAGCCCGGCAATTTCATCAAAACTTATGACTTGTTTGAGAAGCAGTGGCGCGCCGCTCCCCAGGCGCTGGCCATCATGCATCCCGGGACACTGGTGTATTTCCAAAGGTATAACGTACCGCACGTGATTGTGGCGCGTGACACGCGCCGCGTCGTGGTGCGCAAGCCGTAAGCCTTCCTCGCCTTTCATGCTTTCTTCGCATTAAATCTCCACACCATGAGCGTCCTCCCTTTTCTGCCCTTCGTACGCCCCGCCATTGACGAGGAGACCATCGCCGCCGTGGCCGATGTGCTGCGTTCGGGCTGGATCACCACCGGCCCCAAAGTGCAGGCGTTTGAACAGTTGCTGGGTGATTATTGCGGCGGGCGCACCGTGCGCGCCTTCAACAGCGGCACCTGTACGATGGAAATCGCCCTCAGGCTGGCTGGCGTCAAGGCCGGAGACGAAGTAATCACCACACCCCTTTCCTGGGTGGCTACTGCGAACGTGATCCTGGAAGTCGGCGCCACGCCGATCTTTGTTGACGTTGATGCCGCAACCCGCAACATCGACTTGAACCTGGTCGAAGCCGCCATTACGCCGCGGACGCGTGCCATCATTCCGGTTGACCTTGCCGGGCTTCCGGTGAATCGCGACCGCCTGTACGCAATTTCCCGCAAACATGGCTTGCGTGTCGTCGAAGATGCAGCACAGGCCTTCGGGTCTTCCTGGCATGGGCAACCCATCGGCAGCTTCGGGGATTTCGTCTCGTTCAGCTTCCATGCCAACAAGAACATCACCACCTCTGAAGGCGGCGCGTTGGTGCTACCGGCTGACATCGATGTCAGCCTGTGCGAGCGTTACCGTCTGCAGGGTGTGGCCCGTTCCGGCATGGACGGCATGGAGGTCGATGTCCTCGGTGGCAAGTTCAACATGACCGACATTGCCGCGACCATCGGTATCGGCCAGATGAAACAACTGGCCCAATTCACCGCGGCTCGGCGCAATCTCACCCAGCACTACTTCGACCACTTTGATATCGAAACCGGCTGCGAATTGCCGGTGCTCGATCTGGAAAACTCCAACTGCCACATGTTCCAGGTGGTGCTGCCGCGCGGCATCGTACGCGCGGATTTCATGCAGGAGATGAAGCAACGCGGAATCGGCATTGGCGTGCATTACCCGCCGATTCATCTGTTCAAGCTCTACCGCGATCGCGGTTTCGGCCCTGGCATGTATCCGCAAACAGAGCGCATTGGCGCCGGTATCGTGTCGTTACCCCTGTTTCCGGCAATGACCCTTGCGGATCTCGAGCGTGTTTGCGAAGCCACCAGCGACGCCATCCGCACACTGCGCAGCTAGATCGGCTACGGCGGATTCGACGCGCCGCATCGTTCCTCGAAACTACCAGTCTTCCATCTTCCCGGTTGGTTCTCGCGCGGTTGTCGCGCTGCAACATTTGAGCGCGGCGCCTTTACCCCCCTTGTATAATCAGCGACTTAACCTGCCTACACTCTTTCATGAACGCTCCCGAACCCGTCAACGTTGACTCTTCCGCCCACGCCGCCGCGTGCCCGGTCAATTCCCACAATGAGTGGGATCCGCTCGAAGAAGTGATTGTTGGCAGCCTTGAACACGCAACCATTCCGGTCAACCACCTCACATTCACCGGCAATTTGCCCGCCAAGGCCGCCAAGCTCTACTGGCCACTCGCCGGCATGCGCTATCCGGGCATCATCGCGGACCCGGCCAAGCGTGAGCTTGAAGGCCTCGCGCGCCTCCTCGATCGCGAAGGCGTGAAGGTACGCCGCCCCGCGCCGGTAGATTTTCACTACAACGCCAAGACGCCTTTCTGGAAGTCGAAGGGCTTCTGTACCGCCAGCCCGCGCGACGGCATCCTCATCGTCGGCGACGAGATGATCGAGACGCCCATGGCCTGGCGCTCGCGTTTTTTCGAGGTGTACGCCTACCGCGACCTCCTCAACGAATACTTTGACGGCGGCGCACGCTGGACTTCCGCGCCCAAGCCGATGCTCGACGATCGTGCCTACGACTACAACTACACGCCGCCGAAGGCCGGCGAGCCGATGCGTTATATGCTGACCGAAGCCGAGCCGCTGTTCGATGCGGCCGATTTCACCCGCTGCGGCCGCGACCTCTTCTATACCCGCAGCAACGTCACCAACAAGCGCGGCGTCGAGTGGCTGCGCCGGCATCTTGGCAGCGAATACACGTTGCACGAGATCGAAACGCGCTGCACCCAGCCGATGCACATCGACACCACCTTCGTGCCGCTTGGCCCAGGCAAGGTGCTGATCAACCCGGAATTTGTCGACGTGACACGCCTGCCGAAAGTGCTCAAGGATTGGCAGATACTCGTAGCCCCGGAACCCGATCCGCTGCCACCGAGCTGGCGTTTCTATCTGTCGCTGGTGAGCAAGTGGATCAGCCTGAACATGCTCAAGCTTGACGAAAAACGCGTGATCTGTGAAGAGTCGCAAGTCTCGATGATTGCTGCGCTCAAGAGCTGGGGGTTCGAGCCGATTCCGCTGCCGTTCATGAATTACAAGATGTTCGGCGGCGGTTTCCACTGCGCAACCCTGGACATTCGCCGCCGCGGATCGTTGCAGTCCTACTTCTGACCGGTGGCCGCCGCCTCGTTCCTTGTGCGCTACTGGCGTCTGGTAGTTGCGGGGATACTGGCCGCAACCGTCATTGGACTGTATTTCGCCTTCAACCTGGGCGATGCGCTTTCGCTGACGAGCCTCAAACTGCACCAGACGGCGCTCCAGCAGCAGTTCGCAGATCACCCAATACGCACGGCCGCGCTCTTTTTCGCTCTCTACCTCACGGTCACGGCACTTTCGGTTCCCGGCACCGCCTTGCTCACCTTGTCTGCCGGCGCGATCTTCGGCTGGATGTGGGGCACACTGATTGTCTCGTTTTCGTCCGCGCTGGGAGCCACGCTCGCCTTCCTCATCTCCCGATTTTTGCTGAGAGACTGGGTACAGGCGAAATTCGGGGCCCAGCTCACCGCCTTCAATCGCGGCGTGGAGAAGGACGGCGCGTTCTACGTGGTTTCCCTGGGGCTGATGCCGATCTTTCCCTATTTTGTGATCAATCTGGTGATGGGTTTGACGCCCATGCGCACCACCACGTTCTATTGGGCCAGCCAGGCGGGCATGCTGATTGAGACCATTCTCGTCGTCAACGCCGGCACGCAACTGGCAAAAGTGGAATCCCTCTCGGGATTGTTGTCACCAACACTCCTGGTGTCGCTGGCCCTGATCGGCCTGGTGCCGTTTGTGCTCAAGTGGCTTCTGACCCATGAGAAAATGCCGCAACGCTGGCGCCGTCGCCAGGACCACTGATCATGACACATGCCATCTCGATAGTCATTCCCGTCTACAACGAGGAAGCCGGTCTCGCAAGCCTGTTCGCACGCCTTTATCCGGCGCTCGATGCCCTGGGCGAACCCTACGAGATCGTGTTCATCAATGACGGCTCGCGCGACCGCTCCGCGGCCATCCTGCGCGAGCAATTTGCAGCCCGACCCGACGTCACCCGCGTAGTGCTGTTCAACGGCAATTTCGGCCAGCACATGGCCATCATGGCCGGCTTCGAGCAAACACGCGGCGACATCGTCATCACCCTGGATGCCGATTTGCAGAATCCCCCGGAAGAAATCGGCAAGCTGGTCGCAAAGATGCGCGAGGGCTACGACTACGTCGGCACCATCCGCAAGCAAAGGCAGGACAGTTGGTTCAGGCGCAATGCCTCGAAGGCGATGAATGCCCTGCGCGAGCGCATTACCCACATCAAGATGACGGACCAAGGGTGCATGCTGCGCGCCTACTCGCGCGGCATCGTCGAAGCGATCAACTCGTGCAACGAGATCAACACATTCATTCCGGCACTGGCCTATACCTTTGCGCAAAAGCCGGTTGAAATTGAAGTGGCACACGAGGAACGTGCCGCCGGCGAATCCAAATATTCGTTGTACTCGCTGATTCGTCTCAATTTTGACCTGATGACCGGGTTTTCCCTCGTCCCCCTGCAATGGTTTTCCTTCGCCGGCATCGTGATTGCCGGGCTGTCCTTCGTGTTCACCATTCTGCTTGCCGTGCGCCGCATCATGATCGGGCCGGAATCGGAAGGCCTGTTTACCCTGTTTGGCATCGCGTTCTTCCTGATCGGCGTCACCCTGTTCGGCATCGGCCTGTTGGGCGAGTACATCGGCCGCATCTACCAGCAGGTGCGTGCCCGCCCCCGCTACCTGGTGCAAGCCGTGCTTGAGAAAAAGGAATGACCCGCGCGGTCGTGTTCGCTTACCACAACGTCGGCGTTCGCTGCCTTGCCACCCTCATCAAAGGCGGGGTAGACGTCGGTTTGGTCGTCACGCACACCGACAACCCGAACGAGACGATCTGGTTTGAGAGCGTCGACGCGCTCGCGCGGGAACGGGGAATTCCGGTCATCACGCCGGCAGACCCGAATACGGAGGAAGTGGCAGCACAGGTTGCCGCGGCCAAACCCGACTTTCTTTTTTCGTTCTACTACCGGCACATGCTCAGGGCGCCGCTGCTGGCGATTGCGCCGCGCGGCAACTACAACATGCATGGCTCTTTGCTGCCCAAGTATCGTGGCCGCGTTCCAGTCAATTGGGCCATCATCCATGGGGAAACCGAAACCGGCGCCACGTTGCATGCCATGACCGAAAAGCCGGACAACGGCGCCATGGTTGCGCAAGAGGCGGTACCGATCGGTCTCGATGACTCGGCGCAGGATGTTTTCGACAAAGTGACCGCCGCCGCAGAACGCGCGCTGGAGCGCGTGCTGCCGGCACTGGTGACCGGTACCGCAACGCACCTGCCCCAGGTTCTCACCAAGGGTGCCTATTTTGGTGGCCGCAAGCCGGAAGATGGCCGCATCGATTTCACCTGGGGAGCCGCGCGCCTGCACAATTTCGTCCGTGCCCTCACCAAGCCCTACCCAGGTGCCTTTGCCGACATCGGCGTCCACAGGGTAATCTTTTGGCGCACCCGCCTTGAACCCATGCGCAGCAAGGCACTCAAGGCAGCCACTTCCGGAAAGCCGCTCCCACCAATGATTTCCGAGGAGGGAGCAGAAATCTTTCTGCGTTGCGCAGACGGCCAGCGCCTGGCCATCCTGGCACTCGAGGTCGATGGCAAGCCGCTTGAAGCCGGTCAGTTCGAGGCCACGTTCGGTCGTCGATCCGTGCAACTGACGTAAAATTGAGACTGTTCACGAGCCAACCAACATGAAAAAAGTCCTGATTCTCGGCGTCAACGGCTTCATCGGCCACCACCTCTCCAACCGCATCATCGCCACCACCGATTGGGAGGTGTACGGCATGGACATGGCGTCCGACCGCATCAGCGACCTGATGGCCGAACCCCGCTTTCACTTTTTCGAAGGCGACATCACCATCAACCGTGAGTGGATCCAGTACCACGTCAAGAAATGCGACGTGATCCTGCCGCTGGTAGCTATTGCTACGCCCGCCACTTACGTCAAGGAACCGTTGCGCGTCTTCGAACTGGATTTTGAAGCCAACCTGCCGATCGTGCGCGATTGCGTGCGTTACGGCAAACGCGTCATTTTTCCCTCGACCTCCGAGGTCTATGGCATGAGTGAGGACGCCGAGTTTGATCCGGAGCACTCGAACTTCGTGCTCGGGCCGATCAACAAGCCGCGCTGGATCTACTCCTGCGCCAAGCAGCTGATGGACCGAGTGATCCACGCCTACGGCATGCAGGAAGGCCTCAAGTACACCCTCTTCCGCCCGTTCAACTGGATTGGCCCCGGCCTCGATTCAATCTACACACCCAAGGAAGGCTCCTCGCGGGTCATCACCCAGTTTCTCGGCCACATCGTGCGCGGCGAGAACATCAAGCTGGTGGACGGCGGTGCACAGAAGCGCGCCTTCACCTATGTGGACGATGGCATCAGCGCGCTGATGAAGATCATCGAAAACAAGGGCGGTATCGCCGACGGGCAGATCTACAACATCGGCAACCCGAAGAACAACTTTTCGGTCAAGGAACTGGCGACGATGATGCTGGACTTGGCCAAGTCGATTCCCGAGTATCAGGGGAATGCCAAAAAGGTCAAGCTGGTCAAGACCACCTCCGGGGACTACTACGGCAAGGGCTACCAGGACGTGCAGAATCGGGTGCCGAAGATCACCAATACGATGAAGGACCTCGACTGGGCACCCAAGGTGAAGATGGATGCTGCCTTGAAGAATATTTTCGAAGCCTACCGTGGCCACGTAGATCAGGCACGCCGCCTGATGGACTGACCGAGTATCAGGTGGCGAGAGCGTGAAGATCGCCCTCAAGATTGACGTCGATACCTACCGCGGCACCATCGAAGGGGTGCCACGCCTGGTGGAAGTCCTGAAGCGTCACAACGCGCAGGCGACTTTTCTCTTCAGCCTCGGGCCAGACCATACCGGCCGCGCCATCAAGCGGGCCCTGCGTCCTGGCTTCTTCTCGAAGGTGTCGCGTACCTCTGTGGTCGAGCACTACGGCATTCGCACCCTGCTCTACGGCACGCTGCTGCCCGGCCCGGACATTGGCCTGAAGTGTGGCGACATCCTGCGCAGCGTGCGCGATGCCGGCCATGAGGTCGGCATCCACACCTGGGACCACGTCAAGTGGCAGGATGGGGTCGGCACCGATGTGCACCATGCATCGAACGATTGGACCGAGCGCCAGATGCTGCTCGCTTGCGAGCGTTTCGAAAAAATCTTTGGTGAGAAAGCCAGAACCCATGGTGCCGCTGGCTGGCAGATGAACCCGCATGCCATCCGGCTGACGCGGCGCCTGGGGTTTGACTACTGTAGTGACACCCGTGGCACGCAGCCGTTTCTACCGGTCGTACGAGGTGAGTTGACCCTGTGTCCGCAGATTCCTTCGACCCTGCCCACGCTGGATGAACTGATCGGCCTGAACGGCCTTTCGCCAGACAACGTCCACACCCACATCCTCAATTTGTCAGAGCATGCTGAATCCAACTTCGGCCACGTGTACACCCTGCATGCGGAATTGGAGGGCATGAAGTTGCTGACTACGTTTGAACGCCTGTTGGCGGGCTGGCGTGCGCGCGGTGATGAATTGGTGGCCACCCAGAGCATCGCCGCTTCCTTGTGTCGCGAGGACCTGCCGCGTTGCAACGTCGCCTGGCGCGAAGTGCCTGGTCGATCCGGAGTGCTGGCCTTCCAGGACAGCCTGTTTCTCTCATGACAAGACGGCTTGGGGATGTGCTAATCTTTCTCCACGTATCAACCACCCGCATCTGATGACCGCCTCCGTAACCGGCCTCGCAGTACCAGACTTCGAGGCACCCGCCACCTCCGGTGAGACCTTCAGGCTCTCCGGCCACCGTGGCAAGAAGCTGGTGCTTTACTTCTATCCCAAGGACAACACCCCCGGCTGTACCGTGGAAGGTCAGAATTTTCGCGACCTGCATGGCGAGTTTTTCCGGGCGAACACCCTGGTATTCGGCATCAGCCGCGACACCCTGAAGTCCCATGGAGGCTTCAAGGCCAAAATGGCGTTTCCCTTTGAACTGATCGCAGACACTGACGAGACGGTGTGCAAGATGTTCGACGTCATCAAGATGAAAAACATGTATGGTAAACAGGTACGCGGCATTGAGCGCAGCACCTTCCTGATCGATTCCGAGGGCCGTGTCGCCCGGGAATGGCGCGGCGTCAAGGTGGCCGGCCACGTCGACGAAGTACTGGAGGCAACCCGCAACCTATGACAGACTTTGGCGCGCTGATCCGGAGAAGGTGCTTCCCCGCATGAGGCAGGGTCTACTTCCTCCACCCGCCCGATTCGCCGGCATTCCGAATCAAGGCCGCTTGTCCTCCAAGGCAAGCGGCCTTTTTCTTTGTGTTTCATCCCCTGCCAACCTGAAGGTCCTTCCTCACAGGAGAACGTGTTGAACGCCAACGTCACCAAATTGGGCTCGCCGAAGAAAGCTGCTGCGCAAAAGTCGGCCACGGTCACGCGCCTGAAGCCGGCGGACACCAAGCTTTTCGTGCTGGATACCAACGTGTTGATGCATGACCAGACAAGCCTGTTCCGGTTCGAGGAGCACGACATTTTTCTGCCGATGGCGATCCTCGAGGAACTGGACAACAACAAGAAGGGCATGACCGAGGTAGCGCGCAATGCGCGTCAGGCCAGCCGTTTTCTTGATGAACTGGTGAGCGGTAACGAAGGTGCCATCGAGCAGGGGATTCCGCTGGAACGGCAAAACGGCAAAGACGCGACCGGCAGGCTCTTCCTCCAAACCGAAGCCATCACCCACGCGCTGCCGGCGTCGCTGCCGGTCGGCAAGGCGGATAACCAGATTCTCTCGGTCGTTTTCAGCCTGCAGGAAAAATTCCCGAAACGGCAAGTGGCCCTGGTGTCGAAGGACATCAACATGCGCATCAAGGCGCGTGCCCTGGGTCTGGGTGCGGAGGACTACTTCAACGACAAGGTGCTTGAAGACACCGATTTGCTCTACACCGGGATCACGGCTTTGCCCGCCCAGTTCTGGGAAACCCACGGCAAGGGCATGGAGTCGTGGAAACAGGACCATCACACCTTCTATCGCGTCAACGGCCCGCTGGTGCGGCAATGGCTGATCAATGAGTTTGTTTATCTTGACGCCGCCGATTCGCCATTCGCCGCCCAGGTCAAAGAAATATCGGGCAAAACTGCGATTCTGCAGGTGCTGCGCGATTATTCGCACCAGAAACACGGCGTGTGGGGCATCACGGCCCGTAATCGCGAGCAGAACTTTGCGCTCAACCTGCTGATGAATCCGGACGTCGACTTCGTCACCCTGCTGGGCCAGGCCGGTACCGGCAAGACCTTGCTGACACTGGCCGCCGGGCTGATGCAAACGCTGGATGAGAAGACCTATAGTGAAATCATCATGACGCGCGTCA
>SXGT01010727.1_pt1 | contig 11535 bp, 8 predicted proteins | sample 3176221 | NCBI WGS metagenome assembly SXGT01 (sample SAMN11356862, study PRJNA531348) | freshwater metagenome | isolation source: freshwater sample F1-120 | place: China: Fuxian Lake, Yuxi | collected 2017-12-25
CCGCTCGTGCTGGCCTTCGCGAGCTTTGGGGCACGACGTGCTCACGGCCATCGACGCCACGGCCCGCGACACGCGCGCCGACGACGCGACCGCGGGCCTCGACACCATCGCCCGCCAGCACATCGCCGCCCGGCTGGGCTCGGTCGCGCAGCGGGTGACGCGCCTCACTCGCTGGGATCAGGTCGCCTTGCCCGACGACATCCTCGACAGCCTGTGCGAGCTGATCGGCCGCGCCCGCCACGCCCGCACGGTGTTCGAGGACTGGGGCTACGACGATCGCATCGCCACCGCGCGCGGCTTGACCGCGCTGTTCTACGGTCCGCCCGGCACCGGCACGACCATGGTGGCCGGGCTGATCGCGCGCGAGCTCGGGCTCGATCTCTACCGGGTCGACCTCGCCAGTGTGATGTCGAAGTGGGTGGGTGAGACCGAGAAGAACCTGGGCGAGGTCTTCGACGCCGCCGAGGACGGCCAGATCATGTTGCTGTTCGACGAGGCCGACTCGCTGTTCGCGCGCCGCACCGAGGTCACGTCGAGCAACGACCGCTACGCCAACCTCGAGGTCAACTACCTGCTCCAGCGCCTCGACGCGTTCACCGGCGTGGCCGTGCTCACCACCAACCTCGATGGCTCCATCGATCCGGCCTTCAAGCGGCGGCTGTCGATGCGGCTCTATTTCCCGTTCCCCGACGAGGAGATGCGGGCGCGGCTGTGGGCCGCCCACGTCCCGGCGCGCACGCCGGTCGCCGGCCCGCTCGATTTCGGCGAGCTCGCCCGCCGCTTCCAGCTCTCGGGCGGCTACATCCGCAACAGCGCGCTGCGCGCCGCGTTCCTGGCGGCCCACGAGCGGAAGCCGCTCGAACACGATCACCTGGTGCGCGCGGTGCACCTCGAGTACCGTGAGCTGGGCAAGCTGGCGCGCGACGGACGGATGGAGTAGCCGCGATCCTCGACGCGCCCGCTCAGTTCAGCCAGAGCAGGTAGCGCAGCTTGCGGTCCATGGTGTCCTCGCCTCGATCGAGCTGCTGCTTCATCGCGTTCAGGCGGCCGACCAGCGGCGACGGCTTCATCTTGGTCGCGTAGCCCTTGCCGAGCACGCCCTTGAGCACGCGCTCGATGCTCCGGGGGTCCTCGCTCACGTCCTTGAGCTCGATCACGATGTCGCTTGGCTCGCGCAGCATGCGGCCGACGTCGACGTAGGCGTCGGGGAACAGGGCGCGGGTGTCGTCGTCGCCGAGCGCGGCCACCTCGCGCATCGAGATGCCCTCGTCGCCGCGCAGGAGGTGGCGCACGTCGCGGGTGACGGCCGCCCAGGTCGCGTACAGCTCACCGTCGACAGCGAGGGGGATCGGGTGGCTGGCCTGACGCGGGTTGGGCACCCACTCGCGATCGTCATCGGTCTCGGCCAGGTACGACGCGCGGCAGCGGTCGGCGAAGTCGACGCCGGCCAGGATCAGCTCGCGCGCCCGCTGGACCCGCCGCTTGTCGTCGACGCGGATGACGATACGCTCGACGTCGCCGGCCCACAGCCGATCGAGCTCTGACCACTTGTAGGCCAGGATCAGCTGCACCGCCGCGCGCTGGAACGCGAGCATGGCGCGCGCCCAGTCGGCGTCTCCGGTGTCGAAGCGGAACGTGGGCCGGCGGCGGGCGTCGCCTTCGGGCAGCTCGCCCCCCACGCCATCGAGCTCGAGCTCGAACAGCTTGCGATCGCGATCGTCGACCTCACCGGAGTGGTTCCAGTCGTGTTCCCAGCAGGCGATACACAGCTCGAGGGCGAAGTCCTTGTCGGCGGCGACCACCGCCAGATCGCGATCGACGGCGTCGAGGCGATCGATGAACGACTGCCACGCCGCGCGCCCGGCGGCGTGATCGAGGGCACGGAGCGCGTCGGAGTCCTCGAGGATCTTGCCGATCTCGTGGATCAGGGTCTTGCCGGCGATCTGGTAGCCGGCAATGGCGCGCACCGCCGCGGCCTGGCCGTTGCGCGGATCGAGGGCCAGCGCGGCGGCAGCGTGCCGGGTCGCCTCGTCGAACGACCCGGCCTGGAGCGCCGTCACCGCCGGCGCGCTGTCGACGCCCCGCTGTTCGGGCGTACGCGGCGGCGGACCGTCACCGCCACACGCGGCGGCGGCGAGCATGAACAACATGCCGACGATCCCGGCGGCGCAGAGCAGCCGCATAAGACGCGTGAGCACTCCAAGACCCTGGTGGTTCCTCACCCGCCCGACGGTACGCCACCGCGAACCAACCCACCGGTCGGTTCACTTGAACTTCACGTACCATCGCCAGGTGCCCGACCGGTCTGCCGATCTGCCGCGGATGCGCCTCCTCCACTTCCGGGTCTCGCACTTCAACGAGAAGGTAAGGTGGACCCTCGACTTCAAGAAGCTGCCTCACGTGCGCGAGGCGATGCGGCCCGGGCTCCACGCCCGGCGCATGAAGAAGCTCACCGGCCAGCCGCTGGTGCCGGTGCTGATCATCGATGGTACGCCCATCGCCGGTTCGGCCCGGATCATCGACGAGCTCGAGCGCCGTCACCCCGATCCGCCGCTCTACCCCGCCGATCCGGCCGACCGCGCCCGCGCGCTCGCCATCCAGCAGTACTTCGACGACGAGGTCGCCCCCGAGGTGCGGCGCCTGTTCTGGTCGACGTACGTGCCCGACAGCGCGGCCACCGCGCGCGTGCTCTCCGACGGCTTCGGCGCCGGCACTCGCTTCCTCTTCCGCACCGCCGTACCGGTGCTGCGCGCCGTGTTCCGCAAGAACATCGGCCTCGATCCGGCGAACATCGCCCGCGCTCGCGAACGTCTGCCGGCGCACTTCGATCACCTCGAGAAACAGATCGGCCCCAGCGGCTACCTGGTCGGCGACCGCTTCTCCATCGCCGATCTCGCCGCGGCAGCGATCCTGACCGCCATCCTGCGGCCGCCGCAGTTCTCGTATCCCATCCCCGAGCCGTGGTCGCCGGGCCTGGTCGAGCTGCGCGACAGTCTGGCCCAGCGCGCCGGTTTTCGGTGGGTCATGGACATGTACGCGCGTCACCGGGGCACCTCGTCGGAGGTGGCGCCGCCCTGACCGCTCGTGGCGGCCTCGTGCCGACCTGGGGCATCGTGATCGTCCGCACCTGGCAGTGCGTGTTGGTACCGGCGTGCTGGCCAGGGACCCCGCCCGGAGCGCACGCTCCCAACCCATGCAGCGTCGTACCTTTCTTCGCGCGACCGGCGCTGCTGGCGCCGCGGTCGTGGTCGGCAGCTGGTTCCGCGGCACGAGCTGGGCCGAGCCCTTCGGCGAGGCACCCGCCAGCGCGCAGGGCGTGATGCTGCCCGCGGCCCGCCAGGCCAAGCGCGTGCTCGAGGTCTTCCTCTACGGCGGGTTGTCGCAGTGGGAGACGCTGTACCTGGTCCGCAACTACGGACGGCCCACCGATCCGATGTACGCGAACCAGCAGTACTACACGTTCGACTTCGACGCGGCCGGCGGCACCCGTCGCGCGCTCACCCAGTGTGGCTTCCCCGCCGGCGCCGAGATCGGACAGGCCTTCGGGCGCGACGCGCTCGGCGCCGACGTCGAGCTGGGTCCGTTCGCGCGCCGGCTGTGGATGCGCCCCGATCTCACCGATCGCATGCGCCTCATCGTGCAGCGCCACAAGCTCGAGCCGCACGAGGCGGCGGTGCCGCAAGCCCTCACCGGCCGCCCGGTCGGGCAGACGGCGGCCGCCGGGCTCGGCGCCCACGTGCAGCGCTACCACGTCGACCGCGACGGCGGCGATCGCCCGGCGCCGTGGTCGTACGTGTTCGCCACCGGCGGCGTGGCCGGCGACAACGTCTCCGCCGCGGCCGCGACCGGTGTCCATCCCGGCGCCGCCCGCCCGTTGCTGGTCAAGATCGACAACGCCGAGACCTTCTCGCGCCTGCTCGGCCGCGAGGAGGTCCGCAGCGGCGGCGCGGTCGAGCCCTACGACGCGCTCATGCGCACGTACGTCGACGCCTACGGCAAGCGCCTGTCGTGGCAAGGCACGCCGGTGCGCTCGCGCCGCTTCGCCGATCTCACCATCGCCGCCGGCACCGTCGCCACCTCCGACGCCATCGCCACCGTGCTCGAGCCGCGCCTGTTCACCAATCGCCCCGGCGCCGCCTGCGGCCAGAACCGCAGCCGTGACATCACGGGCATGAGCCTCGAGGCCGCGCGCCACCTGCTCACCCATCCCACCCAGCCGGCGCGCTATGTATGCGTCAGCGACACCGGCCTCTACGAAGCGTCGGGCGGCGGCGGCTACGACACCCACGACTCCAACGCCTTCGACACCGCGCGCAACTTCGACAACCTGCTGCGCTCGCTCCTGGCCATCGTCAACGGCCCGGGCGAGACCGATCCGACCAAGCTGTCGCTCGACGACACCCTGATCATCCTCAACACCGAGTTCGGACGCACGCCCTGGGCCCAGGACGGCGGCGACGGCCGCAACCACCATCCCTACGGTTACGTGACCGCGTTCATCGGCGCCACCGTCACCGCCGCCGAGAAGGGCGTCTACGGCGCCATCGGGCCCGACGGACGCGCCACCGAGGCGGCGACGCCATCGGAGAACCGGATCGCCGCCTTGCTCTCGATGGGCATCTGGCCGTTCGCGCCGGAGGCCTTCGCGGTCTCCGACGTGACCGGCGCCATCTCCGAGGAGGACGCCGCCCGGAAGGCCACCGCCCGCGTGCTGGGGGTGTCACTGTGAGGCCCGCGGTGAAGCGGATCTCCGACCTGCTGGTGACCCTGGCCATCGCCGCGGCCGTGCCGGCGTGCAGCTGCGACGGCGAGGGCGACGACGGCCCCGGCCCCGACTCGACCTTCGATCAATGCGACAGCGAACCAGCCGCGTTCGTGCGCGACGCGATGCTGTCCATCCTGGGCCAGCACCCGTCGTCGCAGCACGAGGTCGACGCCTACGTCGCGCTCTACGAGCAGGTCGCCGCGGCCCACGAGGCCGGCCAGACCATCGACGAGCCGCGGGCCGTGGTGGCGCGCGCGCTCCTGGCCCGCCCGGAGAAGAACCCGCGCTGGACCGTCCACTTCATGGACGCGCTGCGCGTGGCCCGCATCGAGGACCAGGCCCAGGACAGCTGCTACGGTGACGCCCGCCGCACCACCATCGACCCGATCATCGCCGGCTACATCCGCGACAACGGCGCGATGGGCACCGGGACAGGCGAGCCGTTCACCATGCTCGACGTGGTGCGCAGCTCGATCGCACTCGACGACGTCACGCCGATCTACCGCGGCCACCTGTTCGCGCTGATCAGCCGGCCCATCACCGCCGCCAACGTGCCCGACGTCGAGGCCGAGCTCGCCCGGCGCGAGGATTTCGGCACTGTCTTCGACGCGACCTACCTCAACCGCGACATCGTCTGCCTGGGCTGCCACAACAGCGCCGGCGCCATCACCGACAGCGAGGATCCCGCGCTCGACCGGCACTGGCCGCTGGCCGGTAACGTCGACGCCGCGATCTACGGCGTGGCCACCGGGATCGACCCGACCCGCGCCCACGCGCCGTTCCGCTACGACGGCTTCCGCCTGCGCCAGAACGGACGTACGCCGTGGGGCATGGCCACCTCGTGCGGCCGCTTCAACGCGCCGTCGGCGGTCGGCGACGACCCCGCCGGCATCGACGGCCGCTTCGGCAGCCTGAGCGGTCGCCGGCTCACCGCCTTCGACCTCGACGCCGCCCTGGCCCGCGGCTTCGCGACCATCCGCGGCGCCGGCCTGGTCGTCGACAGCGAGGGCGCGGTCACCGATCCCGACGCGGCCTTCGCCTACATGGTCGCGACCAGCGTGGTCGAGGGCGTGTGGCGCGAGGTGGTGGGTACGCCGCTGACCATCGCCAACTACTTCCCGCGCAACCTGGCCCAGCGCGACGAGCTGCAGCGCCTCACCGACCTCTTCGTGCGGAGCGGCTTCTCGCTCGACGACCTGCTGGTGGCGATCGTGCAGAGCGACTACTTCAGCCGGCTGCCGCCCGAGGCCGGCTGCGGTGCCAACCCGTACACCTACCCCGCGCTCTACGATCCGTGGGTGATCGACGACAGCGACCCGGCGCGGCGCGGCAACGGCCCTGGCGACGCGGTGGCGGCGATCTCGCCGCGCACGCTGCTCTCGAGCGCGTACGCCGGCCTGGAATGGAGCACGCCGCCCAACGAGCAGTTCCCCAGCTCCGAGGACGGCTGCGATCAGCTCTCGTGCTCCGAGCTGGCCCAGGCCTGCGCGCTCAACTTCTGTTGCGAGACCTACCAGGTCATGTGTCAGGGCATGCAGCCCACGTTCGACGCCGACGAGCTGCCCTTCCAGCGCGCGATCGGCGTGTTCCTCAAGAATGGCGAGCGCGGCTTCAAGGGCCTCGACTTCCAGGCCCGCCTGGCCTGGGAGGACCGCTTCGGCGCCTGCGCCAAGCCCGAGCGCGACACCGGTCCCGACCTCGTCGACCGCGCCATCAGCGCCGGTGCGGCCACGCCCGGTGCCACTGTCGGCGACGTGGTGGCGCTGGTCAAGGACCGCCTGGTCGGCGAGCCCATCGACACGACCGGCGACGAGCCGGCGGCGATCGCCGCGCTCATCGGCCAGCCGCTCGACGCGCCGGCGGCGGGGCTGTCGGCGGCGTCCTTGCGCCGCTTCTGCGGCGTGGTGATGTCGTCGCCCCAGTTCGTGCTGGGCGGCCTGCCCGGCCGCGGCGGCGCGCCGCCCCGCCTCAGCCTGCCCGGCGACGGCTTCGACGACGCCTGCGCCACGATCGTGACCGCGGCGGTGCCGGGCTGGACGGTGAGCTGCGCCCCCGGCGCGCTGACCGTTACGCCCGCGCCGTAGTGCGCAACACGTAGCGGGCGGCGTGCTCGTCGCGCACGTCACCGGTCGACGGATCGCGCAGCCACGCCATGCACAGGCGCGACGGCACCGGAATGACGCCGGGCACGCGGTAGGTGCCGAAGGCCAGATCCCACAGCGGCGACGTCACGCCGTGGTTGGAGCGGCCGTCGACGAAGTGGTGGTGGAAGTGGTGGCGGCGGGCCCAGCGGCCGTAGCGGCCGATGCCGGCGTGGGTGTGCTCGCGGCGGTGCAGGATCTCGTAGGCGGCGTAGAAACCCACGAAGCCGACCAGCCACGCCGCGCCGAGCACGCCGGCGAGCAGCACCGCCGGCACGCCCATCACGGCGGTGGCGGCGGTGGCGAACACCACCTTCTTGTGGGTGGGGGCGAAGTAGTCACCCTCGACGTGGTGGCGCAGGTGCTCGGTGCCGAACAGGTTGCCGCGGAAGCGGCGATCGTGGCCGAGCCAGCGGTGGATCACGTACTCGAGGAAAGACCAGGTCAGGACGCCGAGCAGGGCGGCGCCAGCGAGCGGGGCAAGAGCGAGCATCACAGCATCTCCAGGGCACGGGTGACGTTGCGGGGCTGGGCGCCCCATCCGACGAGCAGCGCGCGGGTGCCGGCGGTGGCCAGGCGATCGACATCGATCGTCGCCGGCGAGTGGCGGGCCAGCTTGGGGAGCTGGAGGACGCCGTGCAGCATCGCGAACAGACAAAGGGTGCGCTCGGTGGCGTCGCCGGGGGCGAGCAGGTCGGCGGTGGCGGCAGCGGCGAGCGCGGCCGCCAGCGGCTGGAGCGCTGCGACCACGGCGACCGCCACGGCCTGGGCGTGGACACGCTCCTGGAGCAGGATGCGCGGCTCGGCCATGGTCATGGCGAGCAGGCCGAAGCGGTGGGGCTCGCGGCGGGCGAACTCGCGGTAGGCGGCGGCCAGGGCGGCGACGCGGGCCAGCGGCGAGGTGCGCGCCGGCAAGGCGGCGGTGGCGTCGGCGAGCGCGGCGCGGACGTCGCCGAGGATGCGCTCGACCAGGCGGGCGAGGAGCGCGTCCTTGGAGTCGAAGTAGCGGTAGAGCGCGCCCGGGGTGTAATCGACGGCGTCGGCCAGCTTGCTCATGGAGAGCGCGTCGAGGCCTTCGGCGGCGACCACCTGGGCGGCGGCGTCGAGGATGCGGCCCACGTTGGCGTCGTGGCGGCGGGCGCGCGGGGTCTGCGCCGGGTGCGCGGCGCTGGCGGCCTGTTCGTGAACCATGGTGATAAAATAAACGACGTTTACGGTTTGTCAAGGCTGCTAGACTGACGGGCGTCCCATGGCCGACGGCACGACGGCGGATCTGCGCGGCGGCGGCGGCGGCACCCGCGAGCTGCCCGAGGACGACCGTGTGGTCGCGCCCGGCGCCGAGCCGGCGGTGGGCAGCATGATCGGACGGTTCGTGGTGCGCGGGACGCTGGGCGGCGGCGGCATGGGGGTGGTGCTGGCCGCTGACGACCCCGACCTGGGCCGCCCGGTGGCCATCAAGCTCATCCGGCCCGAGGCCGACCGCCCGGCCCTGCGCGCGCGCCTGCTGCGCGAGGCCCAGGCCATGGCGCAGATCGATCATCCCAACGTGGTGCGGGTCTACGAGGTCGGCGACGTCGGCCCGAGCCTCTACGTGGCGATGGAGCGGGTCGACGGCGAGACCCTCACCGCCTGGCTGTCGGTGACCCGCACCTGGCCGCAGATCCTGGCCGTGTTCCGCGAGGCCGGCCTGGGCCTGGCCGCGATCCATCGCGCCGCCATGGTCCACCGCGACGTGAAGCCCGACAACGTGCTGGTCGATCGCAGCGGCCGGGTGCGCATCGCCGATCTAGGGCTGGTGCGCGCGCTCGGCGACAGCGAGGCGGGCGCCGCGCGCGCGGCGACGATGGCGGCGCAGCTCACCCGGACCGGCGTGGTGATGGGCACCATGGGGTTCATGGCGCCCGAGCAGCAGCGCGGCGAGAAGGTCGACGCCCGCGCCGATCAGTACAGCTTCTGCGTGGCGCTGAGCGGGGCGCTGCGGGGCGCGAGGGAGACGGAGACGGGCGTGCCGGCGAACGTGACGGCGGCGGTGACACGCGGCATGGCGGAGAAGGTGGAGGAGCGGTTCGCGGGGATGGAGGAGCTCCTGGGCGCGCTCGGGGACGGGGAGCGGGGAGCGGGGGACGGGGGACGGGGAGCGGGGGACGGGGGACGGGGGACGGGGAGCGGGTGGAGAGAGCGGAAGCGGGTCGCAGCGCTCGGAGCGGTGATGATGGTGGCGATCGGCGGCAGCGCCGTCGCGATCGCGACTCAGTCGGGATCGGGGTCGGAGCCGGGATCGGGATCGGGATCGGGATCGGAGTCGGGGTCGGCTGCGGCTGCGGTTGCCGATGCGGCGGCGGTTGCGGTTGCCGATGCGGCGGCGGCGGCCGCTGGCGGGTTCGCGGACGACCCGGACGAGGGCAAGGGCAAGGGCAAGGGCAAGGGTAACGAGGCCGCGTTGTTCGATGCCGCGCTGCGCGCGGCCGTGCACGATCTCGGCTACCGCGGCTTCACCCTCGCCGACCTCGACGCCGATCTCGCCGGCGCCGAACAGAGCTTCCGCGACGATCTCGAGAAACAGCTCGCCGCCTCCGGAGAAGGCTCACTTCGGGTCATGATCGTCCGCACCATGCTCGGCGCCATCGCTCGACGTCGCGGAGACTGCGCCAGCGCCGAGTCCGTCCTCGCCACCGCGCACCAGCACGCACCATCGCAGCTCCCCGGCAAGCCCGACGCGCACGACAGCATGATGTGGGAGGCCCGCGGCTTCGTGCACCGCGCCATGTGCCAGTACAGCGCCGGCCAGGTCGGGGAAGGCAACCGCATGCGCGCACGCGCGTGGGGCAAGTACCTGACCAAGGTCGAGCTGGCCGAGCTCACGCTCATCAACGGCTTCTTCCTCTACGAGGAAGGCGACGTCACCCAGGCTCGAACCACCCTCTCAAACTCGGCGATCCGCGGCGACGAACGGGTCCGCAAGGCGCTCGACGTCTGGCTCGACGCCGTCGACTGGGATCTCCGGTGAAGACACTCTCTCCCCCATCACTGACCCGGCCGGAGGACGACGTCGCGCCGGCCACGCCGCGCCACACCGATCACCTCTACCTCGCGCTCGGCGCCGGTGGGCCCGGCGGCGCGCGCTGGGCGCTCGACGGCATCGACGCCATCGAGGTCGGGCGCGGCCCGACCCGGGCCGGGCGGCGGAGCGGGCGCACGCTGCGGGTCGACTGCCCCGATCCGTGGATGTCGTCGGCGCACCTGCGCTTCGAGCGCGAGCGCGGCCACTGGCTCGCGGTCGACGCCGGCTCGCGCAACGGCATCCTGGTCGACGGCGCTCGCCAGACCCGCACCGTGATCGGCGACCACGACGTGGTCGAGGCCGGCCGTAGCTTCTTCCTCCTGCGCGGCGCCGAGCGCCCCGGCCCGGCCGATCTGGACGTGATCCAGTCGCCCGGCGACGACCGGCCGCTGACGCTGGATCCCGAGCTGGCCCACGATCTCGACGAGCTCGGGCGCGTGGCCCGCTCGCGCATGCCGATCCTGATCGGCGGGCCCACCGGCGCCGGCAAGGAGCGCATCGCGCGTGCCGTGCACGCCGCGTCGGGGCGCGGCGGCCCGCTGGTGCCGGTGAACTGCGGCGCCTTGCCGCCCGGGCTGGTCGAGAGCGAGCTCTTCGGCCATCGCCGCGGCGCGTTCTCCGGCGCGGTCGCCGATCACCCGGGGCTGGTGGCGGCATCCGCCGGCGGAACCCTCTTCCTCGACGAGATCGGCGACCTGCCCGCGGCCGCGCAGGCGGCGCTCTTGCGGGTGCTCGAGGAGCACGAGGTGCGCGCGGTCGGCGCCACGTCGGCGGTGAAGGTGGACCTGCGCGTGGTCGCGGCGACACACCGCGATCTCGAGGCGATGACCGCGGGCGGCGGCTTCCGCGAGGACCTGCTGGCGAGGCTGGCCGGGTTCACGCTCGATCTGCCGTCGCTGGCGGCGCGGCGGGTCGACCTGGGGCTGCTGGTCGGCTCGATGCTGCCGGCGGGCACCGTGCTCGCGGCGGCGACGGCGCGGGCGCTGTTCGCGTACCCGTGGCCGCGCAACGTGCGCGAGCTGGCGCGGGTGGTGGAGCGGGCGGTGGCGCTGGCGGGCGGCGGCGGCGGCGGTGGTGGCGGCAGCGGCGGCGACGCGGACGGTGACGGCGAGCTCAAGCTCGCGCACCTTCCGGAGGAAGTCGCCCAGGCCCGGTTCGCGCTGCCGGCCGCGGCGGCCGCTGGCGACGAGCGCCGGGCCGAGCTGGTGCGACTGCTCGAGCTGCACCGCGGAAACGTCACCCGTGTCGCGGCCGAACTGGGGCGGGTCAGGCAGCAGGTGCAACGGTGGTTGAAGGCGTACGGGATCGATCCCGAGCGGTATCGCTGATCAGGGACGCAGGAGGACCCGTGCTCGCGCCGCAGCCGCGTCGCCGCTCGCCATCCAGGCCCATCCGGGCTGGAGGTACACGACGATCAGCTCGTCGTCGCCGTACCAGCATCCCGCGAGCGCGGGATTGGCCGGTGGGGCGATCGAAGGCAGCGTGTTCGTGACCAGCTCTTCGAGGTGCTCGCCTTGCTCTTCGTCGCGATACCCGCCCACCACGTGCGCTGCGAGCGGACCGAGCGA
>SXGT01461276.1_pt1 | contig 11535 bp, 11 predicted proteins | sample 3176221 | NCBI WGS metagenome assembly SXGT01 (sample SAMN11356862, study PRJNA531348) | freshwater metagenome | isolation source: freshwater sample F1-120 | place: China: Fuxian Lake, Yuxi | collected 2017-12-25
CATCAGGGTCTTACCGGGGCCGAGTTGGGTTTCCAGGGCACGGTCGATTTCCGATTGCAGCCCCACGCAGGGCAGCACCGGGCGGTCGCAGGCCAGGGCCAAGGCATCCAGCAAGTCCCGGTCGAAGGGATCGATCATCGCCACCATCAGCGCGCCGTCGCCGGAGCCCACGCCCGCGAGGTGGTTTTCCTTGAGGAAACGGATGGAGACGGATTCGGGAAACGGCGAGGCTTCGGGAAAATCGGTGGGCGCCACCAACCGACACCCGCTCACCTCGGCCAGCACTTCCGCCGCGTCCCGCTCGGAAACCACGCCCAGTTTGACCAGCAGGGCCGGAATGCGCTGCTCGTCGGTCTGCGCCGAAAGGCGTCTGGCCCTGATCACCTCGCCCTCGCGCACCTTGCCGCGGGCGACGAGTTCCTGGGCGAAGCGGTCGTAGGGGTGGGCCTGAATGGTTTCCCGTGGAGGAGCTTCCGGCACGATTTCGGGTTTGTCGATGATTTGCGTCGCGGTTGCCAAGGGGGATACTCTCGATTGGGCCGGCGGTCGAAAACGGCGCGCTGCCGCCAAGCGGAATGGCGCCGACACCGGGCGGGTTCGCTGATATGCTGAATATTCGGGGGAAATCGCGTTTTCCGAGGATGGGCACGAATGGCGACTAAAGCCACCGGATTTTGCGTTTCACGCCGGCCGGGCTTCAATGACTTGAGGATATTACATCACATCCGGATGAAAAAACCGGCATGGCGGCAGGATGCCGCGCACTTCCAGGGGAAAAACGGTTGCCCGCCACTCTCGCGCCTCCTTATCATTGCCGGGTCGCAACGACCTTATTTTGAAGGAAATCATGAATACACTCCCCTCGGAAATTTTTCTGGCCTTTCAGGATCGTGGACTGATCGTCGGCCACCGGGGCGACGACCGGCCCATACACCGCATCGCCCCCATTGAGGAATGCGAACCGGGCGACCTGGTTTTCGTCGACCATGCCAAATATTTGGCTCGGGTGCGTGAACAGAAACCTTCCGCCGTGGTCACCACCGAAACCCTAGTCCGGGAACTGGGCGAAGTCGAAGGGGTTGGCCTGCTGATCGCGCCCAATGTCCGGCTAGCCATCGCCTTGCTGAAACAGGCCTATGCCGACCGCGACGTAAGGGACATCGAATGGCCGCGCGTCCATCCCAACGCGGTCATCCACGCCAGCGTCGCCATACCCGAGGACGCCGTGATCGGCCCGGGGGTGGTGGTGGGCAAGGACGTGGTACTGGGGAGCCGCGTGGTGCTGATGGCGAACGTGGTCATCGAGAAAGGCGCCCGCATCGGCGCGAACACCGTGCTGCACCCCGGTTGCTTGGTCGGCTACGACTGCGAGATCGGCGCCGATGCCATTCTCAAAGCCGGCTGCGTGATCGGCTCGGAAGGTTTCGGCTTCGCCCAGGACGAACAGCGCCGCAATTACCGCATTCCCCACACCGGCAAGGTGATCGTCGAGGATCGCGTGGTAATCGGCGCCAACACCAACATCGACCGCGCCACCTATGGCGCCACCCTGATCCGCGCCGGCGCGGTGATCGACGCCATGTGCCACATCGGCCACAACGTCGAGATCGGCGAGGACTGCATCCTCTGCGCCCACACCGGCATTTCCGGCTCCACCAAGTTCGGCAAGCGGGTCATCGCCAGCGGCCAGACCGGCACCCTGGACCACATCACCGTGGCCGACGACGTGGTGTTGCTGCATCGGGCCGGCCTCAACAGCAGCATCAAGCAAGCCGGCATGTATGCCGGCGGCCCGGCCCAGCCGCTACAGCAATACCTCAAGAACATGGCGGTGGCATCGCGGCTGCACGAGATGTGGACTCGACTGAAAGCCTTGGAGAAGAAGCTTGCGGAGTTGGCGAAAGCGTAACCGCGAGCATGAACTCATGCCCACCGCCGCGGTGGGCGCGAACTACGCGCCCACCCTAATCCACCCGCCGGAATTCCGCCACCACCGGCGCGTGATCGGACGGGCGTTCTAGCGCGCGCGGGGCCTTGTCGATGTGGCATGCTAGGCACCCCATGGCGGAACTAGCCAGGATGTGGTCGATGCGCAGCCCTAGGTTGCGGCGAAAGCCATTCATGCGGTAATCCCACCAGGTGAAGCTTTGCTCGGGCTGCTCGAAAGCTCGGAAAGTGTCGCTCAAGCCCAAGTCCAGCAAGGCGCGGAAGGCATCCCGTTCGGGAACGCTGCACAGAATTTTGTCGCGCCAAGCCTCCGGATCGTGCACATCCCGGTCGTCCGGCGCGATATTGAAATCGCCCAGCACCACCAAGCGCGGATGGCGTTCCAGTTCGCCGCGCAACCAAGTCCGCACCCTCGCCAACCAATCCAGCTTGTAGGCGTATTTGTCCGAACCCACTTCACTGCCGTTCGGCACATAAAGATCGACGATCCGCACCCCGCCCACGGTAACGGCGAGAATACGCCGCTGGGGATCGTCCAAGCCCTCGATATCGGTCGCTGGCTCGGCAGCCTCCGATCGGCTCAGCACCGCCACGCCGTTATAGGTTTTCTGCCCGCTGTACACCGCCCGATAACCGGCCTCGGCCAACTCGGCGGCAGGGAACTTGGTGTTTTCGGTTTTGGTTTCCTGCAAGGCCAGCACATCCGGCTGTTCCCGCGCCAGCCATTCGAGAACATGGGGCAAGCGCACGCGAAGGGAATTCACGTTCCAAGTGGCAATTTTCATTAATATCCCAACAAATTGATTTTAAAAAATATTTTCTTACAGCCGTGCTGGCTACGCCGGCTCATCCGCTACCTATGATTTCCAGAACTCGCCTAAGCATGACCCTCGTGAAATCCATGAGTCCAGTTTAAGTATTCCGGATTGGCGCCACGCGACAAAACTGGAGTTGGAAATTTTTAACTATCCGGGGAAATCCACTGTAAAAGTTCATGACACGAGGACATCGGCACCCGGCCCGGAAATGGCCCACCCCCGACAATGTTCGGCAAAGCCGAGAGGATCGCTAGATCCGCGCGTTACCCGACCTCCGGTTACGGTCGGGTAAGCAACCATTACCCTTCGACCCGAACCGAACTGGAACCGCGGAAAACTCGCCCCGCCCTTCTGTCGGAAATATTGACACAAGAGCTACGCCACGAACCTTCAACCCAACTAACCCACTGAATTTATTAAAACTACACAACACGGCACGAGTCATGCAAATTATAATTGCAAGTCGATTATTCGCGAGTTCCTCGCGAATAAGGAGGAAAACATCATGTTGGCTTATATCGAAAACCTGATTCGGAGATTTCATGGACATACGCATGAAGTGGCGGGTTTTGTGATTGGTTATTTCGACGATCCGTCTCAAACCCACGATTGCGCCCACGAAATCGAGTTACAAATGCAACGCAAGGTGGAACTTTGCGGCTGCCAGATCAGCATTCTTATCAATACCACGCGCAGATAATGGCAAACACTTCCCTAGAGCACCCTCTTGCACACAAGACCCAAGCACGCCGGCGACAACGGCAACTTATTGGCCTAACGAAACCCATTGATTCCATTGGGCTTGCGTGTAAGTCGGGGCACTACAAGCGACTTCTTAACTCAACGTATCCATTGGGGATACTCCGAAATATCATTCCCCATGGCCCAAGCAAACTCAGGCGGCGCATCACCCGGCTAGCATTACAACCCTAGGTCTCGACACCGACCATTTTTTCGGCGCAAACCAATTTCATTGAATAAAGAGGCATTTCCTCATGGCCAGCTTTACACTATTTATCAAAAATATTCCAACGGATACCAACCCGAAAGAACTGAAGGAATTCACCGAGAGCGCCTTCGATTGGCAATCCGGGCTTCTACGCTGGCTACGCAAGCATCAGGTCGTGGGCGTAAAGGTTCTGACCTTAATGGATGGAGATACCAAGCTAACCGAATGCCATGGACTCGTCACGGTTGAACCTAACGTTGCAGCTGAGAAAATCATTAGACGGCTCAACCTCAAGCCTTTCAGGGGGCACCGGGTGGCGGTACGTCGCTACTACAAACGATCGCTCCATGACCGCCGGCGCAATCAGCGAGAAACGCTTGAACTTCAGTTCCAGGACCAACGCAAGGGAGATCGGCGGAGAAAAAAACTGGAAGATGTCACGCTCCGATTATCGGGCGTTGAAGCATTCAGCCGCAGGTTGATTTAGTGGCTTGATTGATCTGCAATCGCGCGCGGCCATGGCATAGGCAACTGGGCATCCTCCATGGGTTCGACGATGCAAAAGGCGAAAAAACCGCGAACATGGACATCCCTTGGGCCCGTCTGTTATCTTGCCCCGGCAATCTTAAGGGGGTAAATCATGACCAAGAACTTAGAGCTATTCGCGACGGTTTCCGGAAGTCTCGGCATCCTGATTGCCTTGGTGGCCGGTTTAGGCCGCTTAATGGGTTTTCACCACCTCATGGGCTTCGAGAGCATCACCTTGCTCTTAGGGGCAATCGCGCTGATGTCCGCGAGTTGCGTGGTGCGGTTGCACCTACTTGGAACCCGCTAATTCCGCCAAACCGTAAGCCAAGGACATTCGGCCACGATGGCCGAATGTCCTTGGCTTACCCACCCTAGCCCTCACTCCTCCCAGAGCCGACCCGGCGGATAGGCTCGGAAGACGCTATTCACCCCCACCCAGCGGGTTCATGCCCGGCCAGAGGCACCTTGGCCGGAAAGCCAATTGACGCGCCGCAAGTATCCTTCCCGAAAAAAAGCCCTTCGGCTATCCGCGAGCTACATAAGCTACACCGCCGACCGGCACTAGCTTTATCCCATCCCACCGAAAGATCTGCTTTCCCAGCCCGCTCCCAAGCAATCGCGCGACCGCGCGGAATACTTCGAAAAGCCTACTATCATTTCCTAGCGGATTAGTCGGGAAAGTACACTTACCCTACCCGGCGAAACACCGCATCTTTTTTGAAGAAAATCCCAGCCATTCATGTAAACTCATCGAACAATCACGCAACAACCCGGCCTATGCTTGATACCCAATAAAATACAGTGGCATAACACCATCATGTGAGAAGAATGTATGCATACACCACCCTATCCTCCCCAAGAAACAACCAACACCGCATCGCAAGGTTTTTTCCGGGAAGCCCTGGCCTGGGCGCTGGATCAATACACCACGGTATTGGCCTTGCTCGCCATGACCGCTATCGTAACCTACGCGATCCTGATCTCCGACCTGAGGAGCCAGGAAGGCAGTGCCGCGGCACTGAACTTGGCGGGGCACCAACGCATGTTGATCGAACGCGGCGTGCTTCTGGCGCTTAAAATGGAGTCCGCCGAAACCCACGCCGAACGCCAGAAGCTCCGCCAGCAAATGGTGGAAACCGTTACCCTGTTCGACAACATGCACGGCTACCTCCGTAGCGGCGACCGCCTGATCCGGCAGGGGCCGCGCCTGTTGGCCGAGCCAGGCGAACTGGCTCCCGAACTCCGCGCCCTATATTACGACGAGCCGGTCTATCTCGACCGGCAAGTCCGCGATTACATCGCCGCCGTCCGCAAACTCCTGTCCCAACCAGTGGACGCCATCAACCCAGAAGATCCCGGCCTCCGCTATCTCCTCTCCGACGCCCCGGAAAAAGCCGTGGAGGGCATCGACAAGGTGGTCGCCTTCTACCAGAAGGATTCCGACTTCCGTTTGCAAAACACCCAGAGCTTGCAAGCTGTATCCCTAGTGTTCTTCCTCGCGGCCCTGGTCATCAGCGGTATGTTCCTGCTGAACCCCCTGGTCAAGCGTCTCAAGGACAGCATGGCAAGCCTCGCCGAGCAACGCGACTTCAACGACAACATCATCAACACGGCCCAGGCGCTCATCATCGGCCTGGATACCCAGGGCAAGGTCAACCTCTTCAACCGCTATGCCCAGGAAATCTCCGGCTGGGAAGAAGACGAAGTACGCGGGGCCGATTTCTTCGACACCCTGTTCGCTCCCGACCAACAGGAGCGGATCCGGACGCTGTTCGAGGATGTCATGGGTGGCGGACTCGGCGGCGAGGGCGGAGCGGAAATCCCCATGCTGATCCGCACCCAGGAGCTGGTGGATATCATCTGGCACGCCACGGTGGTGCGCGACACCGCCACCCGCCAGCCGATCCTGTTCCTCATCACCGGCGACGACATCACCGAGCGCAAGCGGGCGGAAGACCGCCTGCAAGCCACCCTGGCCGAGCTCGAAAAGCTCAGCGGACGCTTGCAGGAGGAAATCAATCTCGCCGCCACCTTGCAGCACTCCATCCTGCCCAGCCCGGACATCAGCCTGCCCGGTATTCAAGGCAAGGCCGTGCTCTTGACCTCCAGCGAGGTAGGCGGCGATTACTATGACTATTACAAGGCCGGCGGCCATTCGGTGTTCCTAATCGGCGACGTGAGCGGCCACGGCGTGGCGGCCGGCACCATGGTCAGCGCCGCCAAGGCCGGCCTCTACCCGCTGGTCCACGAAGGCGTGAACCGCCCCTCGGAAATCTTGCGCTCCCTCAACGAAACCATGGTAGCGACCGCGCAACAATCGCTGTTGATGACCATGGGTTGCCTGAGTTTGGACAGCCGCACCGGCAAACTCCGCTTCGCCAATGCCGGGCATGTGCTGCCCTATCTGAAACGGCGCGGCGAGCGGGAATGGCACATGATCGAAGGCTCGGGGCTCCCGCTGGGCAAGACCCTCGACGCCGATTACCTGGCGGTCGAGCAGGAACTGCAACTCGAACTCGGCGACCGGCTGTTCCTGTTCACCGACGGCTTGGTCGAGCAGGAATCGCCGCGCGGCCAGCCGTTCGGCTTCGAGAGGCTGGAAGCGCTGCTGGCGGAATATCCCGACGCCCAGCCGCAAGTCCTCCAGGAAAAAATCCTGGAAGCCCTGCGCGCGCATTGCGGGCGTCAGCATTTCGACGACGACGTGACCGTGGCCGTGGTCGAACATACCGACCGCGTGCAGGCGGAACAGGCGGGGGACGAAGGCTCGGCCCAGTTGATCCGCGTCACCGAGGGCTTTTACCGCACGCAACGCGAGCATTTCACCTCGCCCACCTCGCGGCAGTTGGTGGTGTTCATGTCCGAGGGCGAATTCCACGATCTCCTACCGCGCCTTAGCGCCGACGGCATCCGCCGGGTGCTGCCGCGCGACGACGAGTTCTACCATCGGCTAGGCTGGGAACACCTGCTAGGCCAGCACCAGCACACCCCCGACGACGATATCTACACCCTGGTTCCCGACCGCATGATGGAGCGCTCGTTTCAGTTGACCCACAGCGACGACAAGCTGTTTTTCATGGAGGAAATCCAAGCCTGGCTCTCGGACTTGGGCGTCCTGCCGCAAGAGCACCTCGACTTCATCCCCATCGTGCTGGACGAAATGGTGGAGAACTCGCTGTACGGCGCGCCCCGCGACGGCCAAAGCCGGCCCTTCTTCAACAAAGGCGACATCCGCGCCCTGGCCGAGCACGAGCAGGTGCGCATCAACGTGGCGGTGGGTCCGGAAACCGTGGGCCTGTCGGTCACCGACAACTGGGGCACCCTGACCCCGGCAATCTTCCTGGACCATCTCACCCACACCCTGGCCGAAGGCGTCGATCCGGGCGTCGGCGGCGCCGGACTCTATCTGATGTGGCGCATGTCCGATTATCTGCAAGTGCGCGTCACCCCGCACCGCAGCACCCAAATCACCACGCTTTGGGATATCAACCGCTCACCGCGAATTGGCTTGAAAACCGGGTTCCAATTCCTTTACCACAGCGAATACGATGAGGTCGTTAGCCATGACGCTAGCAGATTCACTTTCCATTAATGCCTTGCCATCCGGCGAGGAGGGTCTGCTGCGCTACGGCTTGGTGGGTTCCGTGGACGCCCATTCCGCGCAGGCTCTGAACCAATTGCGCGGGGTGGCCGCCAACTCCCGCGTCAACCTGGATTTCATCCGGGTGGAACGGGTCAACTCGATGGGCCTGTCGCTGCTCCTGAAGCTGTTCGAGGAGTGGGAGAAGCGCGGCATCAAGATCGAGGTGGACAATCCCAACCGCATGGTGGCGATGCTGTTTAAGATCACCGGGTTGGCTCGTTTCCTGAAAACCGATGTCAAGCTGCCATCGGAGCGCGGCGGCCCCCAACCTTCGGTGGTCAGCACGGTGCGCGCGGCGCAGAAGCCAGACGACGAGGCCCATGCCTCCGGCAAGCTGAACTTCATGGCCAGCCTGCAAATCGGCGCCCAGTTGAGCGGCTGGTATCTGCTCAACACCTACCTGCAACGGCGCTTGCAACAGGCCATCCATTTCGAGCAATTGCCAGCCGGAAAGGAATTGGGCCAGGAGGCGGTGGACATCCTGTTCGCCAAGCCTTTCGAGGCTTGCGCCATGCTGAAGAAACGCGGCTTCGTTCCCCTGCTGCGGCCCACCGGCGAAGCCGACGAGGTGGTCATCGTGATGCGCGCCGACGACTCCAGGCAGCTATCCGACATCCCGGAAGCGCTGGCGGTGACGGCTTCGCAAGGCAGCTTCGTCTATGTGCTGGGGCGGTTTCTGTGCGACGAGAACGGGATCGATTCCTCGGCTTTCAAGCAACATTTCGCCGGCAACGAGATCAAGGCGCTGCAAATGCTGTTGAAGCAGCAGGCAGACGTGCTGTTCATGCTGAAGAAGACCTATTACGGGCTGTCCAATCTCACCCGCGGCAATACCCGCGTGGTGGACCAAAGCGATACCCAATTCGCCTATCACCTCTTGTGTATCGATCCGCACATTGAGGAGCGGAAGGACAATCTGGCGAAAACCTTCCTGGACATGGGCGAGGACGAACAGGGTCGGCAAATCCTCAAGGATATCCAGTTGGAGGGCTGGTGCGTGCCGCAAGAGGGGGAATTGGGGATGTTGATGCGCTTGTATGAGAGGTATGCGGAGTAATCCTCTCAGGGTGGGTATGGGAACATACCCACCCTATTTTCACACAGAACCATTAAAACCCAGTCATGATGCCTTGCAGGGCAATCCCACGATAGATATCCTAGATAGCTATCACCCTTCGGAGCTTGCCATGGACACCGCCAAACTTTTCGCCTCCGGACGCAGCCAAGCCGTTCGCCTGCCCAAGGAATACCGTTTCGAGGGCAGCGAAGTGCTCGTCAAACACTTCGGAAACGGGGTTCTGCTCCTGCCTAAAACCGATGGGTGGCAGCTCATGGAAGAAGCCCTCGCCGAATTCGAGCCGGGCTTCCAGCTCGATCGCGCGCAACCGCCCGAACAGGCGCGCGAGGATTTGGCGCCGTGAAGTACCTGCTGGACACCAATATCTGCATCTACCTCATCAATGTCCGGCCACCCCAGGTTTTAGACCGCTTCCGGCGCGAGGCCATCGGCGATATCGGCGTCTCGGCCATTACCGCCGCCGAACTGGCCTATGGTGTCGCCAAAAGCGGTTCGGCCCGCAACCGGGCGGCGCTCGAAAAATTCCTCGCGCCCCTGGAAATCGCCCAGTTCGACGCGCCGGCATTCTGGCATTACGGAGAAATCCGCGCTCGCCTGGAACGACGTGGCAAGCCCATCGGCGCTCTCGACACACTGATCGCGGCCCATGCGTTGGCGTTGGGAACAACGCTGGTGACCAACAACGAAGCCGAATTCTCCAGGGTCGATGGATTGCGGATCGAAAACTGGGTTTGAGGCAAACATCCGCCCGCCGCGCCAAGGTCCGCCCGCCCCGCTAAAATATCCCCTTCCCCAATCGCCCACGGAATCCCGCGCCATGTTCGACGACAAATTTTTCGACCAATGGCTGGACAACCAGTCACAACGGGTGATGCAGAAAGTGGCGGACGGCCACGGCATCCAGCCCGAGGAAATGATGATCCTGATGCTCAAGGCGCAAACCAACCACTTCGCCCATTTGGATCAGGATTTGCGGAACGAGATGATCGAGTTGCGCCAAGACATGGACAAGCGTTTCGAGCAGGTCGAGAAGCGCTTCGAGGAAATGGATAAGCGGTTTGAGCAAGTGGATAAGCGCTTCGAACAAGTGGATATGCGGTTCGAGCAAACCCAGGAAGAACTGAAAAAAATCTATCAGGCCATCAATGCCCAAACCTGGAAGATGATCGGCGCCATCGGCTTGATCGTCATCCTCGGACGGCTGGCGGGAGGCTTGCATTGGCCGGTGCCGTGAACCGGCAAGCTCGGCTCATTGGCTAGCGCCTACATGAAAACCGTGCTGTTCTGCGTCAACTACCGCCGCATGCAGGGCGCGCATCTCAAGATATTTCATTATTTCCAGCATGTGCGCGCCTCGGGCATATACACCCCCAAGGTTTATTTCCATCCGGAAACCGTCTGGGATTCAGAAAACCCCTGGGTGGGCGAACGCGACTATGCCCTGCCCGCTTATGAACCCGAGAAGGCGGATGTGATTTTGATGGGCGGCATGTTCAACTGGCTCATGTTGCCGGCGGAACTTCGCGAGGACTACCCGGCGCCGATCCTTTGCCCGATCCAGGGCTTCTCCCACACCCGGCGTGACAACCCGCGCTATCCCATGCTGCGCTACCGAGCCGCGCGGGTATGCGTCAGCCAGCCAGTCGCCGCTTCCGTCCGGGAAACGGGCATGGCGCGCGGGCCGGTGTTCGTGGTACCCAATGCCATTGATCTACCCGCCGGGCCGGCGCTTCCACCGCATGTCCGCGAACCGGGGTTGCTTATCGCCGGGCAGAAGGCTCCCCGCTTGGCGATCAAGATCGAAACCACCCTACGCGAGTCGGGCTGGCCGGTTCGTACCCTCACCGGCCAACTTCCCCGCGCCGACTATCTCGGTGCCTTGGCACGCGCGGAAACCGTGCTGCTGCTGCCTACTCCCACCGGCGAGGGGTTTTTTCTGCCCGCGTTGGAAGCCATGGCGCTAGGCACGCTGGTCATCTGTCCGGATGCCGGCGGCAACCGCGAATTCTGCGTGGACGGCGTGAACTGCCTGCTGCCGCCCTACGAGCGCGCGGCGATTCTGGCGGCCTGCCGGGCCAGCCGGGAACTCGCGCCCAGCCAACGCGCCGGACTACTACTACACGCCCAAGCCACAGCCCGATCCCACTCTCTGGAAGCCGAGCGCGAGGCATTCCTGCGCATCCTGCACCGGCTTCCCGAGTTGTGGGCGAAAGGGGATTGAACCGCCTACCCGCGCTTATTCACGAGGCGGTTCTTGGGAATATTCCTTCGGCACCTCGATCTCGCCCAAGGGTTCAGGGATATCCCCACCGAATCTCCGGGCGGTTCGAAGCTGGAAGATATAGGCCAGAACCTGGGCCACCGCGAGATAGAGCGCCGGTGGAATCTCGTGGCCCAGGTCGGTGCTGGCGTAAAGCGCGCGGGCTAGGGGCGGCGCCGCCACCAGCGGCACGTCCGCGCCCACGGCGAGGTTGCGGATTTGCGCCGCGATCAGGTCGACGCCCTTCGCGATAACCCTGGGCGCGTTCATGGCGTTGGAATCGTACTTGAGCGCCACGGCATAGTGGGTGGG
>SXGT01115494.1_pt1 | contig 11534 bp, 6 predicted proteins | sample 3176221 | NCBI WGS metagenome assembly SXGT01 (sample SAMN11356862, study PRJNA531348) | freshwater metagenome | isolation source: freshwater sample F1-120 | place: China: Fuxian Lake, Yuxi | collected 2017-12-25
TAGCGAACAATTAATCGCTTCATTGCAAGATCGCATTCAACAAGAGGCGCTGTCATACGCGCAGCGTGAACAATTATCTCAGCAAGCGATTAGTAACTCGAGTAGAACCATTCATGATCTTAACAAAACTATAGACGATATATTCCATTCAACTTCATGGCGAATGACCGCGCCGTTGCGATTCTTTGTTCGAATTGCGCGTGGCCAGTATCGTGAAGCATGGGAAAGTCTGCGTCGCAGAATTTTGCCATTGTTAAAGCGTATTTATTGGCGGTTGCCGGTTCGTTGGCGGGACAAAATTCTAGCCAGTATTTACCGAATCGCGGGGGCGCTTTTTGTCGGTACAGGACACTATGAGGCGTGGCGAGCCGGAAAAGTTGACAATATCGACCGGATTCCTATGAATTCCGAAGGGTTATTAGCCGGTATGGTTGATATATCCACGATTACTCCATTGGCAACATCACCGGGGCGCATTGCAATTCATGCGCATCTGTTTTACGCGGATCTGGCATCAGAGTTTGCCAATTACCTACGAAATATGCCCTTTCCATTCGATCTTTTCGTATCGACGCCCAATAAAGCAGCGCAACAAAAATGCGAACAAGTTTTTTCTCATCTACCACAACTGGGAAAGTTGACTGTGGTCATTGTGCCAAATTGTGGGCGCGATTTAGCGCCGATGTTATGCACTTTTGGGAACGAACTTCAACATTATGATTATATTGCTCATGTTCATGGCAAGAAATCCTTATATAACGGTGGCGCAACTGAAGGGTGGCGGGAATACCTTTTAACCCACTTACTCGGTAGCAAATTACAAATCCAGAAAATTTTTACGCTAATTACCAGGGAGAAAAATACAGGATTAGTTTATCCTCAAAACTTTAGAAAATTACCGTATTTTGCAAATTGCTGGCTCTCTAATAAGGCATGCGGCCAAAATTGGTGCAACAGGTTGAGCATCACAAAAATACCATCGGGCTACTTTGATTTTCCGGCTGGATCAATGTTTTGGGCTAGAACGGAAGCATTGAAGCCACTACTTGGCGCACAAATTAGATTTGAAGATTTTCCGGAAGAAACTGGACAAACCGATGCTACTTTGGCTCACTGCATAGAACGGCTGCTAGTATTGGTTACGCAACGATCTGGATTTAATTCAGTTATCTTGCAGGATACTCAATCGAACAGCTGGTCCCGCTGGCATTTTGAGCAATATTTATCGCGCAATCAGGAGAGTGTGCATTTTGTACTTTCAGATCCGGCTGTGCGAATTATCGTATTTGATGTTTTTGATACGCTATTGACGCGCCCGTTACTTAATCCCGAAATAATAAAAAATATTGTTGCTGAAAGGATCGGCGGCAGAGCAGGCGATTTATACCTCGAGTTTCGCGCTGCGGCAGAGTCTCAAGCGCGTCGGAAAGCTGGCCGCGATATAGGAATGGATGCTATTTTTTCAGAATTCATTGCAATGACCGGACTTTCTCCGGAAATCACACAGCAGCTCCGCGATCTAGAAGAGGCGGTTGAAATGGAGATAGTTACTCCACGACCGGAAGTGGTTGAGCTATTACAGAAAGCCATTTCGTTGGGTAAGCGGGTTGTATTGGCTAGTGACATGTATCTGCCAAAATCATTAATTGAAATGATGTTACAGCGGCATGGTATTTGCGGATGGCATGATTTTTATTTGTCCTCCGAAAACGGATTTCGGAAAGATACGGGTGATTTTTATCGGCAACTATTGATTCGGGAAAATGCTTCTCCAAATGAAATCTTGATTATCGGCGATAATGAGCACTCAGACCTGCAAATACCATCGAATTTAGGAATCGATAGGTGCATCCATGCGATGCGCCCTGTAGAACTTGCGCGCGCAATGCCTCGCTTAGGCGCGATCGTCGAAAAAATAATCTTTGACACCGATATCAATAAGCAGCTTACTCTCGGCACGATAGTGCAGGGAAATTTTCATCCTCTATTTTTCCCGCAATTTGAACCTTCTGATCTTATTCCATCGTCGCCTAGGGCAATCGGCTTTACTGTTGTGGGCCCCTTAATCCTCTCTTTTGTTCAATGGCTAGCGACAAAAGCTGCGGTCGATGGAATTCAGTGCTTATACTTTTTGTCACGCGAAGGACAAATACTGAAATCGGTTTATGATTTATGGTGTTCGAACAGCACAACACCGAACAAAATCATTTCTAAATATTTGGTGCTTTCTCGAAGAGCCATTACAGTCCCCATGATTTCTAATCTTGAGGATATTTTTACAATTGCTCGTACGAGATATTTTCCTAATTCTTTATCCGTTTTTATCAATGAGCGATATGGATTGGAATTATCTCAGAAGGAATGCGAAGAGCTTGCAATGCAGGGATTCTGGCCTAAAACCAAATTGGTTTCTGTTGAAAATGAAAATATTGATCACCTAAAACCGGTTTTGCAAGCTTTAGAAATTCGCATACTAAAAAATGCGCAAATTGAGCGCCCGGGTTTATTAAATTATCTGAGTAGCTTGGATCTCAACACGGCATCATCTGCAATTGTGGATATTGGATATGCGGCAACGATACAAGGTCAACTTAATCAACTAATGAATAAAGCCATACATGGATATTATTTATTAACCCAGACACGAGCCGAAACTGTCGCTTTAAAATATAAGGTAATGATCCAAGGTTACTTTGGTCATTACATTGATCCGAACATTGTTTCAAGTCTACCGCTATTGTACAAAGAGAGCTTTACTCTGGAAAAGCTGCTAAGCTCGGACGATGCGCAGATCGTTTGCTATCAGCGAACAGAATCTGGAGACATTATTCCTCAATTCCGACAACTTGATGATAGAGAGCGTCAATCGGCCTTAACGCGAGTAGAAATCAGGCGAGGTATAATGGATTTTGTGAATCAATCCATTATGATACGTGACAAAATCACCGATACTTTCGAGGTTCCTTCAGATATTGCGACTGTTTTATTCGATAAGTTTGTTAGACATCCTTCCCAGTCAGAAAAGGAGATTTTGAGTTCTTTGGTTCTTGATGATTACTATTGCGGGCGAGGTCTTGTAAGTTAATGCTATCTAATGATGATCAGATTTTGTTGAATAAAGGATATATTGGTCATCCATGAAAAATCCCTATTTTTCAATAGTTATCGTTAATTATAATGCAGGTGATATGCTGGCTCGAGTGATGTTATCGCTAGAACAGCAAACCTATAAAAATTTTGAAGTGATTGTTATCGATAATGACAGTCATGACGAATCTTGGTGTGCAGCGAAGAATTCAACGTTTCCATGTCGGTTGGTTCGATTGAATGAAAATATCGGATTTGCTGCGGCTAATAACCTTGCCGTAGAAAAATATGTTCATGGAGAATGGCTATTTTTACTCAATCCGGATGCTTATCCGGAGAATGAATGTTTGGCGATAATTGAACAAGGTATTCAACAAAGGCCCGATGTGGAGTGCTTTGCCTGTAGTTTGATCAATGCAAATAAGCCAGCGCAACTTGATGGACTTGGAGATGCTTATCATATCTCCGGGTTGCATTGGCGCACCGGCCATGGAGTTCCTTGTGAAATAGCTCCGGTTCATCCAGTAGAAATTTTTTCGGCATGTGCTGCAGCTGCGGTTTATCGAACCGAGACATATCGCCGATTGGGCGGCTTTGACGAAGCCTACTTTGCTTATTCGGAAGATGTGGATCTGGGCTTTCGCTTGCGGCTTTCAGGGGGCACAAGCTTATTATTGCCTGCTGCTAGAGTACATCATGTCGGTTCTGGAATCACAGGACGATCGAGTGATTTCTCGATTTACCATGGTCACCGCAACTTGACCTGGACATTCATAAAAAATGTTCCCAATCCGCTGTTGCCGTTTCTTTTTCCAATTCATTTGGCGATGGTATTGTACATGGCATTGTTTTTTGCTGTTTCCGGGCATTTTTCGCTTTATATGCGCGCCAAAATTGATGCTTTCAAACAAATTGTTCCCCAATTGGCACAAAGAAAAAAAATTCAGCATGAACGAACCTGCTCCTGTTTGAATCTGTTGCGCATGATGTCTTGGTTGCCGCATAGATTTTGATTCAGTCGCGCAAATCATGGTCGCAGTAAGCGAGTATTGCCTCAATACAAATGATCAAGACAGAGAATCTGTATCCATCGTCGTGGTTAACTACAATGCCGGTGCATTGTTGTACGAATGTATTCAATTCGCACTGCGACAGGCACAGCAAGTCATTGTTATTGATAACGCTTCAACCGACTCCAGCTTATCGAGATTAACATCAAATCACCCTGCGGAAGATCGCCTTCGAATCATTAATCTGAATCGCAACATCGGGTTTGCTGCCGGTTGTAATAAAGGATTTGCTGTTTCAACTCAACCGTATATCCTGTTTCTGAATCCCGATTGCATCCTAGCTCCTGATTCGTTGCGCCGTATGATCCAGGTAATGGAATCCGATCCTCAAATCGGCATGGTGGGCGGTTATTTGATTAATCCGGATGGAACTGAGCAAGGCGGTGGGCGGCGAGCGATTCCGACGCCGTGGCGGGCTTTTGTTCGTGCTTTCGGTTTGTATCGTTTAGCGAAATTCCGACCGCAGCTCTTTTTTGACTTCCATTTGGATAAACAACCGCTGCCGCAAGTACCGGTTGAGGTGGAAGCGATATCCGGCGCGTTAATGTTGGTTAGGCGTGAAGCTATTGACGATGTCGGCACTTGGGATGAGGGTTATTTTCTACATTGCGAGGATTTGGATTGGTGCATGCGTTTCCGGCAAAAAATTTGGAAGATTATTTTCGTGCCGGATGCGCCGGTTACGCATTTCAAAGGCGCTTGCAGTCAAGCGCGACCATTTTTTGTCGCATGGCATAAGCATCGCGGCATGCTGCGTTTTTATCGCAAATTTTTCCGGCAGCAATATCCCGGTATTGTGATGGGGCTAATCACAGTGGCTGTTTGGCTGCGCTTTGGTGTCACCGTGCTGTTTCATGCGATACAGGGCGGGTACCGGATATTGAAACCGAAACATGAATGAACGACAGGTCGGATTGCTCGGTGCAACTAGCCTCACCGGGCAATGCTTAATCCGGCATTTGATTCAGAACGACTGGCGGGTGACCGCGTTTTCCCGTCAATCGGTTGCGCAGGATGCGCTTTTGCACCGGCAAATTTCCTGGCAGCAGCTTGATCGGAACAAAATTGGTGCGGTATCGGGCGGCATTCCAAATTGGATTTGCGCCGCTCCGATCTGGATTTTACCCGGTTATTTTGATTTTTTAGCTGCGCATGGTGCGCGGCGCATCGTCGCATTATCGTCGACAAGCCGTTTTACCAAAAACACTTCTTCCGATCCGCATGAGAGGGAAATCGCACAAAAGTTAGTGCACAGCGAAATACTTTTACAAACATGGGCAAGCGCACATGCGATAGAATACGTCATTTTGCGTCCAACGCTGATTTATGGATACGGACGCGACAGGAATATTACCGAAATCGCAAAATTCATCCGGCGGTTCGGTTTCTTTCCTCTGCTAGGGGGTGCCACGGGTTTACGGCAACCTATTCATGTGGAAGATGTCGCTCTTGCATGTTTTTTCGCATTGAGTGCTTTTAATTTGAAAAACCGTTCCTATAATTTGGCAGGAGGGGAGGCATTGCCTTATCGCGACATGGTGAAGCGGATATTTGAAAAACTCGACCGCCAACCGCGCATGCCGACAATACCGTTATGGCTCTTTCAGTTTGCCGTGCGGGGAATCGGATGTCTGCCGCGCTATCGGCATTTGACTTTGGCGATGGCGGAGAGAATGAATCGGGATTTACAGTTTGACTATTCGGATGCACGGCGCGATTTGCATTTTTCCCCCAGGCCGTTTAATTTAACGACCGAAGATTTATACGGCGCAAACGAACAAAATTAACCAATTTCATATCGAACTTTAGGTCATGCTTAATCAACCAGTACTATTTACGCGACGTTTATTCTATCTCTATCGATGAAATTTAAACTGAAAGCCCCGCAAAACGAACTTGCGCAAGTTTTAGCCAGCTTTAAAAAAACCTTCAGGAATATCGGTGTTTTTAGCGCGGTTATTAATATACTGATGCTTACACCGGCCATTTATATGCTGCAACTCTACGACAGCGTGTTGAGCAGCCGCAACGAAATGACTTTGTTGATGCTGACGCTGATTATGCTGGGCGCTTATGTTTTTCTCGGCGCATTGGAGTATGTGCGCAGCTTTATCTTGATCCGTGTCGGCGCGCAACTCGACATAAAACTGAATAAGCGCGTTTATACCGCTGCCTTTGAGGAGTGCTTAAAAAAAGGCGACAGTAACGCAGGGCAAGCATTGAAAGATTTGACCAATCTGCGGCAATTCCTGACCGGTAATGCATTGTTTGCTTTCTTCGACGCACCGTGGTTTCCGATTTATTTAACCGTTATCTTTTTGTTTCATCCCGCATTAGGCTTTTTTGCGCTTTTCGGCACTATTGTCATAATCGTATTGGCTTATATTAACGAGAAAATTTCCCATCAACCTCTGTCCGAAGCGAACTCGATGGCGGTTGCATCCGCCAATGTGGCTTCCAATAACTTGCGCAATGCGGAAGTCATTGAGGCCATGGGCATGCTGCCCAATATCCAATCCCGCTGGTACAAGCTACACAGCCGTTTCCTCAGCTTGCAAGCGGAGGCCAGCGAAAAAGCAGGCATTGTTACCGCGCTATCCAAATCTTTCAATATGGTGTTGCAATCGCTCTTATTGGGACTGGGGGCTTTATTGGTGTTGGAAAACAGCATTACTCCCGGAATGATGATCGCCGGTTCCATTTTATTCGGTAGAGCTGTTGCACCGGTGCAATTATTGATCAGCGTATGGAAACAAATTGGCAGTACGCGCAGCGCCTACGAGCGGCTCGTTAAATTGCTCGAACTCAATCCGGCGCGTGAGGCGGGCATGGCACTGCCCAAACCGCAAGGTGCTATCGCCATCGAAGCGGTAACGGCAATCCCGCCGGGTGCAAAAGTTCCTGCAATCAAAGGATTGAGTTTTTCATTAGCCGCCGGTGAAGTGCTGGGCATCATTGGCCCGAGCGGATCCGGAAAGTCGACGCTCGCACGTTTGCTGGTCGGCATATGGCCTTCTGCAGCAGGAAAAGTACGGCTCGACGGTGCGGATGTTTATCTGTGGAATAAAGACGAATTAGGCCCGCACATCGGTTATTTGCCTCAGGATATTGAATTGTTTGCCGGTACTGTGTCGGAAAACATTGCCCGCTTTGGCGAAATCGACGCGGATAAAGTCATTTTGGCCGCTAGACGTGCCGGTGTTCATGACATGATTCTCAAAATGCCCGAAGGCTACGATACGTTGTTAGGCGACGGCGGTTCCGGATTATCGGGCGGGCAGAAGCAACGTCTCGGCCTGGCGCGTGCAATGTATGACGATCCGTCGCTGATCGTACTCGACGAACCCAATTCAAACCTGGACGACATTGGGGAGCAGGCGTTGCTGGCCGCCATTATCGATTTGCGTAAGCGTGGGAAAACCATCGTTTTGATTACGCACCGCACCAGTATTTTGGGGGCAACTACCAAGCTGCTGCTATTGCAAGACGGTACTGCAAAACTGTTCGGGCCGACCAATCAAGTCGTTGAGGCATTAAAACAACAGCAAGCCCAAGTTACGCAAAAAAAGATTGAAGAAAATGCTTCTCCTGCTGCAGCGGCTAATGCAACGGATTCTGCCGCCGGGTAACAGCGCTTTGCTCGTTTTAGCGCGATACGCCGATGATCGATAAGGGAATTGATAAAACTCATGAACGTAGAAGAAAAGACAACAGCGATTAGCGGTGATACTGCCGTTTCGTCGCACCGGGTTGAGACCGATGAAACCTCTTATACTCGGATGGGTTGGTGGATTGTGCTGGCCGGTTTTGGCGGATTCGTTCTGTGGGCTTCTTTTGCACCTTTGGATAAAGGAGTACCTGCATCGGGCACAGTGGTTGTATCCAGTTACCTCCAAGTAGTACAGCATCAAACCGGCGGCATCGTCGATAGCATTCTGGTGAAAGAAGGAGATCGTGTTAGAGCGGGGCAAGTACTGGTGCGCATGAACGACATACAAATTAAGGCGCAAGCCGAAATTACGCGCACGCAGCTTTATACGGCACGTGCTGTCGAAGCTCGACTGCTTGCGGAACGCGATGGTGCAAACGAAATTTATTTTCCGGAAGAGTTATTGGTATTGCGAAGCGATCCGCGAGTAGAAAATAACATTCTGGTACAAAGTCAATTGTTCGCGGTGCGAAAAACGGCTTTGCAGCATGAAATCGCGGCATTGGATGAGGGTATCGCCGGGCTTAAAATGCAACTGCGCGGACTGGAATCGTCAACATCCAGCAAAAGTCATCAGTCGAAGATTCTGCAGGAACAACTCGAAAATTTGCGTGAACTTGCCAGTGAGGGTTTTGTGCCGCGCAACCGCGTGCTCGATACCGAGCGAACCTATACACAAGTGCAGGGAGAAATTTCTTCCGATACCGGCAATATCGGCCGTATCCGAAGTCAAATTTTAGAACTGGAACAGCGCCGTATCCACCGGCAGCAAGAGTATCAAAAGGAAGTACACCAACAGCTTTCCGATATCAAGCGTGAAGCGGATGCGTTGAGTAGCCGTTTGGAAGGGCAAAATTTTGAATTGTCGAATATCGAAGTGAAAGCGCCAATGGATGGTATCGTGGTTGGTATGAATGTTTTTACACAAGGTGGTGTCATTGGGCCGGGGTTTAAGTTGATGAATATCGTTCCCAGTGATGACACACTGGTTATTACCGGAAAAGTACCTGTCCATTTGATCGATAAAGTTTATACCGATCTCCCAGTGGACTTAATTTTTTCCGCGCTTAATAAAAAGCATACGCCCAATATTCCCGGTATCATCACATATGTATCCGCAGATCGGCTGATTGAAGAGCAAAGCGGTATTCCCTACTACAATATCAAAGCCAAAGTGACGCCTGAGGGTATGAAGGAATTGGTTGACCAACAAATTCGCGTGGGAATGTCAGTGGATATATTTATTAAAACTGGTGAACGATCGTTAATGAATTATATTTTCAAGCCAATTCTTGTTCGACTCCATTCAGCTCTGAGCGATGAGTAATCATTATGATCGTGTGCTACAAAAGGATTTTGCTATTTACCTGGCTGATGTCATTCGGTCACATCGGTTATGCGCAGTCGCTCAGTTTGTTGGCGGCGTACGAAGCTGCGCTGCAGCACGATCCGATCTATCGGTCGGCAATGCACGAGAATCAAGCTGGCGAACAAGCGGAAGCCATCGGACGATCGCATCTTTTACCGAGCTTGGTTGTTACGCATGCACAAAACAAGAATTCAGGATCGATGGATACCGGCGTAGGCACGCAGCCGCTGAATTTCGACGGTCAAGTCAGTACGCTGACGTTGCGCCAACCCTTGTTTAACATGGAAGCCATAGCGGGTTATCAGCAAGGTAAAGCAAGGGCCGATTCCAGCCGAGCTAAATTCATAGGACACGGGCAACAATTGGTTGTTCGCTTGGTAGAAGCTTACGTGGAAACGCTTTTGGCGCAAGAGCATGTAAATATATCGGAAACCCAGCGCGATGCACTCGAAGAACTGAAGCGCGTCAATGAACGCATGCTGCAAAAAGGGGAAGGAACGACGACCGACGTTCTGGAAACGCAGTCCAAATTTGCTCTGTCTGAAGCAAAAATCATTGAAGCAAGAGACGAATTTGAAATTGCAAAATTGAAACTCGAAACTATTGTCGGTCAGAAAATAATGCAACTGGATCGCCTATCGAATTCTTTTTCGACGGGAAACATTCACTTGCCGGACTACGATAGCTGGCATACCTTGGCATTGGAGCAAAACGCGGAGCTGATTACGCAGCGCCATAACGTTGTGTCGGGCAAAGAGGAAATCAAGAAAAACAGAGCCGGTCATATGCCTCGCGTCGATTTTGTGGCAAGTCTCCAAAAGAACAAAAGAGGGTCTTTTATTACCCAAGGATTGGATGCGGAATTTGGCACCGTCGGTATCGAAGTTAACATGCCTTTATATTCGGGAGGACGTGTGAATGCGCTCACTGCGCAAGCGACTGCAAACCATGCGCGCGCCGAAGCGGATTTGGACGCGGCTACCGATAAAGTGATGGTCGATCTGCGCAAGCAATACAATCAGCTTGTCAGCGGCATCAAGCGGATCGAATCGCTGGAATTGGCGGTCAAATCGGCGGAGCTGTTGGTCGATGCCACACAAAAAAGTATACGCGGCGGAATTCGCATCAATTTGAATCTGCTCGATGCGCAACAGCAACTGCATACCGCGCGGCTCGATCTTGCACAAGCCAGATATCGCTATTTGCTGGCATACCTTCGCTTGCAATTGGCCGCCGGTACACTGGCATTGAACGATTTGCAAAACATCGCCCGGTATTTTATTACCAACCAAAATTGAGCAGCATTATTTGATGCTGCCGCGCAATGTTTGCGCGGCCTTGTTGATACCGGTTTAAAATTGACCAGGGGAAAACAGAGCGCAGGATACTACGCATCTGTGGATAAGTCGACCGGACTGATTTGACATGTTGAAAAAGCAATAACTCGAACTAACATGGATCGGCAAGGACAAGTAACCCAAGCTGGAATCGTGCATCCTACCGGTATTGAAGCAGAAGTCCTTCAACAAGAGTGCGAGAACCAAACCGTGGAAATATTTGCTGCTACCTCACGATGAAATTGTGGAATCGCAGCGACTGATTGATTTTGCGGAAATAAATGCAGATAACTATGTGTCGATATTGCGCATCAGCGCCGCCGCAAAAAAACCATCCGTTTGATGCAATTTGGGTGTTAGTTGCAGAAACCCGCCGGTATCCAGCGAAATTTTTTGCTGCGCCAGTAATTCGGCGCAATTCAATACGCTGAATTGCGGATGGGTCGCCAGAAAGCCTTCGATGATTTGTTGATTTTCTTCCGGCAAAAAACTGCACGTCGCATACACCAAGCGCCCGCCCGGTTTCAATAAACCGGCGGCGGCGACAAGGATCGCCGCTTGTTTGGCTTTGAGTTCTTCGATGCTCTGCGGCGACTGACGCCATTTTAGATCCGGGTTGCGGCGCAATGTGCCGAGGCCGCTGCACGGCGCATCGACCAGTACGCGGTCGATTTTTCCATTGAGCCGTTTGATTTTGATGTCATTTTCATTGTCGATGCGCTGCACATGCAGATTCGACAAGCCGGAGCGCTTGAAGCGCGGCTTCAGATTGCTCAGCCTTTTTTCGGAAACATCGAATGCATAGAGCCGTCCTTTCGAATTCATCAACGCACCGAGCAGCAACGATTTTCCGCCCGCACCGGCGCAGAAATCGACCACCATTTCACCGCGCTTGGGCGCGAGCAAATACCCAAGCAGTTGACTGCCTTCGTCTTGCACTTCGATTTGTCCGGATAAAAACA
>SXGT01565726.1_pt1 | contig 11534 bp, 10 predicted proteins | sample 3176221 | NCBI WGS metagenome assembly SXGT01 (sample SAMN11356862, study PRJNA531348) | freshwater metagenome | isolation source: freshwater sample F1-120 | place: China: Fuxian Lake, Yuxi | collected 2017-12-25
CGATTTCCAGGCCGAGTACCGCAAGTACATCGACGCGATCGCCGCGCCCAACAAGCAGGCCCAGGTGTCCAACAACACCCAGGTGCTCGGCGCCGCGGTCGAATCGCTGGACACCGACAGCGCGTCGGCGATCGTCTACACGAACTCGGTGGCGACCAGCCCGGTGACCAAGAACATCCCGTCGCTGCGCTACCTGTCCTACCGCCTGACCATGGAAAAACGCGGCACAGACTGGCTCATCACCCAGATGAACGCGATCACCTCGCTGGACCTGACGCCCAGACTGTAGCGGCCTCGGGCGCACGTTCATGAAATCGCCTGTCTCGCAACGGCTGACCGCCACGGCACTGCTGGTGCTCACTTCTGCCACCGCCGCGGTCGTCATGTCAGCGGGCCTGATCTTCACATTCGGGCCGCCGGCTGCCGATGCCGGATAGTCTGACCGCATGCCTTCAGTCCTGGTTACCGGCGCGGGCCGGGGTATCGGCCGCACCATCGCCGAACAGCTGGCCGCCCACGGGTGGGATGTCATCGCCGGCGTACGCAGCGAGGCCGATGGCGCGGCACTGACAGCCGTTGATCCCCAGCGTATTTCGGCGATCATTCTTGACGTCAGCGATGACGGGCAGATCGCCGCCCTCGACGGCACGCTGCCCACGCGACTGGACGCGGTGGTGAACAACGCGGGTGTGGTGATGGCCGGGCCGATGGAAACCCTGACCAGCGAGCAGTGGCGCCGGCAGCTGGACGTGAATGTCGTCGGTCAGCTCGCGGTGACCAGGGCCGTGTTGCCCCGCCTGCGGGCCTCCCAGGGCAGGGTGCTGTTCATCTCCAGTGTCAACGGGCGGCTGTCCACCCCGTTGATCGGGGCGTACGCGGCGTCGAAGTTCGCGTTGGAGGCCGCCGCCGATGCTCTCCGAATGGAACTGAGCCCGTGGCGGATTCCGGTGGTTCTGATCGAACCCGCACAGACCGACACCGATATGTGGCGGACGGCGGGGACCATGGTCGATGATGTGGAGGCCGCGCTGACACCCGCCGAACGTGAGCTGTACGCGCGGCATATCGCGGGGATGCGCAAGTCCGTGCCGATTTCGCAAAGGATGGCGGTGGCACCGGAAAAGGTATCCGACGTGGTGCGCGCGGCGCTGACCGCCAAGCGACCCCGGGCCCGCTACATTGTCGGCGCCGGGCCTCGGCTCCAGGTGGCGCTGATGACGAATTTGCCAGCGCGCGTACGTGACCGGGTGTTGCGGACGGTCATGCGCCAGCCCTGATCGACGGCTTCGATCATTCCCGACCAAACGCCCCAGCCCGGCGATCTTGAATGTTAAGTTTTCGCTGAGAACTGCATGGGGCAGCGGGGGAGGTGCGGGGTTGATGGCTGGCAAACACCGGAATGTGTCCGAGCGGACCAGGCGGGTCGCGGTGGTCACGGCGGCTGCTGCGACGGCGACGGCACTGACGGTCGGTGCGGCCGCACCGACGCCACCGCCCCGCCCGGAGGAGCATTACCTCCGGGTGGTGGAGCAGCGGGTTGACCTGAGCGCGGCGGTCAGCCCGTTCGGTCCGCCCGGCAGCCTCTCCGACGTCACCGGTGGCTCGGGGCAGGCCGCCTACAACACCTTCCAGGAGTTCATCGCCGCCTACGAGCGGGCGCTGGCCGGTGTCAACCTGGCCGGTGGTTTCGGTCTGAATATCGAGACTCTGCTGGGCCAGATCCCGACGGCGTTCCTTGACGACATCCTGGGTGCGATCCCCATCGATCTGGGCTCGGTGCTGACGCCGATCCTGGGCGGTCTCGTCACCCCGCTGCTGATCAATATCCTTGACCTGCTGAACATCACGGACGCACAGGGCAACATCACCTTGTCGGCAGTGCTGGGCCTGGTCGGATTAGACCTGTCGGACCCCCTGAACCTGGCGGGGCTGAACATCCCGGGCGTCAACATCATCACCCCGGGTGAGCCGTTCCTGCTGCTGAAGATGCTGGCCGGGCTCGACCTCGGCTGGACCCCCGGCACCGCCAACGCCGTGGCCGACGCCATCAATCAGACGCCGTACCTGGAGGTCGGGGTCGAGAACCTGCTGGATGCGGTGCTCGACCTCGCGGGTGACGCCGTCGGGACCATCCCGCTGCTCGGTCCGCTGATCTCCGCGGTGCTGCAGGGCGTCGAAGACATCAATCTGCCGGATCTCAACGTCATCGATGTCCGCATCCCGATCGTGATCGGCTACGGATTCGGCGCGATGGCGGCCGGTTCGGCCTATGAGCAGGCGCTCGCGGACCTGGGCAACCAGCCGCGACTCGGAGCCAATGGTGGTGGCCCGCTGGGCAGCCTCACCTTGCTGCCGATGATCCTGGCCAACAACGTCGGTCGCGCCAACGGCGGCATGCTGGCCCGGTTCTACCCGCTGTTCGAACTCCTCGGCATCGACCTGATCACCCCCGATGTGCAGGCCAGCAACGCCGGGACCGGGATCCCGATACTGGGCACCGGAATCGAGCTCGGCGCGGCGAACCTCGTCCCGATCAAGGTCGATGCCACCGTCCAGTACCAGCCCTACTCGGACTTCGCGGCGTGGCCGAATCCGTTCACACTGTTCAACAACCTGCTGGCCGGCACCATCGGAGCGTCCTACATTCTGCGCGGTGTCGAGTTGGACAGCGCGCTGGACCAGATTCTCGACGAGGTCGGCGAGACCGTCAGCGATGCACTGGATCTCGGCAATCCGTTGAACATCAACATCTACCTGACCCTGGCGACCAGCACGCTGCCGCTGCTGGAGCCGCTCTACCTGGCCGGCGATCTGCTGAACATGGTGAGCTTCGGGACGTTGGGCACGTTGCCGATCCGGTTGGCCAACGCGCTCGCCCCCGCCATGACAAGTCTGGTCAACCTGGGCTATACCGACGTGGTGCGCAACCCGGACGGCACCTACACCCGCACGCTGGACGACCCGGACACCGCGACACCGTTCATGTCCTTCCCGGATGTGAACTGGGGCCGGGCCATCAACGATGTGCTGACCTCACTGGCGAACGGATTCCACAAGGAGTTCATCAGCGGCAACCCGACCGCGGCGCCGCCCAACGTGCTGGAGAACCTGGGCAAGCTGATCCAGACCCTCACCAAGGGGCTGAATCTGGGTGGTCTCACCGCTGGGCTGCAGGACGGCCTCGACAACCTCGTTGCCGGTCTCACCGGGCAGGCGAGTCGCCAATCCCCGAACGCGGCCCGCACCCTGGCCGCCGCGGCAGGCGATCTTCCAGACCCCGATGCCAAGCTCGTCACCTTCTCGGTGGATCCCGACGGAGACGTCCCGACCGGCAAGCACGCCGCCAACCCGAGCGCCGCGATTCCCGAGGACTCCGGCTTGCCGCCCAAGCACGCCGCGCCCGACGAGGAAAAATCCGAGCAGGCCCCGGAGGTGCCCGCCGACGCTGAAACTCCCTCGCCGGCAGAGACTCCCGAGGAGACCCCGGCCGATGCCGAGGAGACCCCGGCCGATGCCGAGGAGGCCCCGGCAGAGGTCGACGCCGAAGCCCCGGTGGTGAAGAAGCCGACGGTCAAGAAGAATCCGTTGGAGAACCTGGTGCGTGACATCACCAATGCGTTCACCCCCAAGAAGAAGAAGCCGGCGACCACGTCGACCGCGGGGGATACCGACGTGGATGCGAAGACGTCCGAGGCGCCGGAGACCAAGAAGTCCGAGACCAAGAAGTCCGAGACGAAGAAGTCGGAGACGAAGAAGTCCGAGACCAAGAAGGCGGATAAGGAAGCCGCCTAGTTGGACCTGGTCGCCTGTCACATAGGGCATTCGCGGCGTCGCCGGGCCGTGTTCTGCGGAATGTGCAGTAGCGCAGCGTCTTTTGCTCAGCCGTAGTGCCTCGCGACCGGTCCGGCAGCGCGATCTCCCGCCGGACCCGCCGCGTGGACGGTGTTCACTGTGTAGTTGTCAAGGTGCGCAGGGGTTTTCAGGCGGCGGTGGGCAGGGTGTTCATGGTGCGTCGGGCGTGTGAGCGCAGGTGTTCCGGTCCCGGCCCGGCCGGGTCATACGGTGGGATGAACCAGGGGTGGCGGTCGGGCCCGAGGTAGACCTGCCAGCCGCCGTGGTGGATGGCGGTGTGGTGCAGTCGGCACAGCAGTACGCCGTTGTCGATGCTGGTGGTGCCGCCGCTGCTCCAGGGTTGGATGTGGTGGGCATCGCACCAGGACACCGGGCGCCCGCACCCTGGATGCGCACAGCCACCGTCGCGGACGGCCAGGCCTTTGCGGATCAGCGGCGTGAACAATCGTTCGGCGCGTCCGACGTCCAGGGGTGCACCGGCGGCATCGACGGTCACCAGTCCCGCGGCGCTGTCGCAGGTGATGAGATCGGCGGTGCGGGTCGTGACGGGCCCGGTGAAACCGAGGGAGTCCACGAGTCCCGCTGCGGCGGGGCGGATGAGGGTGACATGCGGCAGCACCCCGCCCGACATCGGGCGCTGCGAGTGTGACAGATAGGTCCGCATCACCTGGGCGAAGGCGTCGGCGCGGCGCCGCCCGACCGGTCGCGGGTCCGGCGACCCGTCGGGCAGCGGCACAGGCCGGCACAACGGGTCCAACGCGGCGAGCAGCTCCTCCCCGGTGAGCGCATCGAGATCCAGGCTGGCCGTGACCCGCCCGTCCTGGGTCTGCACCACGGTCATGTCGTTGAGGTCGGCGTTTTCGGCGACCGGGACCGTGTCGTCGTCGGGTGGCTGAGATTGGGCTTTGGCGATGGCGATCTCGCGGGCCTTTTCCTCCACCTGCGATGGCGTGGTCTTAATCATCAACGTCGTCACGACTGCTGCCCGGTCCTCGTCGGACAACGGCACCCGGTTGTGGATGTGGGAGACTCCTTTGCCGATGGCGTCGGCGAACTCGATACCGACCCCACCGAGTCGTTGCAACTGCGTCAACGCCGGCAGCATGTGCGCTGCCCGCCCCACCCGCGCAGCCCTGTGGGCGGCACCGGGGGAAACACCCAACGAGGTGAGCAGATCAGCGCCCGTGCGCAGGTGCTTACGCGCCGGAATCCCGGCGCGCTCCGCGGCCGCAACCGCCTGGGCGACAACATGATCGACCAGGTTGCGCAAGGTCACCGCGGCCACCAACACCGCGAGAAGGGGCTGTTCATCGATCACCCGGCGCGGACAGTCGAGCAGATGAAACAGAGTGCGACCCTCATCCGGTGCAGGCACCGGGGTGAGGTCATCGATGAGCGCATCAACAAAGGTGTCGAGATCAGTGGCGTCCATGTGGATACCGACTTTCACAGAAGGTGCCCAACGGGCACGATCAGGCAACACGGTTCGCACAGTCCCGGCAGGACCATCGAACCTCGCGGCGACCGGAGTCGCGGTCTGTGCTCACCGAGTCGTGATGGGAGCAACGTCGCATTCGAACTTGTGTTCGAGCCTACGCCGCATGCCCATGTTGCGCAAGGGCTTATCTACGAGAAGATGGCTTCCTGCATCAGGACATCGGTGACAGTTCGAGTCGTGCTGACGGTGAAGCCAGTGCCCCCAGTCTCGGCTGACGGCCGTCAACCGACCCGTGGCTGCCTGCTGGATGGCTTCGCCGTTCTGTGCCGGGCACGCGCTGCGGGCGCTGTTGCCGAGGATTCGGTGCGAGGCTGAAGCGCAACACTATTCGTGCCAATCGTGCCCTAGTTGAAGGCCAACCAGCTGGGTAGCGCGCGTTCTCGCGAATCGCAGAGCACCTGCAAGGTGTCGCACGACCCCTTGGGCACGCCCGCACCCGCCCACATGCCGCCGGTGTCACGACGCAGCACGATTGCCGAGGATCCGCCGCCGTCGAGCAGCAGCGCGGTGTCACTTCCCAAGCCGCGGAATAGGTCCTGTATCTGATCGGGTGTGTAGCTGCCGCCCTGGAACACGTACATCTCGTCGCGGTCGCGGGCATAGGCCAACGCGGTGCGCGCCGCCGAAGGGCCAGGATCGTTCATCTGCCCGGTGTCGCCCGGGGCGAGCAACCCGAGACCGCTGACCGCGACGAAACGGGTGCCCTTGTTCATCAGATCGGAGATCACCGGGCCGGCCGCATCGAAGTCGTCGCCTGAGCGCGGCGTCACCACGAACGGTGCTCCCGCGACCGGCAGAATCATGGTGGACAGCGGGGTCCAGACCTCGTCACCCCCGGACAGTCCCTGTTTACCGGCGTAGGCCACGGTGCCGGTGAGCGGCACGTTCACCCGGCCCAGTCCGCGGGTGTTGTCGACATAGGCGCCCAGCGGTGAGCTGCAACCGGTGGTCTTCCAGGATCCGCGCTGCTGGCCGCGGATGTCGAAGAAGTTGGCATTGATGGCAATGGTGGGCTGCCCCAACGCCTGCCACGCGGCGATCGGGGTGTAGATCTCCGAGGCCTGCACCAGTCCGTCCCCGGTGCGGGCGCCCGGGGTGCGTTCGCACCGGGCCTGATAACCGTTGTGGGTGTCCACCAGCAGCCGCGGTGCCAGCCGCTGCGAGGCGGATTTGATGATCATCAGGTGGCCACCGCCGCCGCCCTCGTACCAGTTGCCTGCCGCGTTGAGCATCGGTGTCGGGTTACCGCCACCGAAGTTGTACACCAGGTAGGAGCCGCGGGTGTTGGCGATGGCGGTCGCCAACAACGTCCGGCCGTCGGCGGCGCTCGCAAGCGGAGCGCCGGTGGTTGTCGCCAGTGCCGCGGTGACCGCGAGCGTCGCGAAACCGGCGGCGAGGCGCCGGAGGCGGGCGACAACGGGCGGCACGGCGATCCCTTCAGAAAACAGAGCCTGCAGTGGTGAGGACAGCGAACACAATCAATCACACCAGCAACACTGTCAACTTGCGTCACAAGATCGTCACAGTTGGGCATCGGGTTATCGGCTTGAAGCCCAGCGGAATCGGGTAATAGAGCCGAGTCCAGGCAAAACCCCTGGCCAATCTGAGGAGAAGCAATGATCGGAACCATCATCAGCGCACTGTTCGTCGGTCTGATCGTCGGCGTGTTGGCGCGGTTGATCATGCCCGGCAAACAAAGCATCGGCGTGATCATGACAATCCTGTTGGGTGCCGTCGGCTCGGTGGTGGGTAGTTGGCTGACATTCCAACTCGGCTACGCGAACGAAAACGGCGGCTGGGCCGTCATCCCGTTCCTGGCCGGTGTCGTGGTGGCCGTCGTGTTGATCGCGATCTACGTCGGGGTCACCGGTCGTAAAGGCACGACGGTCCGCTAGCGCCCTCCGGGGGGCTATCCCGGCGGCGCAAGCCGGTACACCGCATCGGCGTAGTCGTCGGTGACGTACACCGCGCCGTCGGGACCGGTCACGGCGGCAACCGGTCTGCCCCAACGACTTCCGTCGGCCTCCTGGAAACCGCCGACCAACGTCTGCTGTTCGCCGAGAACGCCGTCCCGCCACTCGAAGAATGACACCTCGGGTTCCTGCGGGTTCTGTCGGTTCCAGGATCCGTGCACGCCGATGAGTGCGCCGCTGGCGTAGGGCGCAGGAAGTCGGCCGTCGGTGAAACTCATTCCCAGCGGCGCCGAGTGGGCGCCCATGCTCTGCTCCACGCGAGGCAGCGCAGCGCAATCCATCGCCTGGCCATCGGCATTGGTCTGGACGTCGCGGATCAGCTCGAGATCGGCCGGGCCGCCGTCGGGGTTGCAGTAGGGCCAGCCGAGCTCGCGGCCGGGCGTCAGCCGGGCGACCGATTCGGGCGGGTGGTCGTCGACGTAGGCGGGATCGACCGCACCCGTACTCGGGTCCGCCACATTGTCGCGATTGTTCACCGCCGTCCACACCGCACCGTCGGGTGCGATGGCCAGGCCCGTGCCGTTGCGGACCCCGGTCGCGAACGGCTCCATCGCCCCGCCGCCGGCGGGGACACGCATGATGGTCGCGCGCGGCGGGGTCGCCGTGCGGTCTTCCTCGGAGATGTTGCCGGTGGACCCGATGGAGAAGTACACGTCGCCGTCGGGGCCGACGGCGACGCTCTTCAGGGCGTGCGAGTAGGCGCCCCGCAGCTCGGGGCTGCGGGCATCGGGCAGGCCGTCGGCCACGGTGCGGCGATCGGTGGCGGCACCGTCGCGGTAGGCGTAGACGTCGACCCGGTCGCTCTCGGCGATGTAGAGGGAGTCGCCGGCGAAGGTGACCCCATGCGGCTGGTTGAGACCGTCCAGGAGAACCTCGGTCTGCCCCGCGCGCATCGAAAGCACCTGTCCTGCACTCGGAATTGAGACCAGCATCGCTCCGTCGGGTGCCCACGCGGCCAGCCGCGGCTTGGATGTTCTGGCCCATACCTCCAACGACCATCCCGCCGGGACCAGCGCGCGGCGGGGCTCGTCGAACGGGGCCTCGCCCATACCTTCGGGCACGGCGACCGTCACCTCGGTCAGGCCTGCTGCGGTCGGTGCGCTTGACGTGCCCGGCGGTGCGGTGCTCGGGCTGCCCGAGGGCGGCCCGGCCGGCGTGCTGGTCGAGCAGGCGACCAGCATCGCTGCGCCGGCCAGGCCGCCGACGATCCTTCGGCTATCGGCCCAGACCGGCATGCATCTCCCAGAGCAGGATCTCGGACGGCTCGGTGGCGGTGACCCGCTGTCCGCCGGTGGCTGTCAGGCGGGCGGCATCACCCTCGAGTAGTTCGCCGGCGCCTTCCAGGCTCACCGCCCCGCGCGGTACGAACAGATGCAGGTAGGGCGCCTGGGGCAGGTGCACCGATTCACCGGCCTGCAGCCGCGCACCATGGAGGGCGGCGTACTTGTTGCCGATGGTGATCGCCGACTGGTCGCGGTGCTCAGGCATCCCGGAGGCGATCGTGACCAGCCGGCCGCTCAGCAATTCGTCGTCGATCTCGAGCTGCTGGTAACCGGGGTCGCGGCCGGACTCGTCCGGGACGACCCACATCTGCACGAAATGCACTGGTTCGCTGTGGGTCTCACGTCCGGTCAGGGTCCAGGAATCGTTCTTCTCCGAGTGCAGGATGCCGCGCCCGGCCGACATGCGTTGGGCCAGGCCCGGATAGATGACACCGTTGTTGCCGGTGGAGTCCTGATGGACCAGCGAGCCCTGCATCACCCAGGTCACGATCTCCATATCGCGGTGCGGGTGAGTATCGAATCCAGCAGCCGGTGCAACCCGGTCGTCATTGTTGACCAGCAGCAGGCCGTGGTGGGTGTTGTCCGGCTCGTAGTGACCGCCGAACGAGAAGGAATGCTTGGAATCGAGCCAGGAAATCCTGGTCGCCGCGCGATCCGCCGCGGGCCGGATGTCCACGGATGCGGTTCGGGTCATCGATGCTCCTCTGAGATCAGTACCCAGCGTAGGCGCGGGGCGATGGACAGCACAACTTAAATGATGTGTCATGTATTCCATGTGGCTGGATGCGCGCGAGCAGGCGCTGTGGCGGAGATACCTGGCGATGACCGGACGGCTGCAGGCCGCGATGAACCGTCAGTTGCAGCTGGAGTGCGGATTGTCGCTGGCCGACTATGACGTGCTGGTCGCCCTCGACGAGTCGCCGGGCTGCCGGATGACCGATCTGGGGGCGCACCTGGGCTGGGAGCAGAGCCGCGTGTCACACCAACTGCGGCGGATGCGGGACCGCGGCCTGGTGGACCGCCATCACCCCGATGACGACCGGCGCGCGGCGATCGTCGAACTGACGGCACAGGGGCGCACCGCGCTGGGCACCGCCGCCCCGGCACACGCCGAACTGGTGCGTGCGGTGGTCTTCGAGGGGATGACGGCCGCTCAACTGCGCGCGGTCGACCAATGGGTGACCGGGGTGCTGGGCCGGCTGAGCTGATGCCCCAGCGGGTCAGCCGGCCGGGTCCCAGCCGTGCATCGCGGCATGCATCTGATCTCCGTCGAGCGCAGCGGTGCCGAGCGGCTTCTGATCCGGGTGATACCGCATGCCCTCCAGCAGCAGTGCGACGTAGCGGCGCCACAGGTCGGGGTCGACATGGCCCGCCCACTCACTGACGGTGCCCGCCAGCAGGCCGATGATCGGGGTGTCGGTGTGCTCGATATCGGCGCGCAGGTGGCCGTCGTGGCGTGCCCTCTCGACCAATGTGGTGATCAGTGGCACCAGTTCCTCGCGGGCACAATCGACACGATCCCCGCCGTAGGCCTTGCTGTAGATCATCTCGCGCAGCCCCCGATCGGTGGCGGCGAGCTCGCACTGGCGCTCGATGAACCACACCAGTCCGTCCCACGAATTCGGCTGCTGTAACGCGGTTTCGGCCAGGCAGACGACCTCGGCGATGCCTTCCTCGAAGATCGCCTCGACGAGTTCCTCCTTGGTCGCGAAGCGCCGATACACGGTCCCGACGCCGACGCCGGCGTGATGAGCGACATCGTTGAGGGTGGCCTCCATGCCCTTGATGGCGAACAGCTCGCGCGCAGCGGTGAGCACGCGCTGTCGGTTGCGCTCGGCATCCTTGCGCAGGCCGCGACATGGTTTGTCAATCACGAAGTCCACTTTAGTGATGTCCCTTACCTAAACGCCATAACCGGATTGACTCTATCCACTTGTGGGTTTAGATTCCAAGATCAGATCGCATGCCGCCGGTGGCTCGCGGCGTCCCTCATCGAAAGGCAGCACCATGCCTGCAGTTTTCGTGCGCGCTCTGACGGCCGCGAAACCGTTGTCCGACAATGGAGTTTGTGCGCGATGACCGTCATCAAACGGGTCTGGTTGCCCGTGCTGGTGGTGTTTGCGATCGCGATCGGCATGGTGGCCGTCTCGAATCTGCGCTCGGTGTTCGGATCGGACGGTGCCATCGTCACTCCGATCGACGCCGATACCGCCGAGAACTTCAATCCCAAGGTCGTCACCTACGAGATCTTCGGGACGGGCTCCTACGCCAGCATCAACTACGCCGACCTGGACGGAAAACCACAGCGCACGGGCGAGGTCAGCCTGCCCTGGACGCTGACCCTGGAGACCACGCTGCCGTCCGTGATGCCGAACATCATGGCCCAGGGCGACGGTTCCTCCATCACCTGCCGCGTCACCGTCGATGACGAGGTCAAAGACGAAAGGACGGCTGACGGTATGAATGCCGCCACCTACTGCCTGGTGAAGGCCGCATGACGACCTTTGTGGACGATTCGCCGACCGACGCCATGCCGCCGGCGCGGCACGCGGCCCGTCCGAAGTTGCCCCGCTTCATCAGAGCCTTCGCCGTGCCGATCGTGCTGGCGTGGGTCGTCATCGTGGCGCTGCTCAACACGGTCGTCCCGCAACTCGAAGAGGTCGGCAAGCTGCGCGCCGTCTCGATGAGTCCCAACGACGCACCCGCGCTGATCGCCACCAAGCACGTCGGGCAGAAGTTCGAGGAGTACGACACCTCCAGCTCGGTGATGATCGTGCTGGAGGGCGAGCAGCCGCTGGGTCCGGACGCGCACGCGTTCTACGACGAGATAGTCCGAAAGCTCAACGCGGACACCATCCATGTGCAGCACGTGCAGGATTTCTGGGGCGACACGCTGACCGCCGCCGGCGCACAGAGCATCGACGGCAA
>SXGT01459876.1_pt1 | contig 11533 bp, 1 predicted proteins | sample 3176221 | NCBI WGS metagenome assembly SXGT01 (sample SAMN11356862, study PRJNA531348) | freshwater metagenome | isolation source: freshwater sample F1-120 | place: China: Fuxian Lake, Yuxi | collected 2017-12-25
GACGAGCAGCGCAACCCGTTTGACGAGGTGCCCATCCGCCGCCGCCGACTTGCCCCGGGAAACCGGAGGCCGGTGATCACGTGAGCCAGTGCACTTCATGGTTGCTCGTTGTGTGCCATGATTGTTCCTGCCACTGTGTCTTCTAAAAGGTCTTCACCCGTTCCCGATTGTGAATCGAATCTCTTGATGGTCGTCTGTCGTGCATGTTTCGAGTTGCTGTACTGAGGGGTGCCAGCAATTAAGATTTGCCACGGCACTGTGTGCTTGGCAAACGGGGGGTGTGAAACTTACCCGAATTTAGTCAATGATTTGTGGCTCGTTGTGAGCCAGCCATTGATACTCGAGCGACCCGTGGGGATCTTGGCTCGAGATGCGAGGCAAAAGGCTCGTGCTTCATGCATTAGTCGTGCCTCCTCACTTTGGTGAGTCATCTAACGGTTGAACTGGGGTTTGACGTGCTCTATTCCTTGAGCGTAAGAAATTCAACTTTGGACCGGAACCCAAGTCCAGAATCAGGTTATCAGCCGTAACAAGTCATACCCTTGTTCTTGACGCCATGGCGAATATTGGAACGCCGCAGTTTGCATTGGTGCACAGCGGCAGAATCCCTCCGACGATGTCGCAGCCAGTACGAGGTTTGATGTCTGCTGAAAGTGTGCAACATCGCCCCGTTAACGCGGAAGCCGGTCCGGCAGCATCTCAAGACACCCCCATGCTGCCAATCAGTTATGGACCGGCATCCTCGGCGGGCGCGTCATCAAATCGGAGAGTTGCATCATTGCCGGGAGTAAATCGACGGTTGCAGCCCATCCTGGAAGGCTTGGCGGATTCGGCTCAAAGAACGCCTCCGGCGAGATCCCGCGGTGGCGAGTCAAGTGCAGCGATCCGGAGTGCAAGCCGCAGTGATAGGAGGTTGGGACTGCGCCCTGAACCAAGGGGAACTCAATTGGCTATCGAAAATCCGATTGGAGCACACGCCGATGCACATGCAATTGTGGCACATGATCCGAAACGATTGGCAATCGTAGCTCGAGGGAATCCCGAGCCGTTGCAAGACGTCGGACAACGCCAGCTTCAACGGCATTACGAAGTTCACGTCGATATCTTGCGTAGCGAGCTTGGAGCCGCGATGCAGCTGATGGAAAGGCGTGAACAGTGGTGGCAATGCAGCATACAAAATGCACGGGAAAGCATCGGCATGGAGATGGAACGTGTGCGTACCAATGAATTGGTAGCCGCCGAAGATATGGAGTCACAAATGAAGGCTTTGATGCAGGTGGTGTATGCGGCACAAGTGAAAGCCCGATCCAGTTCCTTGGAGGCTCTTGACCAACAACGAATTTCGCAGGAATTGGATAACTACACCAAGAATCTCGAGCGGCAAGGGCGGATGATGATCGCAAATGCTGACCAGCAATGCAGGCAGGTGTATGCTGAGGCGAATCAGTACAAAACAGCGGCCCTGCACGCGTCATCCGAACTCGCTCGAGTGAAAACTGAGGCCGAAAGACGAATCCAGGAGTTGCAACAAAATGCGCAACACGGACACCAACAAGAAGTAAAAATCGGTTTGCTGAGGCATGAGTTGATCGAGGCGAACCGAGTCTGTGGCGAGTTGCAGGATTCTCGACTTCAGACTGAGCTCGAAACCCAGTTGACGATCGAGGAAATGAAGATGCAATACAGGGTAGTCGAGGGCGAGTTGGAAAACGAACGTCAGCGGAACCTTGGGTTGCAAAAGGCTGTGAACGATTTCTCCCATAAAAGGGATGACGAACAGCGAGAGGTTATGCAGTCGACCAACACCTTGCAAGAGTTGTTGACACAGTCACAACAAAGTTGGACTCGAGCAAGCGACGATCTCAGGCGCGCGAACGATGAGATGCGTTCGCAGCAGCAAACCCTGGCGGCGCAAGCCGCCCAGGTACGCATCTTGAAGTCGGAGCTGCTGGAGTGTCAGAGCAGGGGAGGGGGCGACGGCGGACAAGAGGCCATTGACAGGCTTCGATCGGAACTTCGAGCTGAGTCGGCGATGAATACAAAGGCCCAATCTGAGGCCAGACAGCAAAGAATCACGAACATGGATCTGAAGACGGAGGTCGCGGATTTGCGGGCCCAGATCCGAGATTGGGAGCAGCAGTATGATTGGCAGTACTCTCAGGCCGGAGCAAATGAAAAGCCCAAGGAGGAGAAGAGACGATCGGGTCTTGCTCCTCAGGAATGGGAAGCCGAGGATGAGAGTGGCGAAAATGCCGAGTCGGTTATTCGAGGGTCCGAAAGCCCATGCGGGCGACCCCCAATGACGTCGGCGGCGGCTGCTTCTCGGACGGCAGAGCACCCAAAGCCCCCGTCAGATTCGAGGTTGAAAGAGGCTGACCGTATCAAGGTGAACGGTTGGCCCAAACCGGCCATGTTTCGCAAGTGGCGAATGGACGTCACGGACGAGGTAGTTGCAGCTTCCACCAGACCGCAGCGCACATTCGAATGGATGATGAAGGTTAGCGAAGCTGGCATTACCTACGAGGATCTCCGGTCACCCGGGGACGACATGGCCACTTTGGACGCGAAATTGGCCTCGGCATTGGCCTTCAATGCCTCTCCTGAGTTTCAGAAAACCCTGCAGACAAGGAAGGCGGAGGCATTGCGTGAAGGTCGAATGGTTGCCGGTCGTCAAATTCTGTTTATGATCGACCAACATTTCAAAATGACCGAGGCGGACGGATCTGTGTTCGACACCGAACACTTGTTCAGCGTGAAAATGAGAGGTGATAGGCTTGCCGAGTTTCTCTCAAGTTGGGATCAGGTTATCGCAGGGCTCAAGAAGATCCCTACCGACGATACCCTTTTGGCGCTTCTCATGAGAAATCTGAGGACGTGCAAGGCAATGGACCCGGACATCGCGTACTTCGATCGTCTTCCGTCTGATCACTCGGACAAAAGTTACGAGTACATCTTGAGGTGCGCGCGTGCGGTAATCGAAAGAAACCGCTTGCAGTGGTATCGCGACGAACTTTCGCGATCCTTGAACGGTGGATGGGTCAATGCAGGTAAGGCCAAAGGAAAGGGGAAAGGCAAGTCAGGATCGAAAGGCTCGAGTGAAAACCGGGCCGAAAAGGGAGAAAACCGCAAAGGTAAAGGAAAAGGAAAAGGGAAGCGATCGAAAGGAAAATCCAGGTCGCCCTCGCGGGATTCGACAAGGTCGGATCCGTCGGTCGACATTTGCCGGTTGCACTTGAAAGGAAAGTGCAAATCGGGAAAGGATTGCCCGAAGCGGCACAACCCACCATGTAGATTTTTTCAACGAGGGGAGTGCCGAAATGGAAAGGACTGTGTGTTTCCTCATCATCAACCCGCGGCCACCGCAAACACAGGTGTCAAATCAGGCGAGGCTGGAAACGATGAAGGATGGACCAAGGTCGAGGGGCAAAAACATTCTCGAGGAAGAAGTCGACAAAGGAGCAAGGAAGGCCGGAGCCAAACTCCACGAGCTGCGGTATGTGTGTATCGCACCTGGGAGACCGGTTGCCGGGCCGCAGGGACGGCATGGTCCGCCGTTGCGCGAAATCCGCCGGCCCGAAAATACGAAGAAATAAAAATGAGGTGCGGGAGGACCGGATCCGTTTGGATCGAAGGGGCTGAGATCTTCGACCGCATCTTAGAGAAAGGCGAGACAGCCAGATCCACCACGTTTGTGGTGAGACAAGTTGGTTACCGGCACCCCGACAAGCTCCGAAAGTTTAGCACAACGTTGGCGGCGGAATGTGCCGTTGACAGAGCTCTGGATTTGATCGAAGAAATCTCAGACGATCAAATGGACGAAGATGGAGCATTCACGAAAACCGCAACGATGTTGAATGACCAGAAGGCGAGGGAGGTTGCAAAACAATGTCCTTCCGGTCAAGGGCGGTGAATGGATCGTGGATTCGGGCAGCTCGTTCGACATTATATCTCCACACGACATGACGGTTCAAGAAAAGAAAAGCATTTACTCTCTTGACGATGCTGTGCCAATGTACACAGCGCAAGGTGAAACGTCAGCAAACCGAGCAGTGTCGATTACCCCGTTTACGAACGGTGAACCAGTCGAGTGTGTGGTGTTGCCCAACTCCCCTGCCCTGCTATCGCTGGGCCGAATGTGCATGGAAGGGGGATGCGACTTCATTTGGAAGAGCGGGGCCAATCCAATGTTGGCGTTGCCGTCGGGCGAAGAAGTCGAGCTGCCGGTTGTCAACAGGGTGCCGATGTGGCCAATGAGAAAAGGCTTGGAAGGAAAAGGGCCCACACATGTGTGCCCTTCGACCGAGGGAGGTGCATCGTCCTCCGGGGACCTTGCACCCGGTCACCCGGTGCCGAATGCGGCAACAGAACTCATTGACGAGGAAGTGCTGAAGGACGGCGAGGTGCCGGCGGAGCACTACCTCACGCATCGGCCCAAGATGGCGCGGTGTGAGGCATGCCAAGAGGCGAAACTTTACCACAGGCAATGTCGGCGAACGCCTACGGAAACGCAGGCCGACGTCATTCATAAAGCGGAAGCTTTCGGAGACGTCATTACCATGGATCATTTGTCCTCGGACGGTGAAGCGGGTCTTACCCAGACGGGGAATCGAACCGCTCTCATCGTGCGCGATCTCTACACCGGCTGGATTGATGCTTACCCGGCGGGGAGTCAATGTGCAGAGGATGTGGTTCAGGCCCTGTTGCATTTTGTAGGTGTTGATGAACAAGTTGGTTATGTTGCATCCGACGGTGCCGAGGAATACAAGAAGGCGATGAAACAGCTGGGCTGGCGGCATCGAACGAGTACCCCGGGGCGGCCGCAGACAAACGGAATTGCGGAACGCACTGTCAGGGCGGTGCTCGAGGGAACGCGAGCCGTGCTGCATCAAGCCGGAGCCCCACATAAATGGTGGGGCAAAGCCATTAGACATTATTGCTTTTTGCACAATGTCACCAAAAGGCCGGGAGCGGAGCTGTCACCATGGGAGAAGCGGTTTGGAGAACCCTTTGTGAGTCCATTACATCCGTTTGGCAGCGAGGTGTCGTACAAGTCAGCCATTATTGACGGTGCGGCAAACGGACACAAATTCGAATCTTCCGGCAAGAAAGGAATTTTAATGGGTTACTTTATGAACCCGGGGGGCAAATGGTCGAAAGACTTCTTGGTGCTAGATTTGGAAACGGTGCAGCAGAACAAGGACTGCCGCAGGATCCGACCACGACGAGTCGGAGAAGTGGTGCGTAAACGGGGGGAGCCAGTGTTTCCTTTTGCAAAATTGGAAGCTCAGGTCACCCTGGAGCCGCGAATTCCGGCACAAGAAATGCCGGAAGTGCTTGCGCAAGGTGTCGCCGAGGTTCCGATCCCACCGTTGCCACCGGTGCCGGTTCCAGGGCCGGCTCCCGAGCCCGGTCCGCCGGCGCCAGACCAAAAGCCGTTGTCGAAGTATGCACCTGGACAGATGGTTGCCCCTGAGAATTTTGACCCAGACCGAGTGCCGAAGGGATACAAATACGAACAACAACGTATTACGAGACAACGTGCATCGGCGCGACCGGAGAGCATTTGGCCGGAGGTTTGGAATACAATGACACCCAAGCAAAAGCGAGAGGCCATCGAGGCGACAACAAGGGTGGACCCTACAAGTGCACCTCTTGCGCCTGGGACACCGGCGCCGGCAATGCCGGTAGTGAAAAAGGCGATATCGTGGCCACACAGGGAAAAGTGTGGCGACCCATACGGTCTTGGTGGCCTGGCGCTGGTTGCCCGCCCCGTTCGACCTAAGGAGGTCAAGCAGAATGCAAAGGCCCAGGCGGCGATGGACAAGGAGTGGAAAGCACTTAAGGACATTGGTGCATGGGACGAGCGAGGTGTGCAGGAGTGGCAAAATGTGAAAACCACAGCAAAAGTGAAGAACACACGAGTACACATTGGAATGGTATTCGGAATTTGTGTTGAGAAAGGTTCGGAGCTTCCGGAGGGCAACCCTGGACGAAAATATAAGGGACGAGTGGTGTTCCGAGGAAGCGACGTGCGAGATGAGTCCCACTTCCTGGCAACATTCCAGGATCTGGGCTCGGCACCTGCAGGAATGTCATCCGGGAAAATGCTTGACTTTGTCGGACTTCAGCAAGATTGGATGTTGCAACAGGCGGACGCCACGCGGGCGTACACCCAGGCGAGGCTGTCTGGCACACCCACCTGGGTTAGGCTCCCTCGCGAGCAGTGGCCGCGAGAATGGACCAACAAAGGTTTCAAGGATCCTGTTTGCCCATTGGTGCTGGCGTTGCACGGGCATCCGGATGCGGGAACATGCTGGGAGAACCATTGCGACCGACAACTGCAAAAGGTGGGTTTTCAGCCCATCATCAATTGGTCCGGTTGTTACCGCCACACCAAATTGCGTGCTGTGCTGAGTGTTTATGTTGACGACTTCAAGTTGGCAGCGCACAAAAACGACGTTGAAAAGGTATGGGCCCTCATTCGGGGAAATATTAAGCTTGATGACCCCACGTCCCTCAAGCAATATCTCGGTTGTGGACACATTATCCATGAGGGTCCACTTGCCCCGATTACCCGGGTGCCGGGAGGAACATTACCCATCCCAGGCTTCAAAACCAAGGCGGCAAAAATCGAGAATACACCGGTGCGGAGTGTCGAGTACACGATGGTGTCGTTCGTCGACCAGTGTGTCGAAGCATATTTGAATCTCACGGGAAAACCAGTGACGAAACTCATCAAAGCATCGACCCCATTTACCGACGAAACGAACGCATACTGTCAAGATTTGCCGCAGGGTACGTTGGCCAATATCGCGTTGAAGGTGCTCATGAAAATCTTATACGTCGCACGAATGGCACGTCCGGATTTGCTTAGGGCTACATGCAGTTTGGCTAGGCGGATCACGAAATGGACAACAGAATGTGACCAGCGACTACATCGACTTGTGTCGTACATGCATTTTTCACGTGAATGGCGACAGTTCGGTTATGTAGGAGATCACTTTCACGATTGCACCTTGGCCCTGTTTGCCGACGCTGATTATGCTGGCGACAAAACCGACTCAATTAGTACGTCAGGTGTGTTCGTTGCGGCGGTTGGTCCCCGAACTTTTGTCCCAATCAAAGCCATCTCTAAGAAACAGACGTGCACTTCACAAAGTACGTGCGAGTCAGAAGTCGTGGCAATGAGTTTGGGGCTCAAAGAGGTACTTCCTCTGATGGATTTTTGGGAGGCCATTGCCCCCATGCTTAGCCCTGGGAAAACGGGTGCCGGTACAAAAAGCCCCGGTAACCCGGTGGCCGGATTCCAGCGAGCCTTGTCCGCGGGGGGTATTCGACCTTCGGCCGACTCGATGATTGAAAGTTCGACCAAGGCCACGCCTTTCGGCCCAGAAATCCCCACCGTTCCGGGGGGATACCAGGCACAAGTGTTCATTTTTGAGGATAACACAAGTACCATCGCCGTTCTCGAAAAGGGAGCGTCGCAGAAATTGTCGCACTTGAATCGGACGCACAGAGTCAATTTGCACTGGATGGCAGAAGTCATTAAGCAACAAAATGTGCAGATTACGTACATCGAATCCGAAAGCCAAGCGGCCGACATTTTTACCAAGGCGTTTACTAACCCACAACAGTGGGTAAAGCTGTGCTCACTCGTTGGAATTTACCAGGAAACAATTGTCCACAGCCATTTGCTCCCCAAGCACGATCAGCGATCAAGCAAGCGTGTTGTTGCAGTTGCTGTTGCAAACATGCAGCCCGAGAAGAAGGTTGAGAAGCGTGGTCGTCGTGCTGAGAGTTTGGGTGCCTCACTCTCGCGCTCCGAAGCCGAGAGCAAGCACTGGCAGGAGCAGCAATTGACGTTTTGCCCTGGGAAACCAGAGGCCGATTCAGTCAAGTCGGCGGAGCTCAAGCAGAGCCTTCGCGACGAGCAGCGATTGTACGACGTGCAGTTGAGCACGGGTTTCGTCCTGAAGGAGAGCAAGGACAAGTTGTGCTATGCGATTCGTGCCATGTTGCAGAAAGTGGCTTACTACCAGGGGACGCACGAGGTTCGTTCCATGCTCGCGGCGATGCCGTTTGAGTTGACGGCACTGTCGCGCCAGCTCAGCACATTCTTGCACCTGGTGGGCCGCAACCAGGGCATCATGAACAAGTTAAACGAGAATCTTGCCTTGGGAAACCAAGAGCCGTTTAAGGACTGCATCGTTCCAGATCAAGGGACGGTGAAGGTGGACTTGATCGGCGATTCGAGCTTGATGGGTCACCCCGGGGAGGATTACCCGGGCGTCCGAAGGAGCAAAACGGGCGAGCTTTTGCCGCCCAAAGGCTGGACGCCGGACCTCGTCGCGCTCCGATCCGAAATCACCAAGAATCTTTTGAATAGGTGGATGATTTTGGACATGCTGGCCGAAGGCGGAGCAACCTGTGAGGGACTCTGCCGTTTGGTAGACGATGCTTGGCAGCGAGAGCCTGTGCCCGCTAAGCCTGGCGGTCCAACCACCAGAATTGTGATCGTGTCTTGGGCGGGCAACGACAGCGCGACTTGGAAGAAGAACGATGGCCAGCATTACAAGTCCAAACAAGTGACGGCCGAGATGAGAGCCAAGGCAGTCGAGCTCAAGGCGAAGCTGTCCAACTATCCGGCTGGGGTCATCGTTGGGCCAGGCAAGGCCACGAATTGGAATCTCGACGGCTCCTGGGAAACCGGAGCCGACGAATTGTTGCACTTGCTCAAGCCCGACCACTTCCATTATTGGAATTCGACCAAGTTTTGGACGTTCGTGTCGATGGTGCCGGATGGTTGGCACTGGGAGATTACGAATGAGAACTTGGAGTTGGTCGGAAGGCACTTCGCGTCGGCGATCAACTATGCCGTGTGCAACGACTACGTGCGGAAGAGCCTCAGGGTCAAGGAACGCGATGGCGATGTCATCGAAGAGACCGACGAGGGACCCGTAACGCACGGCATCTTGCAACAAGTGATTGAGGAGACTTGGCCGTCCGACGTCGGGTTCCCGACTCATGAGGCCTTGCCCCCTGAAAAGGGGAGCCGCACTGATGCAACGTCTTCGGCCGGATCGGTTGGAGTTGCTGAGGTGGCTCCCAAGGTCGGAGAAGTCAGCGCGAGTGGACTTCGGTGCGGCACTGAGGCCGTAGCGTATGCCGTGGAGATCTCTAGCCGCGTTGTCGACAACAAGAGCAGCGTGGCGGACCCGAACGACTTGCGGGGGGAGCGTATTACGCGTTTGACCTCTGCTGCGGCCGTCGATCCGTCTAAGAAGGATGTTCGCCCCTTTGGAATGGACGTGGACATCGAAGACGATTTTGAGATGGTCCAGGGAGACCCGGAGCCGGCTGTGCTACCACTTCCGCCGGCACCACCCGTCAAGACCGAACCAACACCGGCAAGAGAGAACGAACACTGGTACAACAGCGTGTGTTCGCGGACGGTTTGGAAATTGTTGATCGATCGAAATCTTAGCCCGGAAGAAAAGGGTCTGATGGAGTGGGTTCCGTACCAGGTGTTGCTCCCTACGTTACCGAGGGACGATTACGATTTGCTTTTCAAGCTTAGCAAGTCGGCTACGCAGGCGCTTCGGCACGGCAATGACCGCGCACCGATGCGGCGGAGCACGGACTTGAGCATGCGAGTCGTGGACGTCGCAAATTACCTCATCAGTGTTCGCGGGGATTTCTTGGATCACTTTGTGCCGGAGGACCTCTTCAAGTTGAAGAAAAAGGACGCCAACAATCCGAGGTACGAAGTGCTTGTGAGAAATCCGAGCCGCGACGAATTGGTGAACGAAATGGTGATGAACAATTTCATCATCAAAAACGGCGTTCACAAAGGAAAAATCATGGTGAGAGTCAGGTGCATCCAAGGACACAGCGGGTATGGAGCAACTACCGCGGCATCGTCAAAGGTCGAGATCGAGACGAGGAAATTGCCGATGTTCTTGATTCATGCCACGTTGATGGGAAAATGCAACAACATCATGAAGAGCGGACTTGTGCCCGGGGGAAACCAGGGCCGAGATCGCAGGCCGGAGACATATTTCTGCGATCCGGAAGAGCACTTGAAGGATGTGGCTTGGCGCGGATGGGTGCATCCGTCGACGCATTGCCACATTCGAACAGGTACCGATGTGTTGATTATTGTTGACCCCAAATTTGCCGAGCGCGAAAATGGAGTCAAATTCTACAAGGTGCCGTCAACTGGCACAGTCACCACTACCGACATTGTCAATACCAACACTTTTGTGAGTGCCCGCGCAGTCGATGGAGGGGACTTGTTGTACATTAATCACGACTTGCTCCGGAACATCGACGAGAACACGCCGGCATTCTACTACGCGACGGGCGTTTGGAAGATGAAGGACCTCCCGAAGGTGGCGTACGCTTCTGGGACACCGGAGCCGAGGCCACAGCCAGCAGCGAGCAGCAACGAGGACCCGGGAAGGTGGAAGCCCAGACTCCATTCACCGGAGCCGGGCAGAACGAGGAAGCCCGAGGAAGTTGGAGAGAAAAGGAGGCTTGCCTCACCGAAAGGGAGGCCGAAGAAAACAGAGGATGATGAGACACGGCGTGTGCCAATACGCCTTGTCGAAAGAAAAGCCGTATTTTGCAAGATGTGCGGAGTGGAAGCCCGGGAGGGGCAGATCACCTGCTGGTCTTGCGACGGCCGCATTGACGGCTCGATCAACGAAGAGGCCGTAAGGCGGACGGTGGTCTACAAAGTCGCCCCAGTCATTTCGAGGTGGATTGACAGGGGCCCGCGCAGTGCCCAAGGCGATCGCCGCGACGACGCGAAGAAGCGACGCCGTAGGGCTGAGCAGCAAGGCTTCAAGTCCATAACTCATCGCTGGGAAACCGATGACAGGAACAACTACGAATTTAGAAGGCAGATGGAGGCGAGCGGCTGGACCATTGAAATGGTGAAGGAAGCCGACGAAATCGCGGAGTCCAAGGGCCAAGAGCCGCCGGTCCGAGGCAAAGGCCGTACGTACCAGCAGCGTGAGCAACACGAGGGGTACTACGACCGTGTGTCCAAGAAGGGGCACCAGCCGGAGACGGAGCGCGAACAGATTCCCCATTACGTGAACTTGCGCAATGCCCGAAGGCAGGCCGAACAGGCCATGGGTCGTGGCGAGGAACCTACGGGGTTCGGCGCGAAGGGGTATGGAAAGCAACGTCCTGGGAAACCAGAGACCGATGACGAGGCTGAGAAAGGCCAGGGCAAAGGACAATCCTCAGCTGCCGCCGCCTCGTCGTCGGATAGCTGGACCCCGACGCCGCCGTGGAGGAGGTCATGGGGCTCAAGCTCTGCATCATGGACCACTTGGGCGGCGGGATCTACTTGGTGGACAGGCGCCGATGCGAAGGACCTTGCTCCTGCGAAAGCGGAGACGGGAGATCGGATGAGTGTTGCAAGCTTCGCGATGATGATCTTGGTCATTGGAGCCGTGATTGGGGCGTTCATTGTCTACAAAATCATGAAGTGGAATGAAGGGCGTGCGAACATGAAGAAACA
>SXGT01873874.1_pt1 | contig 11533 bp, 7 predicted proteins | sample 3176221 | NCBI WGS metagenome assembly SXGT01 (sample SAMN11356862, study PRJNA531348) | freshwater metagenome | isolation source: freshwater sample F1-120 | place: China: Fuxian Lake, Yuxi | collected 2017-12-25
AAGCTGGACGTCCAGACGAAAATCGAGGGAGACAAGACTGTCGTCACGGTGAAGGTGCAGAGTCTCGTGCCGCACAGTCTGCCGACCACCCATCCGGCCTGGGCGAGCGTGGCGCTGGAACTGGATATCAAGGGAAAGAATCTAAAGACTGTCTTTACCGACAAGCGGGTCTATGGCCGGGTCTATCAGGATGCCAAGGGGCAGAAGACCAGCTTCGATTTCGAGGCGGTCAAAGTCCTTGAGGACACGGTCTTGAAGCCGGAGGAGACACGTGTCGAGACCTTTACCTTCCCCACGCCGAAAGACACCAAGACCTTCGATGTTGAAGTCACCCTCAACTATGCGCCGATCACCGGCCCGGCTCCCTTCCTGCAGCGAGTCGAAGCAGAGTCCTCCAAGGGATCGCAAGACCCGGTCTTTCAGCCGATCGAGATCGTCAAGTTTGCGGCGAATGTCTCAACGGCGAAGTAGCGAGCGGCCAGCGGATCATTCGAAAATAACTTGTGATCCTGGCGACTTCATCTTAAAGATCTGCACGGCGTTGTACATGCCTTTTGCCGGGTGGTTGAGGATGAGGCGGGAATTGGTGATGTGGGTGTCGAGCAGTTCGTATTGTCCCCCGCTGAAATAGATGTCGCAGTCGTCAATCGCACAGTTTTTGTAGACGTGGTTATCCAGGGACAGCTTCGCCTTGCTGAAGGTCTGCCCCTCGATGACGATGTAGTTCGGTTCCATTCCCATATAGCCCTCCACCTGCGCGGACTATAACAACTCCCTTTTTGATCCGCAAATTCATGAGTTGGTCTATCTGGTCTGTCTGGTCTATTTTGTTCGTCTGGCGGGGGTTCCGATTTGGCTAGCCCGACGAGACAGACGCGATAGACCAGATGGACCAGTCTTCGTTGGACGCGCGCAGTGGAAGATCAATCAGCTCCCATCCCTAAAGAGGGAACGAGCAAGCTTGGAGGAGGGGATGGGGCAGACTAGAGGTCTCCTGTGCTCGTGCAACGCGCGGTCTCTGAAGACCCTCGTTGGACACGCGCAATGGAAGACCATCTAGCTCGCCCGCAAGGGAGAGGGATGAGCGATGCTCGTTCGATGCGCTCAGTGACGTACAGCTTTGGCCATTCCTCGAAGGAGAGGCGTAAAGAGTCGGACGGTCCGTCTCGCCTTCAATCCTCACGTCGTACATGAGATCGCTCGTCCCGCGCTGTCCGGCCAGCCAGATAGACCAGACAGGCCCGATAGACCATCCCCGCGTATCGCCGTTCCCGCTCGTCTCACAATCCCAACCAGATCGATCCTCTTCGCCTCGCTTTACCGCTCACGTCTCACGTTTCACCTCCCAAAGTAAGCGTGATTTATTTTGATGAAAGGGGTATTCTGCGTCGGCTATCTGCTTTTTTCATTGATTCATGTCCACTATGAGCAAACTCACCCTCAGCCAGCTGTCCAGCCTCCTGTTCCGCGCCTGCGACGACCTGCGCGGGAACATGGATGCATCTGAATATAAAGAATATATCTTCGGTATGCTCTTTCTGAAACGGATGAGCGATCTGTTCGATCAGGAGCAGGAACAACTGGCCAAGGATCTCAAGTCGCGCGGGATGTCGGAGAAGCAAATCGCCGCGCAACTCATTAACCCGGACAAATACACCTTCTTCGTTCCTGAGAGGGCGCGTTGGTCGAAGATTCGCCATCTGAAGACCAATGTCGGCAGCGGACTCAATAAAGCCCTCGAAGCGCTGGAAGACGCCAACGTCGAGGCGCTTCAGGATGTCCTCAAACACATCAACTTCAACCGCAAGATCGGCCAGCGCACGCTCGACGACGACACGCTCGCCAACTTCGTGCAAAACTTCGAGAAGATTCCGCTGCGTGACGAGAACTTCGAGTTTCCCGATTTGTTGGGTGCGGCCTACGAATACCTCATCAAATTCTTTGCCGACTCAGCAGGGAAGAAGGCAGGAGAGTTCTACACTCCGGCGGATGTGGTGCGGACACTCGTGGAGATTGTCGATCCTCATCCTGGCATGAGCATCTATGACCCGACCTGCGGCTCAGGCGGCATGCTGATTCAGACGCGCGATTATATCCGTGAGTGCGGCGGGAACCCGAAGGACGTGTCGTTCTTTGGTCAGGAGAGTATTGGCACCACCTGGTCCATCTGTAAAATGAACATGCTCCTCCATGGGATTTCCGACGCCGATATTCGCCAAGAAGATACCATCCGTCGACCTCAGCATAAGGCCGAGAGCAACGAACTCAAGCGCTATGACCGCGTCCTCGCCAATCCGCCCTTCAGCCAGAACTACATCAAGAAGGACATCGAATATCCTGGCCGCTTCGCCGTCTGGATGCCCGAGAAAGGCAAGAAGGCTGACCTGATGTTCGTTAAGCACATGCTGGCCGTGCTCAAGGCGGATGGAAAGATGGCCACCATCATGCCGCACGGTGTGCTGTTCCGGGGCGGCGAGGAAAAGGAAGCGCGTAAACATTTCATCGAGCGAGGCTGGCTGGATGCCGTCATCGGCCTGCCGGCAGGGCTGTTCTATGGGACGGGTATTCCGGCCTGCGTCTTGGTGATGAATAAGAAAGACGCCGCCGCACGGAAGCAAGTCTTCTTCATCAACGCCGACCGAGAATACGGCGAGGGCAAGGCACAGAACTTCCTCCGCCCCGAGGATATCTCGAAGATGGTCCATGCCTACCGTGAGCGGAAGAACGTCGAGGGCTACGCCAGGCTCGTGCCGATTAAAGAAATTGAAGCCGAAGATTTCAACTGCAACATCCGCCGTTACGTGGATAATGCCCCGCCACCTGAGCCGCACGACGTACGCGCGCATCTGCAGGGCGGAGTGCCAGTGGTGGAGATCGATGCACTCAGTCACTTCTGGAAGAACTATCCGGGCTTACGAGAGCGGGTGTTCGTTCCGCGAGCCAAGGACAACACGTACTCAGACTTTGCGCCTGTTGTGACCGAGCGCCGCGCCCTTGCGGAATTGGTCAAGAGCGACCCTGGAGTCGCCAAGGCACATGGCCGTTTTGTAGAGAAATTGGAGTTGTGGTGGAAAGAGCACCTTCCCCTCATCGAATCTCTCGCGCCGAAAAATGGCAAGCGGGGTAATGTCTATGAACTCCGCCGTCAACTGTTGGTCAGTATTGCGGCCACGTTTGCCAAACAGACCATTTTGACTGAGCATCAGATTCGTGGCGCCCTGGCCAGCTATTTCGAGTTCTTCAAGCCGGAATTCAAATCCATCGCCTTCAGCGGATGAGGGCCGGAACTGATTCCGGACGAGGATATTCTCCAGAGCCAGTTTCCTGAGATTCTTGCCGACATGGAGCAGAAGCGTCTCCGTCTTGCCGAACTATCCGCCCTCTTTGCCGCCGCGGATGAAGAAGATTACGAGGATAGCGACGATACTGGCGTGCTCCCCGACAGCGACGTGAAGGGCCTCAAAGCTGAACTCAAGGAAGCCAAGGCCCAGGCCAAGCTGGCGAAGAAGGAAAAACGTGACCAGTCCAAGTTCATCGCTCGCGCCGAAGAGACGGAGAAACGGCTCTCTCGCCACAAGAGGTTAGAGGACGAGGAAAGGCAGTTGAAGGCCGATCTCCGTGCGACGGAAAAGAAGAAGGAAGAGCTCGTTGCCGCTGCCCGCGAAAAGATCGACCGAAGCGAAGCTCGCAGCGTGATCCTCGACCGGTTGCACCGGTTGCTCGTGCAGACCTATGAAGGTTATCTCCGTGCCGACCAACGAGCCTGTACTGCTGCGCTGGAAAACCTGCATGCAAAGTATGCCGTCACCGCCAAGACCATTGAAGCCAAACGCGATGCCGAAGCTGCAAAGCTAAAGAGCTTTCTATTGGAGTTGGGGTATGAGTGAGCTTGCAGAAACGGCACTTTCAAGCCTCGTCTTTGCCTCTAGGCCAATCACTTATGGGATCGTTCAACCCGGACCAGACATATCTCCAGACGGCGTTCCACTAATAAGAGGGAAAGATTACAGTTCTGGCAAAGTCAGCACATCCTCTCTGTATCATGTGTTGCCCGAGATTGACCGTCCATACGCTCGCTCTAAGGTGCAGGCAGGCGATCTGCTTCTGTCAATAGTGGGCTATGTCGGACAAGTTGCCCGAGTTCCGGCTGAATTAACCGGAGCAAATATTACTCAGACTACGGCGCGCATATCGGTCGATCCGGCTAAAGCCGATAGCAAGTTTCTCCTCCACTACCTTAGCTCGCCATACTTTCGATCTGAGATCACTCGATATGAGAAAGGTTCGGCGCAACCAGGCTTAAATCTCTCTGATGTCGCAAGGCTTAGAGTAAAACGCCCGTCACTCCAGCAGCAGCGCCGGATTGCCGAAATTCTTTCGACGGCGGACGAGGCAATCGAGCAGACTGAGGCCTTGATTGCGAAGTATCAGCAAATCAAGGCGGGGCTGATGCAGGACCTCTTTACCCGCGGCATCACCCCCGATGGCCACCTTCGCCCCACCCGTATCCAAGCCCCTCATCTCTATAAGGACTCACCACTCGGCTGGATTCCGAAGGAGTGGACGGTGGTACCACTCAGCAGCGTGACTCAACTCATAACCAGTGGGTCGCGTGGATGGGCTGAGTATTACAGTGAGATCGGCCCGCTATTCATACGAATCGGAAACCTTACTCGGGAGCACATCAACTTCCGCTGGGACAGTGTGACGAGAGTATCACTTCCGAAGTTCACTGAGGGGCAAAGGACGGCTGTCCTACCGAACGATATTCTGATCTCGATCACCGCCGACCTGGGAATCGTCGCGGTGGCAGGCAATGCCCTTGGAGAGGCATATGTGAATCAGCATATCGCCCTCGTTCGCCCCAAAGTGGAGCCGGAAGTTAGTCGCTTTCTAGGCCACTTTCTTTCTACGGTACGTGTCCAAAAGCAATTTCTTCGTCTTAACGATTCCGGTGCCAAGGCTGGCCTGAATCTGCCTGCCGTTGGGAAAATACTAGTCATGAAACCACTCGATGACTTAGAACCAAAGAGGGTCGCGGCCAGGCTAGATGAGGTGGGCCTGACCATCGAATGCCATAAGCAAGAAGTGGCCAAGCTCCGCCTACAAAAGCAGGGCCTCATGCAAGACCTCCTGACCGGCCGTGTGCGAGTGAAGGTGGGTGAAGCGGAGGGGAAGCGATGAGCGCGAAACGCTCGAAGCTTTCTGCATCGAAGAGGAAAGCCAGAGCTTCTCGTGCTGTGAAGGCACCCGCCCAGCCGGGGCTCACCGGCGCAGGGCTGCTGCCGGAGTTGCGCCAGTTGATCCAGACCGCGCGTCACACGGTGGCAGTGGCGGTGAACTCCGCGCTGACCACGCTGTATTGGCAGATTGGCGTGCGCATCCGGAGGGAGATTCTGCGGGAGAAGCGGGCTGCTTATGGCGAGGAGATTGTGCACGCACTGAGTGCACAATTGAACGAAGAGTTCGGGCGAGGCTTCACCGCCAGGAATCTGTTCAATATGGTCAAGTTTGCCGAGGTGTTTCCGGATGAACAGATTGTCTCCGCACTGCGACGGCAATTGGGGTGGACGCATTTCAAGCACCTGATCTACCTGAATGATCCGCTCAAGCGCGACTTCTACGCCGAAATGTGCCGCATCGAGGGCTGGAGCACGCGCCTGCTCCAGCAGAAGATCGATGGCATGCTCTACGAGCGCACCGCTCTGTCTAAAAAACCTGCGAAGCTCATCAAGCAAGAACTCACGGCGCTCCGCGAGACTGATAGGCTGACGCCGGACCTCGTCTTCAAAGACCCCTACGTGCTCGATTTCCTGGGTTTGCGGGACACCTATTCGGAACGAGACCTGGAAGCGGCGCTGCTGCGAGAAATCGAGCGTTTCCTGCTGGAATTGGGCGCGGGCTTCGCGTTCGTCGAGCGGCAGAAACGGATCACGTTCGACGGTGACGACTACTATCTCGATTTGCTCTTCTATCATCGCCGGTTGCGGCGATTGGTGGTGATCGAGTTGAAGCTGGGAGATTTCAAGCCTGCTGACTCCGGCCAGGTGGAGTTGTATTTGCGGTGGCTGGATCGCCATGAACGCCAGCCGGGTGAGGAGCCGCCGCTGGCGATCATCCTCTGCGCGGGGAAGAAACAGGAAACGGTGGAATATCTCGATCTCGGGCGCAGCGGTATTCACGTGGCCGAATACCTGACCGAGTTGCCGCCCAGAAACGTTCTTCAGCAACGCTTCCACGAGGCCATCGCGCAGGCACGGGCGAGGCTGGAACAGCCCAGTAGAGAGAGTCGGCGGTAACTTCATGTCGGAATACCTCCATGTCGAAAAGCCCTTCCTCGACCAGCTCGCCACATTGGGCTGGACGGTCATCGACCAGGGGCAGGGCTTCATTCCCTCCGATCCGGCTGCGAGCCTACGCGGGAGCTTCCGTGAGTGGCTCCTGCCGGAGGTGTTCCGCGCGTCGGTTCGCTCGCTCAATCGCACTGCCAATGGTGAAGCTTGGCTGACTGACCGCCAGCTCGATGATCTCCGCGACCAGATCGTGCGCCAGCCCAGCCGCACATTGCTGGAGGCCAACGAGGCGGTGCAGGCGCTCCTCTTCAAGGCGCAAGTGGATGTGAATGAACGCACCGGGGAGGCGGACCCGGTGGTGAGGTTGATCGACTTCGCCAACCCAGGGCGAAACGTATTTCACGCCATCAACCAGTTCCGCATCGAGACGCCAGGCTGCGTGAAGCGCTGCATCATCCCCGACATCGTCCTCTTTGTGAACGGCATTCCGCTGGTGGTGGTCGAGGCGAAGATCGGCGATCCCAATACCGCCAACCCCCTGCACGCGGCGTTCGAACAATTGCTCCGCTACAGGAATGCGAGGCCTGAGACGGTTGCCGCCGGATTGCGCGAAGGCGAGCCTCGCCTGTTCTATTCCAACCTGCTCCTCGTGCGAACATGCGGTGAGAAGGCGGAGTTCGGCACGATCACCTCCGGGCACGAACACTTTCATGCCTGGAAGGATATCTGGCCGGAAAGCCGCCGCTCCTATCAGCCGCCGCTTGGCATTGAACGCGAGCAGGAAACAATGATTCAGGGTCTGCTCGCTCCTGACACATTGCTCGATCTGCTGCGCACCTGCACGGTCTTTATGGACACAGACGAGGGCAAGCGCGTGAAAGTGGTCTGTCGGTACCAGCAATACCGCGCGGCCCGCCGCATTGTCGAACGGTTGCGCAGGGGCAAGACGGCGGAGGAGCGATCCGGCGTGGTCTGGCACACGCAGGGCTCGGGTAAATCGCTCACGATGGTGTTCGTCGCCAGGATGCTGCGCGCCTCTTCCGATCTGGCCGACTTTAAAATTGTGATGGTCAACGACCGGATCGACCTGGAAGCGCAGCTGTCCTCGACCGCGCGCCTGATAGGCGGGAAGGTGAACATCATTGCCAGTACCGCCCAGCTCCGGGAGCACCTGAGCACCGACGCGTCCGATGTGAATATGGTGATGGTCCACAAGTTCACGGAACGGTCAGAGGAATTGCCGCTGATGGTCGCGGAGACGCTCGCCCGCTATGGCAAACCTCCGGCGGCGGAGACCTTCGGCGTTGTGAACCGGTCGGAACGGATTCTCCTGATGATCGACGAGGCACACCGCACACAAAGCTCAGACCTCGGCGATAACCTCTTCGAGGCCTTCCCGAACGCGACCAGGATCGCCTTTACCGGGACTCCTCTCATTACCGAACAACACGGCACGAGACGGACGGTGAAACGGTTCGGCGAATACATCGATACCTATAAGCTGATGGACGCGGTTCACGACCATGCGACGCTGCAAATCCTCTACGAAGGCCGCACGGCGGATACCGCACTGAAGGACAAGCACGGGTTTGATACGAAATTTGAAGACCTGTTTAAGGACCGCACGGAGGAAGAGATGCTCGCCATCAAGAAAAAATATGGCGCGAGCGGCGACATCCTCGAAGCGGAGAAGCGCATCGAGGCCATCGCCCGCGATTTAGTGGGCCATTATATTGACAACATTCTGCCTGACGGTTTCAAGGCCCAGGTAGTGTGCCACTCCAAGGTGGCGGCGATCCGCTATCAAAAATTCATACGAGCGGCGCTGGCCGAGCGGCTTGAATCGGAGAAACGGAAGGCTACGCCAAGTTTGGACTTAATCAGGCGCATCGCATTCCTGAAGGCGGTGGTGGTCGTGTCGTCCGATGCGACAAATGAGCTTGCGGTCATTACGGAGGCCCGCAAGGAGGCGAAGCGCTGGAATGCGGTGGAGAACTTCTGCAAACCGTTCGATTTTGATGATCCGGACAAGGACCTCACGGGCATCGCCTTCCTGATCGTCTGCGACATGCTGTTGACCGGTTTCGACGCGCCGGTCGAGCAGGTGATGTATATCGACAAGCGCCTGCGCGAGCATAACCTGCTGCAAGCCATCGCCCGTGTGAACCGTGTGTCGAAGGGCAAGTCGCGCGGCTTTATTGTGGACTATATCGGATTGGCCAACCATCTGACCCATGCCTTGTCTATCTATGCCGAGGACGATGCGCAGGACATTCAGCAGGGACTGAAGAATCTGCTCACGGAAGTGCCGATCCTTGAAGAGCGGTATCAACGGCTCTTGCAGCATTTTCGTTCAGTCGGCATTGCAGCAATCGAGGCATTTGTCACGGGCGCATTGGTGAAGCCGGAGGCGCAGGTGGCTGTGGTGCATGCGGCAGTCGGCGCGATGAAAGACATTAAGCGGCGAGCGGATTTTGAGGTTTACTTGAAGGCGTTCCTTCAAAGCTTAAACCTGATTCTTCCGCACGAGTCTGGGCATTCGTTTCGAGGGCCGGCCCGGCGATTCGGGTATCTCTTGCGGATGGTGAAGGAGCGTTACAAGGATGATTCGCTCGACCTTGCCGATGCCGGGGCTAAAGTAAAAGCGCTTATCAATGAGCACCTCATTGATCTCGGCATTAACCCGAATATTCCTCCTGTCGAGCTGCTCTCAGCCGATTTTCTGGCCAGTGTGCGGAAGCACGCAGAGGGCGATCCTGAGGCTAAGGCAAGCGAGATGGAACATGCTCTTCGCAAGCACTATACGGTGCATTTCGACGAAGATCCGGCCTTCTATAAACGGCTCAGCGATAAATTAGAAAAGCTCATTCAAGAGCACAAGAATAATTGGGAGGCGTTGGCGGACGGCTATGAACAGCTCCGCGCGGAAGCGTTAGCGGGGCGTACCGAAGCCATCGAAGGGCTGACCAGGGAAGCCACGACGTTCTATGATTATGTGGCGCAGCTTGTGTTTGCGCGCGGGGAGGCACCTCCTCAGGACCGGCAGCGATTGAAGGAACTCATGCTGCGGATCGTGGAACTTCTTCAGCATTCGATCGGGATTATCGATTTCTGGAAGAAGCCGATTGAAGTGAAGAAGCTGCGAGGCAACATCGACACGGAGATTCTTCTCGCCAATATCCCGCAGCTTGCCGAGCAGCACGAACGAATTGCCGTTGAGATCATCAAGCTGGCAGAGAAACGCCATGAGGAACTGACGACATGACGGTATTGCGTAACCAGGACATCTCGTATGGCATCGTCCGCAGCCGCCGTGCGACGGCAGATATTGTGGTTGAGCGAGACGGGCGGGTCATCGTCCGCGCGCCGGCTGAACTTCCCGATGAACATATTGAGGATATCATCCAGTCGAAGCAGTACTGGATCTATAAAACGCTCGCGGAGTGGCGCGATCTCAACGCCACTCGGGTTTTGCGCGAGTATCGCAACGGTGAGGGATTCCTCTATCTCGGGCGCTCGTATCGGCTCTCTCTCGTTGCGGACCAGGATGAGCCGCTGTTATTGAAGGGTGGACGTTTTTGTCTGCGCCGTGATTTGGTCGATCAAGGTGAAGTTGCCGCCGCAAAATCCGCGTTTCAGGACTACTTCATCGTACGTGGCCTTGAGCGTATTGCCCAGCGAGTGCGCTATTACGCGCCAAAGGTTGGGGTTACAGCCTGCGACATCGATGTGCGAGAGCTTGGTCACCGGTGGGCTTCTTGCTCACCGAAAGGTAATCTCGCCTTTCATTGGAAGTGCATGATGGCCCCTCCAACTATTATTGACTACATCGTGGTGCACGAACTTTGTCACATGCACTGCATGGACCACACTGAGGCGTTCTGGAATGAGATGGACAAGGTGATGCCTGACTATGCTGAGCGAAAGGAATGGCTGAAGAAGAATGGCGCGGCGATGGATTTGTAAGCCACAGATGTTCTGCATGGTTCGGATCGCTTCCTCTTCATCAATCCCATAAGCTGTGTATCCGTGATTCTCCATTGCACTCAGAAGTTGGCAGCGCGGATTCCCTCCACCACCGATCTGCCTGACCCAGGCGTTGCGCATGATGGCCAGGCAGGACCCCTGAGTAGCTGGCACGGCCATCTTCTCACCCTCGACCGCCGCCAGTGCGTGCTCTTCTGCCACGACGCCACCCGCTACGTGCTGTTCATGCCGGGTCTGCGCGCTCCGCAACTCGCCGAACTGGGGCGCTGGCATCGCGATTTGTTTCTGGCTGTGTTGGAGGCGCAAGGGCTGGCGCACCATCACATTGCCAGCGCTGGTCTCACGCTCGGGCCGTTGCAGATGGATCGGAATACCGATCGATCGGTGCTGGCATCCATGAACAGGGTTGCGGGGGATCTTCAATTCGGCCTTTTGCGTGAGGTGTCCAATGTGATGGAGTTGGACCCTATTAAGACGTCCCTCTGGCTCAATGATCGGCCCTGCACTGTCCATAAGAAGTGGATCTGGCCGGATAAAGCGATGCGTGAGATCGTCGAGGCGTTGTAGAAGGCTCCTTTAGCGAATTTGATCTTGATACCAGTACCCCACCTGTATAGAATGGCCCGACTTTTCAGTTAGTTAGCTGCACGGATCGATTCTGTACCACTTCGCGGTTTTCCATCGAACACGTGATCGTGATGGATGGAAGCCAGAGGAAATGGGTGTCCCCCAACACCCCTAACAGGAGGAGACCACTGTGAGCGACTCAGCCATTATTACGTTTGCGTTGGTATCGGCGGTGACCGGCATTGCCTACGGCCTTTATCTGGCCATGTGGGTCTTTAAGTTGGATGCCGGTAATCCGAAGATGCAAGAAATTGCCAAGGCCATTCAGGAAGGCGCGAGCGCCTATTTGAATCGCCAGTATCGGACCGTCGGCGTCGTCGCGGCTGTGTTATTCACGATGTTGTGGGGCGCAGGGGCTGTTTCAGATAAATTCGGTTTGCTGACCGCGATCGGCTTTTTGATCGGCGCTGGCGCGTCGTCTTTGGCCGGCTACGTGGGCATGGTCATCGCAGTGCGGGCGAACGTGCGGACGGCCCAGGCTGCGCATAACGGGATGAATGCGGCGCTGACCGTGGCCTTCCGCGGCGGCGCGGTGACGGGGCTCTTGTTGATCGGGCTGGGGTTGCTGGCCATCACCACCTTCTATGTGGTGGCGTCGCAGATCGCCGGACAGGAGAAAGCGATCC
>SXGT01839544.1_pt1 | contig 11532 bp, 7 predicted proteins | sample 3176221 | NCBI WGS metagenome assembly SXGT01 (sample SAMN11356862, study PRJNA531348) | freshwater metagenome | isolation source: freshwater sample F1-120 | place: China: Fuxian Lake, Yuxi | collected 2017-12-25
ACCGAAAAATCGAGGACAAACGGCAACACACCCTGTAAACTCATGCCCGGCCTCCCTGCGGCGTTGAAGTGCTGATGTCACAACACCTTCTACGCCCTCGCGGGCCGCTTCATTGGATACGCATGAATAATGTGGGCTAAGATTTGATCTCGCGTTTGTTAGCTCCGTCAGACTCGAAATGCGGTGTTCCGCAGATTAAAAGTGTCGGTAGCGGCGCGACTGGGACTTACTTCCCGACAATTGACCAAATTCAAGGCGAATGGATATGGCCGAACCAAATCGAGGGGTTGTGGAGTTGGTCATCGAAGGACCAGCCGGACAGATGCTTCGGCAGCAATTGATCGAAGGCCAGACGATCCGGCTGGGACGCGCTCCGGCAAAAGGCTGGGCCGTGGAGTGGGACCGATCCATCTCTCGCGAGCACGCCGATTTGCTCTGGCAGAACGGACAACTGTCAATCACCTGCCTCCCCACGGCTGGAAACCCGATCCGTCTGCGAGGTGAATCGCTTCGTGCCGCGGTGGTCGGTGGTGCGGGAGGATTCGAAATCGGACAGTCGAGCTTTTTCGTCGATGTCAAATACATGGCGCAAGCCAATTTTGCGACTCAGAACATGCAGACAGCACCGGAACCGATGATCCGGATGCCAACACCGACCCCCAAGGCAGAGCCTGAGGAAAAGTTCGAGACGCAAGACGCCGAAGAGGCCATTGAAGAGCACTCCTACAAAGCCAGCGAACTTAAGGATGTGTCGTTCGGAGATACGGAACGGCAAATGGAAGTGCTCTCGGATTTGCCGCGGCTGATTTCCGGATCGACCACCGATGTGGATTTGGCGTTGATGCTGTGCGGATTGCTGCTGGACGCGATTCCGCCGGCCGTCGCAATCGCCGTCGCGCTCTTCGACGAAGCCGATGTCCAGGAAATGAAAAATCACGACAATCCGGACGCGCCCATCCCGAAGCCGAAAATGATGCGCGTTCAGACCCGCGATAACTTCGAAGGCCGATTCATGCCCAGCCGCCGCTTGCTCCGCAAGGCTCTCCGCCGCGGAGAAAGCGTGATGCACATCGTAGGAGACGTCGACAGCAGCCAGTTCACAATGGCTACGGCGCTCGGCTGGGCGTTCTGCGCGCCAATCAGCGCGGAATCGTGCGTCGGCTGGTGCTTGTACGTGTCAGGAATGGGTGGCCGCGACGACAACAACTTCATCACAGAAGATTCGCTGAAGGGGGATTTGCGTTTCACGCAACTGGTCGCACAGCTCATTGGCTCAATCCGCACCGTCCGCTCGCTACAGGATCAGAAATCGCAGTTGTCCGCGTTCTTCTCCCCCAAAGTGGTTGAGAATCTGACCAAAAAGGGAGGCGCGGGAGACATCCTGTCTCCGTCCGAGCGAGACATCACCGTGCTATTTTGCGATGTGCGCGGGTTCTCTCGCAAATCCGAGCAACTAAAAGACGACTTGCACAAGCTGTTGAGTTGTGTGAAAGCCGCGTTGGGCGCGATGACGGGGGGCATCCTGGCGTACGATGGTTCCATCGCCGACTTTCAAGGGGACGCCGCACTCGGCTTCTGGGGCTGGCCCACGCCGTTGCCCGATGGACCAATGGCCGCCTGCCGTGCCGCCTTTTCGATTTTGCAAGCGTTCGCCTTGCCGCTGGGAGAACAAGGTTTGCTGGAAGGCTTCACCTGCGGTGTCGGCATCGCTCACGGCCGAGCGATTGCCGGACAGATTGGCACTTCGCAGCAAGCCAAGATTGGTGTGTTCGGCCCGATCGTGAATCAAGGTTCGCGCATCGAAGGACTGACGCGACAATTCGGCGTGGGCATCTGCATCGACGAGCAGACCGCCAACTTTGTGAAACGCCTGATGCCGCCAGGAGAAGGACGCTGCCGACGCTTAGCGAGCCTGCGGCCGAAGGGTATGGACACGACGCTGCTCATTCACGAATTGCTCCCTCCCGAAGTCGAGGGTTGCCTGGTCACTGAAACCGCGATGCTCAATTACGAAGCGGCGCTGGATTTGGTCATTGCTGGGCGGTGGGCCGAAGCGATCGAACGACTCAACGCGGTCCCCGACGAAGATGGTGCCAAGCAGTTCTTGTTGAAACACATGGCCAAGTTCGACAACGCGCCACCCGACGGCTGGGATGGTGCCTTCAGCTTGGATTCCAAGTGACGAGTGTTTCCTCAATCGCTTCAGCCCCTCGCTGACACCTACCACGATCTGGTCTGCGGCAGATGCATTGGGGGCAGACGCCGCCTCGCTAGGCCGGAACATCTCATGGTTCAAGCCAGAAATCGCTCGATCGCCCCCTGAATCTCCGATGGTTCAGCCATGCGGCCGGGGCCGACTTGGCCACAGCTAAGCCAGCCTTCGCCGGGATCGACGAAGTGGATGCCGTCGGCTTTCAACTGCGCCACGTTGCGTTGCACGGCGGGCTTGGCCCACATGTCGCAGTTCATCGCAGGTGCCACCAGGATCGGTGCGGTCGTGACCAGCGTGATCGTGGAAAGCAAATCGTCCGCGAATCCGTGTGCGAGCTTCGCCAGGAAATCGGCCGAGGCCGGTGCGACAACCAGCAACTCGGCGCGGCGTGCGAGGCCGATGTGCTCCCCTTGATGAAAGCCTTCTTGCGGCGAGAACATTTCGCGATGCACCGGCCGCGCGGTCAGCGCTTCAAACGTCGTCGCCCCGATGAATCGCTCGGCGGCAGCAGTCATCACCACCGTCACGCCGTGGCCGGCTTGCACCAGTTTGCTGCACAAGTCGGCCACTTTGTATGCGGCGATCCCCCCGGTCACTCCGAGCACAATTTCACGACGCTGAGTCATGGTTGATCGATTCGTAGGTCAGACTTTCCAGGCTGACCAGATGAAAGGTTGTCGCGAATTGCCCCGACCGGGAACAGGCTGGAAAGCCTGACCTACTTCTTTGTTTTCGCCTTCTCTTGCTGCTTCTCAGCGGCTTTGCGTTCGGCTTCGATGTTGGTGTCCAACGCGCGCGAGACACCCAGTCCCATCAGTCGCATGAACGATTCATCGAATTGCAGTCGGATCCGGGCTCCTTGGTCGGTCGGCTTGAAGTCGATCCGCATTTTGTCGTCGTTGCCGCTGAATGCCTTCTTTTGCATGGAGTTCCAGGTCGTCAATCCTTCCCGGCGTTGTTCCGCCGTTTGCTGCCCAAAGCCTTGAGGTCCACCACGTCCAGGCCCACCACGACCAGGACCGCGCTGCGGTGCATTCCCCTCAGCCGCCTTCGGAGCAGGCTCAGTGGAATTGGCTCCGGCTTTCTCGGCGGCAGCCTTGGCTCGTTCTTCCGCCGCTTTGGCAGCGGCTTGATTCTCGGCGATCACCGTTTCAAATCGCTTGAGCCGTTGTTCGCTGTTGGCTTCGCCGAGTTCGATCCACTTCTTCATGTGCATGTGAAATTGGAACGGAATGAAGTCGCGGCGATCTGGCCGCGAGACCGGCTCGGTGTTGACGCGGTCGATGACCAGCTTGAGCTGCGACAGCACGTCGGCCTGACCGATCGCAAACCACACGGCTTGCGAGCCGAGTCCCACATAAGCCGCCGGCTTCGCGCCGAACGTCTCTTGTGTACCTGGATCGGTGTCGAGTCCGCCGCCGGCGATCCGATGGAACGTGACGCCAGCGTGCGAGTCGATCCCAAAATCCATGCGCGCCATGCCCGGCCGGTCTTTGAGCTGTCGCAGAATCTCGGTCGCGCCGCCTGCGAACTTGGTACCGTCGGCGATCTTTGCTCCGCCGATCAACGTGAACTGCGGCGTGCCGCTCGACTTGCTGTCGGCAATGAACTGCACGAAGAAGTCCACATGCCCGGTCTTCGCGGTGGCTCGTAATGCCTCGAAGACATCGTGCAGCGCGGGGGGCACGGGAACCTTGGCTTTCTGAACTTTGCCGGACGAACCCCGCTTCGACTTGGGCAAGCCAGTCGATTTCGGAGCGTCGGCTGGCGGAGGTGCGGCGTTCTCCGGCTTCTTGGGTTCGTTGGGCTTCTTGCCTTCCAGGACATTGGCCAGTCGCTCGGCGACATCCTGTTCGGCATGCTCGAAGAATTCCGAGAAACGTTGTTGGTTCTGCGGCGTCATCATCGCGGACATCGAGAAGGTCAGCGGCACTTCGTCTTCGACGACGTTGGAGAAGTAACTGGGTCGAGCTGCGACGTCTTGCAGCGCTTTGGCGAACGCGCTGTCCTGTTTGGCCTGCACGTCCAGTTCAATCGTCGCGTACTTGCTCTTCGGATCGACCTTCAAGCCGAACGTCAGCCGCTCTCCTTGCAGCAACAGCTTGTCGATCCAATCGAGTGAATCGAGCGCGTTGAGCCGGCGGATCCGGTAGGCCGTCTCCGGTTCGCCATCACGTTGTTGAATCGCGGTCTCAGTGCTGGCTCGGAGGAAGTCGAGGAAGATGTGCTTCATCCCTTCCGGAACCTGCGTGAGATTGAACTCGATGGCGATGTCGTAACGATCGGCCAGCCGTTTGGTGGCCGACACTGGATCGGGGAATTCGTAATCGAGCTGATCGGCCTGCGTGGCGATCCAGGCGTAATCGCCCGCCAGCCGCGCGTGATAAGTCTCTCGATCACCAACGAGGTCATAGTGCGTGTCGTCGAGCTTCTTCACTTTGACCGGACCACCGGTCAGCGTGCCAATCACGTCCGACAGATTCTTCACCGGCGCGAACATCACCGGGTACGGCTGCGGCAACAAGCCCGGCCGCAAAAAGATCAGCATCCCGAACGGCTTGTCCTTATCGAATCCTTTCAGATCATTGACGTTCGCCAGCTTGCCACCGACGTAGTCCGACAACTCTTCTCGCTCGATCGTCCCGAAGAGGTAATCGACGTTGCTCATCCACCGTTCAAAGCCGGCGGCACAAATGACTGCCAGCGGGATCGCCTGCTCGCGGACGGCCGGCACGGGTTTCTCCGGCTCCTTAGTCTGAGCATGGCTCAGGCACGGGCTGAGCAGAACAGCAAACAAAGCCACCAGTCGCCAACGAATTTGAAGAATCCGCACAATGACCTCCCAGAAAGAACGTGGTGCAGGCGGCCCGCCTGCACACAAACTCGCGTCGTAGATTAGTCGCCCGCCCCGAAAGTGACGAGCAGACGGACATCCGCCATGAAGCCCAGAGTACCCTCGCCAGCGCGAAGCGGTGTCATTCCCCTGGCCCCATTCCTCTGCCAATTCTGTTTGGCCAGAGGAATGGGGCCAGACGAATGTTGCACCGGATGGTGATTACCGCCTACCAATCCGCAGGTATTCCAAGAGGTCGAGGATTTCCGGTTCAGTCAGCGAGTTCAGCATCCCAACCGGCATCGGCGAAGCAGGCGAGGCTTTGCGGGCTTCGATGTCGGCCAGAGGAATCTTCGTGACCTTGGTCGGCCGCAGCGGATCGGGCGCGAGCAGCAGATTCTCGCTGTCGCCGCCGACCACTCGGCCGCTCAGCACTTGTCCGGATTTCGTCTCGACGATGGTTTGCCGGTACTTGCCGTCGATGACCTTCGACGGCACCAAGATGTGCTCCAACAAATCGCGAGGGCCAAACCGGCTGGCCACGAATGTCAGATCGGGACCAAGCGTTCGCCCTTCGGTGCCGACGCGATGGCAGCGCAAGCACAGCGTTTCGCGAAACATTTTTTCTCCGCGAGCGACATCCCGCGGTGCCGCCGGTTTCACGGCGGCTTCCAAGTCTTCGAGCTTCCATTCACGAACGACCGGCCGTGTAGCGTTCACAGTCGCAATGTCGCCGCCGCTCTCGGCCGCCGGTTCGAGCAGCGTGCCCATTTCGCGACGCTCATCAGCGGACAGCATCGCCAGCGCATCCTCGCGAATGCCGTTGATCGCGATCGGCAGCAAGTTGCCGCCGTCGAACAAGTCCGCCTTCCGCAGTTCCGCGAAGTACCGCCGCCGCAGGTCGAGCGTCCAACCGACGCGCACGTTTCGCAGCGTCGTCAGATAGGCCAGCTTGTCTTCTTGCTCGACCACTTGCACCAGCCGAGGAATCGTCTGCTCGACCAACGGCGGCCATTCGAGGTACGCCAGCAACTCACCTAGCCGCAGATTCGGTTCTTCGAATTCCTGCGGGTACTGCTGAGCCAGCCGACCCGTTACGGTCTTTGCGACAGCCTCGTCCGGTCGTCCGAGGCGAGTGAACGCGACCGAGTACACGCGCCACGCATCCAGCCGCTGTTCGGTCGAGAGCTTTTCAAACGGCAACGCATTGAGCCGCTCGCAAATCGACCGTAGCTCAGGCGGCTCGCCTGAGACTCGCGCGAGCGCCAACAACGCAGCAATCGTGGCCGTCGCTGAATCAAGACTCATCGGCGACTTCAACGCCCGCTCACGCCAGCGATCAATCGGCTGACGTTCCAACGCGACACGCGCCGCATGTCGCAGCCAAACATCGTCGCTTCCGAGCGACGGCCAGAGGAGGTCGATCGATGAGGAATCAACGACCGTGTGCCAGCGTTCGAGTTCGCGCCGCAACAATAGTTCTTTTGTAGGACGGGCACTCTTGCCCGTCGTCGGACTTTCGACGGGCAAGAGTGCCCGTCCTGCAGATGGTCGCACTCGATACAGCCCCGACTGTGTGCCACGTCCGCCGGTTGTGAAGTACATCGCGCCGTCGGGACCGAACGTCAGATCGGTCACGTTGAGTGGCTGACCTTCGAGGAACAGTTCCGCTCGGCAGCGATACGACGCACCTTCGGGGTCGAGATGAATCGCGTGAATGCGGCCATACGACCAATCGCAGACGAACATCGCCTTGTCATAAGGCGGCGGAAACTTGCCGTGATGTCCTGACCTCACGCCGGTCGGCGAGGACAAGCCCATGTTGAGAATGCTCGGCAAGTGTTCGGCGTAATGTCCCGGCCGATTGGCCGAGCCTTGCCGGAATCCATAGTCGCCGCCGCTGACGATGTGATTAATCCGTGTCGGCCGATACCACGGAGTCCCCTGATCCCCTTCGTTGTCGGCATCGAACGTGAACAAGTCGCCGTCGGCGTTGAAGTCCACGCCGTACGGATTGCGAAAGCCTCCCGCGACGACTTGCCACATCGAGCCGTCCGCGTCCGTCCGAGCTACATAACCAGCGGGCACCTTCGCGTCGGAATCGAACATAAATCGATCCCAGAATGCCGGCCGAAGCCGATCCTCGGCGAGGTGCCGCAGCGGCGAGTTGTCAGGAATCGTGCGGTCGGTCTCCGAGATCAGCACGTTGTTCCCGTGAATCACGTAAATGAGGTTGTCCGGTCCCAGCGTCAACGCGTTGCGTCCGTGTCCGACTCCGCCTCCGGTGGCTTTGAGCAGCCTGACGTCATCGAACCTGTCGTCGCCGTCGGTGTCTCGCAGTCGATAGAGACCTTTCGAGTTGTTCGCATTGGCGTAGAGGCTGTCGAATGCCCAGAGCAGGCCGCGGCATTCTTGGAGTTTGTCGGTGATGAGTTCGACCTGAACTTCTGGTGAAGATTGGCCGAGCAGGTTGGAAACCTGCCCCACGTTGGTCATCCGCAGAATGCCGGGGCCTTCGCGGCCGACGATCAAGCGGCCTTTCGCATCGAACGTCAGGCTGACCCACGAGCCTTCGCCCGGTTGCGAACTGCGAACCAACTCCACCTCGAAGCCCGGCACGACACGCACCCGTGCCGCTTCGTCCGCTTTACCGGTGCCAATCGCCCGCTTCCATTGGTCGTAATCGTCAACTTCCCCGGCCGGCCGCCACCACGGGGCGATCCCCAGCATTCCCAAGCTGGTCGCTCGCCGCCATTCGCCGCGCGAATCATTCACTTCCCAATCGCCGTCAGTGACCAATCGCTGCGATGGACCTTCCGCGCCGGTCCAATCAAGCTGCAGCCAGACGCCCGCCGCACCACCACGATTCGTCGCTTCGATCTCCACCAGATGCTTGCCCGGCGTCAGCGAAGAGATTTCTGCGGTCGTGAAACGTCGAGACGATTCGATGTCCGTGACATGTCGTCCGTCGAGAAACACTTTTGCATGATCGTCCGCCAAACCGCGAAGCGATGCGCGACGCACGGCACCGCTCACGATGAACTCGCGACGCAGCCGAATCGTTTCATTCGCACGAGGGAATCGACTGCTCCACAACCATTGGGCTTCCAAACCAACATCGCCCGCGACAGCGATGCAATTTGCGAGGCAACACCCCAAGAAAAACATTCCGAACTGAGCTCTCATTTCGGTGACCCCCATTCGAGTCGCGCAATGTCATTCTTCATCCGCAGCCCGTCTCTGCCACCCGCAGGCAGAGACCCCTTCTTTTCACGGATGGCAAAGCCGGGCTGCGGATGGACAACTCTTGGCAACATTGATCGCCCCAGCAAAACGAAAAAGCCCGGCCTGTTTGCAAGCCGGGCTTTCGTGATGCTTGGTTTCAGGCCGAGCGATTACTTCTTCTTCTCGACCTTGAAGCCTTTGTCGAATGCCTTGTCGGCGAAGGCGAGTTCGAGCTTGGCATCCCCTTCAGCCTTCTCGACTTTGCCTTTGCAGTTGTTGCAGCAGAACGTGACCTTCACGCCGGAAACGTCGGCCGTCGCGTCTTTATTGAGATCGCCGCCGCTGAGCGGGCACTTCTCTTGCTTGGCTTGGCCAGTTTGTACGAGCTGATGATTGGCCTTCGTCGAGTACTTGGCCTTGTCTTTGGTAAACGCATCTGGGCAGCCATCGCAGCAGAGATAGACCTTCGCGTCGCGATAAGCGACGGAGCTTTCTTCCTTGGCCGCTTTGCCAGAAATCGGACACTTGGCACCGTTGAGTTTGTCCTTGGGTTTGTCTTCGGCGGTCAATCGGGGCAACACCATCGCGGCCGCAACCGCGAGAACCAGGAGCGTGGCTTTCGTCTTCATGTCAGCATTCCTTGGGGGAGACTCAGACAAGCGGGATGTCTTCCGCACCAATTGCGGAGACCAACAACGGCGGGAACGTATCACCGCCCGTTAATCTTGTCAGCGCCCAAGTCAGATTTTCTGGCGGGCCAGAATTCGTAGAAGTGGCTTCAAAACCAGCACGACGCGCGAGCGAGTGGTTAAAACGTCAAAAAGACAACCATTCGCTCGCGCGTCGTGCTGGTTTTGAATACGGACTCTACGAATCCATGAAGCGTCGAGGCTTACAGGAAGTTTTTCATCATCATCACCGCAGCCGGGCCGACCAGCACCACGAAAATGCCGGGGAAGATGAAGAGCACCAGCGGGAAAAGCATCTGCACCGCGGTCTTCTGAGCACGCTCTTCGGCATATTGACGCCGCTTCAGACGCATCGTGTCGGACTGTTGACGGAGAGCCGGGCCGATCGACGAGCCGAAACGCTCGGCGTTGATCAGGGTTGCCACCAAGGCCCGCATGTCATCGACTCCACAGCGCAAGCCCATTTCACGGAGGCAATCTCGGCGGGGCTTCCCCATTTGAAGCTGCATGTTGCAACGATCGAACTCCTCGCAGATTTCTTTGCCACCTTCGCGCAACTCGTCGGAGACCCGACGCATTCCGGCATCCAGGCCCAGTCCCGCCTCGACGCAGACGACCAGCAAGTCGAGCGCGTCGGGAAGTTGCATAAAGATTTTATCCTTCCGGCCCGCGGCGATGATTCGCAGCATGACTTCGGGAATGTAGATGCCCGCCCCAGCGCCGATGATTAGCGCCGTCAGACTGTTGAGCCGGAGGCCATACATCCCCAATCCCACACCACCGCCGATCATCACGCCAAAGCCCATTGAAATGACTTTGATTGTCAGAAACAGCGACGAAGCGTTCGGGTTGTTATAGCCCGCGCTGGCTAGACGCAGCTTAAGTTGATCGCGTTCGTCGGCGTTGGTGGGTGCCATCGCTTGAGAAAGTGACGGAGCCGCCATTTCCAGAGCGGCGGTTACTCCACCTCTTCCTTTTCCCAGCCGATCCTTGTCGCGCAGCGTTGGATCACGCAGTTCGTCGAGCCGTTCCAACGCTCGCGACTTCTTCGTATTCATGACCGACATCAGCCCCAGCACCACACAGGTGACGCAGCCGAAGATTGCCCAGGGAAGAATCTGCATGATGTCCATGATGGGTCTCCACGAAGTCTCAGATTTCAAATTTGAAACCTAAAATTCTCACACCTTGATGTTCACAATCTTCTTAATGACGATCGCACCGAGGAGCTGCATGACGATCGCCGCTCCGATCATCTTGCGGCCCTCTTCGGTCGTGAACAGCAGCATGACGTACTCGGGATTGAGTGAGTACACGGTGACGAACAAACCCAGCGGCAAGGCCATCAGCACGATGCCGCTCAAGCGACCTTCCGCCGTCAGAGCCGCGACCGTGCCCAGGATTTTGAAACGCTCGCGAATGACGTAGGCGATCTTGTCGAGGATCTCCGCCAAGTCACCGCCCGACTGCTTTTGAATCGCGACCGCGGTCACGAAGAATTTCAGATCCAGATTCGGCATCCGCTTCAACATGCTGCGTAACGCTCGCTCGATCGGTACGCCCAGGTTCTGCTCTTCGTAGGCCATGCTGAATTCGATCGAGATCGGTGCCGGCATTTCCTCGACGATGACGTTCATCGCCGACTGCAAGCTGTGTCCCGACCGCAACGCGCAAGCGATCAACGCCATCGCATCGGGAAGTTGCGCCATGAACTTCTTGAAGCGAGCCGATCGTTTCCACCACGCCCAGACCAGCGGCAGGCATCCGGCCATCAAACCGAAGACGGAATACAACGGCGCGGGTAATCGAGCCGCCCAGCCCATCAGCGCACCGGCTCCCATGCAGACCAAGATCAAACACAGAAACTTATCCGCCGAGATATTGCAGTCCCCTTGCTCCAGGTACATCCCCAGGCCGGTGAATTTTTTGCCGATTCGCCCGATGAGGCTCGTCGCGCTGGAGGCCGTCTCTTTCAGCAGATCGCCACCCTTAATCAACGTCTCGTTGTCCGATTCATCGCGATTGCGACCGGTGAGCACTTCCAGACGCTCTTCTTCCGAGGTCTTGCCCAAGTCACGGGTGACGAAATACAGCCCCGCCACCAACGTCGCGACAAAAGCGAAGGCCGCGATCGAAATTAACCACACCAACATGATGCCAACTCCTCGCTCTGAAACTCTGACTTACTTCCCGCCCAGTTTGCGTTGCGCGAACAAGTTCGCTGGCAGACGAATACCGGATTGCTCCAGCCGCGACATGAACGACGGCCGCACTCCGGTTGCCTCGAAGTGGCCGAACGCCTTCCCTTCTTCGGTGATGCCATCCTGCACGAATTTGAAGATCTCCTGCATGATGATCGCGTCTTGTTCCATTCCGCAGACCTCGGTGATCGACGTGATGCGGCGCGGCCCCCCTTGCAGACGATTCACCTGAATGATCATGTTGACCGCCGCCGCGAACTGATAACGCAGGGCTTTGATTGGCAGATCGACGCCGCCCATCGCGATCATGGTTTCCAGACGGCTGACAGCGTCGCGGGGCGTATTGGCGTGGATCGTGGTCATCGAGCCTTC
>SXGT01854703.1_pt1 | contig 11532 bp, 11 predicted proteins | sample 3176221 | NCBI WGS metagenome assembly SXGT01 (sample SAMN11356862, study PRJNA531348) | freshwater metagenome | isolation source: freshwater sample F1-120 | place: China: Fuxian Lake, Yuxi | collected 2017-12-25
GCCCGCATCGCCGGCATCATGGCCAGCAAGAAAACTTCCGAACTGATACCGCTCTGCCACCCCATCGCCCTCACCCACGCCAGCCTGGAACTGGAGCCGGAACCGGAGCGGAACCGGGTGCGCTGCGTGGCCACGGTCAAGACCGCCGGGCCAACCGGCGTGGAGATGGAAGCCCTAACCGCCGTGCAAGTGGCGCTGCTCACCATCTACGACATGTGCAAGGCGGTGGACCGGGGCATGGCGATGCAGTCGATACGGCTGCTGGAAAAGGCTGGCGGCAAGTCGGGGGAATGGCGTCGCGCTACCGGCGCGGCGGCGGATTCCGGCCCTCGATCCTAGCCCGCCTCATCAAGGCCCGAAGGCCGCCCTACCGCTCCAGGGTAACAAAACTGTAATTCAATCCGCTGTCCGGGTCGTTATCGACATCCTCCCTCGCCACCTCGCGCCATTCCCCCGGATCGAACTCAGGGAAAAAAGTGTCGCCCGGAAACTCCCGATGGATCAGGGTTAGATAAAGCCGATCCGCCCTCGGCAACAACTCCCGGTACAACGACGACCCGCCGATCACCATGGCCTCGGCGCCCAGGGCTTCCCGTAGCGCCTCTTCCAGCCCATGGACCACCACGCACCCCAGCGCGCGGTAATTGGGATCGGAAGTCAGCACGATGTTCTTGCGCCCCGGCAACGGCCCGCCAATGGACTCGTGGGTCTTGCGGCCCATCACCATGGGCTTCCCCATCGTGATTCGGCGAAAGCGCTTGAGGTCGGCGGACAGATGCCAAGGCATACGGTTGTCCGCGCCGATCACCCGGTTCTCGCCCATGGCGACGATCAGGGAGATTTTCATGGCGCCCGTGCCGACTCAAAGGCGCTGAAATCCGGCACCGGCGCCTCGCCGCGTTGTTGCGCCAAGGTCGGATAATCCACGTAACCCTTGGGGCCGCCGCCGTAGAAGGTCTCGGGGTTGGGCGCGTTGAGCGGAGCCCCCGTGCGCAAGCGCTCGGGCAAATCCGGGTTGGCGAGGAAGGATCGCCCGAAAGCAATTAAGTCGGCCCGTTGCTCCTCAAACGCGGCGGTGGCCTTTCCGGAATCGTAGCCGCCGCAGACGATGAGCGTACCCCGGTAGCGCTCGCGGATGAGCTTGAGTACCGCCGCGCCGCGCGGGTCGGGCGTTTCCACCGAAGCATTGCCGGCGATGACGGGTTCGACCACATGCAGATAGGCCAGATCGAAGCCGCTCAGTTGTTCCGCCACATAGCCGAACAGCGCTTCCGGGTCGGCATCGTCCATGTCGTTGAAAGTGCCCAGCGGCGACAGCCGGACGCCCACCCGCCGCGAACCCCACACTCCGCAGACCGCTTCCACCGCTTCCAGCAGCAAGCGGGCGCGGTTTTCCACCGAACCGCCGTAGGCATCGTCGCGCTGGTTGGTGTTGGAACAGAGGAACTGATCCAGCAAATAGCCATTGGCGGAATGCACCTCGACCCCGTCGAATCCGGCGGCGAGAGCTTGCTTGGCCGCGTGTACGTATTGCTTGACGATGTAGGGCATTTCCTCGATGGCCAAGGCGCGCGGCGGAACGAAGGGCACCAGTTGCGGCGCGCCTTGTTCGTCGGTGATGAAGGCCATGCCGCTAGGCGCGATGGCGGATGGCGCCACCGGCAATTGCCCATCCGGTTGCAGCGCCGGATGGGAGACCCGCCCCACATGCCATAACTGCGCGAAAATCAGCCCATCCGCCTCGTGCACCGCGTCGGTCACCAAGCGCCAACCCGCCACTTGCTCCGCCGTGTGGATGCCGGGCGTCCAGGCATAGCCTTGGCCTTGCTGGGAAATCTGGGTGCCTTCGCCGATGATGAGCCCCGCCGTGGCGCGTTGGGCGTAATAGAGCGCGTTCATGGGACCGGGGATGTTGCCGGGCTGTAGGCTGCGCGAGCGGGTCAGCGGGGCCATGACGATGTGGTTCTTCAGGGTGAGCGGGCCTAGCGGGAAGGGCGTGAATAGGGGTGCGGTCATGGGGTGCCTCGGGAGTTTTAGGTGTGTGCGATGGGGGCGGAATATACAGGGCGGGCGTGGCGGATGTCATCCCACCAACCACGCAGGAGCGCAAAGTCATTCCTGGGCTTGGCAATAACCGAGGGGTTCGGTCAGCACATGCCGGAGGAAACCAATATCCGGCCCGGGCATAGTGTGCCGGACTGCCTCAATGCAGCGGGAGACTATCCGGCGTAATCAGCGGCACGCTCTGAAAATAAGTCCGATAGCGGTTCGCGTCGCGGGTTAACAATGTAAATCCTGCCACCTCGGCATGGGCGCCGATATAGAAATCAGGCAAAGGCGAAGTTTTGGCCCCGCCACGTCGGCGATATTGGACAAACGCTTGCCCAGCCGGATGGGCAGCCTCCCACGATAGGTCTACGCGCCCGATGTCGAGCGTTTTTAGCACTTGGTCGAGTTGCGCCGATGTTTGATAGGCGATTGAGAGTTCCGAATAAATCAACGGATTGATGACCACCGGACCATCGAGCAAAGCGCGGGTCAAGGCGAATTTGGACCAAGGCAGCCATTGAGGATCACGCTTGATGATGTCGAGCAGGACGTTGCTGTCTGCCAAGACCATGCGCTCAATCCTCACCACGGGTCAGGCGAAGGATTTCGTCCGCGCTCAAATCAAGGTTGGCGGTAGCGCTGCCTTCAACTTGGGCTATGGCGTCAAGAATTCGCTGGCGTTTCAAACGGATATCCGCGGGTATGGGTTCCAGCCAGAGCCGCCCATTTTCGTAGCGGAGATCCAGTTCGGTGTCTTGCGTCCATCCGGCTTGACGCCGGATATGCTCAGGGATGGTGATTTGTCCGTCGGCGTTGGGTTTCATGGGGGAATTCCTGCTGGGTGCGCTGGTTGGGGGAAGTTAAGCCTTGTGAACCACGCAGGCAAGCCTCTAGGATTTGGTTCATCCGGTTTGGTTGTTAGCTTTTCCGGCGTTCGGATAACGCAACCCCGATCCATCCTCGTTGCGCCCCTGTTTCCCATAGCTGCAATCCGTCAAAATAGCAGGCACACCGCATTAGCCACGGAGCAACCCGCCATGTCGAAAACCAACAGCCTCGCCCTTGAACTCATCGAAAAGGAGAAGCAGGAGAAGACGGGGTTTCTTGATTTGGGGAATTGTGGACTTACGGAATTGCCGGAAGACTTGAGGGAATTGGCCTGGTTGGAAGAACTGGTTCTAGGCATCGGAAGATTTAACCGAGACAACGAATGGGTAAGCAGCGGCAATCAAGATAAACCCAACCACCTCGATAGCCTCCCCGGTTGGCTAAATGAATTAGGAGAACTGCGTCGGCTATGGTTGGGAGGCGCCTGGGGAAAAGGGAAACGCTGGGCTCTCAATGATCTTTCACCCTTGGCGGAGTTAAAAAATTTGCGCTCATTGGGCTGCTCGGGCACCGAGATCGCCGATATCTCTCCCTTGAGCGGCTTGCGGAACCTCGAGATGCTCGATTGTTCCGTGACGTGCGTAACCGACTTATCCCCCCTGAAGGGTTTATGCAATTTGCGGGAAATTTACTGCTCGGGTACGCAAGTCGCGGACTTATCCGCCATTTCCGATTCGAGAAATCTGGAGATACTGTTTTGCACCGAAACGAAGGTGGAAGATTTGTCGCCTCTCGGCGAGCTTCACAATTTGCAGTCGCTGGGTTTCCGCGCCACGCCGGTTAGCGACTTATCCCCCCTAGCCGGTTTGGACAAACTTTACTATCTGGATTGCACGGACACTCGCGTTAATGATCTAGCGCCCTTGCGTGGGCTGGAGAATCTTGCCACCGTTGGCTGCGGCGGCACGGGGGTTTTTAGCTTACAGGAATTCGTCCCGAGAATCTTGAATGGGTGGCCGGTAAAATGGGAGCGATTTGTTTCGACACCGGGGATTTACGTGGAATCCTGCCCCCTGATAAATCCACCCGTTGAGTTCGCCAGCAAAGGCCACTGGGCGGTATTGGAATACTTCGATCAATTAGGTAAGGAAGGCCGTGCCGTCAATGAAATCAAAGTGATCTTCCTAGGCCAAGGCGCCTCGGGCAAGACCTCCCTCATCAAACGCCTACGCGAAGAGCCATTCGACCCCAAGGAAAGCCAAACCCATGGCGTCCGCATCCGCGAAACCCCCTTCGACATTGATGGCGAAATCGTCACCGCCCACCTCTGGGATTTCGGCGGCCAGGACGTCATGAACGCCACCCACCAGTTTTTCCTCTCGCAACGCTGCGTCTATGTGCTGGTTCTCAACAGCCGCGCCGACGACAAAGCCGAACACTGGCTGAAACACGCCCAAAGCTTCGGCGGCAAATCCCCGGTGCTGGTAGTACTGAACAAAATCGACGAAAACCATTCCTTCGAGGTCAACCGCAAGGGACTTGCCGAGAAATACCCGCAAATCCAAGAATTCTACCGGCTGTCCTGCCTAACCGGGCAAGGCCTCGCCGAGTTCCGCGCCGCCCTCGCCGCCGAAATCGATCATGCCCCCGTCCGCCGCACGCCGTTCCCCATCCACTGGCTGGCGGTCAAGGAGCGCTTCGCCCGTTTGGACCAGGACTACATCGAATCGGCGGAATACCAAGCCATCTGTGAACAACTCGGCGTCAACCGCCCGTTCAGCCAAGCCGTGCTGCTGCAATTCCTGCACGACCTAGGGCTGGTCATCAATTTCCACAACCTCAAGAACTTCGATACCCAAATCCTCAACCCGCTGTGGCTCACCAACGGCGTGTACCGCATCGTCAATTCCGAACGGGTCGCCAAGCAAGGCGGGCAATTCCACGAAAGCGACCTGGACGCCATCATCAACGATCCCCGCTATACCCAGGACAACATCAGCGAAAAGCGCTTCCATTACCCGCTGGATAAGTTCAACTACATCGTCCGGATCATGGAAGAATTCGAGCTGTGCTATCCCCTGGAAGGCCACCGCCACATCGTACCGAACCTGCTGCCAGTTCCCGAACCGCCATTTCAACAACAAGGCGCGGTGCTGCATTTCGCCATCCACTTCCCCGACTTCCTGCCCAACAGCGTGTTTCCCCGGCTGATGGTCAAGCTCCATGCCTACATCAAGGGCGAACTACGCTGGCGTACCGGCATGGTTTTGGAGAAGCGCATTGTGTTCGGCGACGCTACCGCGCGGGTGCGGGTGGACAATGAAGACAAGCGCATCCAGATCGACGTTTGCGGCAAGGAGCCGCGCCGATTTCTCAGCTTCATCCGGGAAACCGTCAAGGAAATCGTCGCCGACTTCGCCAACCTGCCATACACGGAATGGGTGCCGATTCCGGATAACGGCGAATTCCTGGAATACGGCTACTTGGTGGACGCGGAAAGCGCCGGGGAAACCGAGGTTTTCGTTCGGCAAGTGAAAAAGCGCATCCCGGTCGCCGATTTGCTGGACGGCGTGGAAGAACCCGCCATGCGTGGCCAGGAAGCGCAAACCCCGGTCAAGGCGTTCGTGTCTTACGCGCACAAGGATTTGGAATATCTGCAAGCCCTGCGGGCGGCGCTCAAGCCCTTGGAGCGGCTGGACAAAGTACGCTTCTGGGATGACCGGGACATCAACGCGGGCACCGAGTGGAACGATACGATCTTCCGCGAACTGAACGAAGCCGACTTGGTGCTATGCCTCGTCAGCCAAGACTTCATCGCCTCGGAGTTCTGCTATACCCAGGAACTCGCGGCAGCCATGGCCGCGCACCAGCGGGGCGAGAAAACCGTAGTGCCGATCCGCCTGCGCGACTGCGCTTGGGATGATTTGCCCTTGGCGCGAATCCAGGGCACGCCGGGCCAGTGGATCACTTCCGCGGCCAACAAGGACGCCGCCTGGACCGAAGTCGCCAAAAGCCTCAAACCGGCCATCGACCAGGCCAAGACGCGCAAGACGCAGCGCGGTTAGCTTCATCGCGGAGGTCTCCCCAGCGGCCGCGGAAACCTTCCCAAGCGCTGGGAATCCCGACCCAAGCACGGAAAACCCCGCCCCGAAGCCAGTTCAAAAGCTTGCCATTCGCCAAGGCCGGCGCTAACGTTGCCCCATATTTCGCCCCGTATCAATGCCATGTCCACCATCACTTTCGATACCCACAAATTCATCCGCAAGCAGGAACAAGCCGGTTTCGACAGCCGGCGGGCGGAAGCGGAAATCGGGCCGGATGCCGCGATAACCAGCACAGGGCGAACTTAGGCGATCCGCGGCATAATCCGCTTGCACGCATTTTGGAAAACACACATGACTTCACTTATTGGCATTACCCAAAGACATCCCGAGATACTCAGCGGCACGCCGGTTTTTGCCGGAACACGGGTGCCGGTTCGATCATTGTTCGATTACCTGGAAGGCGGCGATACCCTGGAAGAATTCCTGCATCAATTCCCTTCCGTGAAACGCGAACAAGCCATCGCCGTGCTTGACGCGGCCTGCGAATCGGTCACGGAAGATGCGCATTTTGCTTGATGAAAATTTCCCCAACGCCCCCAGCCACACTCCCCCCGCGCTAGCAATCCACCCGACTTGACAGCCCCTCCTTCGCCCACAAAAATCCCCAACGCCCCCGCGCTCGGCCACACCGTCCAGCCCCAACCCAACCCCAAGGAACCGAAACCCAGGTCCTCACCCGCCGCCGAAAGCAAATCCCTTAAGCTCCTGCGCGACATCGTCGATTCGGGCCGCCCGCTCGCCTACATCAAATCCTCCGAGGAACAGCGCGTCTCCCGACTGCTGGGCGCAGCCGCCCGGAGCTTCTTCGCCGCGCCGGTTCCGCTCTGGACCTGGAGCCTAACCGAGGGCATGAGGCGCGGCGACGGCACCCGCGCCGAAGCCGCCACCGCGCGCGCCGCGCTGGACTTCATCGCCGACCACAAGGAACCGGCGATATTCCACCTCAAGGATTTCCACGAGCCGATGCGGGATTCCGCCGACATCCGCCGCCGCCTTCGCGACCTGTACTCGGCTTGCTTCGACCAGGGCAAGTTCGTGTTCATCTCCTCGCCAGTGCAATTCCTCCCGCCGGAACTGGACCGCGATTTCGCCTATCTCGAACTAGGCGTGCCGGACCTCGCCGAACTCGAAGCCTTCCTGAACGGGGAATTCGCCACCCTCGCCGCCGCCGGCAACACGGTCGAGGCCGACGCGGCCACCCAAACCCTGATCCTCCGCGCCTTGCAGGGCCTCACCCTGGACGAAGCTCGCCACGCCCTGCGCCGCGCCCTAGCCGGAACCAAGCACCTAGGCCGCGCGTCCTTGCCCGCGCTCTACCAGGAAAAGCGCCAGTTGGTGAACCGTAGCGGCATGGTCCAGTTCATCGCCGAGGGCGACAACATCGAGAACGTCGGCGGCTTGGAAATCATGAAGCAATGGCTGGTCGAGCGCCGCCGCTTGTTCCAGCAGCGCGAACGGCTGGGCGCGGACATCGTGCCCAAGGGCATCCTGGTGATGGGGATTTCGGGCTGCGGCAAAAGCCTCTCGGTCAAGGCCATCGCTTCGTGCTTCGAGTTGCCGCTTTACCGCATCGATATGGGCGAAATCTTCTCGGGCCGCCACGGCGCGCCGGAAAGCGCCTTCGCCCGGGCCTGCCGGATGCTGGAAGGCATCGCCCCAGCGGTGGTGTGGTTCGACGAAATCGAGATGGGCATCACCTCAACGGAATCCTCGGGCGAGCAAGGCCGCATCTTCGCTTTCTTCCTGACCTGGATGCAGGAAAAAACCCATGGGCTGTTCGTCGCCGCCACCGCCAACCGCATCGATTTGCTGCCCGCCGAGATGATCCGCAAGGGCCGTTTCGACGAGGTGTTCTTCGTGGACCTGCCGCTGGACGACGAGCGAGTCGAAATCTTCCGCATCCATTTGCAGCGCCGGGGCATCGATCCCACCGGATTCAACCTGGAACGCCTCAAGCGCTTCACCAAGGGCTGGACCGGCGCCGAGGTAGAACAATGCGTGGTTTCCGCCATCACCACGGCCCGGCTGGAAGACCGCGAAGTCAACGAGGACGACCTCATGCACGCCACCGGCAACATCGTTCCCTTGTCGAAGACCATGAAGGAACAGGTGGACCATATCCGCGGCTGGGCCCGCGACCGCGCCCTCAGAGCTTCACCCGCCGAGTTCTAGCGCGAACCCGCCCATCCCCCCCAGCCCCGGAACACCCGCCATGCAAATCGTCCAATCGGTCCCCGCACTGCGGCAAAGCGTCCGCCTCTGGCGCGAACAAAGCCTATCGGTGGCGTTCGTGCCCACCATGGGCAACCTGCACGCCGGGCATATCAAGCTGGTGGAAGAAGCCCGCGGGCTAGCCGACCGGGTGGCCGCGAGCATTTTCGTCAACCCCAGCCAGTTCGGCGCGGGCGAGGATTTCGCGGCTTATCCCCGGACGCCCGAGGAGGACGCCGCGCAACTCGCCGCCGCCGGAACCGATCTTTTGTTCCTGCCGCCGGTCGAGGCGCTCTACCCCTCCGATCCGGCCGCCATGGCCTTCGTCGAGGTGCCGGGCTTGTCCAGCGATCTCTGCGGGCGATTCCGGCCGGGGCATTTCCGCGGCGTGGCCACGGTGGTTTGCAAGCTGCTCAACCAGGTCCAGCCGGACGTAGCCGTGTTCGGGGAGAAGGATTACCAGCAATTGGCCATCATCCGCCGCATGGTGGCAGACCTGGATATTCCCGCGCGCATCCATGGCGTGCCCACGGTGCGCGAGGCCAGCGGCCTGGCGCTGAGTTCGCGCAATGCTTATCTCGCTCCGGAAGAGAAATCACGGGCCGCGCAGGTTTACGCCAACCTCCTGGAAGCCGCCGAGGAACTGCGGAGGGGAGCACGGGATTTCGCCCGCATCGAGCGGGAGCGATCCGCCGCGCTGGCGGCCCGGGGCTTTCAGCCGGATTATTTCGCCATCCGCCGGCAAGCCGATCTGGCGCCGCCGGTACCGGACGACACCCGGCTGGTCATCCTAGTGGCCGCGCGGTTAGGGAAAGCTCGGTTGATCGATAACCTGCGGGTGGATTTGTAAGCGCGGTTTAGCCGTGCCTCAAACGTCCGATTCACGGTTCCTGGTCCGCTCCCGGAGAGACTCGGGCGCGTCCGGCTTGATCTGTCCGGCTACGTAGTAGAGGCCGTGCGCGAGCGCCAGATAGGCCAGCGCGGCGACAAAGATATCGGACACCGGCAAACTGTTGACCATGCCGTAAAACTTGGCCCCCACCGCGGTGGCGAAGAAGGTGTACGCCATGATGAGCGCCTCGATACGGCTGCCCTTCAGGTAGCGGAAGAACCACAGGCCCAGCTGGCTGAACACCAGATAACCGATGACGATCAGGAAATTGTTGCGCAGGGGACCATACATGCCGTCGTTGTCGGGAACGATGAAATCGGGGTAATTGAGCGCGGCGATTCCGCCCACGATGGACAACCAGACGGCGAATTGGAAATTGAAGGCGATCAGTTTATTGGCGTTCATGTCCGCGACTATGGCAAGGGGGTCGAAACTTCCGGCGGCTTGAAACAGCCGGGTCCGCGAGGCGGGCGGGCATCGGCCCGCGCCCAGCCCTTTCGAGAGGGTGGGCGGGCGATAAGTTCCTCGACGCCGCCGACGCGGAATCGGGCCAGCCACGCGAGCCGGGACTCAGGGGGAGTTCCGGAAAATTCTTGCGCCACGAGGGGAACGATTGAACTTTTGAAAACCGGCGGGGGTCATAGTTGCATGTGTCGGGAACGACGCCAACTGCTCATCTCCTCTCTTTGAGTAGTTTTCAATCCCGGTCCCCCCAACCGGGAAACTCAAGACTCCGAAGCAACCCCCCCCTTTTGCTTCGGAGTTTTTTTTGCTTCCCGTAAGCGCGGCCTCCAAGGCTCAAGCCGCCTCGGCGGGCGGCCATTCCAACCATCGATCCAGCACGGCATGGGCCTCTTCCACTCCGACTCGCTTGAGCGCGGAAAACAATTGCACGCCGATCGCCGGGCCTTGCCCGCTCTCCAACGCCTTGGCAACTTTCCGCAAGGTTTCCAGGGCGGCGCTACGGCTGAGCTTGTCCGACTTGGTCAAGGCGATGTGCAGGGGCAATTCGTAATGGCGGCACCACTCGATCATGCGCGAATCGAACTCGGTCAAGGGATGGCGGATGTCCATCACCAAAAAAACACCGCGCAAGGCATGGCGCTTGCTCAGATAGTTTTCTATCATCGCCCCCCATGACTTGCGCACGGCCTCGGGCACTTGCGCGAAACCGTAGCCGGGCAAATCGACCAGACGCCGCTCCTCGTCCAGCCTGAAAAAGTTGAGCAACTGCGTCCGCCCGGGCGTCTTGCTGACCCTGGCGAGCGATTTCTGCTGGGTGATGAGGTTGATGGCGCTGGATTTTCCGGCGTTGGAACGGCCCGCGAAAGCGACTTCGTAGCCATCGTCGGGAGGGGCATGGTTTAGCCTCGATGCGCTCGAGATAAAACTGGCGGCGTGATAGATGGAATTCACCGGACTCGTGATAATGGAGAAACAATTGACTTTTGTAGTTTACCCGTATTTGATTGCGGGTTTGAAGCGAACCCAGGGTTTTATTTTTCGGCGCCGCGCCGCCCCGCTTTTTCGGGGACAACCAACCGCGCCATGGCCCCGGACGGCCCTCTTACAACAATCACATCAATAACATCCGGCTACAAGCGAGGTATCGGGAATGGGAAATATCAGGTTTTGGATGAGTCTGTTACTAGCGGGCGGCGTTTCCCTCGCGCACGCTCAGGGCAATCCCGCGGCGGGCAAGGAGAAAGCCGAGGTCTGCGCCGGCTGCCATGGCGAGGACGGCAACAGCAGCGCCCCGATTTTCCCCAAGATCGCGGGCCAACACGCGTCCTACATCGCCAAGCAGTTGCACGATTTCAAGTCCCAGAAGCGTGGCGACCCCACCATGAGCGCCTTGTCGGAACCCCTCACCGACGCGGATATCGACGATCTCGCGGCGTATTATGCCCAGCAGAAAATCACCATCGAGAAAAGCGCGCCCAATCCCCAAGGCGAAACCATCTACCGCACCGGCAACCTCAAGACCGGCGTACCGGCCTGCACCGGTTGCCACAATCCCGGCGGGAACGGCAATCCCGGGGCCGTGTTCCCACAAGTCAACGGGCAATACGCCGCCTATGTCGAAAAAACCCTCCGGGACTTCAAGGCGGGTACTCGCGAGAACGACATGAACGGCATGATGCGCGCGCTCGCCGCCCGGATGAGCGACGCGGAAATCAAGGCGGTGGCGGACTTTATCTCTAGCCTTGAATAAGGCCGGTAGCCCATCGATCATAATCGCTCAACCGTTAATTCAACCGAGGTATCGACGATGAAATTGCTGTTCGGATTCATGGCCGGCTTACTGCTCCTCTCCACGCACGCTTACGCCGAGGGAAAGGCGGAGGACTTGAAGCCAGGCGTGGATTACGATCTGGTCAGCCCACCGCAACCCACCGCCGACCCGGCGAAAATCGAGGTGTTGGAGTTTTTCTGGTACGGCTGCCC
>SXGT01424061.1_pt1 | contig 11529 bp, 8 predicted proteins | sample 3176221 | NCBI WGS metagenome assembly SXGT01 (sample SAMN11356862, study PRJNA531348) | freshwater metagenome | isolation source: freshwater sample F1-120 | place: China: Fuxian Lake, Yuxi | collected 2017-12-25
TCACGCAAGAGGAACTTGATGCCGTTGCCTGGCAGTTGAACACCCGTCCGCGAAAATCCCTCGGCTTCAAATGCCCCGCCGAATTGTTCTCTGCAGACGCTTTTGACTTCAGGCATCATCACGCTTCACTTTTTGCACTTGCTCATTGAAACCGCCCACTTATAATTCATGGTGTTAAGAATAGGCATCGACCTCGGTGGGACCAAGACCGAAATTGTCGCGCTTGCGGACGATGGTCGCGAACTGCTGCGCGAACGCGTACCGACCCCGCGCGACGCTTATGCGGCAACGGTAGCGACCATCGCCAGCCTGGTCGAATCCGCCGAGCAAAAAGTCGGCGTGGCCGAAGGGAATGCCCTTTTCGGGACTGGCGAGACGGCATCGCTAGCCAGTGTTGGCGTGGGCATCCCCGGCGCCGAATCGCGCATCACCGGACTGATCAAGAACGCCAATTCCACCTGGTTGATCGGGAAACCCTTGCGCACCGATCTCGAAGCCGCGCTCGGCCGCCCGGTGCGGCTGGCGAATGATGCCAACTGTTTTGCCCTTTCCGAAGCCACTGATGGCGCGGCGGCAGGTGCGGCGGTCGTGTTCGGCGTAATCCTCGGCACCGGCGTGGGCGGGGGCATCGTCGTCAATGGTCAGGTACTCGCCGGCGCAAACGCCATCGCCGGTGAGTGGGGGCACAATTCGCTGCCCGGCGAAAGCGAAGGCCGGCCCTGCTATTGCGGCCGGCAGGATTGCATCGAAACTTATCTGTCCGGCCCGGCGCTGTCGGCCGACGGCGGCGCCGACAGTGAAGCAGCGCTGCAGCGTTACGAACGACGACTGGCCCGCGCACTGGCGCAGGTGATCAACCTCCTCGACCCGAATGTCATCGTTCTCGGCGGCGGCGTGTCGAATCTCGACCGGCTGTATGATCGCGTTCCCCAGCTGTGGGGCGAGTGGGTGTTTTCCGACCATGTCGCCACGCGGCTCCTGAAAAACAAGCATGGCGATTCGTCCGGCGTGCGCGGCGCCGCCTGGCTCTGGAACGATTGAGAAAAATGCATATTCCACATCCCCAACCCGATTTCATCTTCGACGTCGATCTCGACGGTTTCGAGGCGCAGGTGATCGAAGCTTCGAAGACAACCCCCGTGATCGTCGATTTCTGGGCTGACTGGTGCGCGCCCTGTCGCTCACTCACGCCCGTGCTCGACCGCGTCACCACAGCGCTGGCGGGCGAGCTCAGGCTGGCCAAGGTCGAGGTCGATGAAGGTGTCAACATGAAACTGGCCGGTCGCTATGGCCTCAAGGGTTTCCCCACCGTGCTGCTGTTCATCGGCGGCGAAATCAAGGGGCGCTTTGCCGGCGCGCGCGCCGAGCACTGGGTTAAGGATTTCCTGACGGAGCATGGTGCCATTTGACTGCACCCGTGACTGAGTCGCTGCTTGTGCCAACGTATCCTTGGCGGCGCATCTTCGCGCCCTTCGCGGTTGGCTATTTCCTCTCCTATCTGCTGCGCAACGCCAACGCGGTCATCTCGCCGGAACTGACGCGTGATCTCGGGCTGACCGCTGCTGACCTCGGCCTGCTAACCTCGGCTTACATGCTGGCCTTCGGCGCTTTTCAGTTACCGCTCGGCATCTTGCTCGATCGCTATGGTCCGCGCCGGGTCGAATCCACCCTGCTGATCATTTGCGCCATCGGCTGTGCGCTGTTCGCCAGCGGCACAGCCCTGCCGCAACTGACCCTCGGCCGTGCGCTGATCGGGCTGGGCGTCTCGGCCTGCATGATGGCGAGCTTCAAGGCCTTCTCGCTATGGTTCCCGATCGAACGGCAGGCCTCGCTGAATGCTGCTCTGATGGCGGCCGGCGGTCTCGGCGCGCTGGCCGCCAGTTCGCCCCTCGGCGCCCTGATGCCGGTGCTCGGCTGGCGCGGCATCTTCAGCGCCATGAGTGTGTTTGCCTTGGTCTGCGCCGGGCTGATCTTCACCACACCGGAGAAGCCCGCCGCCCACGCCGCGGAAACCCTGCGTCAGCAACTGGCGGGGCTGGCGACCATCTTCACTAGTCGCGTGTTCTGGCGGTTTGCGCCGCAGACGACCTTTATTGTCGGCGGCTTCATGGCAATTCAGGGCCTCTGGGCGATGCCCTGGCTGCTGACGGTGGATGGCCTGTCGCGCGAGGCGGCGACCTTTCATCTGCTGCTGATGGCGGCCGCGCAACTGACCGGCTTTCTGGCCATCGCTTTCTTTGTGCGGCGCCTCGCCCGCGCCGGCATTCCGCCCGTGCGCCTGCTCACCGTCGGCATGGGTTTCGGCCTGCTGGTGATGCTCGGCATCCTGCTCGACCTGGCGCCCACCTGGCTGTTGTGGCCAGCCCTCGGCCTAGTGTTCTCGGTCGGCAATCTCGCCTATGCGCTACTCACCGCCCAGTTTCCCGTGACACTCGCAGGCCGCGCAAACACGGCCCTCAACCTCGGCGCCTTCATCGGCGCCTTTGTGATCCAGTGGTTGTTCGGCGTGGCGGTGGATGCCGGTCAGGCAGCAGGGTTCGACGCCACCATGGCCTATCGCATCAGCCTCGGCTGCCTGCTGCTGTTGCAGGCGCTCGGCTGGGGCTGGTTTATCCTGGAAGGGCGGCGCAGCCAACGTAGCGTGTGACTACCGTCTTGTGAGCGCCGACTGTTAAGATGCGCCATCGCCTCACCATAACGCATCATGTTCAGGACGTTTTGTGCATTCGCCTTGGCCGGGCTGTGCCTTGCCACTCAGGCCGCTGATTCCGGCTTTCCCGCAATTGAACTTACCGTGCAGGAAAAGGCCTACATCGAGCAGACCAAGGCAGTCAAAATGTGTGTCGATCCCGATTGGGTGCCCTTCGAACACATCAATGAACAGGGTAAGCATGTCGGCATTGCTGCCGATCTGATACAACTGGTTGCCCACCGCGTAGGGCTGAAGATCGAGCTCTATCGGGTCAAAACCTGGGAAGAAAGCCTGGCCGCTTCAAAGGCAGGGCAATGCCAGCTGATGAGTTTTCTCAACCAGACGCCGGCACGGGATCAATGGCTGATTTTCACCGACCCGATTTTCTTCGACCCGAACATTGTGGTCACACGCGAAGAGCATCCCTACATCGGTGACCTCAAGGGGCTTTCAAACGAAACGGTGGCATTGCCGCGCGGCACGATGGTGGAAGAGCGCATCCGGCGCGAGTATCCCAACCTGAACCTCGTCCTGACCGAGAGCGAGCAACAATCGGTGGCGCTGGTTTCGGAACGCAAGGCCGACATGACGATCCGCTCGCTGATCGTAGCGGCGTATGCGATCAAGAAAGAGGGGTTGTTCAACCTGAAGATCGCCGGACATGTTCCTGACTTCACCAACAAACTGCGCATTGGGGTGGTGAAGCAGGAGCTGGTCCTGCGCGACATTCTCGACAAGGGCGTCAAGACGCTGACTTCGCAGGAGCGTGAGGCCATTTCCAACAAGCATGTGTCGATCCAGGTACAGCAGGGCATCGACTATCGATTGGTGTGGAAAATTCTTGCTGCAGCAGCGGTGATCCTGCTGGCCATCTTTTTCTGGGTGCGCAAGCTGCATGCCCTCAACAAGGAATTGGAGCGGCTTTCCATCACCGACCGGCTGACCGGCCTGTTCAACCGCATGAAACTGGACGAGGCACTGGCATCCGAGAACCTGCGCGCGCAACGGACGGGTCAGCCGTTCAGCATCATCCTGATCGACGTCGATCACTTCAAACAGGTCAACGACATGCATGGCCACCAAGCAGGCGACCGTGTGCTGATCGAGGTTGCCCAACTATTACAAGCCAACACGCGTGAAATTGACATTGTCGGACGTTGGGGCGGCGAAGAGTTCCTGGTGATCTGCCCGCACACGGACAGCGCAGGGGCTCGTCAGCTGGCCGAAAATCTCCGCCTGAAAATGCAGGCATGCAACTTCACGGCCGTGGCGCACAAGACGGCCAGCTTTGGAGTCACCACCTTCCAGTCGGGCGACCAGAGCAAGGATGTCGTGGCGCGCGCCGATACCGCACTATATGCAGCCAAGGAAGGCGGGCGTAACCGGGTTGAGGCAGGATAAGCAATGAAGGCTATTGCCCTGTACGTGCTGTCGCTGCTGGCACCCCTCACGGCCGTTGGGGGCGACAACCTGACAGAAGCCTTCCAGGCCAGCCGGCTGTTCGGTTATGGCAAGATCATGTTGGTGGCCGACGACAAGAAGGGCGGGCGGCTCAACCAGAATACCCCCGGCTTTGGTGGCAAGCTCGGTGCCGAAACCGGCCACTATCACGGCTTCAGCCTCAAAGGTGCGGTCTATACCACCCAGGATCTGGGGCTGCGCAGCAGCAACCCACGCGCGACCGATGCCTACATGTTCGATCTCGACAAGACGCCTTATTCGTTGCTGGGCGAAGCGCAGGTTGGTTTCACGGCGGTCAAGACAGCACTGACAATCGGTCGGCAGGAATTCTTCTCCCCGATCATCAACAGCTACGAGTACCGCATCATCCCGAATCTCTTCGAGGCTTATACCCTGAAGAATCGCGACCTACCGCACACAACGCTGACACTTGCCCATGTCGGCAAAATGTCCGGTCTTGACGGACTGGTCACCTATTCCGAATTTCGCAGCATGTCGCAGCAAACCTACACTTCTCTGATCACCAATGCGGCGGGGACCGTCGATACCAGCAACGGCGAAACGCTTGATCCTTCGCGCGTCGTGGGTCATCGCGGGGTGTGGGTGGCCGGACTGGTCTTCGAGCCGGGCGACCGTCTGCAGTTGTGGAATTTTCATGGCACCGATACGCTCAACACGCTCTATCTGGATGGCCGATGGAAACAGGGCTTGAGCGAAAACCTCGCGATGACACTGGAGGCGCAGGCCTATCGTGTCGCGGCCATCGGCCGCTTCAAACAATATCTGGCGCAACGGGGACTGAATGCGTCGTACGGGTTGGACGGCATCAAGGGCACACTTGCCTACCAGCCGGCCGGTCTGAGTGTTTCCATTGCCCATAACCGCTTCAGCGGCAACGAACGGACGGTCACGGCTTTTGGCAACTGGGGCGGCTACCCCGAGTTTGTCAGCATGCCCTATCTATTTGCCGAGAACAACGGGGCATCGGCCATTGCCCGCAGCCGCCTGTCCAAGCTGACCGCCGTCCTTGATCTGGGCCCCTATGGTCTGCCCGATCATGGCCTGATCCTCGGCCATGCACGCGTCGACACCGACCAGGCCATCCTCGCCAATACGGATATCGTGGTGAACAGCCTGATCTATCGCGCCAAACTGGCGCAGGGATGGTCGACTCGAGCAGCTTTTGAGGCACGCAACTCCGGCAACTCGCGCTACGACAACGAGTTTGCTACCCTCGCCCTGCGCTACGATTTTTGAACCATGGCCCACATCCTGATTGTCTATTCGAGCACTGACGGTCATACACTGAAAATCTGCGAGACGCTGCGGCAGACCCTCGAAGCACATGGCCATACGGTGACGCTGGCGCCGGTCGCGCAGGCTGACCGGGAGGATATGGCTGCCTTCGACAAGATCGTCATTGGCGCCAGCATTCGTTACGGCCATCACCACCCGACCGTGCACGATTTCATCCGGCGGCACCGACACACGCTGGACCAGAAGCCGAATGCCTACTTCTCGGTGAATATTGTTGCCCGCAAGCCGGAAAAGAACACGCCGGCCACCAATCCCTATCTGCGCAAGTTCCTCAAACGTATCGACTGGCAACCGCAACACCTGGCGGTTTTCGCGGGCAAGCTGGACTATCCGCGCTATGGCTTCTTCGACCGCCAGATGATCCGCCTGATCATGTGGATGACCCATGGTCCCACCGACCCTACGGCAGTGGTCGAATTCACTGACTGGCGGAAAGTACTAGATTTTGCCGATGTGATTAATGCCATGTGACAGGGGTAAGATGGAAGGCTGATGCCGTCTTCGGCCCCATCCCTGTGAGGTTGTCATGTCTGCTCTGCGCCTGTTTTTATCCGCCCTGTTCGTTTGTTCACTCGCTGCCTGTGGTGACTCGGGCGGCCCGTCTATCAGTACCGTCGCCAAGCCGGTCGCACCGAAACCGGCCTCGCCGGTCCCCGCCCCGCTGCGCAGAATCGGTCTGGTGATGAAGACGCTGACCAACCCCTTCTTCATCGAGATGGAAAAAGGCGCGCGCCGTGCCGAGAAGGAATTCGGTGTGGCACTGCAAGTCAAGACCGCCGCACAGGAAACGTCGATCGAACAGCAGATCCAGATCGTCGAAGACATGATTGCGGCAAGGCTCGAAGCAATCGTGATTGCGCCCGGCGACTCGCAACGTCTTGTGCCAGTGCTGAAGAAGGCCATGGACAGTGGCATCAAGGTGGTCAATATCGACAACCGCCTGGACCCGGAAGCCATCAAACAGGCCGGTATGGCACCGATTCCCTTCATCAGTGTCGACAACGAAAAGGCGGCTTATGGCTCTGCCAGGTTCATTGCCAATACCGCCACCAAGCCGACCGAAGCGGCGATCCTGGAAGGCATCCGCAGCGCCGACAACGCCCGCCAGCGCATGGAAGGGGCCAAGCGAGCGTTCGCCGAAAACAAACTGATCAAGATGGTGGCCAGCGAAAGCGCCAACTGGAAAATTGATGAGGGACATGACGTTACCCAGCAAATTTTGACGAAGCATCCGCAGGTCAAGCTGCTGTTCGCCGCCAACGACATGATGGCGCTGGGGGCACTCAAATACCTGCAGGAAAGCGGCAAAGGCGACATCAAGGTGGCGGCCTATGATGCACTGGCTGACGCGGTGGCCGAGGTCAAGGCGGGCCGTCTGGCGGTGACCGTCGATCAGCAGGCGGCGGAACAGGGCTTCCAGGGTGTCGCGCTCGCCATACGGTTACTGAAGGGGGAAACCGTCCCGGAACTGATGTTGATCGATACGCGCCTGATCACGGCAGAAAGCGTCAAATAAGGCCCTACGCCGTCCTGCCAATCCCGCAAAAGGGATTCCCTTTGGTCACGTCGACTATTCAGTCATGAAGCTGCGCGTCAACCTCACCCTGCGCCTGGTCGGCTACCTGCTGGCAGCCGGCGTCGTGCCCTTGGTGCTGCTGGGTGTTGCCGCCTTTCAGGTCGCCAGCCGGATCGTGATCGACCAGGCCGGGGAATACAACCAGCGGGTGGTGTCCGACCTGAGTGCTTACCTGGGTCTCTATGGCGATCAGATTGAGGACCTGGCCGCCAGTATTGCGGGCAACGAGGCCATCGGCGCGGCCTTGCGCGAGGCCGATGTCAACGGCACGCACAGCAGCTACAGCGCGCTCAATACCCAGGCACAGGTTGGCTATATTCTCAACAGCTCGTTGCGCGTCAAGGGGCTGGTGTCGATTGACCTGTTCTCGCCGGGCGGCCGCCATTTCCACGTCGGCGATACCCTGAGCGTCAGTGCCCTGCAGCCGGAGCGCGTCGCGACCATGCTGCGTGAGGTGCTGATTTCAGAGCGCCAGACCCAGACCCTGTGGCGCGGCATCGAGGACAACCTCAACCAGGCATCGGCGCAGAAGAAGGTGCTGACCGTGACGCGCGCCATCCGTCACTATGCCCCGGATACCGGAAAATCCGATGTAGTGGGCCTGCTGGTTATCAATCTCAATGAAGGCATCGTGCGGGAATTTCTCAATAATGCCCAGCTACGGGAAGACCAGCGCTTGCTGCTGCTGGATCGTCAAGGGCGTTTTATTTATCACCCGGATCAAACGCTGATCGGTGCGCCAGTCGCCCCTGAACTGCTCGATTTGATGCAGGCCCAGCGCGGCACCCACGCCTTGTATCTTGATGGCGAGGACGTCATCCTGACCAATCGCTACATCGACCGGCTGGGCAGTAGCATCGCGGTGGTCGTGCCGCGTCGGGTACTGACCGCGCCCGTCAATGAGTTGAAGAATGTCGGCCTCGGCCTGCTGCTGCTGGGCCTGATCGGCATCGCCCTGCTGATACGCCACTTTGCCTACCAGGTGGCTGTGCCGGTGCGAGGCGTATCCGCCGGTTTCCGCCAGTTACGCGACGCGTCGGCACAAACGCCGGCGGCCCTGCCGCTGCCGAAATCGCAGGATGAAATGACCGACCTGGTGGGGGGCTTCAATAGTCACCTCGAAACGCTGACGGCGCAGAAGGAAACCTTGCGGCAACTGGAAAAGGCGCGCCGTCTGGCTGAAGCGGCGAGTCAGCTGAAGAGCGATTTCCTCGCCAACATGTCGCATGAAATCCGCACGCCGATGAATGCCATCCTCGGCATGATGCAACTGGCGCTGGATACTCAGGATGTCGGCGCGCGGCGCGAATTTATCCGCAAGGCCCACCGCGCAGGAGAAACCCTGCTCGGCCTCATCAACGACATTCTGGATCTCTCGAAGATCGAAGCCGGCAAGCTCGACCTCGAGCACATTCCGTTCTCCCTCACGCCTCTGATTGCCGACCTGACCGATATCTTCAGCCCTATCGCCCTCGAGAAAGGCATCGACCTGCAGTTCCACATTGCTCCAGGCGTACCTGCGGCCATGTTTGGCGATCCTTTACGGTTACGGCAGGTGATGCACAACCTGAGCGGCAATGCCATCAAGTTCACCGAACAGGGCGGCGTGACCTTGGCCATTGATCCCGTCAGCGAACAAACTTACGACACCACTGCTGTCTGGATTCGTCTGCGCTGCCGGGTAAGTGATACCGGCATCGGCATCGCCCTGCAAGATCATGACCGGCTGTTCATGACCTTCACGCAGGCCGACAGTTCCACCACGCGGCGGTTTGGCGGAACCGGGCTGGGGCTCGCCATCAGCCGGCATCTGGTCGAACTGATGGGGGGGCAAATCGATGTCGAGAGCACGCCCGGGGAAGGCAGCACCTTCTGGTTTGAACTGCCTTGTGAAATCGCACCGGTGGATACTTTGTTCAATCTTGCCCCAACTACTGCCCTGTCGGAAATCGAAGTTTTGGCCGGGCGCCGCGTGCTTCTCGTCGAGGACAATATCCTCAACCAGGAGGTCGCCCAGAACTTCCTGCGCAAGGTCGGCGTCGACGTCAGGATCGCGGAAAACGGCGCCCTCGCCCTAGCCGCGCTGAACGAAGCGACCTTCGATCTTGTGCTGATGGATTGCCAGATGCCGGTAATGGATGGTTATGAAGCTACACGGCAGATTCGGGCCGACGGCCGTTTTGCTGCACTGCCGATCCTGGCCATGACAGCCAATGCCCTGGTCGGCGACCGCGAGCGCAGCCTAGAGGCCGGCATGAACGACCACCTGACCAAGCCGCTCAAGCCGGCACTGCTCTATCAGGCCATGGCGTACTGGCTGGGTCAGCGTGGCAACCCGCCGATCATCGCCACAGCCTCCATCGCGGCCGAACCCAACCCAAAAGCCCTGCTGCGCCTCAATGCCGCCAAGGCCATCGCCAATCTCGGCGATGATCGCGAGTTGTATGTACAGGGCCTGGACATGTTTCTCGACGATGCCCTCGCACAACTGGCCACGCTTGACGCCGCGCTGGCGAGCGGGGACTATCCGACGGCCTGCCGCGCGGCACACTCCCTCAAGGGCACGGCTGCGACATTCGGTGCCGAGTGCTTACAGGCGCAAGCTCTTGAGATGGAGATAGCCTGCAAGGCCGCCGATCCACTGGCAATCTCGGCCGCCGATCCGGCGTTTCGTGAGGAACTGAACGCAACCCTGGCAGCGATAAAAGCCTATCAGGCAGCTTAAATCGCTGGTGGGTTAACGCTGTCTGTTCAGGGCTAAAAACTGAAAAGATTTGCGATTTCCCCGACCATCCAAAGGTAATATGGCCCGTTCCCCAAGTCGCCCCCCTTAAGTCACCTCCCGAAAGGGGATTGCCGTTGTTGAGTCGTACCCGAATCGTCACCCGCCTGTTGCTCGGTTTTACCCTACTGCTGCTCGGCGCGGCACTTCTCGGTGGGCTCGGCGCTCGCGACGTTTTGCGCATGTCGGACCTGACCACCGACATTGTCGAACACCCATTCACGGTAACGACGCAGATTCTTGAGGTGCGCATCGATGTGCTGGCCGCGCAAACCCGCATGACCCGGCTGGTGCATGGTGCCGAGACGCTCGGGGCGACCGAAGAATATCTGCGTCAGCGTATGGTGCGGGTTGATCAGCATCTCGCAATGGTGTTAGAGCGCTATCAGGGCGATGCCGCCGATCTGCAGCGCATCAAACAGGCGTTGCAGGCACTGCGCAGTGGCCGCGCCGTCACGCTAGATCTGGTCCGCAACGGCCGACGTGCCGAGGCCATTGCCCATAACGACGGGCAAGATTTTCAGCGCGGCGAAACCGTGTTGGGTCACATCGACACGGTGGCGGACTTCGCGATGGCCAACGCAGACCGCCTCAAGGCAGTCGCGGCGACAGAGAGCCGCGAAACCGTGCAAGTCCTGATCTTCCTGCTGCTCGGGATTGTCGGCGGTGGCATCGCCCTGGCGCTGCTCATCACGCGTAGCGTGCGCGCCTCGCTGCATCAGGCCATCGACACAGTGCAGGGGTTGATCGAGGGTAGCGCGGAAAAAATTCGTATCACCGAGACGATTGCCGCCGGCGACCTGAGCCGGGAAATTGCCGTTTCCTCGCCGTTGCGGATCGACCCGCAGGACTTGCCCGAGGACGAATCCGGGATGCTGTTGAAAGCTGCCGTGCGCCTTTCCGAAGTGCAGTCCTCACTGGATGAAGCCTTGCGTGCCATGACGCGTGCGCTGCGCGACAGCCAGACGGCCGCACAGGACAACGACTGGCTGAAAAGCGGCCTGAACGACCTCAACACCCGCATGCGCGGCGAGCAGGGCGCGGCCGAACTGGCTGACAAGGCGCTGATCTTTCTGGCCGAATATCTGGGCGCCGGCGCTGGCGCGTTGTATCTCCACGACGAGCGCGCCAGTGAATTGCGCCTGACCGCGAGCTACGCCGGCACACGCAGAAATGCCGGCAACGAGCGCATTCGTGTCGGCACCACCCTGATTGGCCAGGCCGCCGCCGAACGGCGCACCATCGTGCTATCGGACGTGCCGCCGGATCACCTGCCGATCGCTTCGGCGCTGGGGACGTCGACGGCGGCGCAGGTGCTGGCAGTGCCACTGCTGCACGATGAGCGTCTGGTTGGCGCCATCGAACTGGGCAGCTTCCATGCCTTTACGCCGCTCGAACTCGAGTTCATGCTGCGTGCGGCCGACGACATTGCCATTGGCCTCGGCGCCAACCTGTCGCGCATGCGGCTGGCCGAACTGCTCGAAGAAACCCAGCAGCAGGCCGAGGAGTTGCGCGTGCAGCAGGAAGAGTTGCAGCAGAGCAACGAAGAACTCGAAGAGCGCGCGCAACTGCTCGAAGAACAGCGCGAGAGCATTCGCGCCAAGAACCGCGAGATTGAAGCTGTCGCCGAAACGCTGCGCCAGAAGGCCGAGGAACTGGAGCAGACCAGCACCTACAAATCCGAATTCCTCGCCAACATGA
>SXGT01440774.1_pt1 | contig 11528 bp, 2 predicted proteins | sample 3176221 | NCBI WGS metagenome assembly SXGT01 (sample SAMN11356862, study PRJNA531348) | freshwater metagenome | isolation source: freshwater sample F1-120 | place: China: Fuxian Lake, Yuxi | collected 2017-12-25
CCGGCCAGCCGGGCGCCGCGCCCGAGCGGCGGATCGTGGCGGAATACGACATCAACGATTACAAGGAAAAAACCGAACTGACCTCCAACAAGCTGTTCACGACGGTCTATTCGGCGGTGCGGACCTATCGGGATATACGTGCCCTGGAGAGCAATCGCAAGGGTTTGGAGTCGGTCATCGAGGCCACCGGGACGATGTTCAAAACCCGCGATCTGTCGGGTTTCGCCAAGGGGGTGTTGGAGCAACTCACCTCGCTGTTATTCCTGGAGCCGGACGCTATCTATTGCCATGCCGACGGCGTGGCCGCGGCGGCCAATCACGGCGAACTGTCCGTCGTGGCCGCCACGGGATGTTTCGCCCCCTGCGTGGGCCAGGATTTATCCTGCCTAGACAACGCGGCCGTCGTCCAAGCCATACAGGCGGCGCTCGCCCAAAAAGCCCATGTACATTGGAAGGACAATATCTACGCGGCGTATCTACGCACCGAGCAAGGTTACGAGAACATCATTTGTGTCCGGGGGGCCGCCGAGGTCCGGTTGCGCGTGACGGACCTGATCCTCTTGTTTCTGCGCAACGTCTCTATCGCCCTCGAAAACATCTGCTTGCACAACGACTTGTTCCGGGAAATCGAGGAGCGCCGGGAAGCGGAGTTGCGCGCGGCGATACTGGCCCGCCTACCGGGAGAACTGCCGGAGCCGGTCATCCGGGTTGCGGATTCGGGAAAGGTGAGTTACGCGAACGCCGCCAGCCGGCCTCTGCTCCGGCATTTGGGGGTCGCCGCCGGCTCGGTATTGGCCGAGCCCTGGCGTACCCGCTTTAACGAAATCTTCCTCGCCGGACGCCGTTACGACACCGAAATAACCCAAGACGGGCAGGTTTACGAGATAAGCTTTTCCCCGGTCCCGGAGGCGCGCTACACGAACGTGTTCGGGCGCGATGTCACCGAACACCGGCGGCTATTGGAACGGCTGGAGCACACCGCCTTCCACGATCCCCTGACCGGCCTAGCCAACCGCTTGTATTTCAAGAAGAATCTGGAGCAAGCCGTGACCGGCGCGGAACGCTACGATGGCCAGGTGGGGCTGATGTTGATAGATCTGGACCATTTCAAGCAGATCAACGACGCCTGGGGCCACGAAGCCGGCGACAAGGTGTTGAAGGAAGTTTCCAATCGATTGCTGGCAACACTCAGGACTTCGGATATCGTTGCCCGGCTCGGCGGCGATGAGTTCGGCATCCTGCTACCCCGCATGAGCAGCCAGGATGAGTTGCAAACCTTGGCGGAACGGATCATCGCCGCCGTGGTGCTCCCCATTGAAACCGACAACCGCAGCTGGCCGATTTCGTGTTCGATTGGCCTCACCTCCTATCCCAACGACGCGGCCAGCGCCGACGAACTGCAACGTTGCGCCGATCTCGCCATGTATCATGCCAAGCGGGAAGGCAAGGCGGGGTTTCGTTTCTACGACAGTGAAATCCACCGGGCCATGCGCCGGAAGACCGAAATGGAACTGCTGTTGCACCAGGCGCTAGAGGAGGACTTGTTCGAAATCCAGTACCAGCCGCTGGTGAGGTTGGACGACCAGGCCATTATCGGCGCGGAAGCCCTGTTGCGCCTCCGCGGGCCGGGGGACAAGCTGATTCTTCCGGGCCACTTCATCGGCATCGCCGAGGATACCGGCCTGATCGAACCCATCGGCCTGTTTACCCTGGAGCGCATCTGCGCGGACCTTAGCGATTGGATGAACCGAAGTTTGGCCGCGCCGGTGGTGGCGCTGAACGTTTCCGGAAAACAGTTCGTGAATCATGCCTTGCCGCAGCGGATCGAGGACATGCTGAACCGCTATCGGGTGCCCGCCAGCCTGGTCGAGCTCGAAATCACCGAATCCGTCCTGGTCGCCGACGACGATTCGATACTCGCGATGCTCGAAGACCTCCGGGCCATCGGCCTGACCTTGTCGATAGACGATTTCGGCACGGGTTTTTCCTCGCTGAGCTATCTGCGGCGCCTGCCCGTCTCCAAGCTCAAGATCGACCGTTCGTTCATCGCCGACATGCTGGAGAGCGCGGATTCGGCGGCGATCATCGACGCGATCGTTTCCCTAGGCCACAGCCTCAGGTTGCGGGTATTGGCGGAGGGCATCGAGACAGCGGGGCAGGTGGATGCGCTTCGTTTCAAGGGCTGTGCCGAAGGCCAGGGGTTTTATTTCGGCAAGCCCATGCCCAAGGCTGTGTTCGAGGAATATTTACAGGCGGCGGGCCGCTTGATCGCCTAGCCCGCCGCGCCCTAACAGGTGATGCGCGATGAGCCAGTTGTCCTTCGACGATTGCCGAGCCCTGGTGTGGATTTTGTCGGCCGGGTTGCTCGCGGCCTGCGCGGGGCTGGCCTTGTTATGGAGCCACATCGCGCGGCTGAAGCGCGCGGAGGCGGCGCTGCTGGCCAGCGAGGAACGCCTGAGAATGGCGCTCGCCGCGGGCAATCAAGGTTATTACGATCTCGATCTTCTAACCGGCGTGGCTTTGGGCAGCCCCGAATATTTCGGGATGCTCGGCTATTCCCACGCCGATCCCCGCATGACGGTCGCGGATTGGGAGGAAAAACTGCATCCCGACGATCGCGAGGCTGCCCGCGAAACCTTGTCGGAATGCATCGCCGGCCAGCGCGCTGAGTACAGTATCGAATATCGGTGCAGGGCGCGCGATGGCGCCTGGATGTGGATACTCTCCAGCGGCAAGGTCGTGGGCCGGGACGAATCCGGCCAGCCCACGCGCTTGTTGGGCATACACACCGACATCACGGAGCGCAAGAACCGGGAGATCGCGTTGGAACATGCCCAGCGCGAGGCCGATTTGTTCCGGCTGATCGTGGAAATGGCGCCCCAAGGCGTGGGCACCGCCGATCTGGCCGGCAATGTCACTTACCAAAACTCGGCGCTGCTGAATTTACTCGGGCTTAAGTCGCTGGACCAAGCCAAGCGCCATCGCTTTAGGGATTTCTACCGGGAGGACGACCTAGAACTCCTCCTGAATATCGCGATCCCGGCCACGCTCTCCGAGGGGGCCTGGAGCGGCGAATTGTCCGTCCGGTCCCTCGACGGCCGCATTCGGCCGACGATCCACAATGTCTACCTGATCCGGGACGCCGAGGGCGCCCCCATCGGCTTCGCCAATATTCTGACCGATATCGCCGAACGGCTGCGCCAGGAGCAGGACTTGCGGGAGTCGGAGGATCGCTTCCGCTCCGTGTTCGAGATCAGTTCCGATGGCATGGTTTTCGTCGATCCGGCCACCCGCCGGCATTTCAATCCCAATCCCGCCTTCTGTCGGCTACTGGGCCGTCCCATCGAGGAAATCGAGGGATTGGCCATGGATGCGGTGCATCCCCCGGAAGCGATGGCTAGAGTCGGCGAGGAGTTCGAGGAGCATGTCGCGGGTACGCGGACGGCCTCGCATGACATACCGATTTTGCGCCCAGATGGCGAAGTATGTTACGCAGACGTAACTTCCGCGGCAGTGGCGCTCAAGGGAGGGATGTACCTGGTGGCGACCTTCCGAGACACCACCGAGCGTAGGCGGCAGGAGGAACATACCCGGAGGCTGCTGGAAATTCTGGATACCGCTCGCGATTACATCGCTTCCGCCGACGCGGAGGGCAATGTCTTCTATATCAACGCCGGAGGCCGGCGCATGCTGGGCATTCCGGAAGGCGAGGAGTTGATCGGTTTCGGCATTACGGACACCCACCCGCCGGAATGGTCGGAGTTCATTCGAAAAATAGCTATTCCCGCCAGTCTCCGCGCCGGCTATTGGGAAGGCGAATCGGTGTTCCAGCGGCGGGACGGGACCACCGTGCTCACTTGGCAAGGCATCTTTCCCCATGTCTCACCGGACGGGAAAATTCGCCGGGTGTCCACCATTGCCCACGATATTGGCGACCGCAAGCGGATCGAGGACGCTTTGCGGGCAAGCGAGGAAAGGCTACGCCAGGCCGTGCGCGCCTCCCAGATCGGCATTTTCGATCACGATCACCGCATCGGCTGTGTTTATTGGACTCCGGAACAATTCTACTGGTCTCCGGAACTACGGAAAATCCACGGCTTTGGGCCGGACGAAGCCGTGACCTTGCCGGCCTTTGTCGCCAACGCGCATCCCGACGATTTCGAGCGGATCGGCGCGGCGGTTCGGCTGGCGCACGATCCTTCCGGCGACGGCCTCTATGATGTCGAGCATCGCATCGTGCTTCCGAATGGCGAAGTGCGCTGGCTGGCGACCTGCTTTCAAGCGTTTTTCGAGGGGAAAGGCGAAGCCCGCCGCGTGGTCCGTAGCGTCGGTACCCAGCGCGATATCACCGATGGCAAGCGCATCGAGGAAGAACTCGCCAAGCTGGCGGCGGTGATGGATAACTCCCAGGATCTCATCGGCATGATGGGCATGGACGAAACGCCCCTCTACCACAATCCGGCTTTCCGCCAGTCGCTGGGCTACCAGGATGCCTCGACTATGTACCAGCAGGGACTTGAGGGGATACATCCGCCGGAAATCGTGAGACTGATAAGGACGGTCGCGGCTCCCGAAGCGCTCAGGGAGGGAATCTGGCGGGGGGAAAGCTGCCTGCGGCATCGCGACGGCCACCCGATCCCGGTCGAGCAAAGCATCTTCCCGGTCAAGGATAAGGCTGGGCGGGTGTTCGCCATCGCCACCATCATGCAGGACATCACCGAGCGCAAGCGGATCGAGGAGGACCGCCAAAGGCTGGTGGCGGTGCTGGACAATATGCGGGATTTCGTCGGCATGAACGACATGGAAGGGCGGGCGATTTACCAGAACCGCGCTGCTTATACCATGCTCGGCTACGATTTCTCCCACGATTTGGGCATGACCATCGATACGGCGCATCTTCCCGAGGATGCGAACCGGGTCAGGAACGAGTTGGTTCCCTTGGCCTTGCGCCACGGTTTGTGGCGGGGCGAAAACCGCTTGCTACATCGGGATGGGCATCTTATCCCAGTAGAGCAGAGCGTGTTTCCCGTGCGCGACGAGAAAGGCCGGAATTTAGGCGTCGCGACCATCATGCAGGATATCGGTGAGCGCAAGCGGATCGAGGAAGAGCAGAGAAAACTGGTCGCGGTGATGGAAAACTCCCGAGACTTCATCGGGATGGTGGATTTGGAGGAAAGGAACACCTATCAGAACCCGGCCGCGGCTTCGATGCTGGGCTATTCACAGGAAGAACTGATAACGCTCGGCTTCGACGCGCTGCATCCTCCCGAGTACGCCGAGATGGAAAGGCGTGTCGCGATCCCGGTGTCGCTGGAGCAGGGAGTCTGGCGGGGCGAGAGCCGCTTGAAGCATCGCGACGGCCGTTTGATTCCAGTGGAGCAGAGCGTATTTCCGGTCAGGGATGGGGCAGGGCAGGTGTTCGCCTTCGCCACCATCATGCAGGACATTACCGAACGCAAGCTGGCGGAAGAACGCCATCGGAGTCTCGCCGATATCCTGGAGAATTCGCTCAACGAGGTTTATGTCATCGACGCGGAAACCCTGCGCTTCCTGGAAATGAACCGGGGAGCCCGGCGGAATCTGGGCTATGAAGACGAAGGATTCGGAAGTTTAAACGCCATGGACATCAAGCCGGAATTCACCTCGGAGTCGTATAGGGAACTGGTCCGGCCTTTATTGGCTGGGGAGCGGGACAAGCTCGAATACCATGCGATCCATCTCCGCAAGGACGGCACGAGGTATCCGGTGGAGGCGCATCTCCAGCTTTCGTCGTTCGAGTCCCGCCCCGCCTTCGTGGTCATCGCCCTAGACATCACCGAGCGCCAGCGGATCGAGTTGGAATTGCGCAGGATGGCGGCGGTGGTGGAGAACACCCCCGACTACATCGGCATGACCGATTTCCAGGGCAATCCGCTGTACCACAACCCGGCTTCCTGCCGCATGTTGGGTTATGACAGCCCGGATGAACTCACTTTCGAAGCCGCCCATCCCCCGGAAGCCGTCGAATTACTTAAAACCGTCGCGCTTCCCGAAGCCACCGAGCGCGGCTTTTGGCGGGGCGAGAACTTGCTCAGGCACCGCGACGGCCATTTGATCCCGGTGCAGCAGAGCATCATGCTGGTCAAGGACCAGGCCGGACGGCCCTACGGCTGGGCCACCATCATGCAGGATATCACCGAGCGCAAGCGGATCGAGGAGGATCTGCGCAGGATGGCCGCCGTGGTGGAAAACGCTCGGGACTTTGTCGGCATCTCCGACTTGGAGGGGAGGTCCATCTACGTGAACCCAGCCGCTTGCGCCATGCTGGGCTACGGCTTGACGGAAAGGGCGCTGGTCACCCCCCGAGTCGTGCATCTGCCCGAGGACTTTGAACGGGTTTCGCGAGTCATGACCCCTCTGGCTCTGGAAGCGGGCCAAAGCGGGTTTGAAAACCGCCTGCTGCACCGCGAAGGGCATTTGATCCCGGTCGAGCAAAGCCTGTTTCCCGTGCGCGACGAAGCCGGGCGGATATTCGGCGTCGCCACCATCATGCGGGATATCACCGAGCGCAAACGGGCCGAGCAAGCCTTGCGGGAAAGCGAGGAACGCTACCGCGAGGCCCAGCGCACGGCGCGCCTCGGGCATTGGTCGCTCGATCCCTCGGAATCCCGCTTCCTCTGGTGGTCCGAGGAAACCTTCCGGCTGGTCGGGTTGGATTCCGAACTGGGGAGTCCAAGCTGGGAGGAATTCCTGGCCCAAGTCTACCCAGAAGACCGCGTTCATATAAAGGACCGCTTGGCCATTACCCTGACTACCGGAGAACCGGTAATCGTGACATTCCGCGTTCCGCTGGACGGGGGCGGGACGCGCATTCTGGAGGCGCGGAGCGTTGCGCGGCGCGGGCCGGGTGGCATCGTCAATCGGCTCTCCGGCACGGTGATGGATATCACCGAACGGGAACGGGCGGAAGAAGCCTTGCGGGCTAGCATGGAGCAATTGCGCACCGTCATCACCAACGCGCCCGTCGTGCTGTTCGCGCTCGATCGCGAAGGGGTGTTCACGTTGTCCGAGGGCAAGGGGCTGGAAGGCATGGGCCTGGAACCGGGCGAGGTGGTCGGGGCGTCCGCCCTTGATGTCTTCCGGGGCCAGCCCGTCATGCTCGACAGCATTCGCCGCGCCATCGCGGGCGAGAGTTTCACGGCTACTTTCGAGTTCCGGGAGCGTGTGTTCGAGGCCCACTACAATGCGCTCCGGGTTGGGGACAAACTCGGCGGAACCCTGGGGGTTCTCGTCGATGTCACGGAACGCGCCAAGGCGGAAGAGGAACTGCGGCGCCTCAACGAAGAATTGGAGAGCCGGGTGGACGACCGGACGCGGGAACTCGCCGCTTCCAATCGGCGCATCATGCAAACCCTGGAGACCCTGCGTTACGCCCAGGAAGAACTGGTGCGTAGCGAGAAACTCGCGGGGCTGGGCTCCCTGGTGGCCGGGGTGGCCCATGAATTGAATACACCCTTGGGAGTCTCCCTGACCGCCATATCCCAGTTCCAGGAGAAAACCCGGAACGTCCTGCGAGCTTACGAAAAAGAGGATTTGGACCAAGGAGTGTTCGAGGGATATCTGGCCAACGCCGCCAAGACGACGGACATCATCCTGCACAATGTCGAGCGCGCCGCCGGATTGATACGCGGTTTCAAGCAGGTGGCGGTGGACCAGGCCAGCGAGGCGCTAAGGTCCATCGATTTGAAGCGGTATCTGCTGGTGGTGATCGAAAGTTTCGGGCCTGAACTCAAAAAGGGTGGGCATCGAATAGAGGTTGATTGCGCGGAAGGGATCGAGATCGAAACTTTTCCCGGCCTCCTGGCCCAAATCCTCAGCAATCTCATCGTAAACTCGGTGCGGCATGGGTTCGGCCCGGAGCGCGCGGGCGGACGGATTGGCATTCGGGCTTCTCTTAAGGACGGCGTGGTGACGCTTGTTTACCGTGACGACGGCCGGGGCATGAGCGCGGATGTTCTGAACCGGGCGTTCGAGCCGTTCTTCACGACGGCGCGCGGCCAGGGCGGCAGCGGCCTGGGCTTGAGCATCGTCTACAACCTAGTGGTCCATAAGCTCAGGGGCAAGTTGCGGTGCGAGAGTGCTCCCGGCGAGGGCATGGCGATGACGGTCGAGTTTCCGGATCGCCCGGTTCCGGAACCCAGGGCTGTTTAACGCTCCGAATCGGCGGGGGTGCCGTTCATGTTTCGATACCTCAACACGAACGGCACCCCCAGCATTGAACGGCCCTGTTCCGGAACCCGCCCTTGGCCCGGATTCGGAGGCTGTCCCTCCGAGTTGAGCGCGCGGCCGCCGGGGCTATCCTTCCGGATTCCCGGAATTCCCGCGGCGGGAATTCCGCCCGCGGCTCACCAGTTTCTCCATCAGCACTTTCGTAACCTCGATATCGGTGACGATTTCGTAGAACAAGCGTCCTCCCGTTTCCTCGATGCTCGCGTCGTTGCCGATCCATAGCCGGACGGGAGCCTCCCGCACCACCAGCCAATGCATGACCCCAAATTTGTCGGGATAGCGGCCCAGGTAAAACAGGCTTCCGGGGCTGTACCAGGGAAACCGCGCCTCGACCCGCCGCAAGGCCAGTTCCTTTTTCAGCTTAAGGAAAGCCGCCGCGTCCAGTTCGATGCCGTTGACGTTGTAGCGCAACAGGTCGTCGCCGCTGTCCTTTTGCATGATGCCCTGGCCCACCGGAACCAGAACCTCGACTCCCCTGGGCAGCGTAGAGCCGAGGCGGGTCCGGCGCAGGGCGGCGGCGCAGGAAGACAGCCGGTCGGCCCGGTTGATGGCGGAGGAAATCACGATTTCGTGGTCGCCGTCGTAGAGAAAGGCCGGCGCCTCGTCCAGCCAGGCGATCCCCAGGCCGAGTTCTAGCTCCGGCAGATGGTGCTTGCGGTTCTGGGTGTTTTGCGCGTCCACCACTTCCAGAATCTTGCGCGCGAGCCCGGCGGCCCGGCAAATGGCCAGCCAGTCATGAGGGGAGTTCTCGTATTCGTAGAGTATGAGAATCACCGCGTCGCCTTCCACGAACACCTTTTGGGCGCCGAAGCGTTCGAGCAGGTTGTTGATGGGGGTGAAAAAATTGAGCGTGAAATAGGTGGCGGGATTCAGGTTGTGCTTCCGCAACTCCTTGGTGATCCGGCTCGAACCGCGCAAATCCGCCTTGACGATGGCGTGGCCGCGGATATCGCGCGGGTCGCTGGGTTGTTCCTCGGGGAGCAGGAAGGCATTGAGGCTGCGATTGCGCCGGGACAGTTCGATTTGCGCGGGCTGATCGAGGATGCGGATCTGGTCCATGATCCAGTAGGCGCGGTGGGCGAGCTTGAGATCGCGGCGCAGCCGGACGAAGCGCACCATGAAGTCGGCCAGCCGCTGCTGGCGTTCGGCCTGGTTCCAGCGGCGGATGGTGGATCTTCCCGCTTCCAGGCGTTTGAGCGCGGCGCCGGGGTCGGCCAAATTCCTGATATGGGCTAGCCGCTTGGCCATCGCCCGGCGCGGGATGTTTCCCTCTAGGTATTCGACGATCGCGCGCACCGGCAATTGGCCACCGAGTTGGTCGTGGATCGCCGGCGCTTCATGGGCGGCGTGAATTTTGTCCAGCAAGCCCTGGGACTGAAACCGCGACTGGGCTTCCTTCGCGAGGTGGATCCGAAAGGCCATGAATTTCTCGCCATCCTGGGCAACGCCCGCGGCCAGACCGCTTTCCTCGCCGCGCTTATCGATTTTCTCCGCTTCTTCGATGGAAAATAGCCGTTTCAGATTGCCGGGATCATCCAGCCAACTGGTTTTGCCCAGTGCGTATTCTTCCTCGCGCAAGGCTCCGTTGAGCAGCAGTTCCACTTCGAGGTAGCCCGGCAGCGTGCCCTGGTCGATCCTGGGGCGTGAGTTTATTTTTCCGTCCACCGGATCGAGCGCGCTTGGGAGTGGCTCCGGCGGCTGTGTCCAGTCCGGAAGATATTCGGCGAATAGGCTGGTAATCACCTGGTTGATTTCGGCGAACTCCCCCGGATTATCCCGGCCGGCTCCGAGGGGGGAGTATTCGCGCATGAGTTGCTCCTCGCTCCACGGGCTCGGCAAGAGCAGCAGGGGATTGAACAGCACTTCCCGCGGCACCGGCCAGGAACGGCCCAATAGTGATTTGCGCCGCTTGCGCAGGCTGGTGGTCTCCACTTTCAGAACCAGGGCGAAAAGTTTTTGCGCGACCCGGTGATGCACCGCGGGCATCTCGCGGGCGAGGCAGGCCAGCAGATCGCTGATTCGCACCGCCTGGCCACCGCCCTGTTCGCCATGGCCGCGTTCTTGATGTAGTTCGTCGCGGTAGCGCCCCAGTTCCTCGCCGATTAGCGCGAGGAGAAATTTCAGCACGGATAATTGCGCGAGTTGCACCGGCTCTCGATGGCCGGCCTTGCGCGCCATCCCCAGGGCCGCCTCCATGAGTTCGGCGTGGAGGCGCTGGAAGGTTTCGAACTCGCGGGCGCCGGGCGGCGCGATCCATTTCGATTTCCATGACAGGCATTCGTTGACCTCGTGCCGGATCGACATTCGGGTGAGCCGGCTGGCGGCTTCCATGAATTTGGGGCTGAGGATCGCATCGATATGGACGTTGTCGATGCCCTTGGAAAAATGGTCGAGCTTGAAGCGAAACGGCAACGGCGTAGCCAGGGGAGCGACGATTTCCCCGGCTTCCGGCTTCCGCTTCAAGAAAAAATCGAATCCGAAAAACATGCCTTGATGTTGAAGAGGGACAAGCGTGGCGGGTTCCGCCGAATTCGTCGGCCGAACGCCGTGTAGTCGATAACCGCTATACATGACTGTCGCAACGGGAACCGAGGTTAGTAAGGGGTATCGATACCCGAGACTGGATGCCCGAAAATGCCCCGGCGGATTTGGGTCGATGCCGATGAATGTACTATATACGTTGCGTATATCCAAATTTAGAGGCTTGTCACTCGGGAGGGAATGCTATTCGCGATGCCCTGGGCTACGCTGGAATGCCGGGAAGGGGCGGCGTTGAACCTGGGTCTGTAAGAGGGGCGTGGGGAGATAGCGCGGCGGCAACCGCCGTAGTGCGATTCTGGGGGGGCTGCGGGGAAGTTCGGCTGGGTTGCGGGAGCCGGCCCGGGGGCCGCTCCCGCGTGGTTCGGAAAACCCGGGCCTGCTCAGGATTCCGTGCTCGGCGGCCGCCGCCGACTGATCGGGGTATACGAACGCAGTTCCGACCCGACATAAATCTGGCGGGGCCGGGCGATTCTCATGCCGGGTTCCTCGATCATTTCCTTCCAGTGGGCGATCCAGCCGGGCAGGCGGCCGAGGGCGAACATCACGGTGAACATGTTGGTGGGTATGCCCATGGCCCGGTAGACGATGCCCGAGTAGAAATCCACGTTCGGGTAGAGCTTCCTCTCGATGAAATAGGGGTCGGTCAGCGCCACCTCTTCCAGGCCCTTGGCGATTTCGAGGATGGGGTCGTTGATACCGAGCTGGTCGAGCACCTCGTC
>SXGT01701584.1_pt1 | contig 11528 bp, 15 predicted proteins | sample 3176221 | NCBI WGS metagenome assembly SXGT01 (sample SAMN11356862, study PRJNA531348) | freshwater metagenome | isolation source: freshwater sample F1-120 | place: China: Fuxian Lake, Yuxi | collected 2017-12-25
AGCCGCGCGCAACCACGAGGGCGGCGCCGACGACGCTGAAGGCGACGAGCGCGCCGGCGGCGCGACGGGCCACCGCGGCGCGCGATCGCGGCGGGGCCTCAGGCACGGCCTCGCAGCGCCGCGCGGTAGATCTGCACGTACTCGCGCGCCGACGCATCCCATGACGAATCGCGGGCCATTGCGGCCCGCCGCACCGCAGCGAACCCGGTCGGGCGGTCGCGGTACATGCGGGCGGCCCGATCGAGCGCCCAGCGCAGCCCGGGCGCGTCGACGTACTCGAAGCGAAAGCCGGTGCCTTCGCCGTCGGCGAGCGCGTCGTCACCGGGATCTTGCACGGTGTCGCGCAACCCGCCGACCGCGGCCACGACCGGCACCGCGCCGTAGCGCATGGCATAGAGCTGGCCCAGCCCGCACGGCTCGAAGCGGCTGGGCATGACGAAGAGATCAGCGCCGGCGTACATGCGCCGCGACAGCCCGACGTCGAAGCCGATGCGGACGGCGAGACGCGACGGCTGCGCGGCCGCGAGCGCGCGCAGGCGCTCCTCGAGATCCTTGTCGCCAGCGCCGAGCACCGCCAGCGTCACGCCCAGCGCCTCCAGCTCGGGGGCGAGCTCGGCGACCAGATCGAGGCCCTTCTGCGGGGTCAGGCGAGCGATCGCGACCGCGAGCGGCGTGCGCCCGTCGATGGTCAGGCCGAGCTCGTGGGCCAAGGCCGCGCGGCAGGCCGCCTTGCCGCCCGGCTGCGCGATCCCGAAGCGCGCCGGCAGCTCCGGATCCGACGCCGGATCCCAGGCCGCGAGGTCGATGCCGTTGACGATGCCGGCGATGCGCGCGACGTCGTGGCGCAGGAACCCGTCGAGGCCCTCACCGCGCTCGGGGGTCAAGACCTCGCGCGCGTAGGTCGGGCTCACCGTCGTCACCACGTCGGCTGCGGCCATGCCGGCCTTCAGCAGCGAGAGCTGGTTCCAGAACTCGGCGTGGTGCATCGTGAAGACGTCCCACGGCAGGCCGAGCTCGGGCACCGCCGACGCGGGGAACAGCCCGCGGTAGGCGAGGTTGTGTACGGTGAGCACGGTCGCCGCGCCGAGGCCGTCGAGCCGGGCCAGCGCGGTGGCGAGGCCGGCCTGCCAGTCGTGGCCGTGAATCACGTCGGGTGCGCCGCCGAGGATCGCCGGGGCGGTTGCGAGCGCGGCCCGGCAGAGCACCGCGAAGCGCACGTGGTTGTCGGCGAAGTCGTGCCCGGCGGCGTCGCTGTAGAGGCCGTCGCGATCGTAGAGCGGCGGGCAGTCGACCAGCCATACCCGGTGGGTGCCGGCGGCGCCGACCGGCGCCACGGTCACGTCGAAGCGGTGGGGTCCGACGACGACGGTGACCGCGTGGCCGCGGCCGAGGGTGGCGCCAGCCTGGGCCAGACGGGTGCGGGCGGCGCGGTAGAGCGGCGCCACCGTCGCGGTCACCAGGCCCGGAGTCACCGCCGCGCACGCCGGTGGCAGCGCCGCCGCCACGTCGGCGAGGCCGCCGGTCTGCGCCCAGGGCGCGACCTCTGACGCGACGTGCAACACCCGCACGGTGGCTACTCGTCGTCGCCGTCGGCGGGGTGGTCGTGAGTGCCGTCGCCGCCCGGCTCCGTATGCGGCCCGAAGCGGCGGAAGCGCGGGCCCGCCGACTGGTACGAGTGGCGGCCGTGCATGGCGATGGCGTAGGTGCCGGGGCGAAGCTGCGCGCGAAGCTCGGGCTCGTTGGCCATCAGCTCGGAGACGTCGTTGGCGAGGATGGCTGGTCCCCGGGCCGGCACGAACGTCCCCTTGGGGATGACCGCGATGCCGCTGTCGGTGACGAAGGGCAGGCGCTCGCGATCGGCGTCGGGATCGAGGCCGATCACCGTGCCTGGTTCGACCTTGCAGTTCTTGTCGAGCAGCACGCGGCGCAGGTGCGAGCCGGCGCCCAGATCGCAGCCCGACAGGATGACCGACTCCTCGAGCACCGCGCCGGCGTGGACGAAGCAGTCATAGCCGAGGACCACGTCGCGCAGGCGGGCGCTGGCGACGATCGAGCCCTCGCATACCAGGCTGTCGTCGATCTGCGAGGCCGGCAGGCCCTCGCCGCCGACCACGAAGCGAGCCGGCGGGTAGTCGCGCTGGGCCGAGCGGATGCGCCACGACCGGTTGTAGAGATCGAACGCGGGCACCCGCGAGCGCAGCTCCATGTTGGCGTCGAAGTAGCTGTCGATGGTGCCGACGTCGCGCCAGTAGGGCAGGGTGTCGGGCGGATCGCCGGGGATGCGGCAGGCGGCGAAGTCGTAGGCGAAGATGCGGGCGCCGCTACCCAGGAGGCGCGGGATCACGTCCTTGCCGAAGTCGTGGCGCGACGCCGGGTCGGCGGAGTCCTCCAGCAGCACCCGGGTGAGGACGTCGGCCTTGAAGATGTAGTTGCCCATCGAGACCAGCGACCAGTCGGGCCGCCCCGGCATGGGCGGCGGATCGCGCGGCTTCTCGACGAAGGCGGTGATGCGGCCGCGGTCGTCGACGGCGAGACAGCCGAACTGGTGGGCCTCGGCCCGCGGCACCGCGAACACGGCGACGGTGAGGTCGGCATGCTGGGCGCGGTGGAACTGATCCATCTGGTCGGGCGCGAACTTGTAGACGTGGTCGCCGCCGAACACGGCGACGTGGGCGGGGCGGGCGTCGCGCACCAGGTTGAGGTTCTGCGAGACCGCGTCGGCGGTGCCGCGGTACCAGAACTCGCCCAGCCGCATCTGCGCCGGCACCACCTCGATGAACTCGCCGAAGCCCGACAGCCGCCAGTTGCGGTTGAGGTGCTTGATCAGGCTCGACGCCATGTACTGGGTGAGCAGGTAGATGCGCCGGTAGCCGGCGTTGATGAAGTTGGAGAGGACGAAGTCGATGATCCGGTAGCGCCCGGCGAAGGGCACCGCCGGCTTGCTGCGGTGGAGCGTGAGCGGCCCCAGCCGTGACCCCTTCCCCCCCGCCATGATCATCACGAGAGTGTCTTTCACGACACCGTCAGCTTACTGCCCTTGCCCGTGCCCTTGCCCTTGCCCTGGCCCTCTTTCTGCGTCCGGTCGTGCTACTAGCACTCGATGTCGCCCATCGTTCGCCGCATCGCCTCGCGCGCGCTCGTGGCCGCCGGCGTGGCCGCGATCGCGATGTTCGCGGTCCAGACGTGCGAGTCGTCGTCCGCCCGCGACGTGACCATCGTGGTCGATCCGCGGCCGCTGGGAGGCACGGTTCATGCCGTCCGTGTGGATGTCCTCGATCGCGGCGGGCCCCGCGGCGCCATCGAGCGGGTCTACCGCCCGGGCGAGACCGTCACCCCGGTCGAGCTGCGCATCGCCGCCCCCGGCGCCGGCGCCGAGCTGATGATCGAGGTCGAGTCCGCCGGCGGTCCGCAGCGGGTTCATCGCCCCCTCGAGGCCGCGCCGGGTAGCCGGGTCACCGTCGTCCTCGGCGACAGCTCGCGTTAGTGCGCGTGAACTCGAGCTGAGCCTTGGGCACCAGGCTCGGTCATTCCGTCGATGTCCCTGGACCTTGACCTGAGCGTTGACCCCACCGTTGACCTCGACCTGAACCTCGACATGAGCTCCACCGTCGGCCTTGTCACTTGTCAGACACGCGCCAGTCACTCGCTGGCGGTCGCGCCCATCCCGGGCCGGGGCGTGAACACGTGCTCGCGGTACCAGCGCAGCTCGGCGATCGACTCCTGGATGTCGTCGAGCGCGCGGTGGTTCTCGTTCTTGGGCGGCATGGTCGCGACCTCGGCCGGGTACCAGCGCCGGACCAGCTCCTTGATCGTCGAGACATCGACCATCCGGTAGTGGAGGCGGGCGTCGAGCGCAGGCATGTAGCGGCGGACGAAGCGCCGATCCTGGTGGATCGAGTTGCCGCACAGCACCGGTCGATCGCGGGCGCCGAAGTGGATGTTGAGGAAGGCCATGGTCATGGCCTCGGCCTCGGCCTCGGTCACCGTCGACGCCCGCACCTTGTCGGTCAGGCCCGAGGCGCCGTGGTGCGCGGTGTTCCAGGCGTCCATGGCGGCCAGCACGTCGTCGGGCTGGTGTACGACCAGGTCGGGACCGAGCCCGACCAGGTCGAGCTCGGCGGTGGTGATGATGGTCGCGATCTCCAGGATCCGATCGCGCGACGGCTCGAGGCCGCTCATCTCCATGTCCATCCACAAGAGGTGACCACTCACGGCGCGCCGACCGTATCACGCCGCGGCGCGGGCCTCGGTCATGAGCGCCGTGATCGCGGCGCGATCGTCGTCGGAGGGCAGGCCCCAGACCGGTTGGTAGCCGAAGACCTCGCGGGCCGAGCGCCGGACCAGGCCCTCGATGATGTCGATCGAGTCGAGCGGCACCAGGGCGGGGTGAACCTGGCCGCAGGCGTGGGCGAGCTGGAGCAGATCCTTGCGCAGGGTGACGACGTAGTTGGCCAGGCGGGCCGCCTTCAGCGTGGGATCGAGCCCGCGCATGAGCCAGCGGTTCTGGGTGGCCACGCCGGTCGGGCAGTTGCCGGTGTGGCACTGCTGGGCCTGGATGCAACCGATGGCGAGCATCGCCTCGCGGGCCACGTTGATCATGTCGGCGCCCATCGACAGGGCGAGGAGCCCGGTCTCGGGGAAGCCGAGCTTGCCCGAGCCGATGAAGACCACGTCCTCGTGCACGCCCTCTTCGGCCAGGGCCCGGTAGACCGAGGAGAATCCGAGCTTCCAGGGCAGGGCGACGTGATCGCTGAACACCAGCGGAGCGGCGCCGGTGCCGCCTTCGCCGCCGTCGATGGTGATGAAGTCGGGGGCGCGGCCGCTCTGGCGCATCTGGCGGGCGAGCTCGTGCCAGAACGCCATCTCGCCGACCGCGCTCTTGATACCGACCGGCAGGCCGGTCTCGTCGGCCAGGCGCTCGATGAAGTCGAGCATCGACGACACGTCGTTGAAGGCGCTGTGCGCGGCCGGGCTGGCCACGTCCTTGCCGACCGGCACGCCGCGGATGCGGGCGATCTCGGGCGTGACCTTGGCCGCGGGCAGGAGCCCGCCCAGGCCGGGCTTGGCGCCCTGCGAGAGCTTGATCTCGATGCAGCGGACCGGAGCCGAGGCCACCGCCTCGCGGAAGCGCTCCATCGAGAAGCCTCCGCGCTGGTCGCGGCAGCCGAAGTAGCCGGTGCCGATCTGCCACATCAGGTCGCCGCCGCTGCGATGGAAGTCCGAGATGCCGCCCTCGCCGGTGTTCTGCATCGCGCCGGCGAGCTTGACCCCGCGGTTGATGGCCTCGACCGCGCGGCCCGAGAGCGAGCCGTAGCTCATCGCTGACGTGTTCACGATCGACGCCGGGCGGAAGGCGTGCTTGCGGGCCCGCTTGCCGCCGAGGATCTTGGCGCACGGGATCTGGTAGGTCGGGTCGTAGAGCGGGTCGCCGGGGTGAGGGGTCGTGATCGGGAAGGTCGCGTGCCGGATGATGAGGTAGCCCGGCGTCTGCTCCATGTCGTTGTCGCTGCCGAAGCCGAAATAGTTGTTCTGCTTCTTCGCCGAGGCGTAGACCCAGCGCCGCTGATCACGCGAGAACGGCCGTTCCTCGTCGTTGCCGGTGACGATGTACTGGCGCAGCTCCGGCCCGACCATCTCGAAGATGTAGCGGAGGTGCCCGACGATGGGGAAGTTGCGCAGGATCGCGCGCGAGCGCTGGGACACGTCGTAGATCGCGACCGCGATCAGGAACGTGACCACCCCCAGGATCACCCACAGCCAGAGCGGCATGCGGTCTCAGAATACTCCGAGTTTCCGTGCCCGTACCCGCCCCGTGCCCGTTCTCAGGTGCCGTTCCAGTACCTGACTCGTCCGGTGTCCACGTGGATGAACCCGCTGTCCAGGTACAAGCCCACGCCTCCCAGGCGTAGCCCCTTGGCCCAGGCCTCGAGGCTCTTCACGTCGATACCCGGGATGCGGAAGTCGACGGCGTTGCCGTGGGTGTGCTGGCTGTCGCGCGCGACCTCGCGACCCTTCTTGCGCAGCATCAGGTTGTACTTGGGAGCCCGGAATCCGGACACGATGTCGATCCGGTCGCGGCCGAAATGGCGCGCCGCCTCGCGCAGGGTGCGCGCCAGCTTGTCGTCCATCCCGGTCGGCTCGTTGGTGAAGTGACAGCGCAGGAACCGATCGACGGTGGCGTCCGCCGGCAGGCTGGCACGCACGTCGGCGTCGATCGCCAGCCACTCGTGGGTCCAGGTGTTGTAGAGGCTGATCACCGGCGGCGCGGGCTTGCCGATCTTGCGCGTCGACACCTTGGCCTTGGCCTTGGCCGCGGCCGGCGCGGCGGCGGCGAGCTGCTTGGCGGCCAGGTACTCGGTCTTCTTCGAGGCCGGGGTCACGACCACGGCCGGCTGTGCTGCGGCGACGCCGGCGGCGACCATCACGTACGCACTCACGACCAGGCCGATCTGGGCGCGGGTCACGACGGGTTCGTCCTGCCGCTGCGGCCACGTCCGAGCTGCACCAGGGGTGCGGGCAGCGCCTCGTTGAGCGAGCCCGAGCGGAAGCCGGCCAGATCGACGGTGACGTAGGTGAAGCCGAGGCGCTTGCCGAGCGCCACCACCTGCTCGCGCACGCCCGGGGTGAGCAGCCGGGGCAGATCGTCGAGCTCGACCTCGAGGCGCGCGATGGTCTCGTGGTAGCGGACGCGGAGCTGGCGCAGGCCGAGCGCGCGCAGCCCGTCCTCGAGCTCGTCGACCTGGCGCAGCCGCTCGCGGGTGATGCGGGTGCCGTAGGGGAAACGCGATGACAGGCAGGCCAGCTGCGGCTTGTCCCAGGTGCGGAGGCCGAGGGCGCGCGACAGCTCGCGGATCTCGGTCTTGGACAGCGCGGCATCGACCATCGGCATGATCGCGCCGCGATCGCGGGCGGCGGCGATGCCGGGGCGGTGATCACCGAGGTCGTCGGTGTTGGTGCCGAGTGCGATGACCGCGCCGGTGGCGGCGGCGACCGGGCCGGCGACGTCCATGAGCTCGGTCTTGCACAGCGCGCAGCGATCGACCGGGTTCTCGGCGTAGCCGGGGACCTCGAGCTCGTTGGCGTCGATCAGGTGATGGCGATCGCCGAGGCCGAGCTCGGCGCCGAGCGCGCGGGCGTCGTCGATCTCGGAGCGCGCCATGGTGGGCGAGATCGCGGTGACGGCGTGGCAACGCTCGCCGAGCGCATCGACCGCGACCGCGAGCAGAAACGCCGAGTCGACGCCGCCCGAGAAGGCCACGACCACCGCGGGCTGCGCGGCCAGGCGGGCGCGCAGATCGTCAAGCTTCGGCGACGCCGGGGTCACGATCCTGATGTAACACGCGCCCCCCCAGCGGGCGAATGGTCACGTGACGCGCCCCAGCGAGCGAAGCGAGCGATCAACCGTGCCGCTGGGTGCTCGAGGTCACCGGCGTGGTGCGTGGGCTGGCTTCTCGGCCTGGATCGGTTACTTGACCCGTTTTCGCAGGGTCACGCGCCAGCGACCGGGGGCGACCTGGTCGACGGAGACCACCTCCTGGCCCCAGTCGGCGGCGCTGCGCGGGAGGTTGCGTCGGGCCGGCTCGTGGTCGACCAGCACCGCCAGCTGCGCGCCCAGGGCAAGGTCCTCGAGGGCGAGCCGGGTTCGGACGAAGGTGTAGGGACAGACCTCACCCGTCAGATCGAGGTCGACGTGGTCACCAGACGGCGACGGGGCCGCCGGCGAGGAGGTCGTCGAGGAGGAGATCGGCCCGGGCATCGTCGAGGTCCGGCTCGAGGTGTAGCACTCGCTGGCCCGGGGAGCCGAACGCCGGCGCGCGTCCCGGTCGCACCAGATGCGTGAGGGGATCGGGACCGGGCCCCGCCGGGCCCGGGCTGACCTCGCCCCAGATCTCGACCACGTCGGCGGCGACGAGGGCCGCCGCCGGCGCGCCCGTGCCCTCGACACGGTGACCGAACAGCTCGAGCGTGGCGGTGGCCCGCTGCCCCTGCGGGCCGAACGCGAGTCCGGGCTCGGTCAGGACCACGTGCACGTGGGCGCCGCGGAGGGTGAGCCCGAGCGCGCCGCGCAACGCCTCGTCCGCGGTCGCGGCGTCGCATCGCCCGACCAGCACCACGCACTGCCTCACGTGAAGGCCACCACGCGATGACGGTGATCGGTGAACGCGGCGTGATCGTCCTGGCTGCCCGCGACCACGCCGAGTACGGCGAGATCGACCCCGTGGGCGTCGGCGCTGGTGGCGCAGCCGACGAGGTCGCAGCCGGCGTCATGCAGCGCGGCGATCACCGCCGGGGCCGCGGCCAGGGCCAGGACGCCGCGGTGCATGGCGAAGATCGACACCGGGATGCCGCGACGCCTGGCAGCGTGGGCGAGGGCCGCCACGTGGCCGAGGTCGCCGGTCTCGGGCCCGGTCGCGATCACGACGCCCAGGCGCGCGGTCACGCCGGGCTCCAGCGCGCAGGTCCACCGTCGCGGGTGCGAACGAAGCGCGCGATCGGGACGTGGGCGCCGTCGCGCCAGCCGAAAAGGGTCGCGGCGTGGGCTCGCCCGCCGGCCACGGCGACGATCAGGTGGGGCCGGGGATGAAGCGCGAGCGCCTCGCGGTCGCGCGCCGACAGCTCCGCGTCGCCATCGGGGTGCGAGTGGAACAGGGCGCGCGCGTCGCTGCGGGTCAGGGCGATCAGCTCGTCATCGCCGAACCCGAAGCCATCGCGGGTCCCCGGCCGAGCCGCGCGCACGCCGTCGGCGATCCAGCCGCACGCCTCGCGCGGATACGCGCGCTCGCAGATCGGCGTGAGGGTCGCGAGCAGGGCCGGCAGCTCGGCGTCGCCGAGGCTCACGGCGTCGCTCCCACGGCGATGCGATGGACGGTCATCGCCGCCGCGGCGCCGCCGCGCTCGAAGGCCTCGGCCATCGCCAGATCGTCGGCGTCGTCCTCGATCGTCACGCGCACGGCGCCGGCCGCCGCGCCGCCCAGCACCACGCGCACGTCGGGGTTGTGCCCGCCCAGCGCCGCCGCCAGCGCATCGCCGAGCGCCCGACCGGTGTCGCCCGCCACCAGCGGGAAGCGCGCTTCGTGGACGGGTGTCGCCAGCGCGCCGTCGACGATCACGGTCCCCACCCCGGCCGCCACCAGGTACATGGCCGCCACTCGCCCGGCTGCACCGCTGCCATCGACCACCGCCGTCGCCGCCAGCAGCCGCGACTGCCCCACGCCGCCGACGTCGGGCAAGAGCACGTGACGCGAGTAGCGCCGGACCTGATCACCGGTGAACCCGCTCATGGTCCCTCGCAGACACAGCCGCGCCGGCGCTCGAGTCGCACCTCGCGCGGACCACCGCGGCGCAGATCGTCGAGCACCCAGATCGATCCGGCCGGGTCCAGGTCGCCGCCGCCCAGCGCGAGCGCGCGTCGCGCCGCCACGCCGCCGACCCAGCCCACCAGCGGGCCCAGCACGCCGCTGTCGCCGCAGGTCGCGGCGTCGTCGGGTGGAGCTTCGAACAGACAGCGGTAGCAAGCGCGGCCGGGCGCGCCGGCGAACACGTTGCCACCGTGGCGCAGCGCCGCCGCGATCACGTACGGCCTGCCCAGCGCGCGGGCCTGATCGGCGACCAGGAACTTGGTCTCGGGATCATCCGATCCGTCGACGACGACGTCGGCGTCGACGGTCAGCTCGGCGGCGTTGCCAGCTTCGAACCGCGCCACCACCCCGCGTCCACCGATCCGCGCCGCCAGCGCCGTCGCCTTGGCCCGCCCGAGGTCCGCCATCCCGAACTGCACCTGGCGATGCAGGTTCGACAGCTCGACGACATCGGCATCGACCACCGTCACCTCGGCTCCGCTCGCCGCCGCGGCGATCGCGATGGGGCCACCCAGCCCCCCGGCCCCGATCACCACCACGCGCACGTCACGCCTCGGACTTGCCGCACACCTTGCAGCGTCCATCACTGCCGATCAGTCCGGTGCACGCCCCGTCCGGACACAACCGCCGCTCGTCGTCAGACCCTTGCCCCTGCCTTTGCCCTTGCTCTTCTGCAGTCGCGTCCGCCTCTCCCTCCACCGTGTTCATGCTCCCCACCTTCCCCTCGCCCCACTTCCCGCACACCTTGCACTTCCCGTCGATCCCGATGACGCCCGTACAGCTCCCATCGGGGCACAGCTCTCGGTCATCGTCGTCACCGTCCGAGCCTGGCCCTGGCCCGGGCCCTGGCCCTGCTCGCTCTCCCTCTCCCTCTCCGTCCGCGTCGTCCTCCATCCCGCGCCTTCGTTCGTCGCCCCAGAACTGCGACGCGCGCCCGCACACCTTGCACGTGCCCTCGCTGCCGATGATGCCGGTGCACCCACCGTCGTCGCAGAGGCGACGCTCGGGCCAGTCGATGGTGGCCACGGTCACCTACCTCCGAGCACGCCGTAGAGCTCGTTCGACAGGTAGAACGTCAGCTCGAAGTCGCCGATCCGCACCGCGACGCCGGTCGCCAGCTCACGCTCCTTGCGAGCCTCGAGCGGCACGCCTTCGAGCTCGCTGCCGTTCTTCGAACCCGCGTCAGCGATGATCCAGCGTTCGCCGCGCTGCCGGAAGTAGGCGTGGAAGCGCGACACGGTGACGTCGCGCAGCACGATGTCGTTGTTGGGCGTACGACCGACCGTGATCATGTCGGCGAACGACGCGCCCGGCTTCTTGGCCAGGGGATAGACCTCGACCCCGCGCGGCCCGCGCCGGCGACCCAGGACCGGCGCCACCAGGGTGTCGACTTCCTCGTCGAGGGAGGGGCGCGAATCGCTGTCGGTGTCGGTGCCGTCGGCGCGGCGGCGCACCAGCGCAGCCGGGGCTGCGGAGGCCAGGAAGGCGCTCCGGCCCAGCAATGCGAGCTGGAGATAGCGCTCGGCCTGGTCCACGTTCTAGACGTAGCACGCCATCCCCGCTGCGGCGGTCCTGGACGTGGAAGAATTATCGGCGATGATCGCTCGTCCATCCCCTGTGCCCCGGCGCTGGCTCTTGCTCACGGTGATCGGCGTCGCATGTGGTCCCGCGGGGCCGCGGCCGGCGCGCCTCGACGCGAGCAAGGCGACCGCCATCGAGGTGACCACGGCGGCCGGCGCGCGTCGTTTCTGCCCCGGCGGCGAGTCGCCGCAGCTCGCGGTCGCGGTCACCACCACCGACGGCACGCGGCTCGACACCTGGAGCCCGGGTGAGACCCGCGACGGCAAGCTGCCGTTCAACGTGTTCGAGTACACCGTGTCGTGGGGCAAGGTCGACGGCGACGGCTTCGTCCGGCTTCCGGACGACCCGATCGCGGCGATCGGCCGCGTGGTCAAGGTCGAGGTCCGCGTGCCGGAGCGGCCCGATCTGGTGGGCGAGGTCTCGCTCGAGCCCGACTTCGGCTGCGGCGGCACGCTGGGCGCGCTGGGCCCGCAGGGCCAGTCGGGCTGGACCGGCGACCGCGGCCAGGACGGTCGCTCCGGGCAGTCGGGCAGCGACACCGCCGATGGCGCGCCCGGCGAGCGCGGCGGCGACGCGGGCGACGGCAGC
>SXGT01132003.1_pt1 | contig 11526 bp, 14 predicted proteins | sample 3176221 | NCBI WGS metagenome assembly SXGT01 (sample SAMN11356862, study PRJNA531348) | freshwater metagenome | isolation source: freshwater sample F1-120 | place: China: Fuxian Lake, Yuxi | collected 2017-12-25
CAACCGGGCCGCCAGGTCACGTGGCGTGAAGATCGAGTTGTTGGTGAGTACCAGGAAGGGCCGCTGCCGGTCGCTGAGCGCCTGGAGGAACTCCGCGGCCCCTGGCAGGGCGTGCTCCTCCCGGACCAAGACGCCATCCATGTCGGTCAGCCAGCACTGCGGTGTGGTACTCATGCGTCCAGTCTCGCAGGTACTGCCGCGAGTCTGATGTGGTCAAAGAAGTTACAAGATCCTCATCAGCGCTGTTTGGCACGGCAGCGGCAACGCCAGTGGCGACTACCCGCCGGCAACCCCGTGTGGCCCTACGGCGAACAGAGCACGCGCATCCGGATCGTCTCGGACATCGGGCTACCACTAAAGTATGCCGTATTGCTCTGTGGCCCAATTGCTCTCATCTATCGCGCAAGGCCGAGGAATGCCATCAACGCCCGCTCGACCTCGACCACTTGCTCGGCAGTCAGACGGCCAACACGGGCGTGGACGGTCGACTTTCTGACGGTTGTGAGCTTGTCGACCATCACGTCACTGTCGTGGGCAAGTCCGGATAGCAGGCCCTCTCCGCCGGTTATCCGAATACGCATCAGAGGCGCATCTAACAGCGTGCTGGTCATCGGCGCCACCGTCACTGAACTCGTGGCGTCAAAGAGGTCATCCTGAACGATCACTGCCGGGCGCGGCTTCGCCGCATAGACGCCCCCCGCTACGGTCCAAATCTCCCCGCGGTTCACTCCTCGTCCCATGGCGTCGAGATGGCCTCGATGAAGTCCTGATCATCGCCGCCGAAGTCGGCCCCTGCGACCAACGAAGCCTGACGATGCGCCTCGGCGGCAAAACTCTCAGTGCGCACGTCGGGCACCCAGACCTGCAACGGCCGCAGGCCCCGCTCCCGCATCCTCCGTCGATACTCACCGACCCTGTCCCGCACCGCCATGCCGCCATGTTACATGTAACGCCCGATCTGGCAGATCTGCCGGTGCGTGAAATTCGCAAAACGACGGCATCGAACGCGGCGGGCTACCAGCGAAAGACTGCACACTGCATCAGATGAAACATCACCCGCCTACCAGCGCCGATCCCCTGCGTTTCAGTCGAGATCGAACGCGTGCTGGATCGCCGTTGTCAGCGATTCCTCTTGACCAGGAAGGAAGAACCAATCTGACGGGCCCAGTGCCGCAACCGGGATCGTGACAATGTTGTCGACGCTGACGACGGAATCTCTCTCGAACGTGACCCTCAACGATCGTGAAATTCTCGGAAAGCTGGCGGCCTACCAAAGCCTCGCGAAGAACACGACCATCGTCCTTCACCGCATTACCGCACGCAGCGAAGCGGTCACCAGTGAGATCCTGCACGAAACGCACCTCACCGGCCTGCAGGCCTCGTTCCTCAGTTACCTCAGGACCTGCCGTCCCCGGTAAACACGAACATCGCCGCTCGGCACTCCCCTGCCGTCTCTTTTGGCTGCGCCGGACCGGTGAAGTACCTCGGCGGAATCCCTCGGGCGCAGCACCACCTCATGGGCGATCAACTGGCAGCTGCGTTGAGCTCCTTGATCTGTTCCGGTGTCAACTGCACTTCAGCGGCAGCCATATTCTCTTCCAGATGCGTGCGGCGCGATGTGCCAGGGATGGGGAGCATCGCGGGTGAGAGATGCAACAACCACGCGATCGCGACCTGGCCCACAGTGCACTGGCGTACCCGGGCGATGTCGGCGAGCGCTCGGTGGGCGGCGGCGAGCCCGCCCTGCGCCACGGGCGCCCATGGAATGAACGCGAGTCCGTCGCGTTCGCACACCTCAAGAATGTCGTTGGCGCCCCGGTCGATGACATTGAACCGACTTTGGACACTGACGATATTGGCGATCTGCCGCGCCTCGTCGAGCTGCGCCACTGTGCACTGCGACATGCCGATCTCGCGGATCTTGCCCTCATCCTGGAGCGCCTTGAGCTCACCGATCTGGTCTGCCAACGGCACTTTGGGATCCACCCGGTGCAGCTGCAACAGATCGATCTGATCAACCCCCAAGCGGCGCATGCTCATCAACACCTGCTGGCGCAGGTACTCGGGTCGTCCGACCGGTGGCCACGCCGCCGGGCCGAGGCGTTTCGGCCCGGAGTCGGTGTCGATGACATCCGGCCCGTTTCGGGTCAAACCCGCCTTCGTCGCGATCACAATGTCGTCGGGGTACGGATACAGCGCCTCGTAGAGAATCTGTTCGGCGACATGCGGGCCGTAGGAGTCAGCGGTGTCGATGAACTGCACGCCGAGGTCGACCGCCCGCCGGGCGACGGCGATACATTCGTCCCGGTCTTCGGGCTCTCCCCAGATTCCGCGGCCCGTGAACCTCATCGAACCGAAACCCAAGCGCGACAACGTCTTACCGGCAAGACTGATTGTCTGTGGATTCACGTTCACCATTGCGACTGCCTCCATTTCACTACGTTTCCATTGTGGTTTATGGGCCTGTTGTGATGCCGGGCCGACCGCAGCGCTATATCGTCACCCTCGAGCAGCCGCGTCGAATTCACAGAACATCCTGGTGAAGTACTCGGGCTGCTCCTCAGCCACCCAGTGGCCGCAGTCCGGGATGAGTCGGTCTGTCACCGAGTCAGCGACCTCTTCACACATCGCCCGGAAATTGCCGGCGAGGGGCCCGGAAGCACCTCCGGAAGCCAACACCGGGATGGTGAGCTTGCCGTGGTGTTGCAGCGCCGCGCGATTGTCGTCGGCGTCGCGGTCGAGTTCGCGGTAGATCTCACACAATGCGCGCATGGCTCCCGGTGCTTCGAACGCGCGGGCGTAGACGTCAAGGTCATCGTTGGAGATCGCGTCCGGTTGGTAGGTCAATTCGTCGAAGAATCGGTTGATGTACCAACGTTCACGTCCGTGCGTGAGGTACACCGCGATGTCCGTGTTGGCATGAAAGGAGAACTGCCACGCTGACTTCTGAGCTACGCGCCATTCGTAGTAGGCAGTGCCCGGCAGCGGAGCTTCCATGAAGGTTGCGCTCACGACATCATCGCGGTAGCGCAGCGCGAAACTCAGAGCCAGTGTCGACCCGAGATCATGGCCGACGAGCGAGATGGGCTCCGCCACGCCCAGGGTCTCGCGCACGAGGCCGTGTATGTCACCGGCCATGGTCCACTTGTCGTACCCGTCACGGGGTTTGTCAGAAGCGCCGGCACCGCGATAGTCGGGCATGATCACCCGATAGCCGGCGGCGGCCAGCGGCACCATGACCTTGCGCCACTCGTATCGCGTTTGGGGGGCGCCGTGGAGAAGTACGACCGTCTTGGCGGGCTCGGGTGACGTGGCGACCGTGTAGCCGATACGAACGGTCTCCTCCGGGTCAACCCAGGCCCTACCGTGCTGGACATCGACATCGCGCGCTGCGGTCATGTTCTTTCGCCCTTCTGTGTGCATCCCTTTCGGAACGCGCCCCGTCAGGGGTGATCAACGGACCGGCCTAGGCCCGATGATCGATGCGCGCTCCATGATCCGAACCTGGGGCCAGTAGTCGCTGGCTGCGTAGTGCTGCACGGCCCGGTTGTCCCAGAAGGCCACCGCATCGTCCGTCCACGTGAACCGAACCTGGTGCTCGGGGTAGTCGGCCAATCTGCACAATCGGTCGAGAAGTTCGAGGCTGGCTTCACGGCCCCAACCCTCGAAATGGCTGACAAACGCACGGTTGACGTACAGATGTTTGCGACCGGTTGCCGCGTGTGTGCAGACGACCGGATGCCGCACCGGCGGGTGCGTCGCGCGCATTTCGGCCGCCTGGTCAGCGTCGACGTGCGCGCCGAACGCGTGCGTGAAGTCGTGGACCGCGTACAAGTCGTCGATCTGGTTCTTGGTCTGGGCGTCGAGAGCGTCGTATGCGGCGTACATGTCGGAGAACAGGGTGTCCCCGCCGATGTCAGGAACCGTGACGGCGTGCAGCATCGCTGCCATCGAGGGCTGCGGACGCCATGTCACGTCGTGATGCCAGAGGTTCTCCACGCCCGAGATCCCGGCATTCTTCTCGAATCTCACCAGGGTGTCCTTGTCGCCGCTCTTGGCGAGCACGGGATGGACCTCGAGGTCGCCGAAGAGTCCGGCGACAGCGGCATGCTGCGTGCCAGTCATGTTTTGGTCGCGGAAGAACAGCACCTTGTACTCGTGCAGCGCGTGGCGGATCTCGGCGATCACCGCCTCGTCGAGTGATGGGTGCAGGTCGACGCCGGAGATCTCCGCGCCCAAGGACGTCCCGACCCGCTTGGCGTGAAAGTGCTTCCACTGCAAGGCGGAGAGTCGCTCTCGCTCGGCAGCGAGATGTCTGAAGGGGCCGACCACGATCGGGTATCCGTCCAAGGCCGTCAGGTACGGGGGTTCCGCCGCGGTCGGCGGTGTGGTCGTCATGGCTGCTCCTGGAGTCGTCGTCGAATAGCGCGTAGTCGATCGACTACACCCTACACGTTAAGGTAGTCGAATGACTACACCAAAGACGGAACCCCCGGCGGATCCGAACTCGGGTCGGGCCGCCACCGCCGCCAAGGTTCTGACGCATGCCGCGGATCTCTTCGCCGAGCGCGGACCGGCAGCCACGTCGTTGCGTGACATCGCCGCGGCGTCCGGCGTGAACCAGGGCTTGATCTTTCGGCACGTGGGCAACAAGGACCAGCTCGTCGGCGCCGTACTCGACCACCTGGCGCGGGAACTGGAATCGGCCCGAGAGGCAGACGTCGACACCGCCACCGTCGACGTCCTGGTCGAGCGTCAATGGAAGGTGTTGGCCCGCAGCATTCTTGACGGTTATGACCCGGGCCTGCTGCAACAGCGATTCCCCACCGTCTCGACGCTGGTCGACCGCTTCCGGGACTGCCACGACAGCGAGGCTGACGCGCGACTCGCCGTGGCACACACCGTGGCCCTGGGGCTGGGTTGGCGATTGTTCGGCCCGTTCCTGCGCGCCGCCGCTGGCCTGGAGGACGTGCCAGAGGCGGAGCTGCGACGCGCAGTCGACGCGCAAACCACCCGCCTTCTCACCGACTCGGAGTAACTTCCGACGGTCGGGCGACCCGAGTGCCAAACTGCCCGTGGCTACACGGGCACCGGCGCAAGTGAATTCCCCAACCACGCGCCGCTCGATGGTCGCGATGACGTGGCCTGGCAGTGCCCTGTAGTCATCTGACTACCGCTGGTGTATGTTGGGCAGTAGTCGATCGACTACACACGTTCGCCATGACCGCAAGGAGCGGCGTGCCACCACAGCGGGCCTCGGCGCGTGGGACATAGGTAGTCCCATGTCAGAACTGTTCGCGCCTCCCCCGCCCAATCGAGGAGCAGTACATGACACGGACGCTTGACGACACGCCAGATCTTGCCGCGAACAACGCTTGGCTCAAGCGCTACTACTTCACCCGCGCCGGATTCTCCGTCGTGTGGGTGGCGGCGGCCTTCGGTGTGGCCGACAGCATGACCGCCATCGTCGCCGCGCTCCTCGTGATCTACCCGGCATGGGACGCGATCGGCAATCTCGTTGACGCGCAGCGCAATGGCGGCCTTCACCGCAACCCGACTCAGGCTTTCAACACGGCGGTCAGCACCGTGACGACCATCGCCGTGGCCGTCGCACTCACCCAGAGCATGAACGCCGTACTCGGCGTCTTCGGCGTATGGGCAGCCCTGACGGGTCTGCTTCAGTTGGCCACTGCCATACGACGGTGGAAGAGCAGTGGCGGACAGTGGCCCATGATCCTCAGCGGACTCCAATCCACCGCCGCCGGAGTCGGCTTCATCGTCAAGGCCGGCGCAACCGCCGTGCCACAGATCACCGCCATCGCCCCGTACGTCGCCTTCGGCGCCTTCTACTTCCTCGTCTCGGCGATCTGGCTGACCATCGTCGAGGCCAGACGCCACCACGCCTGAACCACCCGACCGCACAGCACACCCTTCGACTTGCGCGTGACCAACGTGACCGACGGATTGATCCGGGCGCGCCGTAGGCTCACGGCGTGCATACCGTGACCCTGTCCAGCGCCGCGTCAACGGCGGCGTTGACGTTGGGATTGTCGGCCTATGCAGCGTTGATCCTCGCCGGTATCGCGGTGGGTATCTACGACGCGCGCCGGCATCGCCGGGGCCGGGCGATCGCGGCCGCGGTGACGGTCGGGGCGCTCACCATGGGCGGGCTGGTGATCGCGATCATGAGCAGTGTCGCGTGAACCGTCACCATGCGCCGCCCCCACGGCACAAGGCGTCCGCTCATGTGCTCAGCGGAAAAAAGGTTCAACCGTGCCATTGAGCTTGACGACCATGGGATTTCCGCGGCGATCCTTCGCCGTAGGGACCTCAACCCGCACCCAGCCCTCGGCCACGTCGTATTCGTGAACATTGGTTTTCTCGGCGCCGTTGAAGAGAATACCCACGTCGCGGCTAAGTACCTCTTCGCTATAGAAGGGGCTGCGCGGGTCGATCGAGAGGTGATTCGGTGGAACGTCTGCGTTCTGGTCCTCGGACATGATGGCCTTCGTCGAATCGTGCGTCAGGTGCTCGGATTGTTCTTGAGGAATCTACGCGACCCTCCAGTAGCGGATTGCCACCGAGTCGGTCGGCGAGGATCTCGCCGCATCCAGTCGTGGCGGATCTACAGTTGCCCACCTCAACTTCCACAGCCGGACGGCCCAACGATCGGATCCACACTGGACCGACGCTAGAACGTGTTCTAATTCGGTGCATGTCCAGTACAGCTGCGGGGCACGCTGACCCCGCGTTTGCGGATGTGAAATCGCTCTTTGAAGCCGGTTTAGCCCACGGCGACGATCTCGGCGCCGCGGTGGCGGTATTCGTCGACGGTCGCGCGGTGGTGGATCTGTGGGGAGGCATCGCCGACAGGCGGACCGGGCGTCCATGGCGACGCGACACAGCTTGTCCGACCTTTTCCTGCACCAAGGGTGTGACGGCAACCGCGGCCCTCATGGTCGCCCAGCAACACGGCCGCGGAACCGACGAACCAGTGAGCACCTGGTGGCCCGAATTCGCACAACACGACAAGCGACAGACCACACTGGCCGACCTGATGGCACACAGGGCCGGGTTGCCCGTCTTGGAGCGCCCGGTTTCGGTGGCCCAAGCCGCGGATCCCGCGGCGATGGCCGACCTGTTGGCGCACCAAACTCCGCTCTGGCAACCCGGGACCGAGCACGGTTATCACGCTTTGACTTTCGGTTGGCTGGTCGGTGAATTCGTGCGCCGCCACACCGGCCTGACAGTCGGCGAGTTCACCCGGCGTCACGTGGGCGACCGGCTACTCATCGGCGCGTCCGGTGCATCGGCGCGCGAGGCTGCCCGAATCAGCGCACCGCCGCCCGAGCAGCGTATCTGGAGTGCGGAGAACGCGCCGCCGATACCAGACGACACAGTCGCCGAGATGATTGCCGCAATCGCCGATCCAGAATCGCTGTTCATCCGGTCATCATCGAATCCCGTTGCATCCTATAATGATCCAGAAGTATTAGCGGCCGGTTGGCCTGCGTCCGGCCTAGTCGCCACCGCTCGTGATCTGGCCAAATTCTACGCTGACCTGATCAGCGGAGCCCTGGTCGCCCCAGGCCCTTTGCGGGAAGCGGCCACAGAGCGCACACGCGGCCGCGACCGGGTGCTGCGGTTGGAAAGCGCATTCGGCCTCGGCTACATGCTGCCCTCGCAGAACTTCGTGGTGCCAGAACCTGCGCAAAGGACTGCTTTCGGTCACCCGGGCGCCGGTGGCTCAGTGGGACTGGCAGATCTCGAACACAAGGTCGCGTTCGCCTTCGTGCCCAATCTGCGCCGCGATTGGATGGCCGGCGATCGCCGTGCCTATCGCCTCATCGCCGCGGTGTACGGCGCGCTGTGACTCCGACGCGTTCCTGCCGACAGCGTTTGGGAACTCAGATCGTCGGGCAAGATAGGCATATGCGAAATCATATTTTGCGCCGTTCGGCCATCGCCATCCTTGCGGCCGCTCCCATTGCTGCGGGGTCGCTGTTCGGCGCCGGGATCGGTTCGGCTGAGCCCCCGAACTGTGTCAACGGACAATTCTGGGATCCGATCACCAACACCTGCCAGACCCCCCGTCCGGCGGAGAACTGTGCGCCCGGCCAATATTGGAACGCCTTGTCCAATGTCTGTCGGCCGCTGGGACAGCTGTAGTTCGCTCCTCGCACGACCGGACTTCGCCGTTTTCGATTCCGCCGCAGCGCCTTTCGCCAACCGGGTGAGGCGTGAACCGGCCCGTCGCTATCGGCCGCGCGGATCCCGGCCGTTCCAGGCGACGAGGGGTTCGATGGCGGGGGCATCGTCGGGGATCGCGACGGCCTCGGCGAACGGGATACCGACCTCGTCGAGGCCCCTCGCGGCCGAGATCTCCGCATAGAGAGCTCGTCGGTTCTCGGCCGGGAGCATCTGGCGGGCCGCGTCGAGCGCCGCGGTGACGACCGTGTTGTCCCAGTCGGGCTGCTGGCCGGTCGCCACAGCAAGGTCCCACGTGTGGACGGTCAACTCGGAGATGTAGGACACCAGCACCTCGGCGCCGCTGCCTTCGATCCACGGCAGTGCCATGGGCCGTTCGAGCACTCCCTCTCCGCTCCAGGCGTCCACCGCTCGTCTCCCCGACTCCCGCCACGTATCGGACCAGCGATCGTCCGGGACAGCGGTCTCGATGACGGCGAAGGGATCTTCACCGCCGGCGAGCGCAGCAACCCGGTCCAACGCGCCGATGAGGTGGGCGAGCAGTGTTCGCACGTTCATGCCTGCACAGGGCGTCGGGTCTGTGAGCTGCTCCGGCCGGACGCCGGCAACGGCGAACCCGCCGGTGGCGATGGCGCGGTCGAGCATTGGCCTTGGATCGTCGAGGTGGTCCGTGGTGACACTGGTCATGACGGCATTGTGCCGACTCAAACCGGTCATCTGATGGCCGGTTTGATGTGGGAGTGTGGTCGGGTGCGAGCTGACCGGCTGATAGCCATCCTCCTGCTGCTTCAGCAGCGCGAGCAGGTCACCGCATCCGAGGTCGCCCTGGAGCTGGAGGTGTCCGAGCGCACCGCCCGCCGCGACCTCGAAGCGTTGTGCGTCGCCGGGGTGCCGGTGTACTCCCTGCAAGGCCGAGGGGGCGGGTGGCGCCTGGTGGGCGGCGCTCGCACCGACCTTTCCGGCCTGACCGCCAGCGAGGCTCGCGCCCTCTTTCTGGTGGCCGGGCCCGCTTCGACGGCAACCCCGGCCGCGAAGGCCGCTTTGCGCAAGCTCGTACGCGCACTTCCCGAGCCCTTCCGGGAGCAGGCCGCGAGAGCCGCGACATCGGTCGTCGTGGACCCGGGACGCTGGGGATCCAGCCGGCTCGAGCGCCGAACGCCCCGGTTTCTCGACGAACTTCGAGAGGCGGTGATCCTCGGCGTCCAGGTGCGGCTCGGCTACGTCGACCGCAAGGGCATCGAGACCGAGCGGCATGTCCACCCGTTGGGCGTCGTCGCCAAGAGCTCGACGTGGTACCTGATCTCCGGTACCGAGGACGGTCGACGGACCTTCCGGATCGACCGTGTCTCGTCGGTCGAGTTGACCGACGTTCCCGTCCAACGGCCCGCTGGATTCGACCTTGCCGAGAGCTGGCGCGAGATCGCCGACGAGGTCGACCGGAGGCGCACTCCCCTTGAGGCTCAGGCGTTATGCGCTCCCGACGGGCTCGGCCTGCTTCGAACGGTGCTCGGGGGCCGCCTGGATGTCGGCGGTTCCACACCCGACGGGCGGATCTCGATCGTGGTCCGCGGCCACAGCGAGTACTCCCTCGCTGTCGAACTTGCCGGGCTCATCGAATGGCTCGACGTCACCGGCCCGCCCGGCGTGCGGGACCACCTCGCCTCGATCGGCGGTGCGCTTGTCGCGCGGTACAGCTGAGTCGGGCGCCGTCTGTGAAGCAGGTTCAGCAAACGGCGATGACCTGTCAGGTAATCGCCGGGTGACCGTCCGAGTGTCATTCTCAAACCTGTGGATACCCGAGAGACGGTCAACGAACTGCTACAGCGCATCGCAGTAGGTGACCACACGAGAATCGCTGAGCTCTATGCCGAGCAGATCTCATGGAAACTGGCCTGGCCAACCGGCGACTACACCGACACAGTGCCCTGGATTCAACAACGGTCCACCCGAGCCGGCGTCGAGCAGCACTACCAACTCATCGCCGAACACCACATCGCGCAATTGAGTTCCGCCAACGTGAGTTTGGTGCTGGTCGACGGCGCGAACGCCGTCGTGGTCGGCGAGCTCCACAACACAGCCGCACCGACTGGCCGCAGCTACCGGGCCGCATTCGCGTTGCACCTGACTGTGCTCGATGGGCTGATCACCGGCCACCACATCTACGAGGACAGCCTTTCGGTGTTCCGAGCGTTCACCGGGTGACACCGTGGGTACCGAGTCGACAGGCAGGTTGTGAGCTTGTCGATGATGCGTCCGATTTCGCGACAACGACGTGCCGCAAAGCCGTAGTCTCCCCCGATGCCGGACATGAACCCCGTCGCCCACTTCGACTTCATCATCGTGGGAGCAGGCAGTGCGGGCTGCCTGCTCGCCAACCGGCTCAGCGCCAACCCCGATCACCGTGTGCTCCTGGTCGAGGCCGGCGGCAAGGACAGCTGGTTCTGGATCAAGATCCCGGTGGGCTACTTGTACACCATCGCCAACCCCCGTACCGACTGGTGCTTCACCACCGAGGCCGACCCGGGTCTGGCCGGCCGCAGCATTCACTACGCGCGCGGCCGCGTGATCGGCGGCAGCTCGTCGCTCAACGCCATGATCCACATGCGCGGACAGGCAAGCGATTACGCGCGGTGGGCGCAGGCCACCGGTGACGATCGCTGGCTATGGGGTGGTCCGGACGGTGCCGGCGAGACGCTGTCGATCTACAAGGAGTTGGAAGACTACTTCGGCGGCGCCGACGAGTGGCACGGCGCCGGTGGCGAGATCGCCGTCGAGCGGCCGCGGGTGCGTTGGAAGATCCTGGATGCCTGGCAGGCCGCCGCGGCCCAGGTGGGCATTGCCCCGATCGCCGAGTTCAACCGCGGTGACAACGCCGGCAGCGCGTACTTTCACGTCAACCAACGACGGGGCCGTCGCTGGTCGATGGCCGACGCCTTCCTGCATCCTGTCGTCCACCGACCCAATCTCACCGTCTACACCCAGACCCAGGCGTTGCAGGTGTTGATGGACGACCAGGTCCACGACGATCAGCGTCGCGGTGCCTGGACCACGGCTGCGCACCGCGCCACCGGTGTGCGGCTACTCAAAGACGGCCGCAGCGTCGACGTCCGGGCGCGGCGGGAAGTGATCCTGAGCGCCGGAGCGATCGGTTCGCCGCAGCTCATGCAGGCATCGGGTCTGGGACCGGCCGGGCTGCTCACCCAGCATCAGGTGCCGGTGGCCGTCGATCTGCCCGGCGTGGGTGAAAACCTGAAGGACCACCTGCAGCTGCGCACGGTCTACCGGGTGCGGGGCGCCCGGACCGTCAACACGCTGTAC
>SXGT01382648.1_pt1 | contig 11526 bp, 10 predicted proteins | sample 3176221 | NCBI WGS metagenome assembly SXGT01 (sample SAMN11356862, study PRJNA531348) | freshwater metagenome | isolation source: freshwater sample F1-120 | place: China: Fuxian Lake, Yuxi | collected 2017-12-25
CCGAAGATCCAGAACAGGAGCTGCCAGAGCAGCGGGTCGGCGCCCTGGTTCACGTCGAAGAACGTGGCGCCGAAGTTGCGCTGGAAGCTCAGCAGGAACAGCGCCACCGTGATGACCGGCATCGCGAACAGCAGCAGGAACTGCACCACGAGCACCATCCAGGTGAACACCGGCATGTGCATCAGCTTCATGCCCGGCGCACGCATGTTGAGCACCGTGACGATGAGGTTGATGGCACCGATGAGCGAGGCGATACCGGTGATCTGCAGACCGAGCACCCAGAAGTCGATGCCGTGGCTGGGCGAGAACAGTGCCGAGCTGTTCGGCGAGTACATGAACCAGCCACCGTCGGCGGCACCACCGAGGAACCACGACGTGTTGAGGAAGATGCCGCCGAACAGGAACAGCCAGAAGCCCAGCGCGTTGATGCGCGGGAAGGCCACGTCACGGGCGCCGATCTGCAGCGGCAGGAAGTAGTTGGCGAACGCGGCCGCCATCGGCATCACGAAGAGGAACACCATGGTGGTGGCGTGCATCGTGAACATCTCGTTGTACAGACCGGCGCTGAGCACCGTGTTGTCCGGTGCGGCGAGCTGCAGACGGATGAGCAGCGCTTCGATACCGCCGACCAGGAAGAAGAAGAGCGACACGGCGCCGTACATGATGCCGAGCTTCTTGTGGTCGACCGTGAAGAGCCACGACTTCCAGCCGGTGGTGGACACCGGGCGGGCGAAGACGCCGAGGGCACGCGACGGCGTGACGAGCTCGGGCGCTGCGGCACCGCCGACGGTGGCGGGCACTGCAGAAGGACGTTCGATGATGGCCATCGGTGGTGTTCTCCCTTACTTCCGCTCGATGAGGAAAGCGATGAGCTGATCGATCTGATCCTCGGTGAGGTTCAGGTTGGGCATACCGCGGTACTTGCCGCCGGTGGACTCGAGGTTCGTCGCATCGGCGAACATCGGCTTCATGCCCGTGGGGTTGCGCAGCCATTCGCGCAGTGCCACTTCGTCAAAGCACTCGGGCGTCACGCCCTGCAGGTACAACTCGCCGAAGCCTGCGCCACGGGTCTCCCACAGCGTCGTGCGGCACTCCTCGGTGAGGATGTCGAACGTCCAGCCGGCGATGGCGGTGCGAGTGAGCAGGTTGGTGAGGTTCGGTGCCACACCGGACACGACGTACAGGTCGGGATCGGACAGCACGGGCGAGCCATCGCTGTTCGCGATGCCGTTCACCTGGTGGCACTTGCTGCAGTTGGCGATGAACGTACCCTCGCCCTCGGCAGCCAGCGAGTCGGCCTCGGGAGCCGCATACGGCTCGAGCTGGTTGTCGACCCAGGTCTGGAAATCGGCCGGCTCGAGCGCCACGGCGGCCTGCCGCATGCGTGCGTGGCTGAGACCGCAGAACTCGGTGCACTGGCCGGTGTACAGACCGGCCTCGTCGGCCTGCATGCGCAGCGTGTGCAGGCGGCCCGGCACTGCATCGCGCTTGCCGTTGAGCGCCGGGATCCAGTAGCTGTGGATGACGTCGCGGCTGGTGATGCGCAGCAGCACCGGCGTGTCGGTCGGGATGACGAGCTCACCACTCGTGACGATGGGCTCGGCGATCTCGACGCCACCGCAGGAGCCGGTGGCGTAGTCGTACTCCCACCACCACTGCTGACCGGTGACGTTGATGATGCACTCGGTGTCGTCCTTCTTGTCGAGCTCGAACACGGTGATCACCGTGGGCACCGCGATACCGGCGAGGATGATGGCCGGCAGGATGGTGAGTGCGATCTCGAGCTTCGGGTTGCCGTGCGACTGCTCGGGGATGTCCTGTCCGCGGTCCTTGAACTTGAACACGATGTAGCCGACAGCGCCGAGCACGATGACGCCCACGATGCCGGCGATGTAGAACACCGGCCGCTGCAGGTTGTCGATCTTCTCCGCGTTGGGGCCCTTCGGCTGGAAGTAGTCCTGCGGCGCGTCCTTCGCACAACCGGCGAGCACGAGGCCGAGGCCGACGAGTGCGGCGCGGGTCCAACGACGACGAGGGGAGGGCATGTCCCCGAGGGTAGTCATGGTCTTGTCACTCCGGTCCATGTCAGGGCACCAACAACTTGATCTCTTGACCTTCCACACCGGGCACCGTCAGGCGGTAGGGCGTGGAACTGGCGGCTTGCGACTTGTCGAGACGGAAGGTGAGGAACGCCTCACCACCTGCTTCGACGGCGGTGGTGCAGTCGGCGAGCTCGCTGCCGGCGGTGCCATCGGCGGCCGGGAAGGTGCCGAGGTGCACGGTGAGCCGGCGCGGTTCGGGGCTGTCGTTGTGGAACAGCACGTGCACATCGGTGCTGCGCGGCACCGTGATCTCCTGGTACTCCACGTTGCCGATGCCACCGTTGAGGGCGAAGAGGTGCTCGTCCTCGGCGAGATAGACGTTGGCCAGCACGTTGCTCTTCGCGGCGACGGTCTGCGACGCCTTGGCGTCGACTTCCTCGATCTCTTCCGCGCTGGCCGTACCGAGGCACACCGCGGTGTTGATGTGCGGGTGCTCCTCGATCGGGCGCTGTCCCGACACGGCGGACGCCACGCCCACGCCCACGAGCGCCAGCGCGCCGACGGCGATGATGCCACCAGCCGTGCCCTTGCTCATGCCGCGCTTGGCGGCGAACACGAAGCCGACGGCGGTGATGATGGCACCGATGATGATGAACACCCAGCGACCCGCGTCCTTGTCGATGGTGAGCATGATGCGCGAGAAGGAATAGATGAACACGGCGGCGATGACCGACGCGAGGATCGGGAACTCGAGCGGGTGCAGCAGTCGCTTGCGGAGGCCGTCGTTGTAGGCGCGGTCGGAGCTGGCGCGCTCGCTCCAACCCTGGATCATCCACTCCACCGCGGCGGCGAGCACGATGATGACCGAGACCTTGAACACGACGGGCTTGCTGACGGCGCCCACCGCGATGCCACCGATGCCGACGGCGGTGACCATCGGCCACATGCTGCGGCCGACCGGCGGCTGCGCTGCGGCCGAGTTGACCTCGGCCCCGGGCTCCATCGCCGAGACGTTGCCGTCACGGGTGAAGAAGTTGATCCCCGCCAGGAACGCGAACGCGATCGCGACCGTGATGAGCCCGATCGTGCCGAGAATGCCGGTGGGACCACCCACACTGGCGGCGAACACGATCGCGCCGACGGTCGAGAGCGCGGTGGCCCCGACGAACAGTTTCGAACCTGTGGTGAACATCGGCTCCCCGTTACTTCGTCACGTAGACCACGAACCACACCACCGCGAACACGGCGCTGTAGGCGTACCAGTACATCGCATGGGCCGACACGATCTCGCGGTCGGTGGTACGACCACCGAGATAGCGGAACGCGGTGACCCCGCAGAACACCACACCGACGATGGCCAGGGCCAACGACACGCCGGTGACGGCGTAGAACAACACGCTGTAGGTGCCGAGGGCGATCGGCATCGCCGTGGTGGCGTAGATGAAGGCCTGCGCGTTGACGAACGCGAGACCCATCAGCCCGGTGAGACCGAGGGCCAGACCCGTGTGCGTGCGGTCGTCGCGCTTCGCGCTGTAGACCGCCCACTGGGCGAAGATGCAGATCGGCAGCAACGAGATGAGCATCACGTTGGCGGCGACCATCGAGAACTTGTAGTCCTCGGGCATCCAGGACTCACCGGCGTCGATGGTGGCCGAGCGGAACCGCAGGAACAGCGCCAGCAGACCCCCGACGAGCGCGGTGGCGCCGGCGAGCACGAGCGCCGTGCCGACGAACAGCTGACGGCGCGGGGCAGGGGCGGGAGCCGTGGGAAGAGCAAGCATCAGGCGTCACTCCGGTTCGAGGGCTTGAGGTCGAGCAGCGGCTCGGGCGACTGCACGACGTGGAGCTGGGCGAAGTTGTGCTCGGGTGCGGGCGACGTGGTGGCCCACTCGAGTGTCTGGCCGTCCCACGGGTCGTCGCCCGCGGCGTCGCCCTTGGCGAACGAACGGATGGCCAGTGCCAGGTAGGCCAGCACCGACACCAGCACGATGGCGTGGCCGGCCAGGCTGAGGAAGTTCCAGAGCTCGGACGGACCCGAGTACTCGAACTGCACGGCGCCGGGCACGCCGGGCTCGATGACCGGGAACACGCCGCCGGGCTGATCGGCGAAACCGGCGATCATCATCGGCAGGCTGGCCAGCGCCGCACCGGCGAAGGCGAGGAGACCGAGCGGCAGCACCGCCTTGGTGGGCACCGAGCGGCCCCACAGCTTCGGACCCCAGTGGGCCACCGCACCCATGCCGGCGATGACACCGGCGTAGACGACGGCGAGCCAGGTGCCCTCTTCGAACGTGGTGCCCATCAGGCCGGCATCGCCGATGTGGTACAACGCGTTGCCGGCGGCACCGAGCACGGCGAGCAGGGCGGCGAACAGACCGAAGGCCAATGCGGCGTTGAGGCCCGGCTTGTGCTTCAGGCCCTGTGCCGTGAGCGCGAGTGCCAGGAACGCACCGAGCAGCGGCAGCACGTGCACGAAGGCGAAGGGCAGCAGGTCGGACACCTTGGCGCTGCCGGAGAGGCCGCTGAAGCCGGCACGGATGATGACCGGGGCCTGCACGGCGGCGGCGTAGACAGCGGTGCCGACCAAGCCGACAGCGGCGAAGATGGTGCCACGCGGCGTGAGACGACGACGGGTGGCGGTGGCCACCGTCTCGGCGAAGAAACCGAACGCCGGGATGAGGAACAGCAGCGTGGTGGGCTGGGTGAAGCCGAACTCGGCCCACTCGCCGATGGCACGGTTGCCGCTCAGCTCGGACGTGCTCGGGTACTTGTGCGCCAGGTACACGACCAGCAGGTCACCGATCAGGATGGGCAGTGCCACCAGCAGCGTGAGCGACATCACCAGCACCGACCAGGTGAACCACGGCACGCGGCGCATGTTCATGCCCGGCGCACGAGTGGTGAGGATCGACGTGGCCAACGAGACCACCGTGGCGAGGACGCCCAGGATGGCCACCGCGGCCGACAACATGAACAGGTCGACGAAGCGGGTGTTGCCGCCGTTGGGACCGCCGTTCGCAGCGATCGACACGATGGCCGTGACCGAACCGACGAACCACGCCCAGAAGCCGGTGGCGGCGAGCCGCGGGAAGGCCACGGAACGGGCGCCCACCTGCAGCGGGACGACGCAGAGCGCGATGCCGACGATGAGCGGCAGCAGCACGACGTACGTGAGGCCGAAGCGATAGATCGAGAACAACTGCGTGAGCGACTCGATGGGCAACGCGGTGCCGGTGGCATCCGTGCGCTCGAACGCGAGCAGACCCGCCACGACGATCGCGCCGATCGCGGCAAGTGCGCTGGCGCCGATGTAGAGGCGGCCGATCTTCTTGTGGTCGGTGGTGGTGACCCAGTCGGCCACGCTCGCCAGACCCGCGCCGGAAGGAGCAGCGCTGGTGGCGTGGGTATCGATGGTGGTCATAGGCAACGAACTCGTTTCGTCTCGGGCGCGCGCAAGGCGGAACCCTCACATGACAGGTCGGTTGATGGAACTTTTCGAACTTCAGGTGCGACATTACCCACAGGCACCATCCCGGACGGAAATCCTCAGAACCCGTGCTGCACGAAGACGTCGATGGTCATCGCAGCGAACAGCAGGGTGACGTAGGTGATGGAGTACCCGAATACACGCATCGAACGCTGCGCGGTGGGGTTGCGTCCGAGGTCGATGGTGCCCCACAGGAACAGCGCGCCGAGCACCACCGCGCTGATGCCGTACACCAGGCCGAGCTCGGCGACCGGCCAGAGCACGAGGGTGCCCACCACCATGACTGCGGTGTACGCCACCATCTTGCGCACCGTGACCTCCAGCGATGCCACGGCGGGCAGCATGGGCACGCTGGCAGCGCGGTAGTCGTCGGCGTAGCGGATGGCGAGCGCCCAGAAGTGGGGCGGCGTCCAGAGGAACATGACGACGAACAGCACCACTGGGGTCCAGGTGACGTTGTTCTGCACCGCGGCCCAGCCCACCAGCACCGGCACCGCGCAGGCGGCGCCGCCGATGACGAGGTTCTGCGTGCTGGTGCGCTTCAGCCACAGCGTGTACACGAACACGTAGAACAGGGTGGCCGACAGGGCGAGCACGGCCGAGAGCAGGTTGGCCCAGACCCACAGCACTGCGAACGCGACGACCTCGAGGGCGATGGCGAACACCAGTGCCTCACGCGGCTGCACCAACCCCGTGACGAGCGGTCGCCCCTGGGTGCGAGGCATCAGCTTGTCGATGTCGCGGTCGACCACCATGTTGATGGCGTTCGCGCCACCCGCTGCCAGGGTGCCGCCGATGAGCGTGACCACCACCAGCCAGGTGGCCGGCCAACCCTGCTCGGCCAGCACCATCGTGGGCACGGTGGTGATGAGGAGCAGTTCGATGATGCGCGGCTTGGTGAGCGCGATGAAGCCACCGATGCGCGAGGTGGGGGTGCGACGCGACCCGTGGGCCACGCCTCCGGGCGCGAGCCGGGAGGGCACGAGGGGGCGGGCGCCGACTGCCATAGCGTGCCCATCGTAGGGGGAGGCAGGTGACGGCACCACTCCGGCAGCCCCGCCGACCGAGATTCCCCGGCAGAATGGGACCATGCCCCAGGTCACGACGCCCACCCGTCAGGGCGACACCGACACGATCGTCGACGAGGACACCACCACCTCGCTCGATCGACCGTGGATCGTGCTGGTGTGGAACGACCCCATCAACCTGATGAGCTACGTCACGCTCGTCCTGCAGAAGGTGTTCGGCTACAGCCTCGAGAAGGCGACGGCGCTGATGCTCGACGTGCATCACAAGGGTCGCGCCGTGGTCAGCAGCGGCACCCGCGAGAAGGCGGAGATCGACGTGTTCCGACTGCACGAGCACGGCCTGTGGGCCACCATGCAACAGGACGACTGAGCATCGTGCCGCCGCCGTCGTCGCTCGACCCGGTCGACGGGTTCGTCATCACGCCGCGCGGCCGGCGCCTCGCCGCGGCTGCGGTCGACTGGCAGGCCACGCGCAGCGGCGGCCCCGGCGGTCAGCACGCGAACACGTCCGACACGGCCGTCACGGTCACCATCGACGTCGCCGCCACCGGCCTGCCCGACGTGGTGGTGCAGCGGGTGCTCGACGCCGTGGGGCCGGTGGTGACCGCATCGTCGTCGGCGTCGAGATCGCAGTGGCGCAACCGACAGGTCGCTGGGCTCGCCGCCCTGCAGCGACTCGACGAGGCCGCAGCACCGCCACCGCCGCCCCGAGCACGCACCCGCCCGTCGAGATCGGCACGCGAGGCGCGGCTCACCGACAAGCGCAAGGCGTCGGAGCGCAAGCGCGATCGGCAACGACCGGCACGCGACGACTGAACCGAATGCCACCCCGGCGCCGGCGACGACGCGAAGGAGCCCCCGGCGAACCGGGGGCTCCTTCGTCCACTTTGGGGTGGTGGTTCGCCCGCTTGCCCGGGCGAGGCGGTCACACCGTGGCGGGTTCCTTGTGCTCCACCGCCAGGATCACATCGTCGGCCTTCTTCGAGGCGAAGGCGTGGATGAAGCCGGCGATCGAGAGGAGCAGGACGACCAGACCTGCGATGAAGCAGACCATCATGGCCAGACCGGCCTTCTCACCGAAGACGCTGAAGCCGTAGACCGTGAGGAGCAGACCGCGGAGGGTCTCGCCCTTGAACATGGTCTCACGAAGCCCGTTCACCTTGTCGAAGGTGGCCTGTGCTTCCTTGATGGCTTCCTCGTCGCCGCCTTCCTTGGCATCGGCGAGTGCGGTGCGGGCTTCGCCGACCGGGCCGCCGAGCGTGGCGTAGGTGGCGCCTTCGAAACCGGCATCAGTGGCGCTGTGCGCCATGTGCGTGGCGATGTAGTAGCGGGCGTAGCACTCGGCTTCCTTGCCCGTGTTCACCTGCTCGCCGGCGAAGGTGGTGAGGCAGCCGCTACCGGCCACGTCGGTCTCACCGCGCTCGTACGTCTCGGGGAACGAGATCTGCTGAGCGCTGAGCTCACGATCGACGTAGTCCTCGGCGAAGTCGCGCTGCTGCATCATGACGAACCCCAGCACGAACAACAGTGCGGCGAAGACGAGTCCGCCGATGCTGAACGCGATGTCGAGTGTGCGACGCTTCATTGTGGTTTCCCTCCCTGCGGCCGTTCAGTCGGGACCGGTCGCACTGCCCATGGTGCGCCCCGACGTTTGCCGTCACAAGGGCACTACGTCCCCGGTGGCCGTGGGACCTTGGTCGGGAACTGCGCGTCACCGCCGGAGGCCGGAAAACTGACGTTGAGCAGGTCTGACGTTCCTTTCAAGGAATGTTCAACCCGTCCCTCCCTGGGCGAAGGTCCCGCCACCCTTCGTGACGTTCCGTGTGGTCGTTGACACGCAGAGTGAGAGCGGGCTACGGTGCCCTCGTCGACGGGACGGGACCACGAAGGGGTGCGGGCATGGAGATCTCACGGTTGCAGAGCGGTGAGGTGGTGAAGGCGCAGGACGCCGACGCAGGAACCCACCGCGAGCGGCAGCGCCAGCGCCGCCTCGTCAAGCTGGCGGTACTGTTCGGCATCCCCGTGGTGTGGTTCTGGGTGCGCGAGTTCAGCGGCAACCCGGTGCACCTGGGCATGCCGTCCATCCTGCGCGACAGCCCCGAACTCGTGCTGCTCGTGGTGCTGATGTCGGTGATGATGCTGCTGATGATCGTGCCGTACGTGGGGGCCGGCCGTTCTCCGCACACGGTGCTGCGCCCGGAGGACTCGAAGGTGCGACTGGCCGACGTCGTGGGCGCGAGCGCCACCAAGCGCGAGGCCGTCGACACGCTGAACATCTTCCTCAACCACGAGAAGTTCCTCGACCAGATGGGCGGCAGCGCCCGACGCGGTGTGCTGTTCGAAGGTCCCCCCGGCACCGGCAAGACCTACCTCGCGAAGGCACTGGCCGCCGAGGCAGGCGTGCCGTTCCTGTTCGTGTCCGCCAGCGAGTTCCAGTCGATGTTCTACGGCCAGACGAACCGCAAGGTGCGCACGTTCTTCAAGGCCCTCCGCAAGGCGGCACGCGCCGAGGGCGGCGCCATCGGTTTCATCGAGGAGTTCGACGCCATCGGCGGCGCTCGCTCCGGCATGGGCGTGAGCGGCAGCCGCGAAGGCGGCGCCGGCATCGTGAACGAACTGCTCGTGCAGATGCAGAGCTTCGAGCTGCCGACCGGCATGCAGAAGATGAAGAGCTGGTTCATCGACCACCTCAACCGCCTCCTGCCGGTCGACGTGCAGATCCCGCGGCCGAAGCTGCAGCCCGCCAACGTGCTCGTCGTGGCCGCCACCAACCGCGCCGCCGACCTCGACCCCGCGCTGCTGCGTCCCGGCCGGTTCGACCGCACCATCCACTTCGACCTGCCGCCGCGCACCGACCGGCTGGAGATCGCGCAGTACTACCTCGACCGCAAGCGGCACGATCACACCGTGTCGGCGGCCTACGTGGCCGACCTGACGGCCGGCTACACCCCGGTGCGCATCGAGAAGCTGCTCGACGAGGCACTGGTGGTCGCCCTGCGCGACGGGCGCGGCGAGATGACGAGCCACGACATCATCACGGCGCAGCTGGTCACCGAGGTCGGTGTGTCGCACGACGTGGGTTACCACCCCGAAGAGCGCCGCCGCGTCGCCATCCACGAAGCCGGTCACGCACTCGTGGCCGCGCTGAACGGCCGCGACGTGAAGCTGGCCAGCATCCTGCGGCGCTCGGGTTCGCTCGGGCTCGTGGCCCACGGCGAGATCGACGAGCGCTACCTGAAGACCCCCACGGAGGCCACCGATCTGATGGCCGTCGCGCTGGCGGGACGCGCCGCCGAGATCCAGGAGTTCGGCGAAGCATCGAGCGGCATCGCGAGCGACCTCGCCGCCGCCACCGCCATCGCCGCGCAACTGGTGGGCATGCTTGGTGCCGGCGGCAGCCTGCTGAGCCTCGAGGCCGCCCACCTGGCCGGCGCGGGCAACCTGGTGGCCAAGGTGTTCCACGACGACAAGGCGCGGGCCAAGGCCGACGAGTTCATGCACCGCGCCGCCGATCGAGCCGCATGCGCCGTGCTCGAGCACCGCCGAGCGCTGTTGGCACTCGCCGACGCGCTCTACGAGCAGGACGAACTGACCGGTGACGAGGTGCACGCGATCGTCGCGGGGGCCATGGCCTCGTAGCCTGTGCCGGTGGGTCTCCTCCGGTTCTGGCGTCGTTCGGTCGACGCCCCCGACACCGATCAGCTGCCGAGGCTGGTCGCCCGATGGTTGGCGCCATGGCCCACGCTCACGAACGACGAACGCGAGTACCTGCTCGAGCTCGTCGACGTGCTCGTGCACGAACTGCGCTGGGAGGCCGCCAACGGCTTCGAGGTCACGCCGGCGATGCGGGCGTGCGTCGCGGCGCACGCCGCGATGTTGGTGCTGTCGTTCGACGACGGACTCGACAGCTACCGCGACGTGTCATCGGTCATCGTGCATCCGTCCACCATCGTGCGGAAGGGCACCAAGTACCTCGGCGACGGCCTGTTCACCGACGACGACGACCCCATCATCGGCGAGGCCATCCACAAGGGTCCGGTACTCGTCAGTTGGGACGCTGCCTCGTTCCAGGCGCGCACACCCGACCGCGGCGAGAACGTGCTCTATCACGAGTTCGCGCATCGGCTCGACATGCTCGACGGCATGAGCGACGGCACACCCCTCATACCCGCCGACGACCAGTTCGACGAGTTCGTGCGAGTGTGCACCGACTCGCTGCGCCGCCTGCGCCGTCACGAGGAACCGTCGGTGCTGCGCAACTACGCCACCACCAACCCCGCCGAGTTCTTCGCCGTGGCGACGGAGGTGTTCTTCACCCGACCGGTGCCGTTGCGCGAGGAGAACCCTGCGCTGTACGGGGTGCTGCGCGACTACTTCCGTCAGGACCCGGCGGGCCGCCGACCCATGTACTAGTGCGCTTCGGCCGACACCGCGCCGAGACGACCGTCGACGATGTGCACGGTGCGATCGGCGTAGTGGGTCATGCGCGTGTCGTGGGTGACGATGATGGCCGCCGTGTCGCGGGCCTTCATCTCGGCGCGAATGAGCTCCATCACCTGCTCACCGATCTTCGTGTCGAGCGCCGACGTGGGCTCGTCGAACAACACCAGCTTCGGATTGTTGAACAGTGCCCGACCGATGGCCACCCGCTGACGCTCGCCACCGCTGAGCTGGCCCGGCAGGTTCTTCAGGCGATGACCCAGGCCGAGCTCGTCGAGCAACTGGCGAGCACGGGTCTTGGCCTGCTTGCCGCTCTTGGAGCCACCGAGCTCGTCGACCACGAGCAGGTTCTCCTCGGCCGTGAGGAACGGCACGAGGTTGACCGACTGGAACACGAACCCGACGTTCTCTCGACGGAACTCGGTGAGCTGCTTCGGGGAGTACTCGGAGATGTCGTGGCCACCGACCACGACCGAACCCTCGGTGGGGGTCAGCAGGCCACCGGCGATGGAGAGCAGCGTGGTCTTGC
>SXGT01393722.1_pt1 | contig 11526 bp, 11 predicted proteins | sample 3176221 | NCBI WGS metagenome assembly SXGT01 (sample SAMN11356862, study PRJNA531348) | freshwater metagenome | isolation source: freshwater sample F1-120 | place: China: Fuxian Lake, Yuxi | collected 2017-12-25
CGGCGTCGAGGTGCGGCTCGTGTCGGGCGGGATCCGGCAGGCGCTGCTGCCGCTGGCGCGCGCGCTCGGGCTCGCGGAGGGGGCGGTGGCGGCGGTCGCGGTGCGGCTCGATGCGCGCGGGCGCTATGCCGGATTCGATCGGCGCTCGCCGCTGGCGCGGGCTGACGGGAAGCGAACGCTCCTCGAACGACTCGGCGCCGGGCGGCGCTCGCGGACGCTGCTGGTGGGCGACGGAGCGACCGACCTCGCCGCGCGCCCGGCGGTCGACGCCTTCTGCGCGTTCACGGCAGTCGTTTCCCGACCCTCCGTGGTGGCCGGCGCCGACCATGTCGCCCGGCGTGTGGCAGACCTCTTTACACTGCTCCGCCTTCCGGGAGGGGCGGAGCGACGCGCGGCGGTGACGGCGGCGCGACGCGCGCGAGCGGCACCGGCGGCGCGTGTGGCGGGTGCGGCGAGCGGCGGCGGACGGACGGCACGACGATCGGAACGACGACGATGAGCTTCCCTGGCGAGTTCCCGCCCCGGATGTGGATCCCCGGGCCCACCTACGTGCGGCCCGAGATCCTCGCGGCGTGCGCGCGGCCGACCGTCGGCCACCGCACGACGATCATGACCGAGCTGGTGAAGTCGATCGCGCCCAAGCTGCAGCGGCTGTTCCGGACGAAGCAGCATTCGCTCACCATCACCGCGTCGGGCAGCGCGGCGTGGGAGGGCGCGGTGCGCTGTGGCGTGCTGAAGCGCTGGGCGTGCCTGACCAACGGCAGCTTCTCCGAGGGCTGGGCGCGCACCGGCGAGAGCAGCGGGCGCGAGACGGTGAAGGTCGCCTTCGAGTGGGGCGAGGGGCTCGACCCGCAGAAGATCGAGGAGCAGCTGCGGCGCGCCGGCCCGGTCGAGGCGGTCGGCTTCGTCAGCAACGAGACGTCCACCGGCGCCTGGAGCGACGTGCCGGCGATCTGCGCCGCGATCCGCCGCGCGCAGCCCGATGCGCTGCTCTTCGTCGACGCGGTGAGCACTCTCGCCGGGGCGCCGTTCGAGTTCGACGCGTGGGGCATCGACGTCGCGCTGGCGTCGTCGCAGAAGTGCCTCGCGCTGCCGCCAGGGATCGCGGTCGTCGCGCTGTCGGACCGCTTCCTCGCCAAGGCGAAGACGGTCGCCGGGCGCGGCTACTACATGGACTTCGTCCACCTCGCCGACGACTGGGACAGGCAGCACCAGACGCCGGCGACGCCCGCCGTGAACCTCTTCTACGCCCTCGACGAGCAGCTCTCGGCGATGGAGCGCGAGACCTACGAGAAGCGATTCGAGCGCCACCGGGCGATGCGCGATCGCGTCGACGCCTGGGCCAACGGCCACGGCTTCCCCTGCTTCGTCGACGAGAAGTACCGCTCGCCGACGACGGCCAATCGCGCCACCAAGGACTTCGACATCGCGACCTTCATCGCGCGGATGATCGCCCGCGGCCACGAGCTCTCGAACGGCTACGGCAAGCTGAAGGGCCACGCCTTCCGCATCGGCCACTTCGGCGACCACTCGCCGGTCGAGCTCGACAACATGCTCGCCATCGCCGACGACGTGCTCCGCGGAATGGGCCGGTAGCCCGCCCGGCTCCGCCCCCACCCCGCCGTCACCACTCCCGGAAAACCGTCGCAGCGACATGCTTCCGGATCGGCCGGGCGGGTCAACGGCCGAGGGTGCGCAGTTCCTGGAGGAACGGGTCGAGGGCGAGGCGGAGGGCCGCGAGTTCGGCTTGCGGCAGCGGGCGGTGCTCCTCGCCGCCCTTCCACGGGGACCGCTCGAGCCATGGCCCGCTCGGTTCTCCGTCGGGGTAGATCGAGAAGCTCGCGTCGGAACCGCCGATCGCCCTGAACTCGCGGGTCGTCATGCGCAGCCGCAGTTCACCATCTCCGAATCGATCGACATGCATGCCGAACTCGACGTGGATCTTCTCACCGAGCCACTCCGCGGCCGCACCCTCCAGGTACATCAGCACATCGACCGCGAACTCCTCGTACTCGCGCGTCCGCACCGAGCCTCCGTCGTTGTGCGTCTCGACCGACCGATCGAACTGGAGTCCCACCCTGCAGGACGGAGCCGTCGGCTCGGGATGAACGTCCTTCCGAGACCCCCCCTCCTCCTTCGCCGCGCTCGCCACTCCGCTCGCCTTGAGCAGCGCCAGCATCGGCGCGAACAGCCGCGTCGGATCGGCCGCGACTTTCTCGCCGTCGAGCGACGCCTCGATCAGCGCCCGCCACTCGCTCTCGAGGCGCAGCTCGTTCGCGGCCAGGTGCTCGCCGATCCGCGCCAACCGCGCATCGCCCGCACGCTCGCGTTCCTGCGCGGCGGCGAGCTCGGCCGCGAGCCGCTCGACCTGCTCGTGCAGCCGGTCGTTCTCCTCCATCAGCGTGGCGAGCTGCGCATCGACGGATCGCGACGCATCGACCCGTTCGACCATCAGCGAGTCGGAGAGGCGCGCCGGCGGCGACCTCGATCCGGCATCCTCCACGGCAGGCGTCGACGCCGCCAGATCGTTGCCGGACGGGTCCCAGCCCGTCGTCGACTCGATCCACCCGTCACTCGCGGCGTGATGTCGTTCGAGACGTTCATCTCGGTCGATGGCGGCCTCTCGCGACTGCCTCGATGAAACAACCCACTTCAACACCGGAATCAGTCCGAGCACTCCGCCCAGCAAGATGAGCCTTGGGCTCAGCTGTTTGTCCCGGATCATTGCCGGCTCCTGCACTCACCACGGCTCGATCGGCGCCCGACACCTCCGGTCACCGTCATTCAACCGCGTCAGCGGGACGCATCTCGCAGCCCGCGGACCTCCGGCCGTGTCGCCTTGTCTGGAGTTCACGTCGGCGCACCGGTTCGAGCTCCGTATCGGGAGCCCAAGGGGGAGGTCACAAAGCTGACTGTCACCGCTGACCAACGCCCGGTGTCTTCGGGCGACCGCAGCAAGGAGATCGCCATGAGGTCGAAGCTGGTGCTGTCCGATCCAATCCACGACGAGCAGGCCGACGGCGGTCGATCGCCGCGGCCGCCGGATCCACGCCCCGATGCCGCTAGATTCCCGACCATGATCAAGCACCTGCGCGTCGAGAACTTCCGTTGCCTCCGCTAGGTGGAGGTCGATCTGGAGCCGTTGACGGTCCTGGTCGGACCGAACGGGTCGGGGAAGAGCAGCTTGCTGCGGGCGGTGCTGCATCGGACTCACCGTCCGGAGGAAGTCTGGCGTGCCGGCGCTGACACCAACGTATTGATCAAAGTGGCCACTGCCGACGGAAGGAAGATTGGCCAGATTCGTGGCTCACTCACCAACCATCAGCCAGTCATCGACGGTCAGCTAGTAGCCCTCGATCTCAACTGCATCCGGCAGGGAAATCAGACGGATCGATCCGCCCGCCTCGCTGATGACGGCTGGAATCTCGTCAACACGTTTGCATCTCTCGGTCGAGACCAAGAGTCCGCTGCCGCGAGAATATTCGCCTCGCTCGTTCCCCACTTCAGCGATGTCGACGTGAAACCTGTCCAAGGCGGCAATCTAGGTTTCTTCTTCCGCGACCGCTGGAACCCCGCCGTCGAGTACCGCCCTGAACAGGTCTCCGACGGCACCATGCTCGTCCTCGCCTACGTCACGATCCTCCACCAGCAGAACGCTCCCGACCTGCTGGCGATCGAGGAGCCGGAGCGCGGGCTCCATCCCTACCTCATCCGCGATCTCGTGGCGCTTCTGCGCAAGCTGGCCACCGGCGAGCTTGGCAAGAAACCGACGCAGGTGCTGCTCGCGACGCACTCGGCGGAGTTGCTCAACGTCGTCGAGCCGCACGAGGTGCGCTTCATGCAGCGGAGCAGCACCGACGGATCGGTGGAGATCCGCAAGGCGCCGCTCGACTCGCCCGACTGGGCGAAGGCGTTCGCTGCGTACGACGAGTCCTTGCGCGGAATGTGGCTCTCCGGAGGTCTCGGTGGCGTTCCGGGGGCCTGATCGTGGCGCTCCGCATCGTCGTGTACGCCGAAGGCGCCGCCGAGACCTGCGGTGCCGAGAGCCGCCTCCCGGCGCCAGGCGAACCGTTGTCCGGTCCGCACCTCGGTCCGCTCCACCGACTCGTGGCGCGCTGCGTTCGCGACGACCGGCCGCAGCTCGACGTGACCTTTCTCTCACCTCTGCGAACGCAGGATGCGACGACGGTCCGCGGCAGCATGCTGCGCGACCGGCCGCGCGAACTCCGCCGCCTCCTCACGTTCCCCGACCCCAGGCGCCGGCCCGAACTGGCAGTGGTGCTGGTGGATCAGGACGGCGACCGCGGCATCCGGCTGCGGCTACGAGATGCCGCCGGCGACAGCCTGACGCCGTGGGTGCTGGCCGTGCCGATCCCGGAGTTCGAGGCATGGCTGCTGGCGGACGTCGTGACCGCCAGTCGCATTCTCGGACGACCCCTCGACCGGCCGCCCGATCCGGAATCGCTCGCGTGCGGCGCAGCGAAGCAGCTTTTCTTCATATGGTCGACCGGCGGAACGACACTGTCGACGACACCGGACCTGCGCACGATCCGTCGTGACGCGCGCATCGAGATCCTCGAACACTGCTCGCTGGATCTGCTGTGCAAGCTGCGGTCATTCGAGGACTTCCAGGCTGATTTGCGCGACGCGGTACGGAGGATCTCGGCGTAGTCGGTTCCGTCGCGCTGCCCCCGCGCCTCCCCTTCGCCCGCTACATTCCCCCGCCATGCCGGCCCTCGCCACTCCCCATGGTCCGCTCGCGCTGCCGGCGTTCCTCCCCGACGCAACACGCGGGGTGGTCCGAACCGTCGACGCCGCCGAGCTGCGCGCGGTCGGCATCGACGCTCTTTGCGTCAACACCTGGCACCTGTCGAAGGAGCCGGGCGCGCGGGCGGTCGAGAAGCTCGGCGGGATCCACCGCTTCATGGGGTGGGACGGGCCGGTGCTGTCGGACTCGGGCGGCTTCCAGATCCTCTCGCTGCTGGCCAGCAACGCGCTCGACGGCTCGGCGTCGAACAAGGGGATCCGCTGGCGCGCGAAGGGCGGCGAGAGCGAGCTGCTCACCCCCGAGAAGTGCATCCGCTGGCAGGCGAAGCTCGGCGCCGACCTGCTGGTCTGCCTCGACCACTGCACGCGGCCGGAGGAGGACGCGCTGTCGCAGCGCGCGAGCGTCGAGCACACGGTGCGCTGGGCGGAGGAGTGCAAGGCGACGCGCGATCGCGTCGCGGAGGAGAGCGGCGTGCGCCGGCCGCTGCTGGCGGTGATCCAGGGCGGCGACGATCCGGCGCTGCGGCGCGAGTGCGCGGCGCGCCTGTTCGAGCAGGGCTTCGACGGCTACGCGTTCGGCGGCTGGCCGGTGCGCGAGGACGGCGCGCTGGTCGAGAGCGTGGCGCTCGTCGCGGAGCTGGTGCGCGAGAGCGCCCCCGCCGCGCCGCTGTGGGGGCTCGGCATCGGCAAGCCGGAGAACCTGGTCGCCGCCGCGGAGCAGGGCTTCTCGCTCTTCGACTGCGTGCTGCCGACGCGCGACGGTCGCCACGGCCGGCTCTACGTGCGTCGCGGAAGGCACTCGGCGACGCTGCTACCCGGCGAGGCGCGCTGGTGGGACCACGTCTACCTCGGCGACACGAAGCACGCGGTCGACGCGGCGCCGATCGAGCCGGGCTGCCCCTGCCCGACGTGCCAACGCCACTCGCTCGGCTACCTGCACCACCTGTGGCAGGTGAAGGAGCCGCTCGTCGCGCGGCTCGCGACGCTGCACAACTTGAGCTTCTACGGCCGGCTGATGCGCGAGTTGCAGCAGGCGCACGCGGTGGCCAGCGGCGCGGCGAGCGTGGCGACCGCCGATGCGGCGAGCAGGGAGGCAGCGGGTGAAGCGCGCGGCGCCGCGAGCGGGCGGCCGCTGACGACGTGACCGCCCCGCTCCCCGACTTCGGGCGCAAGTACCGCGCGCTCGCGCCGGCGCTGCTCGAGCGCGTCTGGCGCGAGGCGTGCGCGATCGAGCGGCGTCCGGCCGACGCGTTGAAGCGGGCGAAGCGGGCGCTGCACCAGCTCCACTCGGCGTTCGTCGAGGAGCGCGAGCTCGACGCGGCCGACCTGGCGCTGGCGCAGCTCGAGGCCGCGAAGCTCGATGGCGACGAGCCCGTTTCCATGGAGAGTTGCGCGCGCGAAGTGCTCGCCTGCCATGCATCGACGCGCGAGCGGCTCGCGACGATCGCGGAACTCCATCGCGAGCTGCGCGCGCGGGTCGGGACGCCGGCGAGCGTGCTCGACCTCGGCTGCGGTCTCCATCCGTTCGCGTTGCCGTGGATGGGGCTGCCCCGGACGACGCGCTACCACGCGTTCGAGGCCGATCAGCGGATGGTGGCGCTGACGGCGCGCTGGTTCGCGCGGCTCGGACAGGCGGGCGAGGCGCGGGCGGTCGACCTGATCGAGCGGGCGAACGGCGGCGAGCTGCCGACGGTCGAAGTCGCCTGGCTCTTCAAGCTGCTGCCGACGCTCGAGCGGCAGCGGGCGGGCGCCGCGGCGGCGCTGCTCGAGCGACTCGCGGCGACCGATGTCGCCACGGCGGTGCTGTCGTTCCCGACCCGCTCCCTCGGCGCGCGGACGAAGGGGATGCGCGAGCAGTACGGGCGGTTCGTCGACGGGCTGCTGCGGGAGCGCGGCTGGAGCGAGGAGTCGTTCGAGGTCGGCGACGAGTGGTTCGTGGTGGCGCGGCGGCGGTGACGGCAGAAGGTGCGGATCGATCGGGCGGCGCTACCGTGCCGGCCATGCGCTTCGCCGCATTGATCCCGAACTACGACAACGCCCGCACGCTCGGCGACGTGATCGAGCGGGCGCTGGCGCAGCTGCCGGACGTGATGGTGATCGACGACGGCTCGCGCGACGGATCGCTGCAGGTGCTCGAGCCGTTCCGTGACCGGATCCGGGTCGAGCGGCACCCGGTCAATCGCGGCAAGGGCGCGGCACTCAAGACCGGATTCGCGGCGCTCGTCGCCGCCGGCTTCACCCACGCGATCGCGCTCGACGCCGACGGGCAGCACTTCCCCGAGGATCTGCCGACGCTGCTGGCCGAGTCGCGGGCGCACCCCGCCGCGCTGGTGATCGGTGCGCGCGACATGAAGGCGGCGGGCGCGCCGCGCAAGAGCCGCTTCGGCCTCTCGTGCGCGAACGCGGCCCTGCGCCTCTTCACCGGCGTCCGCTGCCGCGACACGCAGAGCGGCTTCCGGAGCTACCCGCTGGCGAGCATCACCGCGCTGCCGCTCCACGGCGAGCGCTACGACCTCGAGATGGAGGTGCTCTTCGCCGCCGCGAGCGCCGGCATCCAGGTCCGCGAGGTGCCGATCCGCGTGACCTACACGCCCGAAGGCGGCCGCGTGACCCACTTCCGCCCGATCCGCGACTTCGTGCAGATCGCCGGCCGCGTGGCGCGGACGCTCCGCTCGCGCGCGCGCTGAGCCGCGCCGTCGCGACGGCTACAGCCGCGGCGTCCCCGCCCGCACCATGCCGAGCAACGCCAGCCCGCTGCCGATCGTGCCGACCAGGTAGCCGCCGGCGGGCCAGTTCGGGTGGCCGACGAGCCCGACGAAGCAGCCGGCGTTCGCAAGGAACAGCAGCGCGAGCGGCAGCAGCTGCGCGCGGTCGACCGCGTTGAAGCGCCACCAACCGCCGGCGCGGACCGAGCGCCACGTGTGCACCACCTGCGCCAGCGCCAGCACCGCCAGCGCGATTGCATGCCAGCCGCGCACCAACGCGTCGTACCCCTCGCGCGCCGGCGGCAACTCGCGCCACACCCACGCCACGCCCGTCGCCAGCACCACCCACACCACCGCGTGCGCGCCGCCCAGAACCGCCGCCCCGAGCCGCGAGCGCAGATGCACCGCCGCCGCGATCAGCAATCCCGCCGCTCCGAGCCACGCGAGCCCCAGCGCCTGCACGCCGTACCAGATCGTGAAATAGCCCGGCATCGATTCGTCCGGCTCGCGCACCATCGCGAGGTTCTCGTTCAGCACGGCCCAGTGCGAGCGGTCGGGTAGCTCCACCGCTTCGTCGGTGAACAGGCGCCGCGCCAGCACCAGCAGCTCGGGCCAGGCGAATCCCGCGATCAGCAGCGGCCCCGCAAGCAACCGCAGCAGCCGCCCTTGCAGCGATGTCGTCACTGACGCGCCGCCTCACGCGGGTGGGCGCCGCCGCCGCTCGCTCCACTGCCGCTCGCGCCACCCTCCGCGGACGCCTTCGGCGTGGTCACGAACAGCGCGTTCGCCAGCTCGCGCTCCTCCGCGTGGCCGCCACCGCCGATGCTGCGCGAGACGAAGCCGAGCGCGTCGGCGCCGACGTACATCCCGGCCGATCCGCCGCCATCGAACGCCATCGCCTGCCAGCAACCGAGCTTGTCGAGGAACGCGGCGAGCTCGCCGAACGTCATCCCGCGGCTGCCCTCGTGGCGCCCTTCCACCATCACCAGCCAGAGGCGCTTCTTCTCCTTGTCGAAGCCGACCGCCGAGCGCGGATGGCGCTTCGAGATCTCCATCGCGTAGACCGGCTCGAAGTCCTCCTTGTCGAGCTCGACCGAGACCTTGCCGTTGCGGACCAGGCGCGGGCCGCCGCCGATCGCCTGGTCGACGCTGCCGGTGACCGGGGGCAGCTCGAGCTTGAGCGCGATCGGCTTGCCCGGCTTGAGCGACGACGAGCTCCGTCGCGAGTCGCCGTAGAAGTAGAGCAGGCAGCCGCCGTCGGGCACGTCGACCGCGCCGCCGGCCGCCTCGACGCGCGCCACGCGACCGGTGCAGACGTCGCCGACCTGGAGGCGCGGCTCGATGGTCTCGATCACCGCGATCGTCCCCTTCGGGCGGTCGACATCGAGGCCGAGGAACTCGGGCGTATAGAGCACGATGCCCGACTTCTTGCCGTCCTCCTTGATCGGGACGTTGACGTCCTCGAGCTTGTACCAGGTCGAGTCGCTCACCATGTCGGCGGTGGCGAAGCTGAACTTCGCCTTGAGCTCGGCGAGGCCGATGGTCGGCTCGTGGCTCGGGCTGAGCGAGAGGAGTGACCGCTTCATCGGCGCGAAGATCATGCGGCCGTCGCTCACCTGGCCGCCGAACGGGAGGCCGGCCGCGCTGCTCTGGCGGAAGTAGTCGCCGTTGATGCCGCAGAGCACCTTCTCGTCGCCGCCGTCGAGGCGCGTGGCGAGCTCGCGCAGCGACTCCTTGCCCTTCGACTTGATGCTGCGGATGCGCAGCTCAGGACGATCGAGCGCGATCTCGGTCACGTGGGCGATCAGCCCCTGCTGCTCCCACTTCGCGTAGGTGAGGCCTGGGGCGACGGTCGTCGCCGCGCCCGGCTTGAGGTCGATGCCCTTCGCCTGGGCGGGAGCCCGCGGCGCGAGCAGCAGCAGCGCCGCGGTGGCGAGGCCGCCGACGGAGCGGCGAACGGAGTCGATCGTCATGCGTGCGGCTTCCCGCGAAAGGTGAAGTGCTTCAGTGCGAAGAAGTTGAAAAGGAACGTCAGCCCCTCCGCAAGCGCTTTCCCCGCCAGCGTGGGAAGGGCCGCCGGACCGCAGAACAGCGCGAGCATGCCGGCAGAGAGCGCGAAGCTGCAGACGAAGACGGCGACGAAGCGAAGCAGCTCGCCAGGCACGGCGCCGGTCGAGCGAAAGGTGAAGCAGCGGTTGAGCCACCAGCAGGCGAGGCCGCCGAGCGGGCGGCTCACGCCGTGGGCGGCGATCGGACCGAAGCCGGCGGCGTGGACCAGCGCGACGAAGGCGAGACCGTCGACCACGGCGCTGCCGATGCCGGCGATGGAGTATCGCGCGAGACCGATCAGCAGAGTGCGACCGGCCGGCGGAGTGCGGCCGGCAGGTGGCGCGCAGCCCTCAGGCGGAGTGCGGTTGCGGGCGCCGTTCCTGTCCCGGATCAAGGTGGCGTGAGCAGCCTGGTGAGGAGCCGGTCGAACTGATCGAGGCGCCAGAGGAAGTCGGCAGGGCTGCGTTTCGCCGCTTCGGACCAGAGCGCTTCGGCCAGCGCGGGGAGGCGGCGGCGCAGCGACGGGAGCTCCTGCGCGTCCGTCTGCTCCCACGCGCAGAGGTGGCCGCCGAGCACGCCCTGGGTCGCCGGCAATTCCATGCCGCCAAATGCCGGAAAGCCCTCGACGAAATGGTCCCAGCGCAGGCGGTTCCATTGCTGGATCTCGGCCGGCTCCCAGCAGCGATCGTTCACCACGTAGAGCGGCTTCCAGCTCGCGTTGATGACCGGGTAGGCGTCGGCCACGAGGCAGCCCGGCAGGTGGTAGAGCGCCTCGTAGGCCATCACCGTGACGTCGCGCGGCAGCTCCGGCTGCGCACCGTGATGGAACCCCTCCCACACGATCGTCCGCTTGCCGCGGCTCTTCACGTGGCGGTCCATCTCGCCGAGGAACCAGAGGTAGAGGCCGTGCTTGTCGGCGACCCCATGACGCGCGTACGCCGCCTTCCAATGCGGGTTCTGGTCGACGTGCTCGAGGTCGCACTCGTCGCCGCCCAAGTGGATCCACGGCGAAGTCGGGAAGAGCTCGATCAGCTCGTCGACCAGCTGCTTCATCGCCGTGACCACTTCCGGCTTGGCGAAGTCGATCGTCGCGTGGTGCAGCCGGTGCACCTGGAACAGCTGCGGCAGCGCCTTCACCAGCGCACCGCAATGGCCGGGCATGTCCAGCTCCGGGATGATCGTCACGCCGAGCGACTGCGCGAACTCGGAGAGCCCCTCGAGCTCGCCGCACCGGAACGAGTGGCCGACGGTCGCCAGCTCGGGAAACGTGCGCGACGGGAAGGTGAACGCCTGGTCGTCGGTGAGGTGGAGCTGCAGGCAAGGCACCTTCGCCATCCAGCACAGGACGACCAGCTGCCGCAGCGTCGCGATCGAGTGCGGCTGCCGCGCGACGTCGACCGTCAACCCGCGCCAGCCGACATCGGGCCGATCGTGGATCGTCACGGCAGGGAGCGAGCCGATGATCGACGCGGCGGCGACTTCCGCCCCGTCGGCGCCGCCATCGACCGGAACACCAAGCAGCGGGACGGCCAACGACTCGTGGAGCTGCAGCAGGGTCGCGCCGGCCCACGCGACCGCTCGCGGCGACCCACCGACGAGGCGGATCGACGCCGGACGCGCCTTGGCGGCAGGATCGACGGCATCGATCTCCAGGCGGTACTCCTCCTCCGCCAACCTCGCATCGAGCGCCAGCGCGGCAGGCATCACGACGTCCCCCGTGGCCGCTCGCAACATGGCCGCGTCGACGCCGGGCACTTGCCGCAACTGCTCGTTCAGTGCGCCGGCGACCGCGACCAGTCGCGGGTCCTCGGTGGCGACCGTCAGCCGGCCGACGACGACGGCGCGATCCGGCGAGCCGACCACTTCCTTCGGCCACGGCACGAGCGGCAGCACGCGCCGCTGGCGCAACGCCGTCGCGATGCCCGCCGCCAGCTCCTCCGCCAGCCATTCGTTGCCGAGCTCGGTGAGGTGGACGCCGTCGTAGGTCAGCACGCCGTTCTCGACG
>SXGT01579609.1_pt1 | contig 11526 bp, 13 predicted proteins | sample 3176221 | NCBI WGS metagenome assembly SXGT01 (sample SAMN11356862, study PRJNA531348) | freshwater metagenome | isolation source: freshwater sample F1-120 | place: China: Fuxian Lake, Yuxi | collected 2017-12-25
GCAAGCCATAGGTGTGCTGCCAGGCGCGTACAAGATGATCGGAGGCTGCTTTTGACGAAGAGTAGGGCGAGCGCGGGTCGTAAGCGGTTTCTTCGGTAAACATGCCCGTGGCACCGAGGCTACCGAATACTTCGTCGGTCGAAACATGGTGAAAGCGGAAGGCCGCCCGACCAGCTTCGTCGAGGCCGCTCCAGTAGGCCCGTGTAGCTTCCAGCAGGGTGTAGGTACCGGTGATGTTGGTTTCGATGAAATCGCCAGGGCCATGAATCGAACGATCGACATGTGATTCTGCTGCAAGGTGAATGACACCATCTGGCGGATATTCGGCAAACAGGGCATCCAGCGCGGCACGATCGCAAATATCGGTCTGACTGAAAATATGGCGCACATCCTTGCCGGCAGTACCGAGAGATTCGAGGTTGCCGGCGTAGGTTAGTTTGTCAATATTGACGATGCGCCAGTCGTTTTCGGCGATGAGTAGACGAATTAGCGCCGAGCCAATGAATCCGGCGCCACCCGTAATGAAAACAGTCTTCAAGAAAAATCTCCTAAGCGGCCGTGACGCGGTTTTTGCCCGCACGCTTGGCCAAATACATGGCGCCATCGGCGCGTTCCAGAGCCGCTGCGGCCTGTTCGCCATCCTTTATCTCGGCGACGCCGCAACTGAAGGTGATCAATACCTTTTCATTGTTGTTGAGGAAAAAACGTTTGGTGAGTTCGCGCTGGACGCGCACCATCGCATGCACGGCATCCTCAAGATTTGTGGTCGGCAAGATGACGACGAATTCCTCGCCGCCATAGCGGGCCAGCGTGTCTTCCGGTCGAATGGCCTCCTGCACAACTTTGGCCAGATGAATCAGTGCGGCATCGCCGGCTGCGTGACCCAGCGTGTCGTTGAGCTTCTTGAAGTTGTCGATGTCGAGCAGGGCGAGACAGAGCTTGCCGCCATGGCGCAACATGCGGGCGACTTCGGTGTCCAGTGCTTCGTTCATACCCTTGCGGTTGAGTGCCCCGGTCAGTGGGTCGAGGCGCACCATGTCGCTGGCGCTGGACAGTTCCTCCTGCAGGCGCAGCACTTCGCGTTCGGCTTCGGTGACTTTTGCGCGCATTGCAGTCAACTCGTCGCGCGAGCGTTGTGCATTCAGCTGGATAGCGCGTGTTTCATGCATTACCTCGGCGAGGACGTCGGTCAGTTCGGTAATGTCATTGGCCTTGCTGATCTTGGAAGCGCAGCGCTCCAGTGTGTCGTGGTAGCCGCTAGTGGTCTCGGAGAAGTCGGCCAAGCGGTCGACAAATGTAGTCAGCATTTGCTTGATCTGGTCTTTGGCGTCGATCAGGCTTTTCTTCAGCGAACTTTGCTTGTAGATGACATCCTTGATGCGGCGCTCGACATCATCGAGGCGACGCAGATTAAGCGGCTGATTGACCAGTTCGAGCACAACCGTAATCTGTCCTTGCAGCCACTGATCGTCCAGCACTAGTTCGTTGATGTTGTCGATCACCAGATGCAGCAGATGCAGCAGGCCGGTCTGCAATTCGCTTTGGTCTTCGGCCGCGAAGTGCAGGCGGTAGCTGAAGCGCTTCATGTCGGCGACGAAGCGGGCGATGTCCTCGGTATTGCCTGCGCTGCGTGCGGCAGCGGCGAGGCGTGCCGTTTCGCTGGCGAGTTCGCTATTGCCGGACAGCAAAATACCGACAGCGTTTTCAAGCAACTGGGCCAGCAATTCGAGCAACTCGCCGGCAGCGCCCTTGGCCAGCTCTGAGGGGCGGGACGGCGCTGGGGATGTGTTTTCAGAAGGAGTCGGCGCTGGTGGGACGGCGCTATCTTCAGGAAGTGGCTTCTCGGTGGCCGACTCAAGTGCTGCAGCCTGTGACCAGTTTTTCAACAGCCCCTGCATGCGCGTGTAGAGCAGATCGGAGCTGCTTGAGGCGGCCAGAACGTGGTCGAGGGCTTCGCGCTTGCGGGCGGGGGTGAGTTCGGCCTGGCGGGATTCCAGCCGCACCAGCAGTTCGCGGATCAGGGCAGACCAGTTCAGGGGTTCGCCTGCGGCTTTGCTCAGGAGGTCAGCCAGCGTCGTCTTCAGATTATCCCAGTTTTTGTCGCCAATCGCCCCTTCAAACTGGCGGGCGAAACGGGCCTGTTCCTGTGTGGTACGTGGCAAGCCCGCGGCGAGGTTCTTCAGCGCCTTGTCGGGGAAGGCTTCGTTCACTACCGTACCGGCAATCTCGTGATACAGCGCACGGTAGTTGTCGGGGGTGGGGGGGGTGCGTTGAAGCGACAGGCGCTTCAAGGTTTCGCGAGCGATTTCAGATGGGTTCATGATGACTCCGGATGCGCTTAATCGACAAGGCCGTGGCGCATGCCGTAGTGAATGAGCTCAGCGGTGCTCTTGAGGCCCATTTTTTCCAACAGGCGGGCGCGGTAGGTTCCGATGGTGGCGACGCCCAAGTTGAGTTCATCCGCGATCTGGGTGAGCGGCTTGCCTTTCGCAATCAGAACGAGCACCTGATATTCGCGGTCGGTAATGCGTTCATGCGGCAACTTTTCGTTGTCGTCAGCTATCGCGTCCACCAGCTGTTGGGCGACGCCAGGGCTGACATATTTTTTGCCACGGGCCACCTGACGAATGGCGGTAACGAGCTGGTCAGGTGCACTTTGCTTGGTCAGGTAGCCGGAGGCACCCGCCTTGAGGGCGCGCAGGGCGTATTGCTCTTCCGGGTGCATGCTCAGGATCAGCACCGGCTGCTTGGGGAATTCACGTTTCAACAGCTTGAGCGTGTCGATACCATTGCGATTGGGCATCGAGATGTCGAGCAGGAAGACATCCCATGCGTTCTGGCGTGCCAGTTGCAAGGCATCGACGCCATCGTCGGCCTCGCCAGCAACCACGAGATCCTCGGTTTCCGAGAAAATCTGCTTGAAGCCTTGGCGGACGATGGCGTGGTCGTCGGCGATCAGAACACGAATCTTGTCAGACATAGATGAGCAGACATAAATGGGCGGACATGGATGAGTCAGAATAAATCCTGCTGGAATACCTCTTCAGGTTCGGTAAGGGTCAGATCATCGCCACGCCGTGCTGGTACCTTAAGAATCAGCAAGGCGCCGCCCTGTTCTGCGGTTGCGATGTGAAAGCCGCCATTGAGGCTTTGAACGCGCTCACGGATGCCTCGTAACCCGAAGGAACGAGGCTTGTCCATATCATGCTCTGCGATGCCACGACCATTGTCCCGAATTTCCAGAGCGATGTTACCGTGTTCGCGCCGCAGACGCACGACCACGAGTGAAGCATGCGCATGCTTCGCCACGTTGGTCAGAGCTTCCTGCACAATACGGAAGAGGGCCAGCGAGGTGTCGCTATCGAGTTCGATGCCGTCGTCGCACTGCGCCTTGCACGGAATACCGGTACTGTGGGCAAAGTCATCCGCTTGGCACTCGATCGCGGCCGGTAGGCCAAACTCCTTGAGGATGCCCGGCCGCAACTGGCGCGCGACGCGACTGGCAGTGCCCATGGCCTGGTCGAGCAGATTCTCAATGGAACGGGCCTTGGGGCTGATATCCGGGGAGAGCTTGCTGGCCAGCAGCGTGGCCTCAATTTTCAGTCGCACCAGAATGCTGCCGAGCTCGTCATGGATGTCGCGAGCGATCCGCTCGCGCTCTTCTTCCTTGGCCGCTTCGAGATGTGAAGAGAGCGCCGCCAGCTGGGCGCGCGATTCGCGCAATTCGGCCTCCGTTTGCTTCGATTGCGAGATGTCGGTGGCAATGCCGGTCCATTGCACGGTGCCCTCGTCATTGCGGTGAGGCATCGAACGCATGTCGATCCAGTTGATGCCATTCTTCAGACGGCCTTCCCAGATCAGAGCGTTGCCGGTATGAGCCGAGCTTTCGAGTGCTTCGACAAGGCGGGCTCGGTCATCGGTGTGAATGGCATCGAAAAAACGTCGTGTGGTACCGCGTAATTCATGTTGCTTGAGGCCCAGCAGGCGCAGCGATCCTTCCCCTGCATAGAGAAACCGATAGCCGCCTCCCACATCGCGCTGCAGGTTGAACACCAGCCCGGGCAGATTGGAGGTCAGGGCACGCAGGCGGGCCTCGCTGTCATGCAGCATCTCGAGGGCAGCGCGGTGGTCGGCACGATGGCTCGCTTCGCGTACCTCGCGTTCAACCGCTGGGGCGAGGCGGGCCAGTCGGTCAATAAACACCACGTCATGTGCGCCTGCGGACAAGGCTTTGATCGCGGTACGTTGGTCCACCGGGTCGGCAATGAGGATGAGCGGGGTGTCGAGGTTGCGATCGCGCAGGGTTTTCAGGCTGCTTGCCGGGGTACTACCTGCATGGTTGAGCCAGTGCAGCACGGCATCCCAGCGCTTCTCCCGCAGTTGTGCGCGCAGTTGAGCGACGCCGGGGACGATTTGAAATGCTGGGCGACTGTTTTCGCTGTGCCAACCGGTCGCCAGTTGTTCTGCCATAGCTGGCACAGTGCAAACCACCAGCAACTGGAGCGTGGCATCCTGAACGGGTTGAACGGACACTGTAATAGGCTTACTGCAGGTAAAAGTGCATTCTATGAGAACAGGCGCGTGGTGCATGGCTATAATGCGCCCCGTGTGCCGGCATAGCTCAGTTGGTAGAGCAACCGCCTTGTAAGCGGTAGGTCACCAGTTCGACTCCGGTTGCCGGCACCATATACACTTTCTAGCGATACGAAACTAGACGACGCTAGACCACAAAGAACCCAGAAGATCCTCTTAAAACAAGGCTTCTGGGTTTTTCTTTTGTCTTGCGCCGTCTAAACTCGTCTATTGCAATCTCTCGTTTGTAGTGGTAGAAATGGCGGTAACAAGTGAGTGGGTGGAAAATAAGTTACCCACTTTCGCCTGAAAAGCCTTGCTGGGACGAGAGAAATGCCGCGTGATGCCAATCGATTGAGTGACTTGGTGGTGAGACAGGCCAAGCCCGACCGCGAGGGTGGGAAATCGATCATTCTTCCGGATGGGTATGGACTTAGATTGGTGGTGACACCCGCTGGGCGCAAGTATTGGCAGTTCAAGACCAAGGCAGGCGGCAAGGAAAGCACCGCACAAATCGGCATCTATCCCGAAATGACTCTGGAAAAGGCGAGAGAAGAAGCTGCGCGGATGCGTGGATTCGTTCGTGAGGGGCGCAGTCCAGTCGCTGAGAACAAGTTGCGCAAGCTGCGTAATCGCATGCAGGCATCGACCACCTTTGAGGGTGTAGCCAATGAATTGTTGGCGGCAAAACAGAAGAACTGCAGCCCCGCTTATTACAAGAAAATCAGCGGTGGCATTCGGGCAAACCTCTTCCCCTTGCTTGGCCCGTTGCCGATTCAGTCTATCGATGCACCTATCCTCAGGGAGGCTCTAAAGAAGATCGAGGCCCGTGGGGCGCTGGAAATGCTGGGGAATGTTCGCCGTTGGGCGGGGGAAGTGTTCGACCTTGCCAAAGCTCACGGCAGTTACGAGGGCGACAATCCCGCCACTGCATTATTGCGCAACGTGTTCCAGAAGCATCAATCCGAAAGAATGCGCGCATTGGAATGGGCAGAAGTGCCTGATTTTGTTCAGGCAATGGCGGACGTGGGTGCTGAACCTGAAACCATCTGCGCAATTAAGTTGCTGATGCTCTCGGCGTGTCGTCCGGGGGAGGTACTTGGGGCTAGATGGAATGAGATTGATACTGGTAATGCCCGCTGGACGATCTCTGCCGAACGGATGAAGATGCGCAAGCCGCATGCTGTGCCCTTGAGCAGGCAGGCTTTATCCGTTGTCGAGGAATTACGGGCGCTTACGGGGACAAGGGAATACCTTTTCCCTTCTCGTCCGGGGTCAAAGGTCAAAACGCTTTCCGGGATGGCTTTGCTCAAGGCGGTGAAGAGGGCTGCAGGCAGGGATATTCATGCGCATGGATTCCGGGCGACATTTTCTACCTATGTGTCTGAGTCGCTGAACTGGCCGGATAAGGTGAAAGAAGCCGCCCTTGCTCATTACAAGGGTGATGTCGAAGGAAAGTATGACCGGGCAACCCACTACGCCGAGCGCGTGAAGCTGATGCAGTGGTACGCCGACGAGATTGATATCGCTGTGAGTGCGGCTGAAATGATACCGATTCGCAATACTGCAGCTTAATCCAGAACAGCCCCGGCACTGTCCGGGGTTTTTCTTCCTTGCATTTATATTGAAACCGGAATAATCTGCACCTATGCCCAAGGCACCACCCAAATCCCTTATTTGGCTCGGCAATAGTCTTGATGCCGTCAAGTCATTCTCTGTTGAGGCGAGGAAAGAGGCGGGACATGAGCTTGGTCAAGTGCAAGAAGGGCGCGAACCATCTGACTGGAAGCCGATGGAAACTGTTGGGGCGGGCGTCAAGGAAATTCGTATCAGGGTTGAGACAGCTTACCGGGTGCTGTATGTGGCCAAGTTTGTCGAGGCAGTCTATGTGCTGCATGGCTTCGAGAAGAAGACGCAGAAGACACCAAAAGCGGACATCGATCTGGCCAATGAGCGATACCGGAAGCTGATGAATGAAAGGAAGAGGAAATGAGCGGACTATCGATGACTAAAAGCAGCGGCAATGTCTTTGCCGATCTGGGGTTTTCTGCTGAGGAAGCACAAAACCTGCAGCTACGTTCGCAAACCATGATGGCGGTGGCAAAGTGGTACGAGGCAAGCGGATTGACGCAAGCACAGGCGGCGAAGGCGCTCGGCGTAACTCAGCCACGACTCAATCAGGTGCTGAAAGGCAAGATTAACGAATTCAGTCTCGATGCCTTGGTGAATATGGCAACTCGGGCTGGTATGTGTGTTGGTTTAACGATCAAGTCTGCCCCCAAGGTACGGACGGTACAGACTCGCCCAGCCCCGGCTAGACCAAGAAAGGTCAGCAAGGAACTGGCTGCAGCTTGAAAGTCGACGCTGACGGGACGGCACTCTGCAACTGAGGCAGGGAAACTGCAAATGGCAGGTAATGAAAAACAAGAAAAATCACCTCCAATGACGGGGGCTGAGAGGCAACGAAAAAGGCGGAAGCGAGCAAAGAGTAATAATTTTGTGGCGAACCATCCCGGCTTGTCTCGCATGGATCCTGAATCGAAAAACAGAGCCATCTCGCGGATTGATACCGAAATATCAGCCATTACGAAACGCCACTTGAAAGAGATAGCGGATGCTTTGGGTATGAGCATGAAGGAGGCACTTCAGGTAATTATCGAAGCTAGATACGAATTACTGATGAAAAGTAAACGCCAGTAACGAGTATTCAACTGACAAATAAAGTCCGTTTACCGTGTAACGGAAATATTTTTCAAAGTCTCGTAACTGCTTGCTACAGCAGGTTTTTCGGGATCCTCTGCTTTACTTGAAATTAGGACAAACGCAAAACACGCAACCCTAGTCTGATTTTTTCTTCCTCAAAATCCCACTTGAGTCGCATTCGACGGAAATAAACGAGGTGCTGTTACCTCACCGGATGAAGCGATGAAAGGTGTGAAAAATGAAAAAACTGATTCGTGTCGGCGGCGTGTCCGAAAAACTCGGACAAAGTATCGCCAAGACTTGGGGCGACGTTTCGGCAGATCCAGACTTTCCTCAACCAATAAAACGCGGCGGCATAACCTGCTGGCTGGAAGAAGAGATCGACGAATTCATCTTACGGAAAATTGCTGAATTCAGGTCAAAGGATCAAGGCAAGCGAACTTCTGTCTTCAAGGCTGCTAATGCCTCAGTCATGAAGCGGACGGCGGGGGTTGCACTATGAGCGCCGTATTGCGTTTTGCCGAAATGACGGGCCATCAACTCGCCTCCGATGCAGCCAAGGATATTCAATCAGCCGAAAACCACTCAGAGGCAGTCGCCATCTTGCGTACTGCGCTGATCATTGCGTTCAAGGGGACTAGTGGCAAAGTTACTGATGCCGTGGCGGACGGGGTGGCGATGGAGCTTGCTGTGATTATCGCGTGTGGCCTTGGATCAGTTGAAGGCTACGAGAAGCCTGCATGGCTTTCGTCTGCAAAAGAGACTCAAGCGGAGGATTTGTCGTGATGGCAACCACCGAGAAGGGGTTTCCCCACAAAAAAGGCGAAGGGCTGAATCTGCGCCAACAGACCAGCCCCTCAGGTACAGCTTCTCCAATCCAGAATCCTACGCCTCAAACTGACCAACTGCAAGAAATGCCAATTGCGTTTGTTGTCAGGGCGAATCAGCCTGTCAGTGAAGTCGGGATTGTCAGCTTCGATGACCTACGAGCATCTTCGTCGGAGGGGGCGGCATGAATAGTCTACACAGCGCAACGACAGCCGCTTGCCGTGATCTAGGCATTGTCCCTCCTGGCGCACTGCCGGCGGCGGGCAAGTGGGCCGAGGCTGACATAGATGGCAACCGACCCGGCAAGGCGACCGACTACAGCGAGATGGCCGCACTACATGCTCTGAAATCTGTCAAACAATCCATAGCGGGCGCACAAGCCCCGGCAATGGCAGCGCATCCGGCCGACGAGGAAAGCCCGCCAGCGGGCGATGAGGGTAATGCTGAAAGCCTGTTCGATGCAGTAACCCGGCTGGCTGCTCTGCACTCTCTTGAGTACGAAAAGCTGCGCGAAGCTGAAGCGAATTCTCTAGGCGTGCGAGTCGGTGTGCTCGACAAAGAGGTGGGTATTGCGCGGAAAGCTCGCAAGGAAGAAGGCGGTAAGGCGTTGATGTTTCCCGAGGTGAAATCGTGGAACAAAGCAGTGGACGCCGGCAAGCTGCTGAGTGAAGTTCATTCCATGATCAAACGATTCATCATCTGCGAGAACGAAACTGCGATTACCGCAACCTTGTGGATCGCCTTCACGTGGATCGTTGATGTGGTGGAAGTTGCACCCCTGGCAGTCATTACGGCACCTGAAAAGCGTTGCGGCAAGTCGCAACTACTCAACCTGATCGGGAAGCTTTCACGCCGCCCCTTGGTTGCAGCAAACATATCTCCGGCGGCCACCTTCCGCGTGATCGAGGCACACTCGCCGACCCTGTTGATTGATGAAGCGGATTCGTTCTTCAAGGACAACGAGGTATTGCGCGGTGTCATTAACTCGGGACATACCCGGCAATCTGCCTATGTGATACGCACGGTGGGCGATGACCACACCCCGCAACAATTCTCAACCTGGGGCGCGAAGGCAATCTCCGGCATCGGACATCTGGCAGAGACATTGATGGATCGAGCGGTGATTCTGGAGCTGCGCCGCAAGATGCCAAGCGAAACAGTGCAACGACTTCGCCATGCACAACGTAGCCTATTTGATAGGCTGGTGTCTCAACTGGCGCGATTCGCTGAAGATGCGTCGGCCGCCATTGGTGAATCCAGACCCGACTTACCCGAAGCCCTGAATGATCGTGCTCAAGACAATTGGGAACCGCTACTGGCGATTGCCGACTATGCCGGTGGTGATTGGCCGCGCATTGCCCGAGGCGCGGCACTGAAACTCTCCGGCGCAGAACAGGAAGCCATCTCCCTATCGGCTGAATTGTTGGCGGACATTCAGGAAATATTCGAGCACAAGCGGGTTGATCGAATTTCGACGGTTGATCTGCTCCAGTCTCTTACCGAAGATGACATTAAGCCGTGGGCAACTTATAACCGTGGAAAGCCGATGTCTCCGCGGCAATTGGCGAAACAACTTCACGAATATGGGATTCAGCCGAGAACAATCAGATCCGGTTACAACACCATTAAGGGCTTCATGCGAGGCCAGTTTGATGATGCCTTCAGCCGATACCTGCCTTCCGCACCGCATCCACCGGATTTATCCGTCACAACGTCACAATGTGCCGCGAAACCAGTTGCAGCAAGGGTTTCTGCTGTTACGGATAGGAATGTTTGTGACGTCACACACAATCAATCCGTCACACGTAAACCAATGCTATCACTGGGTTGTGACGGTGTTACGGATAAAAGTCCGGTATTAGCCGGGGGAATGGTGGGGGTGGAGGTATGACATCTGTGACCATTATCGAGCTGGCAGCGACTGATACCGACCGGCGACCGGGCCGCGAACGCTGGCCGGGACTGACTGACACGAAAGGAACGACATGAACCTGACACCAAAAACCAACGGGCCGCATAACTGCATCGGCTGTGAGCTTTGGCAAACCATTGACGGCGACGATTCACCCTGCTGCATGAATGCAATCTCATGGGATGGCGACGGTACGCCAAAGAATCCACCTTGCTTCGAGTACGCGCCAGAACTCCTTGCCGCCATCGATAGACGTCGGAAACTGGCTGACACCTTGGGCGATGATCATCCTGACACCATGCAGGCGTTGATACTGGTGATGGATCTTGTCCCACCCCATATTCACGCCATGATGGGCGAGAAAGCCCGCGAACTTGATTTGATTCCGGAAGCCCACGGTAACCTTGATGATGGTTCGCCCATATACCGCCTTGATGACATAGCCGGGCGGCTTGGAGTATCGCCAGCGGAAGCCGAGGAAGCCATGCACAAGATGCTTGCCGAGCGCAAGGCCTTGGGCCTGTCGAATGCGGACATCGTCGCCGATGCGGCACGTATTCATCGGAAACAGTAAAGGAGCGAATGATGACGAGCAAGCTGAAGAAACCGGCAGTACCTGAAGCGGAGAAATACCCGCGAACCACTGTTATCTGCGAGTCCGGGCCGAGTGTTGATGAGAAAGGACGCAACTATGCGAAGCTGCTCACGTCGGCGGAACTCGCAGCCTATCGCGTCATAAGCAAAGTGCAACCGAAGAAGCTAGCCGATGAAATTGACACCCCGACATTGCTCGAAGCATTGCGCGATCAAGCGGCGGTGGTTCAAACCGGCGACCTGTCCCATGCTGAGGCGATGCTGATAAATCAGGCATCTTCCCTACAAGCTCTATTCGTAAGGCTTACCGAGCGGGCAATGGTGCAAGACCAAATGCCTAACCTTGAGGGATTCATGAAACTGGCACTGCGGGCGCAATCGCAATGTCGGGCCACGCTGGAAACATTGGCAACGATCAAAAATCCACCCATCGTCTATGCTCGTCAGGCGAACGTCACCAGCGGGCCGCAGCAAATCAACAACGGTACAGAGCCCTCGCAGGTGCGGGAGTTTCAACATGAGCAAAACAAACTATTGGACGCACGAGCGACGGGCGAAACAATCGGAAGCCATTCAACGCTGGAAACCGTGGGAAAAGTCGACCGGGCCAAAGTCTGCCGAAGGAAAAGCCAAGGTAGCGAGAAATCCTGACAAGGGAGGAATACGTCCCTTGATGCGCTCACTGGGGAGGGCGTTGCGGGAGCAGGCGGAACAGTTGAAAAATATTGCCCCGTAAATCAGCCGGTCGCAGAGCCATGCGTGAGGTATCGTTCATGTAGGCTGTGTTCGCAAATCATGTTGTTATGCCGAGCGACCGAGCGCCAAGGCCAGCCATTGCTGGGGATTCGGTCCATTACCCTGTTTTCGGTCGAGGGAGCGGAACCATCCGAGGTAACTGGTCAGGTATCGGGTTGCCA
>SXGT01231547.1_pt1 | contig 11525 bp, 8 predicted proteins | sample 3176221 | NCBI WGS metagenome assembly SXGT01 (sample SAMN11356862, study PRJNA531348) | freshwater metagenome | isolation source: freshwater sample F1-120 | place: China: Fuxian Lake, Yuxi | collected 2017-12-25
ATAAAATGGGCTCTATCGTCTTTGTTCGGAGAGCCGCCGGCGTCGAATCGCTCACCCACAAAAGCCGGATTCTCTGCGAGCGTCAGAGGGAGCGGATTACACTTTTGCTCGGGACCTACACCGAATGTGTCATGTATGAGAACTTTCCCCTTCAGAAGTGGGTAAACATCCTCAGCCAAGAACGTTTCGTCGTCGCCGTACTTCTTGGCTTTGTCGGCCCATATCCGACGCCACACCATATCCTGCATGCGCGGCAATGACGCCCGCGTACCACCGAAGGCACAGCCCATGATCGGCCGTGTATGGTGGGGATGATCACGGATGATATGAAACGGCTGGCCCGATGAAATCCACGCATCGACCGCCGCTTTCTCGCGCAGCGTGAATCGCGAATCAGCGTCACGTACCATCCACCGGGCGAAGCGGTAATCGTCTGCCACGAGGAACCGCCAGAACAGCCCCTGCCACCGCTGCTCAGGCTGGAACATCCGAACAACTTCAGCACCTTGGTCGCGTAGTGAACGAACGCGATCTAGCGAATAATCCTGCTCAACGTAGAACCGAAGCCTCCATCGCGGGTAGATGGATTTCGCCAGACGAGCATTCTCCATCGCGCCCGCGAAATACTTCTCATCCGACCCAAACAGACTCATTGAAATGATGCCATCGAGCGAAGGATCGGGCGGAGACGCTGTTATGAGGCGATGATCTATAAATGCGAACTCGCCACGCACGTCATCGGCCCCGTGCCGGTAATGACGGACATTTGACGAGTGCAAGTGTATCGCCTTGACGTCTTCGTACGGATTGAACACTTCGGCGTAGACATGCTTCAGAATGGCCGCGAAGCGATGATCGCAACCCGGTTTGCCCATACAGAAGTTCGCTCGCTCCATCGGTCGGAACGGGCCACGCACCACCCATGCGTCTTGTGTGCTGGTGTGCGAGTAGGGGGGTAGGCTCAGCTGGCCATCCAGCTTCCTGTCCCAGCGGGTCAGGCCGACCGCTTCGTGATGTTTCAGGTGAGCAGCCAGCGGCGCGACCGACTCATCAAAATAGATATCACTGTTGGCGATGATGTTGATGTCATCGGGACCGCTCAACTCATTTACGATGCGAATGTAGTCGTCAAAGGTTGGTCGATCGACCAGCTTCACAACGTGCAACTTCTCGTGCGCGGGCGTAGATACCTTCTCGTCGCAGATCGCGACGACGCGAGTCAGTAGGGGATTCGCCAAGTTGAGAGAAAGACATTCGGCCAGCTCCGCTGACCGCGCGCGATTTGAGTCTTTATAGAAATTGGTGACGAGTGTGACGCATGGATTCGCGTCCGATGCGATTGGTGGTGGGATCTGCGTTGACGTCTGCAGGTAGAACTCCGCCTCCTGTGCCGTCTCTGCCTCAATCACTTTGGCATCGGGCCAAGCCTCCTTCATCAGTTCTCTGCTGATTTCAGAATGCCAGATCGCGCACGAGGCGTATGGGAATGCAGCCGCCTCGATACGGATCATTGAAATCCAATCCTTCAGTCGCTTGGCGTGTTTCGATGCATCGGCCAGAACGATGTCGCACAGTCCGCGATCGCGATCCTGCTCGTCTCGCCAATAGCCACCGTGAATGAATCCACGGGTTCGGAGTTGGTTGATAACCTCCCGCGAGCATCGCAGCAGCACCACCGGTACGTCGTCAGGTTTGCGTGTCTCAACTTTCACCCGGCCATCCCACGTGCGGACCGGCTCAAACTTCCCCGACACGTCCGACCACCCATCCGCCTGAATCGCAAACACTGGATCGGCGGCATAGAACTTCCGCCCGCCTTCGCGTGCCAGCTTGTTGATCCCGTGGTCAACATGCGTATTCCATGACCGCCAGAACTCACGTAGCGCCACGAAGTACCGCGGGTGAATCATCACGCTATGCGTGCGGTCCCACGACTGGCACGACACAACGCCCGGCGATACCTGCTGCCCACGCCCGCCGATGTGATGCACGCCCGGCGCTGCCAGTTCCCAGTCGTCGGGCAGGCCGTGCAGCAATTCAGTGAACCGCTTGCGCACGTCGCCCACGAATTTACAGTCGTCTTCCAGCACGAGGATCGGCTTGTCGACGCCATCGGCTATCACGCGGTCCAACACGCCCAGCCACGACATTCGACAGCCCCACGCGCCACCGCCGCGGTTATGCCCATCCGTTGCGTCCCATCGTTCGGGGCGCGGGAAGGGCCAGTCGGTCGGGAAGTCGTCCCAGAATCGTTTCAGGCGTTCAGGCTTCCTGCGAAGGTTGATGACATAGACACGACCGAAGTAGTCTTCCAACTTCGGCGGCTCCTTCGCCGCTCGCTCCGCTGCCTTCTGCGCTGCCACTTCCGCCATCTTCCGCGCGACCTGGTGAGGCATCCGACCGAGCGGACAATCCCCAGCGTCGGCGTGTTCACCACATGTTCCGCCCAGCGTGCAGGGACGCATGTAGAGCGAGCGGTTGGCCCTCTGCTCTTCCTGGTGGACTTTCAGCCCGACCTTGCGAACGTAAAGGTTGCTCGGCATTCGGCGCGGGCATTCCCGGCACGATTCCAACGCCACAGCGGGGTCGTACCCGTCCGGCAACGGCGGTGCCTCCGTGAGTAGAGCGTTCAGTTCTGCCAGCGCCGCTGGTTCTTCAGTTTCAGTCATAGGGATAGAGGGAGTTGAGTTTTGCTTGACGGCTTTCGCATTTGCAATCCACCCCAATGCGAGCCATGAACACCTTGAACGCGTCACCTGCGCCCATCGATTTGTAGACGGGGAGTTTGTTGAACACGCGCGCGAGCGTGTCGCCCACGCCCTTGTCTGCTTCGGATCGGAATCGCTTCAAAGACCGAGCCGCGAGAGGCCATTCGCGACGGGCGGGTGGTGCAGGTTTCGTCGCGTGCGGGTACGCCGGGTGGTCAACGTCCACTACGATCGTGTCGCCGTAGTCACCGACGATGCACTCACGGACCGCTTCTAGCGTGGTGCCACGCTGACTCATCCGTCTTTCAAACTGCTGACGTGTACCGGGTACGAAGGTCATGGGAATGGATTGTGTTCAGTGACGTTGTAGGTGGACGTGCCAGAACAGCCTAAAATCTTCGTGTAGACGCCTTCTGGTGTCGCGCCGGTGGTCTTCTCCCCGTACCACCAATCTGAACCACCGCCATTGCATCGAATGCGAAGTTTCCACACGCCAACGCCATCGCGACACTCAAATCCCAGATAGATTAGTCCGAAGTTGAAGGCGTTTGCGTCGTCGGCTACCGGGTCTTCGTTTAGCCAAATATCGTCAGCCGTTAGATCGCCGGGGGGTGCGCCATCAGGGTGGCGAAGTATTCCATCATTCGTTCCCGCGACGCCGGGACCGACCCAACCCGTGCAGCACGCGAAGTCGTCGGGGGCAGGCAAGTCGATCTGGTACGCTTCCGCCAAACCAGGCGGGAGGTCGCACGGAGCCGTGTCTTCGCTGCTCCCCTCGCTCGACCCCGCTCCACTCGACGGCATAGACGACGAATCGGACGACGACGATCCACACGGGCAATCAAACGCCAGCACTGGCGGCAACGGTGGCACCGGAAACGTCGGGCATCCGTCAATCGTCAGACAGTTGAACGCCCCGCGCACGATGCGGGTATATGTGCAATATCCGTCGCTCTCGCTCGTCTTCACCCATCCCGCCGCCGTCGATTGGCCGAAAGTGTTGCCACATCGCTTTTCGACCGCGGTTACAGCACCGAAGTTGGTGCCGCAGCCCGAGACGGTAAACTTGCCGTAGCAGTAGTTTGGCGGGTCGTAGGAATCGGAACTACCGGACCCACTGCCCGACCCGCTGCCGGAACTGCCCGGCGAACTGCCCGATCCCGAGTAGGACGGGTCGCTCACCGACGAAAATGATTTGGCGGAACCGATGCTCATCGTGGTCGCGCCTGTGCAAGGAACCGTTCGTTCGCAATGAAGTCCGCCTTCGTACGATCCGGGAACCGAACGCTCGCAAAGCCCTTACGAATGCCGCTCAAGCGGATCACGATGCGCAGCGTGCGATTGGCCGATCGTAGGAACCGGATGTGAATCTTCCCTTCAGACGCCCGCGCGCCGATCGTCACCGGGAAATCGCAGGACGTGCCGATGACTTCGAGGCTGTCGTGTTCGCACACTTCGATGAATTTCGAGTCGATCATCACGGACGTATTGCCCTGTTTGATCTCGACCACCTGCACATCGTTGAAGCGGACTTCCGGCGACTCTTCGATAAACAGCGCGGTATAACCCGTCGCGGACCATGACGCAGGGACGACGGCGGTGGACTTGCCCGAACCACTTCCCCCCGAGCCATCACCGCCATCCGACCCACCATCTGACCCGCTGCCTGATCCACCGCCACCGGCACTCGACCCGCTATCTGACGAGCTGCTACCGCCCGCTGCGTCGCTGCTGCCAGAAGACCCGCTTGACCCACTACTACCCATCGAACTCGAAGAAGGTGCACCCGAAGTCGACGGATCGCATTCTTCGTGGCACGTGCCCAGCTTCGCGGCTTCGATCCAGTATCGAATCGTCGCGGGTGAACCAGCGTCGATGTATTCATGCACCCAAACGATCGTGCCGGGTCTCAGAACGTGCGCGCCGCACTGCTCGAAAAGATGCGTGGCGTACGGCAGGCCACGACGGACGCCGGTCGGTTCGTCACCGCTATCACCCGACCCGCTTCCTGTCGCGTCGAACTCAGGCCAGCCATCGGCGACGACTTCCAGTTTGGCCAGAAGTCCGCTGGCTTCGTCGGTGACAATGCGACCCCACTTAAACCAATGGCGGTTGTCGGTAAAATTCGCCTCACCGTTTGGGCCGGTGCATTGAACAACACCGAAGCGACCTTCGCCCGTCGCATATTCAAAAGCCCAGTGCCAAGCCTGCGTTTCGTTGCCGTCTGGTACCAAGAACAGCCTAACGATCGTTCCGTGCGGCACTCCGTGACTACCGCGGGCGCGTTCTGAAATGTTCGCCGCCGGCAGGATGACATCGCCCGAGCCCGTTTGCTCTTCCGTGCCTTCAACATTCGGCGTGTCGATCGGGTCAAGTCGGCCGCCGTTGCGTTTCAGCCCGATCAACTGAACCCAATAATTCTCTTTGGCGAGATCAGCTTGGCCGGTCGGACCTTCAGGCACCACGCGGCCAATGAACTCGATCAGCTCTTCTTCTTTGTCGTCGACCAGAATCGTTGTGCCGTTCGCGCCGTGAATCGTCTGCGCACGACCTTCCCCAACGATCGGAAGGTGATCGCGCACCGTCTTCTGTAATTCGATGACGTCGTCAGCCGTCAGGCCGGCGCGATTGAAGTCTTTTAAGGTGGAGAGTAGGCCCATTATTACACGAAGACGCTGAAGTCAGCGGTGAGGTGATTCCCGACGACGGTGTAACCATTCCCCGGCACCTGGCCGACGAAGTAGTCACCGTTCATCAAAGCCTTGATTGCTTCGCGATTGAGCCCAGGCACGACCTGCCCGTGGCGACGGTAGAGGTTCAGTTGAAGCCATGATCGGGTGTCACGCGTCGTAAACCGCATTTCCACGCCGAAGCCGATCGACGATCGCGTGACCGACGCACGGAACTTATCTAGCATCCAGTATCCAGCGGGGCGACCCTGCCAGGTGTCATCGTTCACATAGCCAATCTTCTCGCGAAATGATTCGGAGGGGCGCGCTTCAACGACGCCGGTGATGTTTAGGGATCGCAGCGCTCGACGACACGACATCTGCGGTACGCGAGTCGGCAGGCGGATGGACTCACCGATCGTGTTGCCTTCGATGTAGTCGACAAAAAGTGTGTCGCCATTTACGTCGACTTCCGTCAGTTCGTTCACCAGCTGGCTGTCATCCTGCACGACGTAAATGCCGAATGGCGTGCCGCCGACGTAGGAGAAGCCCGCCGTCTCAAACACCGCCTCTACTAGTGCGTCTTCCGTGCCAGCATCGGTAGGGTAGACGATGAGTCGATTCAACTTCGCAGACGCGTAGGCGCTGTCGGGATATGCCTCGCCGCCAGCGGGGGCCAAAGCACCCACTTGAGTTAAAAGCGCGTACGGATTCGTTGTGTCCAGCGACGTCGCCACGCCGGTGCGCGTGACCTTGTATCCAATATTGTTACGCTCGAATCGAGCGCCGCGAACAGTGTCCCAGAGAATTGCACCAGGCATTTAATCACCCAACTTCTGGATCAACTCATCCAGCTTCTTGAGAATTTCAGCGAGCGTCTCTTCCCCTTTGCCATTGGTGCCCGAAAGGTCGGTGCCCGATGGATCGACTTCCACAGCGTCGGTACCCGATGTGAGCAACTGCCGTCGAAACGCCTGCAGGTTCGCGATACCCGTCGCGCGAATGTCAGATTGCCCCTCAACGTCGTCGGGTCGCTGTGTCCAGTACGAGTAAAGCTGCTGCCGCGTCTGATTCGCGATAGCTGTCGCCTGGGCAGACAATGTTTTCCCGCCCGCGTTCAGCTCGGCACTCTCACGGTCGAAGCGAAGGCCGCGACTGTTGAATTCATTCTGCTGGGCGATGTTCTGGTCGGATTCGTCGATCGCCGCATCGAACTGACGGTTGATGGCGGAACGTCGCTGATTCCCGCCAAGGAAGTTGTTGTAGATCGAGTTGTTCGGCAGGGCGTCCAACGCAGCCTGCCGTTGCTCATTCAGCAGCACGCGATTCGCATCGGCATCACGACCGCCCATCCGCAGACGAATCGCTTCGGCCGACACATTGAGCGCGCGAGCAGCGAGCAGGTTTTCCCGACCGGTAGACGCGAACAGATCGCGCACTTGGCCAAACGAGCGGAGGATTTCATCGGGCTTGTCGTCGGTGTCAGCCAATGCGATGTTCGAAAGGCCTTGCCCGGTCAGCTTGGCGAGCGTGGCACCAAAGTTGTCACCGCGTGCGGAAAGCTGGCCCGCCAGATCGTCGGCGGCATAGCCGGTTCGTCGCGCGTAACGATCGCGACTGACTTCAACGTCATACTCGGCAAGGTCGGCTTTCCCACGTTCACGGATAAATGGAATGTCCCGTTCATCCGCCAGCGCGATGGCTGTATCAGTACGACCTTCGATTTCCCGGCGACCGGCAGCATAGCGCGAACCACGCGACCGAAGCGCGCTGGCATCAAGCCCCGTGTAATGGTCGATGTACATCGCATCGCGTGCGCGCTGATCGGCACCATTGAGCGCCGCCACTTGTACCACCGCCTCGCGATCACCACGACCCGCGGCTCGCGTCAGACGATCACGCTCCACTTCGAACGCAGATTGACCACCGACGCGACCGGTCAACGACTGAAGAGTGTCGTCACGTTCGATGTTGAGTTGTTCCAGTTCGAATGCCGCTTGCGTGCTGGCGTTCTCAACCTGAGCTTGCAGCGCGCGACGACGTGAGGCGAGTGACGCCCGCTTCCCGTCATCGTCGATCTTGGGCTTCGTAACCGTGTGGAAACCGGTGAAGAAGTTCCACTCCTCACTGGTGATGTTTTCTCCAAGGTCGGATTCGATCTGGCGGATTTCCTCACCAGCCGCCTCCGATTTCTGTCGAGCAGCAATTCCAATCGCCGTCTCGCGAGCCGCAAACCCACCGCGCGCCGTCGCGTCTCTCAATTCGCTGGCGTCGCGAATTTCCCGCGAGCTGTCGCGAACGAAGTCCAAGTCTTCGCGACGCGACGTTTCAATCGCGACTTGCTCTTCCAGCTTCTCGGGGCTGAAAAAAGGCGTGTCGCGTGCGACCAAGTTCCACGCTTCGGTGCCGATGCCTGCGAAGATGCCCGTTGAGGCTGTGCGGATGCCATTCATCTGCGCTTCGAGCGATTCCAGAGGGGAACGCGCGAGCATTGAATCGACTTCAGCGCGACGCAGCGACGTCGTCATCTTCGTCGCTTCAGAAATGCCGAAGAACAGGTTGAAATAGTTCCCCATTCCGACCAGATCATCATCCAGCGGCCCACGTGGACCCGAACCGCCGCCAGTGCGTGATCGCCGCGGATCGCCTGAAGAGCCACCGCCCGCCGTCGAACTGCCGGTTGGCGGATCAATCGGAGGACGTCCGCCCGGTGGAACAGGAAGCCCGTACTTCCGTCGCTGGATGTTGTTGTGATAGTCGCCTTCATCCAGCAGGAATGGGCCTTGGTTTGCGGGGAATCTGGCGTCTAAATCTGCACGAGGGTTTGCGTAGCTATCGGCAGAATTATCCCCATCAGCGTATCCATGATCGCGCCGCTGTCGTTCGTTATATCGATCGAAGGTTTCTTGACGGCGATTGCGTTCGGCAGACTCTTCGGGCGTTAGTCGCGGAAGCGGACCTTGCGTGTTGTGATCCCCCAATATCCGCTGCCGATGCCCCATATCCCAACGCTCATTCGGCACTCCCTGCACATCGTCCGCGTGAAGATACTCGGCGATTGCTTGAGCCTGACGCGCGCGAACACGTTCAATCGAGTTGAGAATAGGGTCTTTGTCGCGCTGCGAAGCTTGTTCGAATACCCCGTCAATCAGCCGACCAACGGAATTTTCCAGTGAGGTGTCTCGGCTTCCATCCCATGCTTCAATCTCGCTTTCACGCGAACGCCCGCGCGCATTCACGTCGGCACGATACTTTCGGTCCCACTCATCCAGTTGCTCGCGACGACGCACGCCGCGCACAACAGCGCGACGCTCATCACGCTGTGTGCGATCGTAATCGCGCTGGAATTCCGGATCCCATAATGGGTCGTCAGGATCGTAAATCTTGGTGCTACCGCCACGCGTCGACGTCGATCGACGTGGCTGCTGACGGGCTTCGCGCTGTATTTGCCCCTCTTCCCGTGCGAAGTCCGGGTTGTCATACAGTTCGGCCAAGTGCTGGTCTTCGGGATTCGGCGACTTGCGCAGCACGTTCAGCGCGCGGTCGACCTGCGCCCTGCGACCACCCTGAAGTCGTTCGATGTGATTCCAGTACCGGTCGGCCCCCAGTTCCGACATTGCATCTTCACCCTCAGCTTCCCCGCGAACGTCGCTCACGCGGAACATCTTGCGAAGGTGTGGATTGCCACGCAGACGCGAGGACACTTCGGACGGCAGGCGCTGGTAGAACGTCGTCGCCCGCATCTGGTCAAACAGGTCCGACGCCCGCGTGTCCATATAGGCGTCGCCACCCAAATGCCCCGCAGTGTCGAGAATCCGACGTTCCAAAGCAGCCCGCCCGTATCCTGGCGACGTGCGTTGGTTCGGTGCTGTGTCAGCGGGACGGAGATCGCCGTGCAGCGTGCTGCGGAGGCTGGCAATCTCCCGCTTGAGCAGATCATTTCGCTCGCGAAGCAACGCTTCGTGTTCGGCGTGCAGGCCACGAATGCGGTCACCACCAACGAAAGTGGCCGGTGACGCCGAAGCGCCACCGGCGGTACCTGTCGTCTGTGATTGACCGTCGCTACCGGCAAAGCGGGGCGTGATCGACGAAGCCTCATCGAGCTTACGGCGCAGATCGGCGACGAACGACTCCGCTTTCGCGCGAGCGTCCGCGTCGTTGAATTCTGCCCCGATGCCGATGGTGCCAGCGTCGATCAACTGAACCTACCCTTTCTTCTTTCGCTTCTTGTCGGCCAACCGACGACGCGTGACTTCTTCAAGCGTCAACGGTCGACCGGACGCGATGCGGTTGGCTTCTGGCAAAGCGTTTCGGAGCGCGCTGTAACGCGCCCACGTCATGTCGAGAATGTCCCCCTGCACGTAGCGCCCAAGCAGCAATTGCTCAAGCGCCCAGTCACGTGTTACGGGTTCGTCGCCGGGGTTTCCGGCTGGGTAGGGTTTTCAGTCGCCCCCGCGTTCGCAGCAGGCTGACCAGTCAAAATGCTGGGGAACATTTCACGCAGTCGCTGAGACGAATAAAGTCCGCTGCCTGCAGCTGCGAAGTACTGGAGCGCCCCTGCTGGCATTGCATCAATGACTCCTTCGGTAGTCAGGCCGTTCTTCGTCACGATAAGATCAGCGATTTCGATGGCGCCGCGTGGTGTAAAGATGAGCGGCGACACGTCGTCGAGTACTGCTTCGAAGATGTTGGCTTGCGCCGTCATCTTTTGTTTGATTTCAGGGGTCGCGCGTTCGGGGATGAGGCTCATGCGCGCTTTGCGACCATCCTCGGTAAGCCGTTCGACCACCGGGAGAAGGTCACGAATTGACAGTTTCTTCAGGGGCTTGCCGCCGAAGGTGAATGGTGCATCAAACGCGTCGGAAAATGAACTGGTCATTATCAGTTACTCCAGAGGGAAACAGTTGAAAAGGAGGCTGACACCAACGCCGGTGCCGCTGCCTTATAAAAAGACGATTGGGAACGAAAGGGACTAAGCGACCACCCATTCCACGGACACGGGACCGTCGCTTTCGAAGTTCAAATCGAAGCTGCTGTCCGCACCGGCACGCTGCCCTGCACCGACTTCGCGAGCATGCCCGAGAAACGTGAAGTTGCAGCCGGTGTCGGCGGTAATGACGTATGGCTGCGGTGCCGTGCCGGTCATGTACGAAAGGGGGTTCGCACCCGCGACACCCTTGGCCAGAAAGCCAGTGAAGGTGCCGATGAGCTGCTTCATTCCTGGCAAACGCGAACGCCAGCCGCCCGTCGTGCAGAACGTGGTTCGTTCCGTGAATTCGCGGACGATGCGTGCGGTCCATGCGTTAATAAAGCACTGAATCGCGTTGCTGTTGACAGAAATTGCAACGCTGCCGTTGCTGCCGTCGATAAATGCGAGCATGAGAATTACTCCAAATAGGGTCAGGAAACATTCGCGACCGCCGACGCCGTCCGCGGCAGCAGCTGGTCACGCCAGTTGTCAATCAGGGGTTGCCAATGCGGGCGCGGGGCGATTCGGTCAGTGCCTTCGTTGAGGTAGACCGAGATCATCGACGTGCTGAACACGTCAAGCCGCACAAGGGCGTTTACTCGAGAAGTCGCGAAGTCCACCGACCGAATCAGGTCACCGAACTCGCGACGAGGCGCTTCACCAGGCTTGGAACGAATGACGTAGCCGCCGATGTATTCGACCTGCACGCTCAGCGACGTCATCAGGTCGGCGGTCATTTCCCAGGCGACTTCCTCGTATTCGCGCTGGACCGACTCTTCGATGCGATCGAAAGCCGCGCCGATGTCGGTGTTGTCGGAGATCATGGGCAGGTCAGACAGCCGGGATCGCCACCGCCAAGGATCACGTCGTCGACACGTTGCGGACCGGCGAAGATTTGCGTCGGGTCGGGCAGTTGGTCAGCAGGCACGATATGCGGCTGAGCATTGACGATTTCGTCACGCAGCTTCTCGATGTCCGCGTCTTCGACAGGTCCGGTGACCGAGTGCGTGTTTCGCGGGAAGTTCGCGTTTTCAGGTTGGGCGTTGTGATGGTTGTCACGGAACTGCGCGTGCTGTTTCGCGATTTCAATATTGTCCGCTTCGACAACGGTGAGACGTTCGTCGTCACCCAAATAAATCCGGCATGCAGGGATGGAAGGTGCGGTAGGTGTCCCACAGC
>SXGT01375065.1_pt1 | contig 11525 bp, 7 predicted proteins | sample 3176221 | NCBI WGS metagenome assembly SXGT01 (sample SAMN11356862, study PRJNA531348) | freshwater metagenome | isolation source: freshwater sample F1-120 | place: China: Fuxian Lake, Yuxi | collected 2017-12-25
CCACGACCCCGACGCGAGATGGGAGGACCTGAGGCGACGGGCGCCCCGCTCGACGCCGCGGCCATCGCGGACCTCAAGCAGCGCGTCGCCGACTCCGGCCTCAGCGTGACCGACCTGGTCGGCACCGCGAGGGCGTCGGCGTCGACGTTCCGCAGCAGCGAGATGCGCGGTGGCGCCCACGGGGCGCGCGTCCGGCTCGAGCCGCAGGTCGGCTGGGAGGTCAACAACCCGGGCGAGCTGCGTCGTGTCCTCGGCGTGCTCGAGGGCATCCAGGCGGAGTCGGGGACCGGCGTCTCCCTCGCCGACCTCATCGTCCTCGCGGGCGGTGTCGGCATCGAGCTGGCCGCGAAGGCGGCCGGTCGCGAGCTGGAGGTGCCGTTCACGCCGGGCCGCGTCGACGCGACCCTCGAGCACACCGACGTCGCGTCGTTCGAGTGGCTCGAGCCGCGGGCCGACGGGTTCCGCAACTACCTCGGCAAGGGCAACCGGCTGCCGGCGGAGCACCTGCTGCTGGACCGCGCGAACCTGCTCGGGGTCAGCGCCCCGCAGCTGACCGCGCTGGTCGGCGGTCTGCGGGTGCTGGGCGCCACGTACGACCGGTCCACGCTCGGTGTCCTCACCGACGCCCCGGGCACCCTCACGAACGACTTCTTCGTGAACCTGCTCGACATGGACGTCACGTGGACCTCCGTCGACCCCGAGGCCGGGATCTACGAGGGCCGCGACGCCGCCGGCGCCGTCCGCTGGACGGGCAGCCGGGCCGACCTGGTCTTCGGCTCGAACTCCGAGCTGCGGGCCGTGGCCGAGGTGTACGCGAGCGACGACGGCGCGGACGCGTTCGTCGAGGAGTTCGTCGGCGCCTGGGTCCAGGTCATGGAGGCCGACCGCTTCGACCTGCACCGCTGACGCATCCCGTACGCACAGGAGGGCCCGGACCGCGACGGTCCGGGCCCTCCTGCGTCGTCAGTCGGAGGCGGAGCGGCGCAGCAGCGGGGAGAGGACGAGGGTGACCGCGAGCGACGCCGTCGCGAACACCGAGATCGCAGCCCCCGGGCCGACCAGCTCGGCCAGTGCTCCGGCAGCCAGGGCGCAGACGCCCTGGCCGGCCGTCCGCCCGGACGCCTCCAGGCCCTGGACCTGACCGGCTCGCTCCTCGGGCGTGGCCTCGACCAGGCGTTCCTGCAGGTGGAGCGACGCCGAGAAGCCGAGGCTGGCGACGAAGGCCAGGACGGTCGCGAGCTGCCACGGGAGGACGAGCACGAAGAAGAGGTAGGGAACGGCGAGGAGCAGTCGTTGGGCGACGTTGATCCGACCCCGCCCGCGACGGGAGACGAAGCGACCCACGACCAGGTCGCCGACCATCATGCCCGCTGCCCCCGCCGCCAGCAGGAAGCCGGCGTGCGTCCCGGCGTAGGGGATGAACAGGCTCTCCGCACCGACGACCAGCCCGTTCGGCACCCACAACGCGAGGAGGAGGACGCGCGTCCGTGGCTGGCGCAGGACCCAGGCGTTGACGGCGTGGGTGCTGCCGAGGGCCGAGCGGGTACCTCGTGGGCCTCGGGTGCCGGCGTCGGTGGCGGTCCGGCCCACGGGGGACCGAGGGGGCAGCCTGCGGACGCAGAGGACCACCACGACCGCGGCGAGGACCATGAGGGCCGCCAGCGCGCAGAACACCGTGGGAGCGCTCGCGACGCGGACGAGGAGCGCACCGAACGCGTACCCGGTCACCTGGACCGCCCCGTTGGTGAGGTTGAGCAGGCTCCTCGCCGGCGCGTAGCCCGCCCGACCGACCGTGAGGCTCACCAGGCCGAGTCGGATGCCCGCACTCAGGGCGGTCAGGGCGCCGCTCAGGAGCAGCAGCGCGAACCGTGCCCAGAGAGGGACGGGGAGGGCCTGTGCCCCGATCGTGACCGCGATCCCGACCTGCAGCAGCGTCATCGTGCGACGCGGTGCCCGGGTGTCGGCGACCGACATGAGGCTCGCGGCGCTCACCAGGTTGGCCAGGGAGGGCGCGAAGATCGCGAACGACGTGAGGAACGGCGACCCCGTCTCCTCGTTCACGATGGTGCCGAGGTAGAGACCGCTCACGGACGTCGCCAGCACGGTGCACACCTGGGTGAGGAACAGGCCCGCGAACTGGGGGTCGCGCAGCAGCGAGGTGTAGGACTGCGGCGGGACCTCGTCGGCGCGTGCCGGCTGCCGGTCGGCCGTGTCCCCTCCCGTCCTCACGACGTCCGGTCGTCGGCGGTGTCCTCGTCGCGTCACCGGCGGTCCGTCTTCCGGGTTCTGTCGGCACCCCGGGCGCGGCTGTCCGCCCTGTCCCGGCAGAACGAGCCGAAGGCCTCGGCGACCGCAGGGAGGGCGGACTCGACGCGGGCGAGAGGCGGTTCCCCGGAGCGCACCAGGCACTGGACCAACGTGCTGCGGCCGCCCGCGACCGTCGCGTCGGCCGTGTCCAGCACTCGCTCGAGATCGACCCCGTCGCCCGACGCCAGCGTCGGACGTGCGTAGCCGGCGGCACCGGCCAGGTCCCTGATCCGGCGACGGCTCGAGGGGACGGCCTGGGACCCGGTCGACGCGTACGCTGCGTCGTCGGCGACGAGGTGGAGGATGGGGCAGCCCGTCGTCTCCTGCTCCAGCAACAACCCGTGCAGGCCCATCAAGACTGCGCCGTCACCGTCGAGCACCACCGGCGCGCGCTCCGGGTCCGACCAGCGCGACGACACACCGCGGGCGATCGCGGCCGCCATGCCCATGCTGCCGACCATGTAGAAGTGGTTCGGCGCACCTGGGCGCAGCCCGTAGGCGATGCGGGAGACGTAGCCCGTCGTGAGGACGATGGGCCGGTCCTCGTACCTCGCCACGACGCGTGCGACGAGCTCGTCCTTGGTCAAGCACGCCCGATCGGGGCCGAGCGTCTCGCCGTCGCGTCTCACGGGCGCCATCCGAAGTAGCTGGGATCCACCAGCACGGCCCGAGGGCCGACCGGGTCGAGCCGGTGGAGCGGAGCCCGTGAGCCGGGCTCGTCGAGGGCGACGCACGGGACGCGCCACGCATCGAGGAGCGTCCGGGTCACGGCACCCATGCCGCGGTTCTCGGTCGTGTGGTCGACCCCGGTCCCGCGCATGCTCACGACCAGCGTCACCGGGAGCTCGAAGGCGCACACCAGGGACGCCATGACGTTCACGCAGCTCCCGAAGCCCGAGTTCTGCATCATCACGACCGGCCGTCCCCCGGCGAGCGCCTGGCCGGCGGCGAAGGCGAGCGCGGTGTCCTCCCGCGAGATCGTCGTCAGCGTCACCCGAGGATCGTTCTCCGCCTGGGTCCACAGCGGCGCGAGGATGCCGCAGGGCGTGCCGACGTGGGACGTCGCGCCGTCCGCGACGAGGTCCTCGTAGAGGGCTGCTGCCGAGGCTGCGAAGCCCGATGGCTCCGCGACGCCGGGCGGGCGGGGCGGCGTCGTCGGTGGTGCCGTGGTCGAGTTCATGGTGTCTCCTCGCGGGGTGCGATGGCGGTCTCGTAGGCGTTGAACCCTTCGCGGCTCACCACGCCGAAGGTGTCGTCAGGTCGGAAGCGGGCCCACCCGCTCCCGGCGCGACGACCGAACAGGAAGTAGCTGACGATGGGGCGCGTCCGCAGCAGCTCCACCTCGTCCTCCGCAGGCCCGTGGCTCATCCACACCTCCTGGAGCGACGGCTCGACGTACCGCTGCACCACGCAGTCGGTGTCACGGACCGCCGCCTCGACGGCGTCGGACCACCCCGCCGCGGTCGTGTCGCGGCCGACGGTGACCTGGAGGCCCTGCATGCCGATGCCCTTCTTCAGGACGAGGTCGTCCTGGTGGGCCAAGGCGTAGGCGCCGAGCGCGCCGCGGGAGCCGTCGGGCAGGGAGGTGTCCCGGTCCCCCGTCACCCGCGACCAGGGCACGTACCGGTCGACCAGCTCGCGCTCGCGCGCGGTCATCCATGGCAGTCCCTCCGAGAGCCAGGCGAGCGTCTTCTTGTTGGCGAGGAACGACGACGTCTGGGAGGTGAGCAGCCACGAGCCACGGTCGAGCCACTCCCGGACGGGCGTCAGGTCGATGCCGAGCTCGGCCCACTCGGGGACCGTGAACATCCTGAGGCCGAGCGCGTGCGAGACGGCGCCTGCCGGGAGCGACTCGAGCAACGGCACGAGCCCCTCCGGCTCCGCGAAGTCGCCCTGCAGGCCGGCGCGGTCCAACGCGGCGACCTCCAGGTCGAAGATCTTGGTGCTGTCGGTGTGCTTGAGGTCGCGCACCGAGCCCAGCACCAGCACGCGTGGCTCGAGGCCGCATGCGCGGACCACGTCGGCGAAGGTGCGCGCGCGATCGTCGTACGGGTCGCTCCAGTCCCAGGTGACCCCCTCGTCCCGTGCGTAGACGTCGGAGAGCGCGCTCTGCAACGTGCTCAGCTCCGGCACACCACCGACGGCGCCGCTCACGTTGAACTCCAAGATCTGGGGGCCTGCGTCCGTGACCACGAAGTCCGGACGCGCGAAGACGTCGCAGAAGCGGTCCTCGAACTGCTGGTCCCGGCTGAACAACGGGTAGTCCTCCGCCGTGGTCCCGAAGGCCTCCATCCGCGCCTGCGTGCTGTCGCCGAGGTCGAGGACAGTGCGACGCGACAGGTCGAGGAGAGCGAGACCGGCCCGCTGGACCTCGCGCTCGGTCGCCCGCGGCAGGACGACGGGGGAGAGCGGGCATCCCTCGCGCGGCGGGATGCCGGTGTCCGCGGTGCCCTCCCGGACGGTCCCGCGGACGAGCTCCAGGGGTGCCGACGGTCGTGGGGGCGTGATCATGATGCTTCCTCTCCTCGGTCCGGGTCGAGAGCTCGTCCGGTGACGGCGGTGCACCGCAGCTCCGACGTGACGGGTCCGTCGCCCCAGTCCACCCACAGTCCTGCGCGGGACGGGAACATCTCCTGGACCACCACGTCCTCGCTCGTGTCGCGGCACAGCGCCGCGAAGGCCTTCACGAGGAGCGGGCTGTCGAGGTCCACGAACACGGGCTTCGGCTCGTCGGCGCTCTTCGCGTAGACGTGCGCGGGCATGCCGTGGTCGCGTCGGAGCTGCTGGACGGCGAGGAACTGGGTGGTGGGGGACCCGGGAGCCACCGTCCGCGGATCGACGGCCCACGTCTCCCGCTGCACGACGGCGGGCCCGAGCTCGAGTCGAGGGAGGTGGCGTTCCGTCCCGAGGGGAAGGAGCGGTGCCCCGTCGCGCTGCGGGAACCCGAACACGGCGAAGGGGTTGATCTCCACCCCGGACCACGCGAGGGGCAGCGTCACGAGCCGCAGGTCCTCCGGACGCCCCTGCTCGCGCAGGGCGAGTCCCCGGGGGGTGCGCACGACCAGCAGCTCGTCGAGGCGGAGGCGGGTCGAGGGTCGCGGGCTCGGGTCCTGCAGCTCGAGGTCGACGAGGTCCAGCGGCTGACGCAGGAACGTCTTGTTGCGGTGCGCGAGACACACGTCGACCAGTCGCTCCGACGGACCCACGAGCTGTCGGTACGCCGCCAGGACCGTGTCAGGGAGCTCGGGCGCGTGGCTGGCGAGGAAGGGCCCGAAGAGTCCGTGCGTGAGGTTGTCCTCGTCGGCGTGCAGGTCACCGACCACGAGACGGAACCGACCCGCGTCCAGGTCGCCGGCACTGCCGGCGTGGATCATCACGTCCGGGTTGCAGATCGCCGGCCCGCGCACGGGCGTCCCGGCGCTCGCCTCGTCCAGGAACCGGTGGATCACGCCCGGGTCGAGGACCTGTCGCGCGGCGAGCGGGTCCAGGTCGAGAACGGCGCGGAGGCGCTCGTCGGAGCGCAGCGCGCTGCTGCTGACCTCGTGCGCGATCGACTCCAGACCCGCCGCGTCGTCCAGGAGTGCACGGACGTACATCTCGACGCTCACGCTGGACGAGGCGAAGGTGCGGTCGAACCACGCGGCGAAGGCGGCGACCTGGGCCTGGTGGGCCAGGTGCGCCCGGGCCATGAACAGCTCGAGGACCGGTTGCAGGGCGTCCTCGAGCAGCGCGTGGGCCCGAGCGCCGGTCCTGAGCTCCTCGAGCGGTCCGATGCACTCCTCGTGCACGAAGCTGCGGTCGCTGTAGAAGGTCGCCGCCCGAGCAGGTCGTCGGACCTGACGGACGATCGACCGCACTGCGTCGTTCACCGCCGTCAGCGCCGCGTCGTCGTCCGGTGCGGGGCGTACGCCGAAGGCACGCACCGCCGCGCCGCACTCGTGCAGCAGGCTCGACGCCGCATGGTCGGGTGGTACCGCTGCGAGGAGGTGGGGGAGCGGGTCGGGCTCGCCGTAGGGCACGTGCGGCCCGACCTCGAGCGCGCGATCGCGGTAGAGCGCGTCCAGGTCCGTCCCGCTGACACCTCGCCGACGCGCCATGCGCTCGACGTCGCGGACCGTCACCTCCCGCGCGTCCCGCGCACGTTGCAGCAGGTCGACCAGCAGGGCGTGCTGTCCGCCGGTCAGGTGCAGAGGTGTGACGGTCGCGACGTCGTGCAGTCTGCTCGCGCGGCGGGTGTGGTCCAGCTCCACCATCCACGTGCGCACCGAGTCGTCGCCGGGCGGCAGGTCGGACGGACGGACGACGGCGGGCGAGACGCGGACCGGCAGGTGGGGGCGGAGGGTGGCGTCGTCGCGGAGCGTCTCGCAGATCTCGTACGTCGCTCGACGCGACAGGAGAGGGAGGCGGTGGCGTTCTCCCGAGAGACGCAGCCCGGTGGCGCCACGGTGCACGCTCCCCGGGGCGAAGGGCCCGTGGTGGCTCGCCGTGTCGTTCTTGGCGCAGCAGCGTTGCAGGTACAGGGCGAGGGTGTCGACGTGCCGTCGATCCCGTCGAGTGAGGTCGTCCGGGGGCGTCCGGTCGAGCCACGGCCGGAGTCGGGCCCAGAGGTCCTCGTTCGACAGCATCACCGTGGCACGCAGCAGGGGGTCGTCGGCGAACTCCCGGTGCAGACGTGACCCGGTGGCGGCGCAGCTCGTCGCGTGCGCGTTCTCGTACTCCCGCTCGGCCTCGGTGACCAGACGGGCCGCCTGCTCGCCGCTGAGGGCACCACGCTCGCCGGCTCGTCGACCGCGAGCCGCGTCCTGGCGGGCACGACGCGCCTCGAGCACCGCCAGGGCAGCACTCGTCACGGCCGTGTCCTGCAGGACGTCGAGGCGGTCGAACGCGAACCCCGCCATGCGCACGACGCTGTGGGGAAGCAGCCGCCAGCGGAGGGACGTCTCGGTGGGCGGGTCCGAGGGTCGCCCTGCCCTGCCGTGGCGGCTCGTCACACGGTCCTCCTCGGCGCGATGCTCGCCGGAGCGGCGAGGAAGGTGTCGAGGTCGACCGTGAGCTCGGGCTCGAGCCCTCGCGCTGTCGTCGCCACGGGGTGCCCGGGCGAGAGGCCGGTGTCGACGAAGCGCAGCGGCCTCAGCGCGGCGTCGGCAGCCGGAGGTGACCCGTGCAGGGTCACGTCGCGCGGCATGCGGGCGAGGACGGGGTTCTCGACGAGGAAGCGTCGGACGCCCGGCCGGTCCCGGGTGACGCTCATCAGCAGCTGCTTGGAGCCGAAGTGGTTGGGAGCCTCCACCACGGCGGCACCGAGGCGTCGCTTCCACTGGTAGATGCCCTTCGAGCAGAAGGCCTCCGTGCCGAAGAGGTCCATGGTCTCCAGCCCGTCGGCGAGGGCGCAGTGCTGCATCATGAGGTGGTAGAGCGCCTTGAACGCGCCGCTGTCGTAGTGCTCGTCCGCTCCGTCACGCACTCCCAGCAGTCGCGTGGTGAAGACACCGCGACGCACCGTGTACAGGCACCCGGCGACGGGGCCGTCGGCGTCGTCGGAGAGGAAGAGCCCGCCGCGCGAGGCGAGGAGCACGGCTGCCTCGAGCGACTCCGTCCGGGACTTCTCGGCATGACGCGCCTGCATCGTGGGACGGTGCATCCGATGGAAGAAGTCGACGACCGAGGCCTCGTCGCGGACGATCCGTGGTCGGAAGCGCTCGTGGCGCAGGGACTCGTTGAAGCGAGGCCGCTCCCGCTTCGACACGTGGGCGCGGACCGTCGCCAGGTCGGGCGTCCGCACCACGAGGTGGACGCGGAAGGGCAGGACGACGGTCGCGTCTCCCGGCGACGACAGGACCGTCCCGCTCGGCGCGCCGACGAGCTCGATGTCGGCGGTCTCCTGCCGGGAGGCGCGGCGTGCCGACCGCGACGGGGCCTCGGTGGTCCACTCGACCCGGCCCGGGAACGACCGCGCGCGCAGCACGTCGGTCAGCTGGAGCACGTTGGCGAGGCCCTGGTGGAAGCCGCGGTACCCGACGGTGGGCGCCGCGGGGTCGTCGACGACGCGGCTGACGACGTGGGGGACGCCGCGGACGACGTCCCACTGGGTGTGGGCTCGGCCGACCACCGGATTCGCCGTGTTGTCCCAGGCGTGGCGGACTCGCGCTCGCAGGATCCGGTCGGCCCTCACGGGTGGGCTCCCTGCGCGAGCGTGCCGTGGAGCGAGGCGATGGTCCTCGTGGCCCACGCTCGAAGGCCGGCGGCGTCGAGGATCGTGCTCGACGGCGCCCACGCGCCCATGCCCTCCGCCGCCTGCGCCGAGAGCTCGAGCCGACCCTCGTCGAACGTCCACCCCTCCGACGCGCTCGCTGCTCGGTGACGCGCGCGGGCGAGCGTCGCGTCCTCCGGGCGCAGGAGGACGTCGGCCTCCGCCGAGGCGGCGGCTCCGGACCCGAGAGAGAGGGAGACCGGCACCGCGCCGCCGAACGTGCCGACGCCGGGGAGGAGGTCCGTGCAGGTCCCCGACGCCGCCAGCGTCGCTACGAGGTCTCCGGCTGCCGTCGCCCCGAACGCGTTGCGCTGCTCCCGCGGCAGTGCGCGGCGACGGGCGATGCGGTCCAGCTCGGATCGGGAGGGTTCGTGGACGGTCCGCAGGTCCGTCGCCGCCACGAGAGGAGCGGCGACGTCACCCGAGCCGAGGTGGGCGTGATGGCCGAGGACTCGTGTCGCCTCGTCCGCGCGCTCGCTCCAGTTGAGGGTCTGGGCGTTGCCAAGACCGGCGTGGAACGGCAGCTCGAGCATCGAGCACACGGTGTTCACCAGCTCGGGGTAGCAGGCGTTGAGCAGCAGCGGTGGCCGGGAGCGGGTGTGGGCCACCTCGGCCACCGTGAGGGCGACGGGCAGCTGTTGCGCCAGCGAGGAGCCGAACGGGACACCCCCGACGCCCCCCGCGTAGGGCGAGTAGTGCGACGTCGCGACCACGACGACCGACGGTCCCCACCGCTCGAGCAGAGCCTGCAGGTCCTCGCGGCCCCGGGGCCCGGACAGGGTCGGGGTCCGGGCGTAGGTGTGCTGCACGAGGTCGTCGGCGTGGACCTCCTCCTGTGACGTCCGGTGCCCGCGACCGCACTGCACGACGTGCAGCGGGACGTCGACGACGGTGGTGAGTCGCCGGACGAGCTGCGTCGCGAAGCGGCCGGTCCCGACGACCATGACCGTCCTGGCGTGCGCGCTGATGGCGTGACCTCAGCCCTGGACGCCGGCGAGGACGCCGGCCGGTCGGATCTGCAGACGACGCAGGTGGCGCTGCGGGTCGGAGAAGGCGTTGCGTGCGTGCAGGACGCGCCAGTTGTCCCACAGCAGGACGTCGTTGCGGTGGTAACGGATCCAGACGGCCTCGTCGGCGTAGCGGCGCTGCCACTCGGCCTGCAGACGCACGGCGACGTCGTCGTCCTCGTGCAGCAGGTTGTTGCAGGAGAAGCGGACGGTGGGGGTCTGCGCGCCCATGTCCTCGAGCACAGGGTGCTCGGTGTGCAGGTCGAGCCCCTTGCGCGCGATGCCGTCGGTCGTCTTCCAGTGGAACACCGTGGAGAGGAGGTGCTGCCGGTCGCTCGCGTCGAGCGCCTCGATCCAAGGCTTGGTGTCTGCGATGGTCGTCTCACCGCCCTCGCCGGAGGCGGGCGTGACGCACCAGAGCATGAGGTAGCGCGGAGGTGGCGTCGTGAAGTCGTACCCCTCGGTGTGCGGGGTCAGCGGCCTGGTGTTCCCCGCGTGGTAGACGTCCTCCATCCCCGGCTCCGGCCGCACGTCGCCGACGACGGGACCGCCGTAGTTGGGCACGAAGTCGCCGAACTCCGAGGCGAAGTCGACGTAGTGGAAGTCGTCGGGGACGTTGACCAGCTGGACGTACCCGTGCTCGTCGAGCATCTCGCGCGCCGTCCGGACCAGGTCGTCGCGTGGGATCACCTCGTCGTTGAAGTCGACGGCGGACAGAATGCTGATGGGGCAGTGCGTCATGGTGCTTCTCCTTCTGCTGGTGGGTCGTGCGGACGTGCTGGTGGAGGTGCGGGCCTGCGTCGTCCGGACGACGTCGGCCAGCTCCTGCGCGGAGCCGACCGTCGCGGTGACGTGCGCCGGCACGGGGACGTAGTCGCCGACCGCGTAGGAGCCGCTGGCGTGGACCACGAGCGACTCGACGTCGTCGAGCAGTCCCCGCCGTGCCGCCAGGAGGCTGCCGGTCATCGCCATGGACAACGACCACTCGCGGAGGTCGCGAGGGTCCGCGGGCAGGGGCACGAGGTCGCGGAGGAGTCCCCGCACGACGTCGTAGGTCTCGAGGCACTCCTGCAGCGACACCACGATCCCGTCGCCGCCGCGCTCCTCGATGAGTCGCTGCATGCGCTCCTGGGTCGGCGGCGCGTGGGTGTAGAAGGTGGGCTCGAGGACCTCGTCGAGGGACTGCGTCACCCCCGGGAAGTGCGGGTCACCCTGCTGTGCGAACCCCCTCGGCGTGAGGTCGTAGCGGGGGAGGCCGGCTCGGTCGAAGGACCCGGTGCGCAGGTGCAGGACCATGTCCGGCGTCGCCAGGTGCTGGACCAGGAGGTACCCCGGGTGGGGACCGGTCGAGGGAGTCCCCCGCGCGTGACCCAGCAGGCCGAAGGCGCTGGACACGGCGTGGGAGTGCCAGCGGCGCCCGTCCGTCGGGAGGAGGTCGGTCTCGAACCAGGCCCGCAGGCGATCCGCGAACGTGTAGTTGTCGAGCTGCATCGTGAACCACCAGGTGGCGTCGTCCTGGTGGTCCGCACCCTGCTGGTGGTGGACCCGGAGGGCCTCGACGACCTGCTTGACCGACGAGCGCGCGCCCTCGTCCAGGACCAGCACCGGGTTCCGGCGAGCCCACTCCGGGTGGGTGGCGAGCGGCGACGACCAGATCTTCTCCACCGAGGAGGGCGGCACCAGACAGACGACGTTGAGCTCCTCGGGCGAGACGAGACCACACTCGTAGGCGCGGAGGACGGCGTCGCGCAGGGCGGTTGCCTTGTTCGCCGACGACGGGGTGACGATCGTGAGGGGCCGCCCCGTCGAGGTGACGTGGACGACGGCGCGGGCCACCATGAGCAGCGACGGGTTCGTCTTCGTGGTGCGCGTCCGCGGATTGCCCATGAGGTCGAGCAGCACCACGTCCAGCCCGTCGAACGCCGATGGCGCGTGCAGCGGGGCGGCGGCGATGCTCGAGA
>SXGT01256643.1_pt1 | contig 11524 bp, 7 predicted proteins | sample 3176221 | NCBI WGS metagenome assembly SXGT01 (sample SAMN11356862, study PRJNA531348) | freshwater metagenome | isolation source: freshwater sample F1-120 | place: China: Fuxian Lake, Yuxi | collected 2017-12-25
GCTCGTCGGCGATCAGCAATTCTGGTTCGCCGGCGAGTGCAATGGCGATCATGGCGCGTTGTTTCATGCCGCCGGAGAATTGAAACGGATATTCATGCATGCGGCTTGCCGCATCGGGAATGCCGACTTGTTCCAGCAATTCGCGGATACGTTGCTGCGATTCGGTTTTGGAAAGTTCTAAATGTTGATCCAGCACTTCTCCGATTTGCTCGGCAATCGTCAATACCGGATTGAGACTGAGCATCGGTTCCTGAAAAATCATGCCGATGTGCTTGCCACGTATTTTACGCATGCCGGTTTCGGGTAATTGCAAAATATCGGTGCCATTGATTTTGACTTTTCCTGCAACGATTTCGCCGACATCGGGCAGCAAGCGCATGATCGACAGCGCGGTCATCGATTTGCCGCAACCCGACTCGCCCAGCAACGCGAATGTTTCGCCTTGCGCGATGGTCAGCGACAAGCCGTCGACCGCGCGTACGGGCGCATCACCGGTATGCAACAGGGTTTCAAGCTGCTCGATTTCCAGCAATGTGTTTTTCATGACGAGCGTGAAGTTTTCGCAGGCGCGGAAACCTCGGCGGCTCTGGCGCGGCGAAGAAAAAGGCTGCGCTGCTTAAGCGTGCGGGTGCGCGGATCGAGTGCGTTTTGCACGGCGTCGGCAAACAGGTTGGCGCTCAGCACCAACGTGAACATGAAGCCGAATGCCGCCAGCAACGCCCACCACACCATCGGTTCGCGCGCCATTTCCAAGCGCGCCGCATTGATCATGGTGCCGAAGCTGATCATTGACGGATCGACGCCGACGCCGACATACGACAATACCGCTTCGGCCAATACCAAGCCGCTAAAATCCATGACCGTTGCGATCAATACGATATGCATCACATTGGGCAGGATATGGCGCGTGATGATGCGCCAGTGCGACACGCCGAAAGCATGCGCCGCCTGGATATATTCCAGCTCGCGCAATTTCATCGTTTCGCCGCGCAGTAAACGGCATAGGCCGGTCCAACTGGTAATGCCGAGAATGATGCATAGGAATAACAGGCGTAAATCCGCGCGCGAGGCAATGGTTTCGAATATTTCCGGGTGCGTTTCGATATACACCTGCATCATCAACACTGCGGCGGCAATCAGTAATACGCTGGGAATCGAATTCAGCGTGGTATAAACATATTGAATCACATCGTCGATCCAGCCGCGAAAATAACCCGCCATGATGCCCAGCAGCAGTGCGAACGGCAGCATGACCAATGAGGTCAGCGTGCCGATCACCAATGCGACGCGTATGCTTTTGAGCGATTGATACAAAATATCCTGTCCGACTTTGTCGGTACCCAGAACATGGTAATGCGCGGCCAGCATGGTGACGTTGCCGATCAGCAGCAGCATGATCAGTAGCGTAATCAATATGGCGTGCCACGGTATTTCGTTGGTGCGGTGCCAAATGCCGAGCAGCGTTTGCATGAAACTTTGCCGGTGGCGGTGCGATAACAGCAGGATCAGGCACGCCGTCAAGCCGCACCAAACGATGAAGCCGTAAATCGATCCCTTGGCGCTGCGTTCAATAATGTCGGGTACAAGCTCGGTTTGCGGGTGCTGCAAATGTGCGCCGCCGTATGCGAGCCGGGCAAAATCCCGGATTTGCCCGCCATCCGGCAGTTCGATGGTTTCCTTGGCGTACAGATGCGCTGCCAGCGGCGCGGAGTAGGTTTTTTCCACTTGCGTGCGGATCGGTGTGACCAGAAGATCCAGTAAACTCAAGACTTCGACGCTGTAGATTGCATTGCCGCTGTCGGTTTTATGCGCCAATGCCGGACGGAAATGCACGGTATCGAGCAATCCGGTTACTAAAAAAAACAATAAAACGGTGAGTGCCGACATGCCGCTGGCGCTGTGTCCGACGCGCCGCCATGACGCCAGTAGATGTTCGTTGCGCCGCACGTATCTGATCGACAAAAGCACAACTATCGCAAACAGATAAATAAGTGCGTCGGTCCACAAGATAATCGGGCTGAAAGGCATGGTTTGAAAGGTTAGCGGTGCGATTGCGATAAGGCATTCATTTTTGATGACTGCTTCCTATAAACATATCGTTCTTATCTCATCAAGTTTTTGATAGGCACGCCAGATTATTAGAGAAACATTGAGAAACTAATAGAGCAAGATGAGATATGCGGCGAATGGAATCTTAGAGGACAGAATTTTTATATGGATGCGAACTGGATTTCAGCAGTTGTGGTCCTGGATCTCACCAGGACCACATGGAAAAACAAGCTTATTATATTTTTATGCTTGTCCGGGTAATCCGGCATAAATGCTTAATTACCCGGCGATGTAGGCTGTTACTGCAACTGCCCCAATGAGAACTATCAATGAGGCGCCGATAAAAAATCAATCAATTATTTCTTACCGGCGGGCGCGCCCAATCTTTCGCCTGAATCAGGGTCTGCATATAAGCTTGGCGGTTTATTACCAGGTTTAGGCTCACCGCAACCGGCGAGTAAAGCTGTGGATGTAAAAGCGACAAGAACGGCGGCTAAAAGCGTATATTTCATGAAAATCTCCTTAGTTATTGATATCAAGAATTGTTTGCGGACCTAAAAGTCACGTTAAAACTTAATAAACTATTTATCCCTTTCCGAGGAAAGATATATTTTAAAAGATGTTGTAACTTTAATATCTTCCAAAATAATAGGATATGATTTCATCACGAATAAGAAATGCACTTATTCGCAGTAAGGATAACATTAAAAAATAATGGATGGAATTGAAATTTGGTCGCTATAGCTAAATTGAAACTATTGATTGGTCTTTATGGAGTCGCGAGCGGCAAAAATTAACGTCATGAATTGCCGTGGCTGTTGTGTGTCGCTCTAGGTAGAGTGAGCTGTTTTTACGGCAAATTTTCGCCTGTTTGTTTGACGATTGGTTGTTTTTGCATTCGATCGATCGCTTTTTTTAATATGAATTGCGATTATTCGTAGCTGACCAAAGTAAATCGATAAGTGCCGGAATCGGTTAATTTCATAATCACATTCTGAACCGCAACGGATGCGCCTAGCATGACCGAGGGGATATGGAGTTCGCCGGTTGCAGTGGAAAAAGTGGCGGTGCTGGCCGGTTTTGTCGCTAAGGTTTGTATGCTGGAAACATCCAGTTCGAAAATGTAATCGGGGCTGGTTGAGATCAGTCGTAGATCGGCTTCCAGGATTGTATTCGAACCGATATCGACAGCGAGGCTCAGTATGCCTTCATCGAAGATTCCGGCGGTGTCGGTAACGGTTGCTTGCTGTATTCGCACGAAGTTGCCGGTTAAAACCTCCACGCCGTTGTGCCCGGTCAGTGGCGTGCTGGTCAGACTGCTATTGCCGAGATTGAAAATGGACAACTGCTCGATTGCGTCAAAGGCTGCCATGCCGCCGAAGACGATGCGCCCAAAAACGGTAAAGCCGCCATTTTGATTGTTTAAATTTGCCGAATTGTCGGCCATGTTGACAAACCATTGACTGGTTGCACTGTTGGGATCGTTACCGAGCTTCGCCATCGCGACGGTGCCTCGGGTGTTTGAGATTTTGTATTCGTTGATAATCGGAGCAAGCGTATTGACGGCTGTTAGCGTGCTTCCGGTCGCGCTTTGCGTGATTTTGAAGCCGCCGCCTTGAATAACGAATCCGGGGACGCTGCGGTGGAAAATGCCATTGGTGTAAGCGCCGTTATTGATATAACTCAGGAAATTGGCTGTTGTGACGGGTGTGTGCGCTTCGAATAATTCGATGCAGAAATTGCCCATGTTGGTGGTGAAACAAGCGACCGGATTGGCTTGCGCCAGTGTCGAGGCAATGAGTAATCCGATGAAAATATGCAGCTTATGAAGTTTGGCGACTGTATGCATGGGCAGTGAATGTTTTTGAGCAATAGCAGGTTATCGATTGGGCAGCGATAGCAGCGGATCTTTGATGCGATGCACGAAATGGAAATAGATTAACGAACTCGCAATGGCTGCAAAAAAGCACCAAACCGACGCAAAGGTTTGCTGAAAAGTGAAATAGGATACAAAAAATCCCCCGGTTATGACAAATCCGGTAACGTATAAATGTTTGTAGCTGGTGAAAATGAATGGTACGCAGGTGGCTAATAAGTACAAAACGATCACGATTTGATGTCCCTTGACATCGTGTTCGTAACGAATGCTGTGATGAACGATTTCGGCGGTAATGGGTTGCGCGGCGATACCGATTATTGTGTAGATTGCGAGTGCAAGACCGGCGACGCCGATCGAGGCGACTATTTTTCTGCGCAAATGGTTTGTTTCGGTGCAATAGATTGCAAATGGCGCAAACAGCGGCCAAATGATGCCCACAAAAATGCCATAAATATTGCTTAACCAATAATGCGGCGATTGCGACGCGCTGTCATTTGTGAGCGCTAGCCATAGAAACCCTTCCACCAATTGCTGTGCGGCGAAAATAAGCGGAATCAAGGCTAAAGGAAGATCTTTCTTGTGAGCGACCTTTTGCACAGTTGCGGTTCCTGTGACCAGGAGCACGCTGCCGACGATAAAACTTGCTTCCGCTGAGAAACACATGGCGTAGTATTTGTTCCGGGTGATATGAAGATGCCCTTATACCGCAACAGAATGGATTGGAGAAGGGTTTGTGAAAAATCACCGTAATCGTTATGCCGATGAAATTTGGCCGAATGCGAGTAAAATCGGCGCTTCATAATTTTGGTGATGGCGTTATATCATCGGATTCTGTTAAAATAAAAAATTCTATAAAAGTGTTAAGCAAGGAAAAGTTGTCATGGCTTATGTAGTAACTGAGAATTGTATCAAATGTAAATATACCGATTGCGTGGATGTATGTCCGGTGGATTGTTTTCGCGAAGGCCCGAATTTTTTGGTCATCGATCCGGATGAGTGTATCGATTGTACCTTGTGCGTTGCCGAGTGCCCGGTGGAAGCCATTTATGCGGAAGACGACGTGCCGGATTCGCAACAGCAATTTATTGGCTTGAATGCCGATTTGTCCAAGAAATGGCGTCCAATTATTGAGAAAAAAGATCCGCTCCCCGATGCTGATGAATGGGCGGGCGTAAAAGATAAGCTGGATCAATTGCAGCGATAAGCAGCAATAGCGGTAATCGACTGCCGCATGTCAGAATCATCACAATTTCCGCAAATCCCCTCCGATGAGGTTTTTAAGCGCCTAAATGCCGGTACTCAGGTTATTACGCCTAACCGAAGGCTTGCATTAGCGCTTAAAGAAAAATTCAATCAAGAACAAATCGTCCGCAAAGCGGCGGCTTGGTGTCCCGTCGATGTGCTGTCGTTTGCCGCTGTAATCGAGCGTTGCTATACCGATGCGCTGTATTCCGGGCAATCGTACCGATTGCCTTTGCTGCTATCGTCAGCGCAAGAGCAGGTGTTGTGGGAATCGATTATCCGGGACTCCGCCGTCGGCGAAACGTTACTGCGAATCCCGCAGACCGCGCAATGGGTACGGGAAGCCTGGCAGCTCGCCCATGCGTGGCGTTTCATTGGCAAACTAAGCCATGCCGGTCTTAACGAAGATCAGCGCGTGTTTCTGGACTGGGCGCAATCTTATCGAAAAATCACTGCACGCAACCATCAAATAGATCAGGCACGGCTGTGCGATTTAATAACGAACCGGTACGATGCGCTCGATATCGGCAAGCCCGCCGCAGTGATTTGTTATGGTTTCGATGTTTTTACGCCGCAACAAATCGTTTTCCTGCGGAAGCTGGCAGATAGCGGCTGTTCGGTGATGACGACCGATCCTGCGTCGCGGTGCCGGTCAGAAAAAAATACAGTACAGCGTTTCGAGTGCGTCAGCAGCCAGGATGAAATTTATCAGGCGGCAGCGTGGGCGCGCGACCGGCTGGAAGCGAATTCTATGGCTCGCATCGGAATTGTGGTTCCGGAACTGGCCAATTGCCGCAGTGCAATAATTCGTATTTTCAATGCCGCGATGCACCCGGATGTTCGCGCCGCATTGCCCGGCGCCAAGCGCCCGGTGGCGCCGTTTAACGTGTCGCTGGGTTTGCCGTTGACCGAGTACCCGTTGATAGACGCCGCATTGACAACGCTGGAGCTGGTCGATCGGCAACTTGATTATTCCAAGGTCAGTCATTGGTTGCGCTCTCCGTTTCTGGTTGCAGGGGAATCCGAAATGGGGCTGCGCGCACTGCTCGATGCGCGCTGCCGCCAATACGCCGAACCAACGATTACTTTGGAACGGCTTGTTGCTTTGATGCGCCGATCCGGCGGACAAGCCGATTGTCCGCGACTGTGGCAAAGCTTGACGGCGCTATTGGAGTTTCGGCGCAAGGCATTGCCGGAAATGGCGAATCACACGATTTACGCCAGAATTTTGCCGGAAATATTGCGCATCGTCGGCTTTCCTGGGGAGCGCGCTTTGGATTCGGTTGAATATCAAACCGTCGAAAAGTGGCATTCGCTCATCGCGCAACTGGCAACGCTCGATCATGTCAATGCGCAAATCGGTTATCGCGAGGTTGTCGGCAGACTCAAGCGCATGGCGCATGACACTTTGTTTCAGCCCGAAACGCCGAATGTTCCGATACAAATCCTGGGTGTGCTGGAAGCGGCGGGAATGGAATTCGATCGCCTATGGGTGATGGATTTATCCGACGAGAACTGGCCGATGCGCGCTCGTCCCAATCCGTTTTTGCCGTTTGCATTGCAGCGCGATGCCCGGTCGCCGCTGGGATCGACGCAGGAAGCGCTGACTTATTGTCGCAAGTTGACCGAAGGCTGGCTGGCGAGCGCGCGAGAAACTATTTTCAGCTCGCCGCAATTCAGCGATGATCGCGATGGACATGCGCTAGCGCCCAGTCCTTTGATCGAAACGATTCCGCAAGCCATGCCGGTTTTTCGGAAACCGGCTTTGCATCGCGACAAGATTGTCGAGTCTGCCGGATGGGAGTCTGTCGAGGACAATCAGGCGCTGCCGCTGAATGGCGCGGCAATTAAAGGCGGTACCGCTGTACTCAAGGATTATGCGGCTTGTTCGTTTCGTGCTTGGGCCAGACATCGTCTGGCGATCGATCGCATTGTCGAACCGCACGCAGGTTTGGATGCAATGGAGCGCGGTATGCTGGTGCATCAGGTGTTGGCGCAGGTTTGGTCTCGATTGAAAACAAAAACGGCGCTGGATGCGATTGAAGATACCGATCTCGAGCGCATGCTCGAAGCTGTCGCGGACGATGCGATTGCCGAAATGCGGTCCGATCGTCCTATGGCGCTATCCGGGCGCATGGCGTCGATTGAGCGACGGCGGTTGGTGAAATTGGTGAAGGCGTGGCTGGATCAGGAAAAGAAGCGCGATTTTTTTACCGTGATTGCAACCGAAGAAAAGCGTTCAATTGAAATGGGCGATTTGCATCTGAATGCACGTCTGGATCGCGTTGACGAATTGGAGAACGGGCGGCGTCTGGTAATCGATTACAAAACAAGAAAACAATCGGTTGCGGCAATGTTCGGCGAGCGCCCGGATGAGCCGCAGCTGCCGCTGTATTTGACGATGACCGAGCTGCAGCAACAGGCTGCCGGCGTTGCATTTGCCGCAGTGAAGTCCGGCGAGTTCGAGTTTGCTGCGGTTGTTCGCGACGATAGCGTGTTGCCGGGTGTGAAGGCTTATTCGGAGCTCAATGGCTATAAGCAATTTGCGACATGGGACGATTTGCTGGTCTTTTGGCGGCAAAACCTGATGCAATTGGCGGAAGGGTTTTGCCGCGGGGATGCGCGCGTCAATCCGAAGAAATATCCATTGACTTGTGCGCACTGCGATTTGCAGTTGCTGTGCAGGATTTATGAGCGGCTGGGCGCGCGCGCGTTTGATTCGGATGAAGACGATGATTGATCCAGGCGCTATTCCCGATATCGATCAACGTCGCCGCGCACTCGATCCGGAACAGTCGTTTATCGTGCAAGCGCCTGCGGGTTCGGGTAAGACGGCACTGCTGATTCAGCGTTATCTGCGATTGCTGACTGGTGTCGATGCGCCGGAAGAAATCGTTGCAATCACGTTTACGCGCAAAGCCGCTGCGGAAATGCGCACTCGCGTGTTGGCGGCTCTGGAAGCGGGGAAACTTGCGGACAATCCGGCTAATGCCTACGAGCAATTGAACCGCGAATTGGCGCAGGCCGTTTTGCAGCGCGATCGCCGTATGGATTGGCATATCGCGGAAAATCCGGAGCGATTGCGCATACAAACCATCGATTCGCTTTGTGCGGCATTGACGCGGCAAATGCCGGTTTTGTCAAAATTTGGCGCACAACCTGAAATTGTCGACGATGCTTCCGATTTTTATCGGGAGGCGGCGCGTGAGACGTTGAGCTTGCTGGATTGTCCGCAGGCGATTGCACACGATGTGGAACGATTGCTGGAGCATCTGGATAACGATAACGCGCGTTTCGAAGATTTGCTGGCGGAAATGCTGGCACGGCGCGATCATTGGCTGCGCCATATCCGTCACCGGCCTCGCGACGAATTGGAGGCGGCATTGCAGCGTTCGCGCCAACATGCATTGAACAAGGTTCTTCAATCGTTTCCTGTAATGCTGGAAAATGAATTGCTGGCTTTGTTGCATTATGCCGCAATGAATTTGGCGGTTGAAAGCGAGGTTTCGGATATTGTGAGATGCGAATCGCTGGTTTCGTTAGCGGCAGCCGATGTTGTGCATTGGCGAGGCGTTGCGGAGCTGTTGCTGACCGATAAAGGCACTTGGCGCAAACAAGCAAAAGCTGCAATAGGATTTCCGCCGGGGAATGCCAAGGCCGAGAAAGAGCGGTCGGACGCGTGGAAGCAGCGATTGAGGTTTCTGGTCGATGCGCTCGAATCGGAAGACGATTTTCGCCTTGCCTTGCAAGACGTACGACGATTGCCGCCATCCAATTACACTGATTCGCAATGGGAAATTCTGGGGGCGATCACGCGATTGTTGCCGTACGCCGTGGCGCAACTCAGCGTCATTTTTCAGGCAAACGGCGTGGTGGATTTTTCGGAAGTTGCGCAACGTGCGTTGCAAGCGTTGGGTGATTCCGAAGCGCCGACTGATTTGGCATTGGCGTTGGATTATCGTATCAAGCACTTGATGATCGATGAATTTCAAGACACTTCGATCAGCCAATTCAGATTGCTGGAAAAATTGACTTCCGGCTGGGTGACGGGGGACGGTCGTACCTTGTTTATCGTTGGCGATCCGATGCAATCGATTTATCGTTTCCGGGAGGCGGAGGTCGGGCTTTTTTTGCAAGCGAGGGATCAAGGGATAGGCGATCTGACGTTGCAATCGATAACGCTGCGTGCGAATTTCCGTTCGCAACAAGGCATTGTCGATTGGGTTAATGCGGCATTCGCGCAAATGCTGCCGCAGCATGAGGATAGAACGGCGGGGGCGGTGGCTTATGCACCGTCGATTGCGATTCATCCTAAGTTAAGTGACGCAGCAGTGGCGGTTTATCCCTTTTTTGCCAAGGATTTTGTTTCGGAAGCCCGTCAAGTTGTGGCAATCGTTCAGCAAGCGCGTTGCGAACAACCCGCAGGTACGATAGCGGTATTGGTGCGCAGCCGCAATCACTTGACCGAGATCGTCGCGCAGATAAAAGCGGCCGGATTGCGATTTCGCGCCATCGAAATCGAATGGCTGCAGCATAAGCCGGTGGTGCAGGATTTGCTGATAATGACGCGTGCTTTAATCAATCCGGCGGATCGCCTTGCTTGGATTGCTTTGTTGCGCGCTCCGGGATGCGGTCTTTTGCTCGGCGATATTGCTGCGCTGATGCAATGCAATGCGGCAACGGGTAAACAAAGAGCCGTTTGGGACATGATTTGCGACGAAAATTGCTGGCTCGGCATATCTGCGGGTGCGCAAGCGCGTCTGCACCGGATCGTCGCGGCATTAAAGCCTTGCATGGCGCATCGGCAGCGTCAGTCTTTGCGTCTGACCGTCGAAGCGGTTTGGCAGGTATTGGGAGGAGCGCATGCATCGAGTGCTAGTCATTTGGCCGATGCCATGATTTACCTGAATTATCTGGAAAGTAAAGAGCAGGCGTGGGATGTTTTCGATCTGGCGAATTTCGAGCAGGGCTTAAATGCGCTGTATGCGTCGCCCGATCTGGAGGCGGATGATTCCTTGCAAATCATGACCATTCATAAAGCCAAGGGACTTGAGTTTGATACGGTGATCGTGCCTGGATTGGGTCGAGCGCAACGCAATCATGGTAAACAATTGCTCAAATGGATAGAGCAACCGAACGATCGAGCTGCAACGCATGCGCATACTTCGATTGCGGATTTAATGCTGGCACCCATTCAAGCAACGGGTGCGGATGTTGATTCGATCTATCGGTGGCTGGAAAAGCTGGATCGAGACAAAGAGCGATTTGAGGCGGATCGATTGCTGTATGTGGCGGCTACACGAGCAAAAAGGAAATTGCATTTGCTTGGACATACCGGCTTATCGGATAGCGATGGGAAGAATCAACCCAAGGAACCGGCATCGGAATCGCTGCTGCGTAGGCTTTGGCCGATTGTTCGTCCTCATTATAGCGATGCTGCCGCAGCATTTACCCCAACCCAAAGTAAAGCGATCGAAAATGAAAATAATTCGATCGATGTTCGGATTTGCCGCTTGCAAACCGATTGGGTGTTGCCGGATGCACCCCATGCAGTGATGTGGCAGGGATCGGAGGAGTCGAAGCGGAACATTGAGGAAATCGAATTTTCTTGGGTCAGCGAAATGGCTCGTCATGTGGGTACCGTAGTGCATCGGTGGTTGCAAAGAATTGCCGATGACGAATTGCGCGATTGGACTGAACAGCGGATTCTGGCGATGCACGATCAATTTAAGCAGAATCTGTTTCTGCTCGGCGTAACCGGAGATCAAGAGGAGGTGGCTTATGCAATTCAACGCATCGTGCGCGCATTGATTTATGCCGTGAGCGATCGGCGTGGCCGATGGATTTTAGGAGTGCAATCGGAGGCGCAAAATGAACTGAGAATTACCGGAGCGATCGATGGAAACGTCACGAATTGTGTGATCGACAGGACTTTCTGCGATGCGAATGGTATTCGCTGGATTATCGACTATAAAACGAGTAGTCATGAAGGTTCGGATAGTGAGGAATTTTTGGATCGCGAGCAAGTTCGCTATCGGTATCAGCTTAATCAATACGCAGCACTGATGCGTGAAATCGATCATCGCCCGATTAAGTTGGGATTGTATTTTCCTTTGATAGGGGGGTGGCGGGAATGGTGAGGTAGGGAAATTGAAAAAGGTTCCAGAGATGCAGGAAAAAAATCAAAAAAATTAGCGCAAGGAAATTGTCCCTTTATCCATTGTGCCTAAAGGGAAAAATGAGTTTTGGAAGGGAAGATGAGGGGAAGGAAGGGATTAGAAATTATGACAAATGACTTGACTTTGCCCCCCGAGGTCGACTAGCCTGAGAGGTGTAGCTGGAAGAGGTATGAAA
>SXGT01740753.1_pt1 | contig 11523 bp, 15 predicted proteins | sample 3176221 | NCBI WGS metagenome assembly SXGT01 (sample SAMN11356862, study PRJNA531348) | freshwater metagenome | isolation source: freshwater sample F1-120 | place: China: Fuxian Lake, Yuxi | collected 2017-12-25
AATCCCTCCGAGCGCGCTGCACATCTCCCCAGGTCAGGGCGGGTGCAAGTGAGCGGTTCGGGGCTCGACCCCGGGTCGGGTGCTCACATTTGCTCACGACCGATCGGTAGGGATCGACCCGGCGAACGATCCGATCATCGCGATCACGGTGTACCCGACGGCCGAACCCGAAACTGGCCGGCCTCGCCGAGACGAGCGTCACTGCGCTGTTCGCGGAGTCCTGACGACGGCGGACTCCCTGCCCGCCTGCCGTTTCGTGTTTCTGCACGCAGAAACAGGAAACGGTGGTAGGGTGAGACTGTGGGTCGCGAATTCGAAGCCGAGCTGTGGGGTGCGTTCCAGCGTGCGCTCGACCAGGTCGAGCTCCTCGGTCGATTCGAACGTCAGGCGCGTGTCGAGGGCCGCGAGTGGGACGCGGTCGGCGAGATTGACACGCTTCCGGTCGTTGTGGAGCTGAGAGCCGCCCCGACCGTGGGCGACGTTGCACGACTCAGCGCGCAGGTCCCGAAGGATCGGTACCCGGTCATCGTGGCGCGGCGCGTCTCCCAGGCGGTGGCGACTGAGCTGATCGAGCGAGACGTCGGGTTCTTCGACGCTCGCGGTCGGTTGCGGATCTGGCGGCGGCCGCTCCTCGTGGACATGGCCGTTACGGGAGTGGGCGAGGATCCACAGGCAACGCCGCGGCGCCTGCGTATGGAAACACCGTCACTGCTCGACGTCGCACTCGCAGTACTCGACGGAACCGCAGCGCACGGCGTGCGCGCCACTGCCGAGCTCGTGGGGCGGGCACCTGGGACGATCTCGAAACAGCTCGCCGCACTCCGCGCGGCCGGACTGGTCGATGACGATGCCCGACCGATGGTGCCCGACCTGTTCGACGCCGTCACGGACGCCTGGCGCCCGGCGCGCGTTCCGCTCGCTGACCTTCCACGTCGAGGGCGCGGCCGGGTGACCGAGCGGCTCCGCCTCGGGTTCGATGACCCGCAAGGCGTGGGCTGGGTCCTGGCCGATGTCGCCGCTGCCGCGGGCTGGGGTGCGCCCGTCGTCTGGACGAGTGGATCGCCGCCGGACTTCTACGTCCCCGATCGCAGCATCGTCGCGCAGGCGCGCAGCCTCTTCGGCCACGCCGAGTACGGCCATCACGCCTGCACGGTCGCCGCGGCGCCGGCTCCGTACGTGTGTCGACGCCGACACGAACACCGCCGAGCCTTCGAGTCGGCGTTCCTGCTCCCAAGTCCCGTGATCGCCGCATTGGACCTGGCGATCGACCCTGCCCGAGGCCGAGAGATGCTCGACCTCTGGAGTCGCGATCTCAGCGAGGAGATCCGCCGTGTCTGGTGACGTCGAGATCCGCTTCACCGCGCCGCCCGACAGCGTCGTCGCCCGATCGATCAATGCTCTTGCTCAATTCCCTGCGGACGAACCGTGGGTGCTCATCGGCGGGATCGCCGTGTTCCTCCGACTTGGTTCCGTCACCCGACCGACCGCCGACGCCGACACGGTGGCGCGTTCCCAAGCCGAGCTGCTCGATCGGTTGGTGGCGGCGAACCCGACGGTGCTCGTCGCGAACGGCGACGTCACGTTCGCTGTCGCGGGCGGGTCCGTCGAAGTCGACGTGGTGGACTTGGCCGACGATCCGCTCCCTGCCGACCCCGAACGGCGTGCCTTCGCGATCGCCCGCCGCACCGCACTCGAATCGGCAGTCCGAGAGCGGGTGATCGTGACATCAACCGGCGGAGCTGTCGCTGCCGAAGCCTTGATCCCAATCGCGACGATCCCCGCACTCGTCGCGCTCAAGACGGTAGCGATGTTCCGTCGACCACACAGCCGCCACCCCGAAAAGGTCGGCTCCGACATCCATGACCTCGTTCGCCTCATAGACGCGGTTGGTGCGAGCACGGTCGGAGCCGACATCGCCGCGGCCGATCCCGAACTCGCCACGTGGATCGCGGATCACATCGAGAACGCGTTCGGCCAGGACCTCCGATACACGATCGTGCGCTTGCGGCGTCACGACCGCTCGGCGGCGGCTCAGGACTCAGCGACGACAGCGTTGCCGGTGTCTCGATCCTCGCCGATGTCATCCGCGATCTACTCGCGATCTGAGAACTCGACCGACCCGAGCACTCGGGGCCACGTTCGCGGTCGGTGTCGACTGTCAAAGGGCAAGACTGACGAGGCGCCCAACGCTGGCACACGTCGCGCATTGGCACGGCGGCGGCTCGAATCTTCAGCGGCAAGCGTAGTTGCAGATATTGCGCCTGCTGGTAGTCTGGCGACATGACTGATGCGGCGCTCACGACGCTGTCGGCTCGCGACCGGTCAGCCCGCGCGGCGGCTCGTCAGCTCGCGGCTCAGGTTGATGACGGCTCCGAGCTCGGTCACATGTTGCGAGAGATGCTCGAAGATGTGGCGGCTGGCCAGGCCGTGGTCATCCTTCGGCCGAGCCAGGAGGTCACCCCGGCCCAAGCGGGCAAGGTCCTCGGCGTGACCCGCCAGTTCGTCGACCGGCTCTGCGCTGATGGAATCCTCGAATTCCGGCGGCTACCCGACAGCCAGCACCGCAAGATCCTGTTGTCGGACGTGATCGCCCTGGCGGCGGAGCGTGATCGACGCCGTGAAGGTGCCGCCGCCATCCGATCGGTGCTCGACGAATCCTCGTGACCGATCGCCGTCGCGACCGCGTCTACGTCGACGCGAACGAGCTGTTCCCGTTCGCGGTCATGGACGTCCTCTTGGCGCTGGCCGAGGACTTGATCATCGACTTCATCTGGTCCGAAGAGCTCCTCGGCGAGTGGGAGCGCGTCATCGTGCGCGAGGGCAAGCGCAGCGTCGAGAGCGCTCGGTCGGTGACAGAAGCGATCCGCGCGTACTTCTCCTCCGGCCGAATCGATCCAGCCGCCTACCGCGACCAGGTTCAGCGCACGGTCGGTCCCGACCCTGACGATCGTGTCCACACCGCCGCGGCGATCGCCGGTCGGGCCACCGTGATCCTGACCAAGAACAGGCGAGACTTCCCAATCGATCATCTCCGGGACCACGGTGTCGAGCTGACCACCGCCGACGCCTACCTCCGCCGGCTTCTCCGCCGCCGACCCACTGACGTCACCCGGTGTATCCGTCGGCTCTCGGGCGAGAAGCGGAACCCGGCCCGCACCCCTTGTGAACTCGTCGATGGCCTCCGACGCGCGGGCGCGCTCGGCTTCGCCGACCGGCTCGGTGCACGGCTCGGCTGCCTGGGCGCGACGAAACGGTGAACGACGCCATGGCGCCCGACCCTAGAAGCCTGATCCTCGAGTTTCGATCCAAGTCACTCGGTTGCACGCTGGTCTACGAGCGGGACGAGCGTGTCGCGTACGCGTACCTGCTTGAGGGAGGGCGGATCCGGTCGGACGTGTGGCTTTACAACCGCACCGACGCCACCGACGTTTCCGAATGCGTCGTCTCTGGGGCGTGCCGCCATTCGTCAACTCCGCGCGTCACGCGGAAGTCAGCAATCTCGCGGCTGAGGACTTCGAGGAAGCGATGGTCGTTTCGTGGTCCATCGAAGCAGGACGACCCGTTGCTTCGATCGTGGTTGCTGGGTTTCTGTGGGCGCGGCTCGGCGCCGGTGATCGACCCGGCGCATGCCGCCTTGCCCGATCGGACGGCCCACTCGCTCGACGCCTACAGCCGCCGGCATCAATGTCGGACTGAACGACGACGAGTCGTAGGGAGTCGCTGATCACGGGATGTGTGCGACGATGTAGCGGTGTCGGCGCGATTGCGGGTCTCGGAGCGCGTAGGTCACCCGTCGGAGGATCGCCCCGCCCTTTCTCGGCGACGCTGCGGTCGGCGAGGTCGGCGCGGGGGCCGACGGTGAGCGGCCCTGACACTGCGGCTCTTGGTCTTCGAGCCGACTATGAAGGCGAAGACGATGAGGAAACACACGCCGGTCGAGCGCTCTTGGTTGATGCGACCGCATACCTGCGGGAATTCAAGTGGTGCAGACGTGTCGTCGAGATCTGGCCTGGGATCATGGTGCCCCCTGTGTTAGGGGTTGCTCTTGCTCGAATTGACCCGGCCGAAGGCGCGGACGAGTGGCTATGGGTCGTTGTCGGTGACCTACCACCCGCGTATCTCGACTACACGGAAAGGTACACACCGAATGCCGCCTGTGCACTCGATAGCTACGTGGGGATCATGACGGAGTGGATCGAGGGTGTCATCGGCGGAACTTCGCTTCTGGACACGTATCCGGTAGAAGCGGAACCGACGAGGGAGAACGCGCTCTTGCTGCGCCGCCGCCTCGACTTCATTGACGAGAACATCTTGGTGAATCGGCGCCACGATCTCCGGACGTGAGCCTTGACGAGACGGATACACCTCGTCATCCGTTCAGCAGTCGACACGGCTCCCCAGGCGCAACGATTGTCCCTCGTTGCGGCGCCCCCGAACGGCTCCGACGCGATCGGGAGGCAGATGTACGACGAACTCACCACCGGCGTTCTTTGGACCTGACAGGCTCGCTCTTCCGTCGCCGACTCCGACGTCGTCGAGACCGTCGGGGTCGACGCCGAGCGAGTTGGGTGTCGGCGCGGGGTCCGGCGACTCGATCGGCAGAACGACGTCGCCGATGATCTTGTAATAACCCACGCGACCAGCCTACGACGCGACCGACACGAGGTGTACCGCGACCGATGTCGAGCGCGCGACGGTCCTCCCCCCGGAGCTTTTTCGGGGCGTAGCTTTGTTGCGTGGCCCCCCTCGGAGAACGCGGCATTGCGCTCGCGCTCGAACTCACCGACTTCGGCGAACAGATAGTCGCTCAGAACTTTCGTCGGGCGCACCCAGAGGCTGACGACGCCGCGCTTCGAGCTCGAATCCGCGCGTGGTATTGCGACGATCGGCGCGCTCCCGGTGGGGACTGCCCGGGACGCGTGGTCGAGCCCGTTCGACGCATGACAACGCTTTCCGACGCGCTGCGCCGAATCGTCGTTGCGCTCGATGACGCAGGTTCGAACTATGCGCTCGTCGGCGGCCTCGCGGTTGCGCGCTGGGCCGAGCCTCGGCTGACCCGTGACGCCGCCGTCGTGGTCTCGGTGTCGAGCGACCGCGAAGCCGAGTCGCTGATTCGAACGCTGGGATCGGCTGGATATCGAGCGGTCACACTGGTCGAAGAGCAGAACGTCGGGCGACTCGCGACGGTCCGACTCGCGGACTCGAGCGATGTGTTGACCGATCTGCTCTTCGCGTCCTCCGGGGTCGAGCCAGAGATCGTCGAAGCTGCAGTCGTCAGTGAGGTCGTGCCGGGAGTGGTGCTGCCAGTCGCGTGTGCGGGCGACCTCATCGCGATGAAGTTGCTGTCTCGCGACGATCGGCATAGGCCGAACGATGCTGACGACCTCAGGTCGCTGCGTGAGGTTGCCACCGAAACCGATTGGGACCGTGCGACGGCGATGGTCGCGCTGATCGAAAAGCGGGGTTACGCACGCGATCGCGATCTCGCGACGGCACTCGTCACACTGCGGCGCGACGGGGCGTACTGAGCGGGTCGACCGCGGGCATCCAGCCGAAGGTACGACTTGCGAACTTCGTCGTGAGACCGTGCGCTACCGGCGCGGGTGCGAATCAGAGCCTTGCGGCGATCGCGGCGACGTGCTCGTGGTCGGTACCGCAACATCCGCCGACAACCCGGAGGTCGAGGAGTTCGTCGAGCTCGGCGTACAGCGCGGCCAACTCCGCGAGGTCGCCGCGATCGAGTTCGGTTGCTTCGTCGAGTTCGGCGTGGCTCAGTCGCGACGCGTTGGCTCGCACGGCCTTGATGCGTCGGGTCCAGTCGGCTCCGTCGCGCAAGGTCGCCGCGAAGTGCGTCGGGTGAGCGCAGTTCACCATGAAGTACACGGGCGCGGCGCTGGTGGCCTCGTCAACCGCCGTGATCGCCGCGCCGAGCTCTTCGCCGCTGGGGAGTCGCCCATCCGTCTCGACGGTGAACGAGATCACGACCGGAAGGCCGACGTCCCGCGTGGCGGAGCAGACGCCGATCGCTTCGTCGGAATAGGTCATGGTCACCGCAGTGATGAGATCGACTCCTGCTCCCGCGAACGCTTCCGCCTGGAGCGAGTGGTAGGCCGCGGCTTCGGACGCGGTCATGGCCGAGCCGACGATGTAGCCATCTCCTCGTGGGCCGATCACGCCGTTCACCAACGCTGGGACCGTCGGATACTCCGCAGCGAGGTCGCGTACGAACCCGACGGCTCGTCGATTGACCGCTCGAAGTTCCGTGACGTCGTACCCCAGAGCGGGGCCCCAGTCGGCGTTCGCACGCCACGTCGGCGTGTCGAGCACGAAGGGCATGCCGCGCTTCGAGGCAATGTCGAGGTACGGACCGAAGTATCGACGCAGCGCGGCGCGTCCATCTTCCTGGTCGACCAGCGGGAACGCCGCGAACGCAGGGAGATCGATGCCGTCGATGAAGACGAGTGTGGTTTCGAGTCCGCCGTCGGTGAGGTAGCGGCGGGAGGATTCGTGCGGGAGTTCCATGGCTTCTCCACGTTCGTCGATCCGAGGGCCACCGCTCACGTGACACGTCGCGCTCGGTGTTCGGCGCGCAATCTACGGGCGACTCGCCGCCGCGGTGTGTCCGATTGTTGCGTCACTCGACCGGTTCGAGATGCCATGATCTGAGGGTGCCCCTGGTCGATGTCACCTATGACGCCTCGGTCACCGATGCCGAACTGCACCTGCTGGCCGAGCGCCTTCCCGACCTGGTTTCCGAGGCCGTCGAGTGCCCCGAAGAACCCTGGACGGGGCCGCCGGAGCCGGGCGATATCGAGATCCGATTCCGAGCGAGAACCGCGCACGATGTCGGCGATCTCCGCGTGGTCGTGGAGGTCCGCACGAAGGTGTTCGCAAGTCGTCTCGTCGATCGAGAACGACGCGCCGATCTGATTCGCGATCGCTTGGCCGAACTCGGACTCGGCCCACTCGGGGTTTGGCTCATCCTGCACGAAGGAGCGTGGAGTCAGACCTCATGAGCACGTCGTTCGAGATCCGCGTATTGCATGCCGGCGACTCGGCCGCGCTCGTCGATCTGTTCGAGCCCGTGCTCCCTGGGTTCGCAGCGACCGCCACTGCCGACGGTCCGAGCCGATTCCTCGACGACCGATCGACGTTCGCGATCGGCGCATACGTCGACGAAGTGCCGGCGGGTCTCGCGTGGGGCTTGCAGATCGGCTATCCGAGCGGCCGTCGGGTCACGTACCTCCACGAGCTCGACGTCCGTGAGGAGCACCGGCGGCGCGGAATTGCGACGGCACTGGTGACGCGCGCCATGACGCTGGCCCGCGAACGCGGGTCGACACGGTTCTGGTTGTCGACCGGAGGCCACAACACGATCGCGCAATCGCTGTACGAGACGCTTGGCGGAGAACGTAAGCCGCTCGGAGACGTCAACTACTGGTGGGCGTTGGATCGGGATTGATCGGGGTTCCCTGGTGGAACACCATGAACCAGCGGCCAAATTCGCGACGCCAGACCGAGGAGCGGCGTGCGTGCTCGCCGCGGACCACGCTTCGATAGGTGATGTGCGCGACGTCACTCGCGAGCGAGCGAATTCGAAGGTCGAGGAGCGGGAGCTGGGCGTGGATCTCGCCGACTTCGGCGTCGATCACTTCGGAACGCGACCAGTGGCGTCCCGAACGACCGAACTCCTCGAATTCTGGCGCAAGGTGGTGCTCCATCCACTCGCGGTCTCCGCGCGTCTCGCCACGCCACATCGCGGTCTCGAGTTCGATCAATTCGTCGAGGTGGTCGTCGGCGGTCGTCGGCGGTCGACTCGAGTCGAACAGTGCGAACTCGTCGAGCGTCGGTCGTTCGATGAGCGTCGACCACTCGATCAGGTGCTCGACGGAGATCGGAGGATCTTCGCGACCCCGACGGTCGACTCGATTCCACAACTCGTCGACGGGCGCGTCGAGCAGGATGAGCTCCACGGTCGCGCCGATTTCACGGGCTTCTTCCCGGAGTCGGTCACGTTGGGAGCGCGACCACGTTCCCCACTCGACGACGACGTCGACTCCGTGGCGCAGGAATTGCCGCGCGACCATCCACTGCACCTCCTCGACGCGGGCTCGCACGGGTTCGTTCCACAGGTCGATTCCGAGGCGATCGAACCAGTCATCGGCGTTGCATCGAAATGCGCCGCGTTCGGCCGCGATCGCGGACGCGACCGTGGTCTTGCCGCTACCGGGGAGCCCGCAGACGATCGTGAGGTGTGCAGTCGCGCCCATGTTGGCGAAGAGCATCGCACGACTCCACGAGCAGCCGACGAGAATTGGCGCGCCGGAAGCGGGCGAGTCGAGCGCTACGCGGCGACTCCGAAGTGAGCATCGGGGTCATCGATCTCGCCGGGGATCGACGAGCGGCGCAGCAATCGAACGCCGACAGTGGAGATCCCGCCCGACGAACCGCGCAGGATCGTGACCGTCCCGACGTTCGCCGCCGCCATCGTGTCGCACCCGCCGCAACCCAGCGCGAGGTCTGCGTAGCCGTCCCCGTTGTAGTCGCCCGTCCAGATGAGGTTGCCCGCGAGCAAGCCATCAGTGGTCGGCGACCCGGGCATTCCCGATGAGTCGGCATGGTGCATCCTCGAATCGAACGCGGCGACCGTCGTTCCGTTGCCATAGAACGTGAACACGGCGCCCGCGTTCACGACCGCACCGATGTCCTCGTAGGGGTTGCCGACCGCCAGATCGGCTCGACCGTCACCGTTGAAATCGGCGGTCGCGAGACTCTCGAATCCGAACCACTCGTCGGCCTCGGCCGTGTCGGGTACGCCGGCTCGGTTCTGGTTCAGTACCGAGATTCCGACTGCGGTCACCCCTCGCGGGCTCCCGCGCAGGATCAGCACCTGGCCGGCTTCGAGCGCACCGCCGATCGTCGCTTCCGGGTCGACGATGGCGAGGTCCCCGTAGCCATCCTTGTTCCAGTCCGCGATCGCGGGCCGTCCGGCTCCGAACTCTCCATACTCGGTGAGGGCACCCGGGACGCCGGCCGTTGCGCGCGTGATGACCGTCGATCCGAGCGTCTTGACTCCGCTGGCACTACCGGGGAAGACGAAGACGCCGCCCGCGTCGGTCACTCCGTTGACATCGAGATCGTCCATGACGACGACGAGTTCGTCTCGGCGGTCACCGTTGAGATCCCCGGCCGCGATTCCGAACGAGCCGAAGTAGTCGTTCTCCTGCACGGGCCCGAACACGCCGCGGCTGGCTTGGTTGATCTCGAGTGCACCGACGCCGGAGGGCCCGCTTCGCCCGGATCGCAACACGGTGACGCTGCCGGCGTCGGTTCGGCCGTTGACGTCGGTCCACACGGACGTGATCGCGAGATCGTCGCGTCCATCGCCATCGAAGTCGCCCGCGACCAGACCCTCGTCACACCAGCGTTCGTCAGTGGTTGCCACTCCCGGCACGCCCGGCGTGTTGCGGTGGAGAGCCTTGGCGCCGGTGGTTGTGAGTCCGGCGGCCGATCCGAGGAGCACGACAAGTCCGCCGGCACCGGTCTCGCCGCTCACGACGTCGCGCGGCGCGCAGATCGCAATGTCGCTGAAGCGGTCGCCGTTGAAGTTTCCGGTCGCCCACGCCGCGCCGAACTCTTCGTCGACCGCGGGCTCGCCCGGTACGCCGAACGTGAGTTGACTCCACATCTGGCGATTCGGGATGCTCGGGCCCGAGCGCGATCCCGGCAGCACCCATACTTGACCCGCGCCGGAGTGACCGTTCACCTCGTGGTTTCGATCGGCGATCACGAGGTCGTCGTAGCCGTCACCGTTGAAGTCGGGACCGTTGTCGTGACCGGTCGTTGCCGCGCCCGCGGCAGTGGTGGAGCGATCGACCGATGTGCCGATGCCGAGCGAAGCGACCAAGATCAGAGCGGTGTAGTGACGTGCTCGCATTGTTCCTCCATGTCTGCGATGGCGATATCTCAAGGTCGGTCCGGATCAGTCGGCCCTGAACGGCCGAAGTCGGAACGCGCGAGATCGGACGATCGCGTCCGATTGGTGCATGCCGAATTCACGCTCGCGTTTGACGTCTACGCAGATCGCGACGCCGCGCCGAGTCGCGCCGCGAATCGCAGCGCTGCGGCATCGACTGCGTTGTCGTCGTTCGTCGCGACGAGATCGAGTAACAAGCCGCGGGTCACTGCGAGCAGTAGTCGCACCATTGCCGGGTCGGCATCCGGAACCCGTTCGAACGTGGTTGTCATCCAGTTGTCGATCGCGCCGGGCAGGAAGCGCGCGAAGGGTTCTTCGCCCTGCGCGCCGCGTGCGTAACACTCGAAGAACAGTCGCTCGAAGGGTCGCAGGTCGGGTCGGCGCACGCTCGCCCACATGGCGAGGAATGCGTCTGCCGGATCGAGCGGGAGTTCGGCCACCACCTCGGTCTGACGCCGCTCGACTTCGACGACAACGGCGAGCAGCAGTTCGTCGCGGGAGCCGAAGTGATGGATCAACATCCGGTGGCTCGTTCCGGCAGCTTCCGCGAGCTCGCGCAAGGAGCGTGCGCCGATGCCGCCGTTCGCGAACGCGACGATCACCGCGTCGAGCAGATCGCGGCGTCGGTCGAGATCAGGTGGTCGCGCCATCGCGCACGCGTGCTTCGCTGATGCGCTTCAGGCCTTCGCCTTCCATCGTCATGTATCGCAGCGAGCGCTTCTTCGTGAGCCGTGCGGCGACCGCGGCAACGGGCCCGGTTTGCTCGATACGCATCCGCGCCCGACATCGTGTGTCGGTGATGGGCTCCACCCAGTGGAACGCACGCGACCGCATTCCCGGCGACTGCTGCGACCACATCCACGACGAACCGGGTTCGAGCGTTTCGACGACCCAGACGAGCTTGGGGAACTTCGGCTGCACGATCTCGTAACGGTGCCCGATCGCCAGGCCGGGTTCGTCGAGCGCCGTCACCGAGGTGACCGATTCGGTCCACGCGGGCCAGCGTTCCACCGCGGCGAACACCTCCCACACGATCGGCGCGGGGGCGGAGATCTCGACTTCTGTCTCGATATTCATGTACCTAATGGTACATGAATCTGGAGAGCGGTCAAGCGGTCAATCGAACGGTTCGCCGATGCACGGGCCCGCGCCGCAGGCGTCATCTATCATGCCGTCGACGCGCATGAACGCATCCTTGATCTCTTGCGCGACCGGAATCCGAGGAGTGTCGTCGTGGGGATCGTGACCCTCGCGCGGCGGCAGGTTCTCGAACGGCGAAGGGGGCGATCCGGTGTCGAACAAGAAGAACGCGGAACCGGTATGGCCCTCGGCGACCGGCTCGAACCCGAACCCGTATTCGTTCGACCGCGCCCGATCATCGGCGACGAGCGGAAGGTGCGCGTACGCGCCGATCGTGCGCGCCTCGACCTGGAGTGACCACTCGCTCACCTGATGGTCTCCGAACGCTCCGAGCAACAACACCGACTTCGGGGGCGTGTTCGGCAGTGGATCGTCGGCGCGCAGGTGCTGCGCGTACCCGTTCGTCT